>Ga0208587_1002148_pt1 | contig 10176 bp, 9 predicted proteins | sample NGESurdeep092012_7_FD_184472 | JGI IMG/M metagenome (GOLD analysis project Ga0208587, IMG submission 184472) | Arctic peat soil microbial communities from Barrow, Alaska - NGEE Surface sample 210 deep-092012 (SPAdes) | ecosystem: Environmental > Terrestrial > Soil > Wetlands > Peat ...
GCCGCTGTCACGCAACGCCGACCTGACCCCCAAGGCCAAGGATCTGGCCGCCCAGCTGCGCCAGAGCTGGTCGACCGACTTCGACGACGCCGGTGCCATCGGTCGGCGCTATCGGCGCCAGGACGAGATCGGCACGCCGTTCTGCATCACGGTTGACTTCGACACCCTGGGCGACCATGCGGTGACCGTCCGCGAGCGAGACTCGATGGCTCAGGAACGGGTGGCCCTCGGCCAGGTCGAGGCCTACCTGGCGACACGCCTGGTGGGCTGCTGAGAGCTGGGAGATCATGACGGCTGCTTCGCCTGTGCTCCCCGCTCTTCAGATCGGTCCCTACACCATCGAGTCCCCGGTCGTGCTCGCCCCGATGGCCGGCGTGACCAATCGCGCGTTTCGCCGGCTGTGCAGGGAGTATGGCGACGCGGGGCTGGGTCGGTCCGGTGCCACCGGCGCGACATCCCTTTATGTCAGCGAGATGATCACGTCGCGCGCCCTGGTCGAGCGCACACCGAGGTCGATGCAGCTGATCGAACATGACCCGGACGAGAGTCTGCGTTCGATCCAGCTGTACGGCGTGGATCCGGCAACTGTGGGGGCGGCCGTGAGGATGCTCGTGAGCGAGGACCGCGCCGATCACATCGATCTCAACTTTGGCTGCCCGGTCCCCAAGGTCACCCGCAAGGGTGGCGGCGCGGCGCTGCCATGGAAGACAGACCTTTTCCGGGCAATTGTCAGCCACGCGGTCAAGGAAGCCACCCCGTACGACGTGCCAGTCACCGTCAAGATGCGCAAGGGCATCGACTCAGACCACCTGACGTTCCTGGAGGCCGGCCGGATCGCCGAGGGGGAGGGTGTCGCCGCGGTGGCGCTGCACGCGCGCACTGCATCCCAGGGGTACTCCGGTCAGGCTGACTGGTCGGCCATCCGGGCCTTGAAAATGGTTGTCACCAGCATTCCGGTGTTGGGTAACGGCGATATCTGGTCGGCGCAGGACGCGCTCGACATGGTGGCGGCGACCGGCTGCGACGGCGTCGTCGTGGGGCGCGGCTGCCTGGGCCGGCCATGGTTGTTCACCGACCTGGCAGCAGCTTTCGCTGGGACCACGGCCCGGGTTCAGCCGACCTTGGGGGAGGTGGCCCGGACGATGCGTCGACACACCCAGTACCTCACCGAGTTCTATGGCAGCGAGCTGAAGGCCTGCCGGGACATCCGCAAGCACGTCGCCTGGTACCTCAAGGGATTCCCGGCCGGCCGCGACATCCGCCGCCAACTGGCCCTGGTTGACTCGACAGCGGCACTGGATGACCTCATTGGCGCCCTCGACCTGGATGCGCCGTGGCCCGGTGATCCTGCCGAGGGCCAACGAGGGCGGGCTGGCTCGCCTCGTCGTGTTGCCCTCCCGGATGGGTGGCTGGACTCCCAGGAACTCAGCGAGGCGTCCGCTGCCGTCGTCGCCGAGGCTGAGCTTTCGGTCTCCGGCGGCTGACCGGGGCCCTCAGCGGGTTCCGTCACAGCGCGACACATGACAGGCTCGAAAGCATGTGCCGCAACATCAGAACCCTGTACAACTACGCGCCCCCGGCGACCGCGCAGGAGGTGCACTTGGCCGCCCTGCAGTACGTCCGCAAGGTCAGCGGGACACGCAAGCCATCAGCGGCGAACAGTGCGGCCTTCGACCAGGCGGTGGCCGCCGTGGCTGGGGCCACCCAGAACTTGCTGGACGCGATGGTCACCGCGGCTCCGCCAAGGGACCGCGGCCTCGAGGCTGAGAGAGCGAGGAAGCGTAACGTGGTCCGTTTCGGATGAGTCACGCTCATCCGCGTCTGGGGTTTGTTGTTGAACCCAGTACCACCCCACACGTATTCGGCTCCGGTGCCTCGTAGCTACCGGGCGGCGACGAACCCGGTGACCCTGACATCCAAGCCCCGTCGCACCCGCGGGAGCGAGAGGGCTTGGCAAACCTGCGACCCGGGCGCCAGCGGGTTGCCGCAGGTGACCTCGCAGATCGGTGGCTCGCTGTGCCAGCAGCTCCCAGGTCCACCCGCGAGCTTCTGTGATCGGGGGGTGCTCAGACATCCTCGCCCATTGGTGGCCGGGTTGTCCTGGTCGTGTGGCCACTGTTCGGTCAGGCAAGCCCCCATCCGGCTGGGTACTGGCTCAGCCGTGGGCCGGGGGCGGGCCGGCCAGCGGGTGGCGTTGTTCGACGACCAGGGGCGGAGTCGTCGCGGCGAAAGGCGGTCTTTGGATGTTCACGACTTGCCCAGGCTGTTTGGTCCCACAGGGTGACGAGGCGTTCCTGGACGTGACGTGGGGGCTCGTCGAAGCCGGCCTGGGCCATGGGGATGGCCACGTTCAGCCCGCCGGGAGGTTGTGGCGTGGCGCGTGGACACCCGTGCGGTCACCACCGCGACCTGGGCTGGGCTCATCACCGCAAACCCGGATGTGAATGGCAGATCTTTCCGTGAATACCAGACGAAAGGTGTATATTAGTCGCAGATGCGGGTAGAGTTCGGGCGTGTCAATCTTCCGTATTCGTGAAGCGGCGGACCTGCTTGGTGTCAGCGATGACACCGTGCGGCGGTGGGCCGACAGCGGTCGTGTCGCTACCACCACCGACGGCTCCGGCCGGCTGGGCATCGAGGGCGCCGTCCTGGCCCGGTTCGCCACCGAGCTGGCCGCGTCCGCCGAGCGGCCCGAGCCCCTGCCCGTGGTTTCGGAGTCTGCCCGAAACCGGTTCGTCGGGCTGGTCACCCGCGTGGTCCGTGACACCGTCATGGCCCAGGTTGAGATCCAGGCCGGCCCCCACCGCATCGTGTCCTTGATGAGCCGTGAGGCGGCAGACGATCTTCAGCTCGAACCTGGCGTGTTGGCCATCGCGGCGGTGAAGTCCACCAACGTGGTCATCGAGGTACCCGCCCACCCTTGACCGCAGAACCGGATCCGGCCCCCGGGACCCGCACCACCCACCGAGCCCGACCAACGCGAACCTCGGAGCAGCAGATGCGTCGAAGCGCCCTGACCCTCACCGTGGCAGCCGCCACCGGCCTTCTTCTGGCTGGCTGCGGTTCATCCAGCACCCCCGCAGCATCCCCCGCGACGTCCTCGACGGCCGTGTCTGACTCGCCGGCACTGTCGGGCACGGTCAACGTGTTCGCCGCGGCATCCCTGCAGGAGGCCTTCACCACCCTTGGCAGGCAGTTCGAGGCCGCCCACCCCGGTACGAAGGTCGTGTTCAACTTCGGCCCGAGCTCGGGCCTCGCGACCCAGATCACCGCGGGCGCTCCCGCCGACGTTTTTGCCTCGGCCAGCACCAAGAACATGGACCAGGTCGTCAAGGCTGCAGCGGCGACCTCTCCGACGAACTTCGCCAGCAACGTCATGGAGATCGCAGTCCCTGCCACGAACCCGGCCGGTGTCACTGGGCTCTCCGACCTGGCCAAGCCCGCGGTGAAGGTGGCTTTGTGCCAGGTCGCGGTCCCGTGCGGCGCGACGGCCGCAAAGGTCTTCAAGAACGCCAAGCTCACCGTGACCCCGGTGACCCAGGAGATTGACGTCAAGGCCGTCCTGGCCAAGGTCACCCTCGGGGAGGTCGACGCCGGCGTGGTCTACGTCACCGACGTGCGGGCCGCCGGTGCGAAGGTCAAGGGCATCCAGATTCCCGCGAACGTCAACGCCTCCACGGTGTACCCCATCGCCACCTTGACCAAGGCACCGAACAAGGCCACCGCCGCTGCGTTCACCGACGACGTCCTATCCGCCGACGGCGTCAGCATCCTGGCCGCTGACGGGTTCGCCAAGCCCTGACCACCACCGGACCTGATGCCAGCTGACCGAGGCTCTCTCAAGACCGCCGACCGACCGTCGGACGGGCAGGCCCCCGCGCGACGGTCGCCACAGGCAGCCCGGGCGGCGGCGGCCCGGGGCGCGATCCCGTGGCCGCTTGGGGTGCCGGCACTGCTGGGAGCACTGTTCCTGCTCGTGCCTCTGGGGGGGCTGCTGGTTCGGGCACCCTGGCGAGGCATGCCGCGCCTGCTGGCCGACAGCCAGGTTCTGGACGCTCTGCGGTTGTCGCTGTTGTGCGCCAGCGCCGCTACGGCCGTGTCCCTGGTGTTCGGCGTGCCGCTGGCCTGGGTGCTGGCCCGCTGGCAGGTGCGAGGCACTGGGTTGCTGCGCGCCCTGGTCACGCTGCCACTGGTCCTGCCCCCGGTCGTCGGGGGTGTGGCCCTGTTGCTGGCCTTCGGACGACAAGGCCTCCTGGGCCGGCTCCTGGACGAGTGGACCGGCATCACCCTGCCCTTCACCACAGCCGGGGTTATCGTCGCCGAGACGTTCGTCGCGATGCCGTTCCTGATCATCACCGTCGAAGGCGCCTTCCGTGCCTCCGACCGCGGCTTCGAGGAGGCCGCCGCCACCCTGGGCGCGTCCCGCCTGACCGTCTTCAGGACGGTCACCCTGCCTCTGATCGGACCTTCGCTGCTCGCTGGCGCAGTTCTGTGCTGGGCCAGGGCCCTCGGGGAGTTTGGCGCCACGATCACTTTCGCCGGCAACTTCCCCGGGCGGACCCAGACCATGCCTCTGGCCGTGTACGTCGCCCTGGAGAGCGACCCCGAGGCAGCCGTGGCCCTCTCCCTGGTCCTGCTCGTGGTGTCCATCGCCGTTCTGGCCGGCCTGCGTGACCGATGGTTGACCGCGGGAACCACGCGATGACGGCGAACCCCAGCGGTGAGGCCCTGGTCATGGCCGGCTCGGTCGAACGGGGCAGCTTCCGGCTGGAGGCGGACCTGCGTGCAGACCCCGGCGAGGTCCTGGGCATCCTGGGGCCGAACGGGGCCGGTAAGACGACCCTGCTGCGGGCGCTGTCGGGGCTGGGCCCGCTCACCAGTGGCTCTATCAGTCTCGGCGACCTGACCCTGGACGACGTCGCGACGGACACGTTCGTGCCCGCGCAGCGCCGCCCGGTTGGTCTGGTGTTCCAGAACTACCGGCTGTTTCCTCACCTGGACGTGCGCGACAACGTCGCCTACGCCCCTCGCGTCCAAGGAGCCGGGCGCCGGCGGGCGCGCGCGGCCGCCGACACGTGGTTGGAGCGCCTTGACCTGACAGCACTCGCCACCCGGCGTCCGCACCAGATCTCCGGCGGGCAGGCCCAGCGGGTCGCCCTGGCCCGTGCTCTGGCGGCCGACCCCAGGTTCCTGCTGCTGGACGAACCGCTTTCCGCGCTGGACGCCAAGACCCGCCTGGACGTTCGCGCGCAGCTACGCAGCCACCTCGACGAGTTCGCCGGGCCCGTTGTGATCATCACCCACGACCCCTTGGAGGCCATGATCATGGCCGACCGTCTTGTGGTCATCGAGAACGGCCGCGTTGTCCAGCAGGGCAGCCCCGCCGAAGTGGCCCGCCAGCCGGCAACCCAGTACGTCGCCCGGCTCGTCGGGCTGAACCTCTACACCGGCACGCTCGAGGTGGCCACCGCTGTCGTGTCCCTCGACGTCGGCGGCACCTTCACTGTCACATGGGGCGACGACGACCCCGGGACCTCAGCGCGAACCGGACAGTCCACGCGCCCGGTACTGGTGGTGTTGCGCCCCTCGGCGATCACGATCCTCACCGCGCGACCCACCCAGGCCAGCCCGCGCAACGTCTGGCAGGGAACCGTGGCGGCCCTGGAGCTACTGGCCGACCGGGTGCGCGTCCAGGTTGACGCCACCCCGCCCGCGCTCGTCGACATCTCCGCTGCCGCCGTGGCCGACCTCGCTCTAAGACCTGGCACCGCCGTGTGGCTCTCAGCCAAGGCCACCGAGACCGAGGCGTATCCCGACGCCAGCGCCCACCACAAGCCGTAACATCCCCAGACCCAGGCCCCGTCACCGTCCCAGACCAACACGGATGGGCCCGCACATCGTGGCTCAGCCCATCGCGGTGCGCCAGCTACCAGCAGTTGGTGGCCCTGCAGCCCAACAGGAGCCGGCACCATCAGGGACCTCCTCGGCGGTCGCCATCGTGGTCCTGATCCCCCATTTAAACAGGGGTACTCGTGCGGACGGCACTAGCTATGTGGCGGTGTTAGGGGTGGCCACGATCGTGGCCAGGCCCGCGGCTGGCGCCGCGACACGCGACCCCCGCGTGCTTCCGGTGGCCAAGCTGGCCCAGATGTGCCATCGGGCCAACCGGTCAAGGACGTCGGCTTGGTCTGTGGGCACGCCGGTCAGGCATACAGTGCGAGTTGTGAGCACGTATGCCGCGGCCGACCGCGAGCGCTGGGTCGGTGAGGACCCGGCGCACAAGCAGGCCGACCGCGACGACTTTGCCAGAGACCGCGCGCGGGTGCTGCACTCGGCATCGCTGCGGCGTTTGTCGGCCAAGACGCAGGTAGTACAGCCCGACAGCGACGACTTCGTCCGGAACCGGCTGACCCACTCGCTGGAGGTTGCCCAGATTGGCCGAGAGTTCGGCGCCGCGCTCGGGTGCGACGCGGACGTGGTCGACACCGCGTGCTTGGCGCACGATCTGGGTCATCCACCTTTCGGCCACAACGGCGAGACGGCCCTGAATGACATCGCCGCCGAGATTGGCGGCTTCGAGGGCAATGCCCAGACCTTGCGGCTCCTGACTCGTCTTGAGGCCAAGCGCGTGCATTCCGATGGCCGTCCGGCAGGTCTGAATCTGACCCGGGCGAGCCTGGACGCTGTCACGAAGTATCCCTGGGGCAGGGACGAGGACCGCTGGGGCACCGGCAAGTTCGGCGTCTATGACGATGACCTGGAGGTCTTTCGCTGGTATCGAGGAACCCAGCCGGACGGTAGCCGTTGCCTCGAGGCGCAGACAATGGACTGGTCAGACGACGTGGCCTATTCGGTTCACGATGTCGAGGACGGCGTCGCCTCACAGCGGTTGGATCTGCGGGCCTTGCGCTCGCCGTCCGAGATGGCGCCGGTCATTGCCATGACGCGAGAGCTGTACGCCCCCGACCTGGACGAAGCGGAGCTCACCCAGGCGTTGGATCGTGTGCTCGCTACGGGCTGGATCCCGCAGTCCCACAACGGTTCTCGCACCGATCTGGCTGCCCTGAAGGACATGACGAGCCTGCTCATCGGACGGTTCGTTCAGACCGTCGGAGCAGCCACCAGGGCGAAGTACGGGGATGGGTCGTTGACTCGCTACGCCGCCGACCTCGTGATCCCTGACGGCGTCAGGGCTGAATGTGCCGTCATGAAGGGCACGGCCGCCCATTTCGTGATGTTCACCGACGAACGACGTTCGCTCATGGGAGGTCAGCGCACCCAGATCCACGAGCTTGTCCAGGCTTATCGCGCCGAGCCGATGGCGCGTCTGGATCCTCTGCACCGCGGTGACTTCCGAGGCGCGGCCAACGATGAGGCTGCGCTGCGCGTGATCATCGACCAGGTAGCGTCACTGTCAGATCCCCGAGCCAACGTGTTGCACCATAGCTGGTGCTGATCGGCCACAGCGGAGGGCAACCGCCTAGACTTCCGTACGGCGTGGAGGAGGCAAGGGTGGCGGGTCTTATCAAGGCCGACGACGTGGCACAGGTCAAGGAGCGGTCGTCGATCGAGGATGTCGTGCGCGAGCACGTGACCTTGCGCGCCGCAGGCCCTGGCTCCTTGAAGGGGCTGTGTCCCTTCCACGACGAGAAGAGCCCGTCATTCAACGTCCGTCCGGCAGTGGGGGCCTGGCACTGCTTCGGTTGTGGGGAGGGCGGCGACGTCATCTCCTTCGTTCAGAAGGTCGAGCACCTCACCTTCGCCGAGGCGGTCGAACGCCTGGCCACCAAGCTTGGCATGGAGCTTCGCTACGACGAGGGCGGTGCGCCTCGCAGTGGTGAGGGTCTGGGGAAGCGGTCGCGGCTCATCGAGGCCCACCGTGTGGCAGCCGAGTACTACAGCGCTGCACTGGTCAACCTGCCCGAGGCGCGGGCCGGGCGGGACTTCTTGCGCCAACGTGGATTCGACCGTTCGGCAGCCGACAAGTTCGGCGTTGGGTTCTCGCCTCGCGGCGGGGAGGAGCTCATCGGACACTTGCGTGCCAAGGGTTTCACCGATGATGAGATCGTCGCGGCCGGGCTGGCCGGTCGTGGGCGCGGCCTCTATGACCGATTCCGCGGTCGTCTGATGTGGCCCATCCGCGACATCACCGGCGATGTCGTGGGTTTTGGCGCAAGGCGTCTGTTCGACGATGACCGGATCGCCGCCAAGTACCTCAACACGTCCGAGACGGCGATCTACAAGAAGTCATTCGTGCTCTACGGCCTTGATGTCGCCAAGAAGGCGATCGCCAGGGATCGCCAGGCGGTCGTGGTCGAGGGGTATACGGACGTAATGGCCTGCCATCTGGCTGGTATCGAGACCGCGGTGGCCACCTGCGGCACCGCTTTCGGTGTCGAGCACATCAAGGTGCTGCGTCGCATCATGCGTGACGAGAGTGACCTAGCCCCGGCCAAGGTGGTCTTCACATTCGACGGAGACGCTGCAGGGCAACAAGCCGCCATGCGCGCGTTCGGGGAAGACCAACGCTGGGCATCGCAGTCGTTCGTGGCGGTGGAGAAATCAGGCAAGGACCCTTGCGAGCTGCGTCAGGCCGGGGGAGATGTAGCCGTTGTGGCCCTCGTTGAGGACGCCGTGCCGATGTTTGAGTTCGCGGTGCGCACCACACTTGGGCGCTTCGACCTGACCAGTGCCGAAGGCAGGGTCCGGGCCCTGGGCGCGGTCGCCCCCATCGTCGCCGGCATTCGCGATCGTTCCTTGCGTCCGGAGTACACCCGCATTGTGGCTGGATGGCTGGGCGTCGAGGTTGAACAGGTGGCCGACGAGGTTGCTCGAGCCACCAGAATGGCCGCGCGCCCGGCTGTTCCCGCCTCAGGCGGTGGGGCGGGCAGCGGCAGCGACATGGCGACCCTCGGGAGGCATGGCAAGGAACAGGGGCACGATCAGCGCGACGGGCACGGCGATGAGCATGCCTTTGAGCTCGCGCGCCCGGACCTGCGCGACCCGGTGGTCGCCGCCGAGCGGCAGCTGTTGCAGGCTGCGCTGCAGTTCCCGGGCCTGGTCGATCCGGCTGGCTTCGAGTCCATCACGGCGGACTCCTTCAGCGCACCGGCGCATCGCGGGGTCCACGACGCCATCCAGGTGGCCGGGGGCATCGGGGCTGCCAGCGAGCCCGGCCGATGGGCGGACCGGGTGAACGAGGCCGCGGCCCTAACCGTTCGGCCCCTGGTCAGCGAGCTTGCCGTGGCGCCCGTGCCAGCCCGGGTTGACCCGATCACAGGGCTGCCCGAACGCCGCTATGTCGACGAGCTCCTGGTGCGGATCCAGGAGGTCGCGCTGACTCACCAGATCGGCGATGCCATCAGTGCGATGCGTCGAGTCCCCCCTGATGACACCGCGGCCGGCCGCCAACTGGGGATACAGCTGCAGATCCTGCAGCGTGAGCTCGCCAACCTGCGCTCGAAGCTGGGCTGATGGGACTGTTCAACCGGTTTCCCTCGCGCGCCGAGCTCCCGCCAGCCATTACTGCTGCCGTCCCTCTGGCCAAGGGCGAGCGTGTTCTCGCGTTCGGCATCGACGACAATACCGGCGGGTACGTCGTGGCGACGACGTTCGCCCTGGTGGTCGTGTCATCGAATGCAGAGACCGCGACTCCAGAACGCGCCGTCCGGCGGCGGTGGCTGTTCGTGGATGCCGGGTCCTGGGAGCCGGAGACTGCGACGTTGACGGTCACTTGGACCGACGGCGCACGCGCCGGACAGTGGTTCTTCTGCGATCAACCGACACTGTTGCCCGAGACCTTGCGCGAGCGCGTCCAGGCCAGCGTCGTTATCGCGACGCGACTCAACCTCGGCGATCGGCGTACGGGTCGGGTCGCCATACGTCAGGACTTTGAGACCCGCGAGCTCATAGCGCAGACAATCCTGGGACGCTACACACGCGCCGACGACCCCGAGGTACAGGCGCATGTCGCGGCCGCGCTGGCCCATCTCAGGGACCAGGTCGGCCTTCGGGCCTGACCGGATACTGCCGGGAGCCAGTTTCATGGCTGATGAAACCCTTTGCTACAGTTCGACCCGCAGCATTCCCCTGTAGCTCAATTGGCAGAGCAGCCGACTGTTAATCGGCAGGTTACTGGTTCGAGTCCAGTCGGGGGAGCAAACCCGCAGGTCAGAG
>Ga0208587_1002151_pt1 | contig 10170 bp, 9 predicted proteins | sample NGESurdeep092012_7_FD_184472 | JGI IMG/M metagenome (GOLD analysis project Ga0208587, IMG submission 184472) | Arctic peat soil microbial communities from Barrow, Alaska - NGEE Surface sample 210 deep-092012 (SPAdes) | ecosystem: Environmental > Terrestrial > Soil > Wetlands > Peat ...
CACTCTCGCCCGAATGGGCCTCATCGAGCGGCATCCGGACGAGCAGGACCGCCGACGCGTGCGCATCAGTCTGACGGCCCGGGGGCGAGCACTGGTGACGGAGTACGCCGAGCCGGTGACCCATCTGGAAGCACGGATGGTCAAGGGGCTGACGACCGCCCAGGTGGAGGCTCTGCGTCGAACACTGAACCGCTGTCGACTGAACCTGAGTGACGAACCTCCGCACTAGTGCTCGCCGATGCCTGACGTGTCGGAGGCGAGGACATCCACGCCCCACTGGGTGCCCCCAATCAGAGGTCAAGCACGAGACGATGGCAGCCGTGAGCGGCTCGCGATACGCAGACAAACATCACGTCGTTGGCGTCTCTCTCCTCGGGCGTGAGAAGCGAATCCCGGTGGTCGACCTCGCCGTCCAAGACCCCGGTCTCGCACGTACCGCAGGCGCCTTGCGTGCACGACGACAGGACTGGCGCGCCGACCTCCTGCAGCACGCTGAGCACAGAGCGGTCCGGCGGAACCGCGTGCACCGCCCCGCTCGAGGCCAGTTCGGCCAGGAACGGATCAGCGTCCGCTGGCGACAGGGGACCAGCGCCGTCGCGGGGGTGGAAGCGTTCGATGTGCAGGGTGTCGGGTGGAAGTTCGACGGAGGCGTCCTCAAGGGCGTGCAGCAGAGGCTCGGGACCACACGCGTAAACCAAGGCCTGCTCGGAAAGCGTTGAAAGCAGGTCCTTTACCGGCAGGAGTCCTGCCTTGTCCGCTGGGTAGATGGTCACCCGGTCGCCATAGGTGGCGAGAAGGGTTTCGGCGTAGGCCATCGATCCGCGTGTCCGTCCACCGTAGTGGAGCTCCACTTGAGCGCCGGTCGAGCTGGCAGCAGCGAGCATCGGCAGACCGGGGTGATGCCAATGCCACCGGCGACGAAAAGATACGAAGGTGCCGGGATGAGTGGAAGTGGTTCCGCGGACCTCGACCTGGTTACCCTCGCCCAGCTGGTCATGAACAATGGCGGAGCCGCCCCGGCCCCTCGGCTCTCGTAGCACGGCTATGCGAAGCCGGCTCCGGTCGGACGGGTCCCCGCACAGCGAGTATTGGCGGACCAAGCCCTCACGGAGGATGAGATCCACGTGCGCCCCCGGCTCCCAGACAGGCAAGGGCTTCCCATCATGTTGGACGAGCTCGAGCTCGCGGACGCCCTCAGCCGGCGTTGTGTAGCGTGATATCTCCAGAACGCGGATCTCCTCTGAAGCGGTTGACGGTGTCACGGGACCGTCCTAAGGCCGAGCGGAGCCGCGGGCGAGACCTCAGGTGCGCCGCCCCCGTGGGTTGAGGGGTGGTCGAGCAATCACTGCCAGAGTCCGACGGGGTCGGTGGCCTCGAGTTCCGTGCCGCACCAGCAGTAGCCGACGAGCACGTCGGTCCCGCACTGCCAGACGACTCGATAGACCGTGGCCCCGTTGAGCATTCGCGTGGGTTCGGGGAGGTCGCCGCGGACAGGGGGCGGCGTATCCGTCCGCTGGGTGTCGTCGACGGTCACGCGACGGACGGCGCGGTCTGTGCTGCCTGCCCGGCCTCGATCTGCCGGGCGAGGAGGCGTCGGGCCGCCAAGGCGCCCGTGTCGATGTTGATACTCAGCTCCTGGTAGCCGTCCTTTTCGCCTTCGACGACCTTCTCAAGAAGGTCCAGCGCCACGACGTCTTGGAGGACAACGGTCCGGTTGTTCTGCTGGAGATACTCCGTGACGCCCTCGTCTTCAAGTGCGAAGTCGCGCGCAACCATCCAGAAGTCATGAGTTGAGTGTTCCGTCTCGGGCGTTATGGCGTAGACGACCTCAACGTGGAAGGCCTCGTTGTCCGGGCCATCGTCCGGGGGCAGGAGACCAACCGGGGCGATGCGGCTGTGCAGCAGGTACAGACACGGCGGGTGGTACTCGATGTCCTGCCACCGGGTGATTCGTCCCTCAATGCCGGTCGAGCGGGCGTAGAAGGGCGGGCAGCCCGCGTCGGCCATGTGCCGGCTGACGGAGACGACCTGCGCCTCCTCGTCCACCTCGGTCGTGGTGGGAGTCTCTGCCACCTCGGGGGTGCCGATGTTCCCCCCGTGGAGATAGGTCTCGTGAGACAAGTCCAGCAAGTTGTCAACGAGAAGCCCGTAGCGGGCTGCCAGACGCTCCATTCCGCGAACGACGGTCCACCCCTCCTGGTCCAGCCACGGCGCCCGTGGGATGTGCGCATTGTCGGCGCGCTCGGCCTCGCCTATCCACACCCAGACGAGTGAGTCCTGCTCAACCACAACATATTTCGGGACCCGCGCCGTTCGGGGGATGTGCTTCTGAGCCGGTGCTGCCACGCACTGGCCGCCATTGTTGTACGTGAAGCCGTGGTAACCGCAAACCACCTTGTCCTCGGTTAGGTGGCTGTGCGAAAGGGGATAGCGGCGGTGAACGCAGCGGTCCGCGAGCGCGACCACCTCGCCTTCGGATGTGCGAAAGAGCGCCAGCGGCTCGTCGCAGATGGTCCGCCCAAGAATCCCTTCGGTGGTCACCTCCTCGGCGTACGCCGCCACGTACCACTGGTTTGTCGGCCAGCTTGCCATCGAACCCTCCACGTCATCAGGAACCTCGTCGGGGTTCCGGGTCGTGTTGGACAGTCGCAGTACGGCAGCATTGAGTGGAAGCATGACTCCCACTCAGTCGAACACAAGGAGGGACGTCGATGCGCCGCTCGGAGTCTGAGGCCGGCCGCTCGCTCGCAGGGCGAACGCTCGATGTGCTCGCGGCGGTGGCTGACGGTGGTGGGTCGGTGACGCTGGGCAATATCGCTCGTCGGGCTCGCCTCCCACCGAGCACAGCCCATCGAATCATTGGTGAGCTCGTCGGGTGGGGTGCCTTGGAACGTGTCGAAGGTGGCGGATACCAGGTCGGGCTGCGGTTGTGGGAGATGGCCTCTCACGCCCCTTGGGGCTTGCCGTTGCGAGAGGTCGCACTGCCCGTAATGGAGGACCTTTACGAGGCGACGCACGAAAACGTCCAGCTCGCCGTCCGTGAGGACCTTGAAGTCGTCTACATCGAGCGGCTCACGGGTCGCGGTGCGGTCCCCGTTCTGACGAGAGTGGGTGGTCGCTTCGCTCTCCATGCGACGGGTGTCGGCCTGGTGCTTCTTGCTCACGCCCCCTCTTCTGTCCAAACGCAAGTCCTGACGGGGCCACTGCAGAGATGGACCGACTACACGATTACCGACGTGTCGCAGCTTCGGGCGGTCTTGGCTGACGTCCGGCGCACAGGCGTGGCAGTGAGCGATCGTCAGGTGACCGAAGACGCGGTGTCGGTGGCCTGCCCGCTTCGCGACGCTGAGGACAATGTCATCGCTGCGTTGTCCGTCGTCGTGACGGTGGGCCGACACGACCCCATCGCGGTGGTTCCTGCCGTGCGGACTGCGGCCAGGGCGATCTCGCGGGCGCTAGGCTCGCGAGCTGCTGCGACAGGTGGAACCCGAGCTGACACTGCCGCGCCGCCCCGTGCACGGGGCTTGACCGGGCCGCGATCGGCGTCCCATGATGTGGCTAGTTGATTCGACAGGAATCCTGTCGAATCATTATGGCAAAGGACAGCCGCAGCGACGAGGCTGCGGATGGTGCACCAGCAGTGCAGCGAAGAGAGGTCTGAAGGTGACGAAAGTCTTGAGTCCAGCAGGGGCGGGTGCGGCGCCGCTGCAGGACATGGGGGTCGGTAGTTGGCCGATCCGTCGAGCTCGACTGGATCCGGACGCCGTCGCCCTCACACAGGGTGAGCGATCCCTGACCTACGGCCACCTCGCCGATCGAGTGGACAGGATCGCTTCTGGCCTCTTGCGGGCCGGTGTCGCGTCCGGAGACCGGGTTGCGTTCCTCGGACTCAACGACATCAACACCTTCGAGGTCTTCTTCGCCGTCGCCAGAGCCGGTGCGGTCTTCGCGCCGCTCAGTCACCGGCTCGCCCCCGCGGAAGCCGACGCCTGCCTCGCCGAGGTTGGGGCATCCGTCATCGTCGTGGGCGACGGCGTCGACACCCTTGCCGAACAGCTCTTCGCGCTGCCCAACGGCCACGCCGCCTCGCTGCTCATCGTCCGAACGGGGGGCCGTCCTCGCTCCGGCGAAGCGAGCCTCGATGACCTCGCCAGCTGCCCGCCCCTCGCCACCATGTCGGTGTCCCTCGATGACCCTGCCCTGCTGCTGTTCACCTCCGGCACGACTGGCCGGTCAAAAGCGGCCATGCTCACCCACGGAAACCTCACATGGAACACCATCAACCAGCTCGTCCACCTCGATATCCTCACAGGTGAGCGGGCGTTGTGCATCGCTCCGCTCTTCCATGCTGTCGGACTTGGACAAGTGATCTTGCCAGTTCTCCTCAAAGGCGGCCGGCTTGAAGTGCTACCGCGCTTCGACGCTGGGGAAGTGCTCCGGCTGGTGGAGGAGCAAAAGGTCTCCTCCTTCTCCTGCGTACCAACCATGCTCCAGCTGATGACCGAGCACCCCGACTGGCTCCGGCGCGACCTCTCCAGCCTGCGTACCGTCCTTTACGGCGGCTCACCTGCCGACTCCCGGGTCATTGCGGCCTGGCGAGAACGCGACATCGCGCTCCAGCAGGGCTACGGAATGACCGAGGCCGGCCCCGGGGCAATGATGGCGACTCGCGACGGAGCCCTTGCACACCCGGACCACGTTGGCGTTCCGCACATGTTCACCGACATCGCAGCGGCTGGCCATGACGGACGCCCGAGCGACGTTCCTCTGGACGCGCCGTACGAACTCATGGTTCGTGGGCCTCACGTATTCACCGGCTACTGGGGGCGTGAGGCAGCCACGGCCGAAGCCTTAACCGACGACTGGTACCGCACCGGCGACGTGCTGCGCACCGATGCCGACGGTTGGTCCCGCGTCGTCGATCGAGTCACGGACGTGATCATTTCCGGAGGGGAGAACATCTACCCCGCCGAAGTCGAAACGGTGCTCCTCGCCGTTCCAGGGGTCCGGTCCGCGGCAGTGGTCGCGCGCCCAGACGCCCGCTGGGGTGAGGTTGGTGTCGCGTTCGTCGAGCCCGCCGACAACGAGGAAGGCCTCCAACTCAACGCAGCAGGCCTCATCTCCGTGCTGGAGGAGAAGCTTGCCCGCTTCAAGGTCCCCGCTTCCCTCGAAATCATCCGCGAACTTCCCCGCACCCCCACAGGCAAGGTGCTGCGCACCGACCTGCGCGCCCGCGCTGTCGCCTCCCCGAACCAGAAGGAACCCACGTCATGACCGCTGAAGACCGCGTCGGCCCGAAGTTGCCGGACTCCCTCCGTTTGGAGCGCGACGGGGAGATCGCCGTACTGCGCATATCTCGGCCCCATAAGCGCAACGCACTTGACGACGCGACGATCCTCGGCATCGGAGAGTTCTTCGAGGAGCTTCCTTCTTGGGTGCGCGTCGTCGTACTCGACGCCGAGGGTTCGCACTTCTGTGCCGGCCTGGACCTGTCCGAGCTTCGCCAGCGTGACACGCTTGAAGCTCTTCAGCACTCACGGATGTGGCACCGGGTCTTCGACCTCGTCGAGCACAGTCCGGTCCCGGTCGTGTCAGTGCTCCGAGGCGCAGTCATCGGCGGTGGGCTCGAACTTGCGTCGGCGACCCACGTGCGAGTCGCGGAGAGCTCGGCATTCTTTGCCCTGCCCGAGGGCCAGCGTGGGTTGTTTGTCGGGGGCGGTGGTTCGGTGCGCATCCCGCGGCTCATCGGAGTTTCTCGCATGACCGACCTCATGCTCACCGGACGAGTTCTCTCGGGCGCAGAAGGCCATGCCGCGGGGCTGGTCCAGTACCTCGTCGAGGATGACAACGGTCTGAAGACCGCTCTTGAACTGGCCCATCGGATGGCACAGAACGCGCCAATGACGAACTACGCAGTGCTGCAGGCGCTTCCCCGTATCGCAGAGTCTTCGCCAGAGGCCGGTCTGGTCTTCGAGTCTTTTGTGGCTTCCGCGAGCACAAGCAGCCCCGAGGCCCAACGACGACTCGCCGAGTTTCTCGCCGGACGCGCGCCGAAGGTTGCCCGATGAACACGAGCCCGGAACTAGTACTTGCTCCGGATCCCGACTGGGTGGCGTCTACGCGGATAGGGCGGTTCGCCAGCGCCGCCTCCGAGCTGACAGGGACGGACCTGCGCGATTACGAGCGCCTGTGGCGATGGTCGGTCGAAGACCTCGACGGCTTCTGGTCGCTTGTCTGGGACCAGCATGGGGTTGTCAGCAGTGCCCCTCGAGGCCCTGCGCTGGCCGACCCGCCGGGAGAGGTGATGCCCGGTGCTTCCTGGTTTCCGGACGCTCGAGTGAACTACGCCCGGCACCTACTCGAGGACGCAGACCCTGAGCACGATCTCGACCATGAGGTCGCGGTCGTCGCGCACTCGCAGACCCGCCAGGAGATGTCATTGACCTTCTGCGACCTCCGCGCCGAGGTGGCGCGGGTGCGCGCCGGCCTGCTCGATCTTGGCGTGCGACCCGGCGACCGCGTCGCCGCCTACCTGCCAAACATTCCCGAGACCATCGTCGCCTTCCTCGCGACCGCCAGCCTTGGAGCCGTGTGGTGTGCCTGCGCGCCGGAATTCGGTGCCCGCAGCGTCGTCGACCGCTTCGCGCAGGTCGAGCCGACCGTGCTACTCGCCATCACAGGGTACAAATACGGTGACAAGCTCGTGGACCGTCGCGATGAGTTAGCGCAAGTACGGTCCGGGCTACCGACCGTCCGAACCTTGGTCCACGTCCCGTACGGCGACTGGGACGAGTCGCCACCAGGCGCCCTGTCATGGAACGAATTCGGGGACGCGTCCGCTGTGCCCGCATATCAGGACGTGACGTTCGACCACCCGTTGTGCATCCTGTTTTCCTCCGGCACGACCGGCCGGCCGAAGGCGATCGTTCACGGGCACGGTGGCATCCTCCTCGAGCACCTCAAGAATCACTCGCTGAGCTGGGACCTGGGGCCTGGGGATCGAATGCTGTGGTTTACCACGACGGCCTGGATGATGTGGAACGCACTCGTCTCGTGCCTGTTGGTGCGAGCCTCGGTCGTCCTTGTCGACGGCAATCCGCTGTACCCCGACCCCGACCTGCAATGGCGGCTGGCTGAGCGGACAGGCACGACCGTCCTAGGGCTCAGCCCCGGATTCATCATGGCTACCAGACGGGCAGGTTCTTCCCCTGGCACGGACTACGATCTCTCGACCGTCCGCCAGGTCTGTTCCGCGGGAAGTCCGCTCCCGGCGGAGGGATGCCAGTGGGTTGCCCATGAGCTGCCCGGGGTTCTGCTCAATGTCGGCAGCGGTGGCACCGACCTGTGCAGTGGAATTGTTCAGGGTTCACCGGCTCAACCAGTGTGGGCGGGCGAGATCTCCGGACCGTGCCTGGGGGTCCACGCTCAAGCATTTGACGAGCATGGACGGCCTGTCGTGGGTGAGCTCGGCGAACTCGTCATCACCGCTCCCATGCCCTCGATGCCTGTCGGCTTCTGGGGAGACATCGACGGCAGCCGCTACAGAGATGCGTACTTTGATCGCTATCCCGGGGTCTGGAGACACGGGGACTGGGTTCGGTTCAGTGACAACGGGTCCGCGATCATCGCCGGACGGTCGGACGCGACGCTCAACCGCGGGGGCGTGCGACTGGGAACTGCCGAGTTCTACCGCGTCGTGGAGGAATTGGACGACATCGCGGAATCTCTCGTCGTGCACCTTGAGGATCCTGAGGGTGGTCCCGGCGAGTTGATCCTCTACGTCGTCACGGTGAACGAGCGACCGCTCACCGACGAGCTGATCGCCGGAATCCGGACCACATTGCGTACCGCTCTCTCGCCAAGGCACATCCCAGATGCTGTCGTCGCGGCGCCATCCGTGCCACACACCCGCACTGGGAAGAAGCTCGAGCTCCCAGTCAAGGGACTGCTGCTAGGTCGAACTCGCGACGAGGTTGCGGCGCCCGGTTCCCTTGCCGATGACACCGCTCTGGACTTTTACGTTGAGCAGGCTTTCGTCCGTCGGGGCGCTTCGTGAGAGTCGCGCTTCTGGGTATGGGCGTCATCGGCGCAGGATGGGCAGTGCACCTACTCGCTAGGGGCCATGAGGTGGCGTGCTTTGACCCACAAGAGGGTTGGATGCAGACACTTGAGACCGTCGCCGAGCGGGCCGAGGCAGCACTCGACCCCCTTGGGCTAGACCTCGGCAATTGGCGTGAGCGGGTCCACGTGGCAACGAGTGTCGCGGACGCTGTTGTGGGCGCTGACTGGGTGCAGGAGAACGGTCCTGAGCGTTCCCAGGCGAAGAGCGCCCTCATCGCTGCCGCCGACGCCGCGGCACCAGCCCACGTCATCATCGCGTCAAGCTCGTCCGGCACCCTGCCAAGCTCGCTCGCTGCGGCGGCCGAGCACCATCCTGAGAGAGTCATCGTCGGTCACCCCTTCAACCCGGTCTACCTGATTCCCCTTGTCGAGGTGGTCGGTGCCCCAACGACGCCAGCAGAGACACTTGAACGAGCTCGGGCTACCTATCGGGACTTCGGGAAGCGCCCGGTGGTGCTCAGGGACGAGGTGCCCGGCTACTTGGCGAACCGACTCCAGGCGGCCCTCTGGCGTGAGGCCTACTCACTTGTCGATCGCGGACTCGTCACGGTTGAGGATGTGGACACCGCTATCGCCAGCGGACCGGGACTCCGCTGGGCCCTCCTCGGACCGATAGCGAACCAGCACCTCTCCGGCGGGGCGGGAGGGTTGGCCCACGTGCTGGAACATCTCGGACCTCCGACGCAGCGCTGGATGGATGACTTAGGGGCCCCGCAACTGACCCCAGAGCTCGCTGCGCGGCTCGTGGCCGGAGTTGAGGCAGAACTTGTCGGCCGAGACCTCGAGCTGCTCGCGCGTGAGCGTGACCGTGGGTTGGTTGCTCTCCTTTTGCTCAAAGACGACCTCGAGGAGATCCCATGACCTACACCCCACATATCGACCTAGATGCTGTGTCTGCAATCGACATGCACGTCCATGTCGAGCAAGACCGCCACGGACACTTGTCTCTTGACGGCGAACTGATGGATGCCTCAGCCGCATACTTTCGGGCGGTCGAGAACCGCACCCCGACTGTGGCCGACCTCGCCCAGACCTACCGGGAGGCAGGGATGGCGGCGGTGGTCTTCACTGTGGACGCCCGCACCAATACCGGCCACCCTCCGCTGAGCAGCGAGGAAATCGCGGTGGAGATCGCCGCAGAGCACGCCGACGTCCTCATCCCGTTCGGATCGGTCGACCCGCTACGCGGAGCCGAGGCCGTCAGGCAAGCCAGACGCCTCGTGACGCAGTACGGCGTCCGTGGGTTCAAGTTCCACCCGACTTTGCAGGGTTTTGAACCCAACGACCCGACCTATCACCCGTTGTGGGCCACCCTCGAAGAGCTCAGTGTGCCCGCGCTATTTCACACGGGTCAGAACGGTATCGGTGCAGGACTACCCGGCGGGCGTGGACTGAAGCTGCGCTATTCCAACCCGTTGCTCCTCGACGACGTCGCCGCTGACTTCCCCGGGATGACCGTCATCCTTGCCCACCCTTCAGTGCCATGGCAGGACGAGGCGCTCTCGATGGTGACCCATAAAGCGAACGTCTTCATCGACCTCTCCGGGTGGTCTCCGAAGTACTTCCCGAAGGAGTTGGTGCGGGCGGCCACCGGGCGACTGCGGCACAAGATGTTGTTCGGCAGCGACTACCCGCTCCTGACCCCGGAGCGCTGGATTGATGAGTTCCGGAACCTTGCCGCTGATGAAGGAGTCCTCCCCGGCGTTCTCAAGGACAACGCGGCCCAGATACTGGGACTGCGCTGAGACGGCGATTACCTTCGAGGGGCTACCAGACGATTCGCAGCTTGTTGTCGGAAGCACTGGGCCGCGTCAGGTCGTGGTGTCGGGCACCAAGCGCGTCTCGGCTGAGGTGCCGAATCGATGAGTTTCCCGTCCCGTTCTCCGGGCCCCAATCTGTCGATGGACGGGTCCACTGCGAAACGTGAGGATCTGGGCCAACCCGGAGCAATGGAGTTCCCCCGCTTCGACGGACACCGGGTTTTATGCCGCGAGCGGTAGCTCGTGACGGTAGCGCAGTTCTGCTTCCTCGGGGGTGAGGTAGTTCAGG
>Ga0208587_1002154_pt1 | contig 10162 bp, 11 predicted proteins | sample NGESurdeep092012_7_FD_184472 | JGI IMG/M metagenome (GOLD analysis project Ga0208587, IMG submission 184472) | Arctic peat soil microbial communities from Barrow, Alaska - NGEE Surface sample 210 deep-092012 (SPAdes) | ecosystem: Environmental > Terrestrial > Soil > Wetlands > Peat ...
CTTTCGCGATCGAGTTCGGGTGATGGGCATCAAAGAGGTTGTTACCGCGCCGCGGTCACCTTGGCAGAACGCCTATGTCGAGCGCCTCATCGGCTCGATCCGCCGCGAATGTTTGGATCACATCATCATCTTTAACGAGCATCACTTGCGCGGCGTCTTGTCGTCATATTTTCAATATCATCACAAGACCAGAACGCATCTCTCGCTCGACAAGGATTGCCCCGAGACGCGCCCAATACACCCGCCAACAGATGGCAAGATCATTGCCTTCCCGGAGGTCGGGGGTCTGCATCATCGCTACGAACGTCGCGCCGCATAAACTTTTTCGGCGACCGAAATGGCATCCCTGTTTCGGCATGGGCGCCGTTCCGTTTTACAGCTGTATCGCTCTGATGCAATAGCGCCCAGAACCCATACATGGTGTCCGGGTCGCAGCAGCGACCAATGGTCTATTCGACTATTCAAAAATCATCAGTCGCGATCTCCATCGGCAAACCGATTCTCAGACCGAATAGGTTTTTGAGCAGGGACAGGGCCAGCGTCGGCGGAGTCATGGGCGCACAAATAAAAACCCCGCTGCTTAGGCGGGGCTTTTCATTTTGACAGAGCTGCTGCGGTTACTTCACTTTGATGTTTTCCGCAGATTCCTTGCCCTTGTTAGCGACGACCTCGTATTCGATTACGGCGCCCTCATTGAGCGTGCTCAATCCCGCCCGCTCTACGGCGGATATATGCACGAACACATCTTTGCCGCCGCTCTGAGGCTGCACGAAGCCATATCCCTTAGTCGGGTTGAACCATTTCACGGTACCGGTTGCCACTACACTCTCCACTGTTCACACTACGCCTCGATTATCATACGGCGGGGCGCTGGCACCGGATACTGCTCATAATGCAAAAAAAGGGCCAGCGATTCCGATCATGATTGCAGTCGCGATTGAGATACCAGATAGCCACCGTGCATACGCCGTTGGCGCGCATCCGATGCCGTACGTCGCTGAACGCCTACGAACATTAAGTTGAATGTTGGTACTATTGTTGGTGTTCGTTTAAATGCGGAGTCAAAAAACGCAAACGTTACAAAGTCTTGTTTGATAATTGCGGCTCCGCCCCTGGCACCATTCCTCCCGCCAATCGCTAAACCTGCTCGGCGTTGAGATAAGCCAGCCGCGCGCCGCAGAAGGCGCAGATCAGCCCGAGGCCGAGCGCGGTGAGACCCGCGATCACGTCGACGGTGCCGCCGAGATTGCCGCTCTTGCTCATGATGCCGCCGGCGGTGGCGACCGCGAACACCACCGCGATCAGGAAGCGCTGCGCCAGCCGATAGACGAATTCGCGCTCGCGCGCGGCCGCGATCAGATAGGCGCCGGTTCCCCAGCCGCCGACAAAGCCGGCGGCGCCGATCGCCCACCAAGCCAGCGCCGAGACGAGTTGCTGCGTGTTGCCAGCGGCAGCGTCGCGCAGCACGGAGTCGAGCCCGATGCCGAACACGGTGAGCGCGATGTGCACGACGAGCGCCGCGAACACGCCGCAGGCGATGGCAGCGGCATAGTGCAGTCGGCGGAGCGCGTCGGTGTCCATCGTTGCGGGTCCGAAATGGCGGCGGCGGCGGTATTGCGCCGCCGCCGCAGGATAGCCTATTGCCGTTCGCGCGCGAACCGCTGGCTGGTTTTATACGGCACCGCTAGCGCGGGCGGCCTTCAACAATTCTTTGAATTCGCGCTCCAGCGCATTGAGCGCGGCGCGGCGCGCGGGCGTTATCAAACTCTGCTGGTTGTTATCGTCTTGAGGTGTACGCGGTTCGGACTGGATTGATCGATAGTCGACCGTGTCCAAGCGCATCGTTTCCCCCATTGCCGCGTCGAATTGGGCCAATGCCTATCTGAGTCGACCGGCCAGCAACTATTTGTGGATAAGCCGGCCCTCCGAATTGGTTGCAGCTGTTGCATTTTGGCGACAACCCGCGTGGCAATAGGCCGAAATCGGCCAGGCCACTGATGTTTATCGATGAGGCGTCAAATCCCGGCCAGCTCGCGCATGATCCGGCAAAGCGCGGCCTGGCCCTCGAAGCCGATGCCGGGGCGATCCGACAAGGTGATCGCGCCATTCTCAATGCGCGCGTCATCGGCGAAACCGCCGAAATCGCCAAACACGCCCGGATATGACTCCGCGCCGCCGAGACCGAAGCCGGCGGCGATCGCCAGCGACATCTGGTTACCGCCATGCGGGAACAGCGAGCGGCGCTGCCAGCCGCGGCGCGCCAGCATGTCGATCGTCCGCGAATATTGTCCGATTCCGTAAGCCTGCGGCGGATCGATCTGGATCACGTCGCGGTCGGCGCGGAAACCGCCAAAGCGCACCAGGTTCTCGACGTCCTGGGTCGAGTAGAGATTCTCGCCGGTCGCCAGCGGCGCCTCGTAGACGCCTGCAAGCTCGGCGAACAGCGCGAAGTCGAGCGGATCGCAGGGCTCCTCGAACCAGCGCAGCTTGAACGGTGCCAGCGCCTTGGCGTAGCGCAACGCCTCCGCGCGCTCGAATTTGCAATTGGCGTCGACCGCGAGATGCTCGCCCGCGCCGACGACCTTCAGCACCGCTTCCAGCCGGCGCACGTCGTCCTCGAGCGGCAGGCCGCCGACCTTCATCTTCACCAAGGTGTAGCCGGCGTCGAGATGCCGGCGCATCTCGTCCTGCAGGTCTTTGATGGTCTGCCCCGGCCAGTACCAGCCGCCGCCGACATAGCAGAACACTTTGTCGGGCACTTTCCCGTCGTTGAAGCGCTCCGCCAGCAGCCGGTGCAGCGGCTTGTCCGCGATCTTGGCGACCGCGTCCCACACCGCCACCTCGATGGTACCGATGGCAATTGAGCGTTCGGAATGGCCGCCGGCCTTTTCCCGCCGCATCATGCAGGCGAAGATCTTCGCCGGATCGAGATTGCCGCCGCTCGCGTCGATGAGCGATTCCGGCTCGGCAGCGAAAATGCGCGGGATAAAGCGCGCACGCATGGGCGCACCGCAGGCATAGCGGCCGGTGGAATTGAAGGCGAAGCCGCAGACCGGCTTGCCGCCGTGCACGACATCGGTGATCACGGCGACCACCGACGTCGTCATCTCGGTGAAGTCGAAGCTCGAATTGGCGAGCTTCGACTTGAGCGGGATCGCCGTCTCGCGGATGTCGACGATGCGCATCTAGCGCATGACCAGGAAAAGCGGGAACCGGTTTTCGGAAAAGGTCATGCGCACCACTTTAAACGGAGCGGCGATCATTCACTGAATCTGCGGAATCTTGGCGTCCCGGATCACTGTGCCCCACTTCGCAACCTCGGACTTGATGTAGGCGGTGAACTCCTCCGGCTTGTTCGCCACCACGTCAAAGCCGAGCTGGGCGCATCTCTCCTTCACGTCCGGCAGCGCCATCACCTTGACGATTTCACGGTTGAGCAGGTCGACGATCTCCTTCGGCGTTCCGGCTGGCACTAGGACGCCCTGCATCGTCTCCGATTCCTGACCCGTGATGCCGGCTTCCGCCAAGGTCGGCACGTCCGGCAGTGCCGACGAGCGTTTGGCGGAAGTGACAGCCAGCCCGCGCAGCTTGCCACCCTGCACCTGCGGCGCGGCCGGCGGCAGCGCGGAGAAGGCGACCGGCGTGTGGCCGCCGACGGCCGACTGGATCGCGGGACCGGCGCCGCCGAACGGCACGCTGGTAGCGTCGAGCTTGAGCGAAAGCTTGAATAGTTCGGCGGCAAGTTGCGGCGTCGTGCCGATGCCGGGATTGGCGATGGGATATTTGCCGGGATTCTTAATGATGAGATCGACAAGTTCCTTCACCGTCTTGGCAGGAATGTCGGGATTGACGACCAGGATATTCGGCGAGGCCGCGGCGAGCGTGATCGGCGCGAAGTCCTTGAACGCATCGTACGGAATTTTGGCATAGAGGCTCGGATTGACCACGAAGCTCGAGCTCGCCACCAGGATGGTGTAGCCGTCGGGCGCGGATTTCGCGACCTGCACCATGCCGAGATTGCCGCCGGCGCCGGGATGATTCTCGACGTAGAATTGCTGCTTCAGGCTTTCCGACAACTTCTGCGCGATCAGCCGCGCCATCACGTCAGTGGGTCCGGCGGGCGCGAACGGCACCACGACCTTGACCGGCTTGTCAGGATAGCCGGCGGCCGAGGCCGGCACGATGCCGGCAGCGCCCGTAAACAGCGCGGCCAGCGCGCCGAGAATCCGAAGTGTCCTGGTCATCTTATAGTTCCTCCACGTGTTGTGCCGACTTTTAAGAGCTGCCGGTCGGATTTCAGTATTGGCGTTTCGAATTTGCTGAATCCATATCGAGACGTCGTGTGTTGAAGCGCGCGATGTTAATCTGAGAACCCGTTCGCCGGGAGCGCGGTCGTCGTGACTCAGGACCGCAGGCCGAGAATGGCTCTTGCCTCCTTCGGCGTTGCAAGCTCGCCGCCCATGTCGTCGAGGATGCGAACCGCCTTCTCGCATAGTGCGGCATTGCTCGGCGCCAGCTCGCCCTTGCTAATGTAGACGGTGTCTTCCAGGCCGACCCGGATATGGCCGCCGAGGAACCAGGCCTGCGCGAGCATCGGAAATTCCCAGCGGCCAATCGCGAAGGCCGCCCACATCGCGTCCTTGGGCAACAGCGATTGCGCATACATCAAGGTTTGCGGGGTCGAGATGAAGCCGTAACGCACGCCCATCACGATCTGAAACAGCGGCGGGCGCTGCAACACCCCCTGTTCGAGCAGCGCGTTAGCGAGCTGGATGTCGCCACTATCGAACACCTCGAGTTCCGGCTTGCTGCCGGCTTTCTGGATTTCGTTCGCCATGATCGTCACGTTGTCCGGCGTGTTGATCACCGCGGCGCTGCCCGACCACATGGTGTTGAGGTCGAGCGTGGCGATGTCGGGCTTGAGCGCGACGATGTGCTCGACGCGCCGCAGCGGATGTACGATCGAGGTGCCCGGGCCTGCGATCTTCGGATCGTCCTTGCTGGGAACGAAGCGGCCGCCCGGCCCGGTGGTCAGGTTGATGATCAGTTCAGAATTCTTGTCGCGGATGCGGTTCACCACCTCGCGATAATGCTCGAGCGCCATGCTCGGCCGCCCGTCGGGGTGACGCACATGGATGTGCGCGACCGCTGCGCCGACCTTGGCCGATTCCAGACACGCTGTCGCGATCTGCTCGGGTGTGCAGGGCAGGCCGGGATGCTGCTGCACCGTAGTCAGATTGCCGGTGACCGCCACCGTCAGGATCGTCTTGTTGCTCTTGCCGGCCATATCCGCTGCTTCCCTTCGGTATGCGCGTTTGACTTTAAACAAACGACTGTTTACATTACTGCTTCTCTCAAATCGGCGGTGGCTCGTCAAGCGTGCGCAAGATTGTGGCGGTTAAGACGACGGCATTGAAGCCTGGCGCCGGCAACCGCCGAATGCGCGCGGCAGAGCCGGCGCGCGGCAAGGCCGCAAGCGCGGCCGGCCGCACGGCGCCAGCGGGGCGCGCACGCAAGCCGGTTGCGTCGTCGTCGGCGCCCTCGGTACGCGAGCGCATCCTGCATGTCGCCGAGTGCCTGTTCGCCGAACACGGCATGGAGGGCGTGGGCCTGCGCGCGATCACCGCCGAGGCCAAGGTCAATCTCGCCTCGATCGCCTACCATTTCGGCTCGAAAAACGGCCTGCTGGAGGCGGTGTTCGCGCAACGCGCCGCGCCGATCGCGCAGGAGCGGCTGCGCCTGCTAGCGCGCTGCTTCGAGGAAACAAAAACGCCCACGCTGGAACAAATCCTGGACGCGTTCCTGCGTCCGGCGCTGACGCTGGGCGTGCAGCCGCAGTTCGGCGGCCCGGCTTTCGTCAAGCTGCGGGCGCGGCTCGGCACCGAGCCGGAAACGACGGCGCGAAAGATTCTGTCGAAGGCGTTCGATCAATCGAGCCGAAAATTCATCGATGCGATCGCCAAGGCGCTGCCGCAGCAGCCGCGCGCCGAGATCGAGTGGCGCTACCATTTCATGCTCGGTGTGATGTTCTACACCATGGCAAATAGCGGACGCATTCAGTCGCTGACCAATGGGCGCTGCGACCCAGGCGACGTCAAGCGCGCCCTGCATCACATGATTCCATTCCTGGCGGCAGGCTTTCGCTCTGCGCCAGTATCCCGCCCCGCCAAATAACAAGCAGCAAGAGGAAATTCCTGATGCCGGCCCGAAAAATCACGCGCCAGGACCTGCGCGACGCCGCTGAGAAGTACAAGAATTGGGGCAAATGGGGTTCCGACGACGAGATCGGCACGCTCAACTACACGAGCCCTGACGACATCATCGCCGCGACCAAGCTGGTCAAGAAGGGCAAGGTGATCTCACTCGCGCTCAACTTCGACCACACGGGGCCGCAGGGCGCCAAAAGCAAATATCCGTCGATGGGGCGCACCAATCCGATTCACACCATGCTGCGCACCGGCACCGACGCCTATTCCGGCGTGCTCGACAAACGCGGCATCCGTGCCGCCGACGACATGGTGGTGATGCCGCTGCAATGCGGCACGCAATGGGACGGGCTCGGCCACGTGTTCTATGAGAACTCAATGTGGAACGGCTATGACTGCCGCGAGGTGACGAGTGCCGGGGCGCAGAAGTGCGGCATCGAGAAGACCAAGAACAAAATGGTCGGCCGCGGCGTGCTGCTCGATGTTGCGCGTTTCAAAGGCTTGGACTCGCTTGAGGACGGTTACGGCATGACCTGCGCCGATCTCGACGACACCGCCAAGAAGCAGGGCGTCGCGCTCAAGCGCGGCGATTACGTGATTGTGCGCACGGGCCAAATGGAGCGCTGTCAGAAGGCGGGAAGCTGGGACGGCTATCCGGGCGGCGACGCGCCGGGCTTTGCGTTCGAGACGTTGGAATGGATCAAGCGCACGGAGTTGGCGGCGCTTGCCAGCGACACCTGGGGCTGCGAAGTGCGCCCCAACGAAAGTGAAGAAGGTATCAACCAGCCCTGGCACTGGATTACAATTCCGATCATGGGTATGACCATGGGCGAAATATTCAACCTCAAGGAACTCGCGGACGACTGCGCCGCGGACAAAGTCTACGAATTCATGTTCGTGGCGGCTGCGATTCCGATCACCGGCGCGGTCGGTTCGCCGACCAATCCGCTGGCGATCAAGTAGCCGGCAATCACGGAGCGCGCGTCATGCCGAAACAGTTTGCGGTCACGCGCTCCGACGCCGAATGGCGCAAAGTGCTCACGCCGGAGCAATACGAGATCATGCGCGAGCACGGCACCGAATCCTCCGGAAGCTGCGCGCTCAATTTCGAGAAACGTCATGGCACCTTCGTCTGCGCTGGTTGCGACCAGCCGCTATTCGTGTCGAAGAAGAAATTCGAGAGCGGCACCGGTTGGCCGAGCTTCAACGATCCGGTCGAAGGGACGGTCGAGACCAGCGAAGACGAGAGCTACGGAATGGCGCGTACCGAGGTGCATTGCAGCCGCTGCGGAAGCCATCTCGGCCATGTCTTTCCCGACGGGCCGCCGCCGACGCATCTGCGCTATTGCATCAATGGCGTGGCGATGAACTTCAAGCCGGGCTGACGTCCGCGCTTATTTTCCCATTTTTTGAAAGGAATAAACCATGGCTACAGTGGGCCACAACACCAAGCGCGTAGGCGCCGAAGTCCTCGCCGACATGCTGGCGGGCTATGGCGTCACCCATGTCTTCATGGTGCCGGCGGTGCTGCGACGCACCTTCGCCGAGATGGAGCGGCGCACCAAGATCGCGCGCGTGCACTGCCACGGCGAGAAATCCGCCGCCTACATGGCCGACGGCTATGCGCGCGCTTCCGGCAAGCCCGGCATCTGCATGGCGCAGGTGATCGGCGCGCTCAATCTCGCCGCCGGCTTGCGCGATGCTTATCTGGCGCACTCGCCGGTGATTGCCTTCACCGGCGGGCGCGATCCGAAAACCAAATTCCGGAAAGTCTATCAGGAAGCGGACGACGTGCCGGCATTCGAGCCAGTGACCAAGTTCAACGCCACCATCGACGACGTGTCGCGCATTCCCGACATGCTGCGGCAGGCGTTTCGTGTCGCCACCTCGGGAGCGCCCGGTCCCGTTCACCTGCAATTCCGCGGCAACGAGGGCCAGGTGGACGTTGAGGAAGCCGAGATGGAGGCGCTGGTGGAGGCGCAGTTTGCCTGCGTGCCACCGTTCCGCCCGGAGCCGGAAGCCGCGCATGTGAAGGCCGCGCTCGATCTGCTGCAAGGCGCGACGCGACCGATTATCATCGCCGGCGGCGGCGTGCGCGCCTCCGGCGCGGGCCGTGAGTTGGTTGCGCTGGCGGAAGCCTTGCAGATTCCGGTCGCCACCTCGCTCAACGGCAAGGACTGCATGCCAGGTACACACCCGTTGTCGGTCGGCGTGGTCGGCAGCTATTCGCGCGAGAGCGCCAACCGCGCAGTCAACCGCGCCGATCTCATCTGCTTCGTCGGCAGCGAGACCGGCGGCATGACCACGCACTTCTGGACGGTGCCCGAGATCGGCACCCCGGCGGTCCAGATCGACATCGAATCGGAGTCGCTCGGCCGCAATTATCCGCTTGCTGCGAGCGTTCTGGGTGACGCCAGGACCGTGCTCGCCCGCATGCTGGCGCAAGCGGACAAATCGAGCGCGAAGAAGCGTGAAGCCTGGGTCAAGGAAATTTCCACGCTGCGCAGCGAGTGGACCGCGAAATATAAGTCGATGCTGGAATCCGATGCGGTGCCGATCCATCCGGCGCGCATCTGCCACGAACTCACCCAGCACGTGCCGGATAACGGCATCGTGGTGGTCGATACCGGGCATGCCGGCATGTGGATGGGCGGCATGTACGATGTGCGTAAACCGACCCAGAGCTACATGCGCAGCGCCGGGCATCTCGGCTGGGCGTTCCCTGCCGGTATCGGCGCCAAAGCGGCGTGCCCGGAGCGACCGGTGGTGGTGTTCACCGGCGATGCTGGCTTCTGGTATCACATCGCCGAAATCGAAACGGCCGTGCGCTGGAACATCAATTCGGTGACGGTCATCAACAACAACGGTGGTGGCAACCAGTCGAAACGCGGCTTTGACCGCGCCTATGGCGGCGAGCCGACCGACAAGTCGCGCGAATTGTGGACCTATAATCCGATGAATTTCGCGCGGCTCGCCGAGGACATGGGCGCGCTCGGCATTCGCGTGGAACGCGCAAGCGACATCGCGCCTGCGCTGCAGCGCGCGCTGGCCGCGAACCGTCCGGCGGTGATCGACGTCGCCACCGACATCGAAGCGCTGGCGCCGACCGCGGTGTCCTAGCGCATGATGCCGAAAAGTGTGGACCGGTATTCGGCAAAGATCCTTATGCGAGAAATTGCACGCAGGTTGGTAACCGGCAGGGAACGAAATGGTTTCCCTGCCAAAACCAGAATCTACGGTGCCTCGCGTTCGGCCGAATTCCGCATTTGAAAAATCACTAATCAATGCGAGATATCCCTCTGCAGGACCCTCGTGGCCAACAGCAGCGAAGTGTCGACAGGAGAAGGTGTCACTCGGAACTCAAGGTCCCTAGAGAGGTTGAGCATCCGCGTCTGATCGGCAGGAAAGACGAGCATTGCATGGCGGATTCCCTGCGTCGCGATCGTGCGCAGGAGTGTCTCCAATAGTTGCGTCGCCAGGCCCTTTTCCCGCAGGTCGCGGCGTATGATGACCGCGCATTCTGAACTTTCGAAGTTGGGATCCGCGATCGAACGCGCAAGCCCCGCCATTCTCCTACCTTCCCAGGCGATCAGCGTCATCTCCCGGTCGTAGTCGATCTGACTTAAGCGTGCCGCGGTCTCGTGGGTACGATCGCGTAGCGGCGAGAAGAATGCATGCCAGAGGTCGTGCGTGTCAATTTCATCGGCGAAGCCACGCAGTGCCGGTTCGTCTTCCGGCTTGATCGGACGCACACGATAGGACTGCCCTTCAAGCGTGCGGATCCCGGTCTCTAACTGCTGAGGGTAGGGCCGGATGGCTAGCAGCGATTGGGCCGGAGCAGTGGTCGCACGCACGCGAATCCGACAGTCGACCGCGATCACGCCCTGTGGGTCGCAGAGCAGCGGGTTGATATCGACCTCAGTGATTTCAGGGTGGTCGGCTACAATCTGGCTCAA
>Ga0208587_1002156_pt1 | contig 10156 bp, 8 predicted proteins | sample NGESurdeep092012_7_FD_184472 | JGI IMG/M metagenome (GOLD analysis project Ga0208587, IMG submission 184472) | Arctic peat soil microbial communities from Barrow, Alaska - NGEE Surface sample 210 deep-092012 (SPAdes) | ecosystem: Environmental > Terrestrial > Soil > Wetlands > Peat ...
GAAGCGACGAGGAGGCCGGGCATCACCACCACGACGAGCCGCTCAAGATCTTGACGCGCCGGCTGATCGCGGCCGTTTCGCTCAGCATTCCGGTTGCGCTCGTGGCGATGGTCTCGCCGCTTCAGTTCGCCGGCTGGGAGTGGCTGGCTCTCGCGCTGACGACGCCCGTCGTCTTCTGGAGCGGGCTCGGCTTCCACCGGGTCGCGCTCAAGCACGCCCGCCACGGCGCGGCGTCGATGGACACGCTGATCTCGATGGGCACTCTGGCCGCCTGGGGCTGGTCGACGGTCGTTCTCGTCGGCGGCCTGGCCGCGAGCACCTACTTCGAGGCTGCCGCGGTGATCACGACCCTGATCCTGCTCGGGCGCTACCTGGAGGCGCGCGCCAAGGGGCGCTCCTCGGAGGCGATTCGCAAGCTGTTGGAGCTGGGCGCCAAGGAGGCGCGCGTCCTGCGCGACGGCGAGGAGGTGCTGGTACCGGTCGAGCAGCTCGTAGTAGACGACCTGTTCGTCGTCCGCCCCGGCGAGAAGCTGGCAACCGACGGCGTCGTGGTCGAGGGCTCTTCCGCGCTGGATCTGTCGCTACTCACCGGCGAGTCGGTGCCGGTGGAGGTGAGCGTGGGCGACGAGGTGGCCGGAGCAACCGTCAACAGCTACGGCCGCCTGGTTGTGCGCGCAACGAAGGTCGGCGCCGACACCGCGCTGGCGCAGATCGCGCGCCTGGTCGAGGCCGCGCAATCGGGCAAGGCGCCCGTGCAGCGGCTGGCCGACCGCGTCCGCGAGCTGCGCACCGAGCTGCAGGCGGACGAAACCGCCGTCGCCCAGGAGATCGTGCGCATGGCCGCTCGATCCGATATCAGTGAAGAGGTGACGCGCTTTCGCGGCCATGTCTCGCACTGGCAGGCCCTCGCCGATGGCCCGGAGCCCTGCGGGCGGAAGCTCGATTTTCTGCTGCAGGAGATGAACCGCGAGGTCAACACGATGGGCTCCAAGGCCGACGGTCTGCGCGTGTCGGAGCTCATCATCGCCGCCAAGGCGGAGCTCGAGAAGATGCGCGAGCAGGTGCAGAATGTCGAATAAATCCCGCGGCCTGCTCTTCATCGTGTCGGCGCCCTCGGGCGCCGGCAAGACGACGCTCGTCGAGCGGCTGGTGGAGCAGGTGCCCCATCTCAGACTGTCACGGTCTTACACCTCGCGGGCCGCGCGTGACGGCGAAACCGACGGCGTGGACTATAATTTTGTGACGCGCGAGCGCTTCGAGGCGATGGTGTCGGTCGGCGAGTTTCTCGAGTGGGCCGACGTGTTCGGCAACCTCTACGGGACGTCGGCGGCCGACACCGAACGCGTCCTCGACTCGGGGATCGACCTCGTGCTGGTGATCGACGTCCAGGGCGCGCGCAAGGTCCGGCGCCGCGGCATCGAGACCACGGCGGTGTTCGTCATGCCGCCGTCCTTCGAGGTGCTCGAGGCGCGGCTGCGCGGCCGGAGCAAGGACGCCGACGAGGTCGTGCGGCGGAGGCTGCAGGTTGCGCAGCACGAAGTCGCGGCCTTCGTCGAGTACGACTTCGTCGTCATCAACGACGAGCTGACCGCCGCGGTCGACCGGCTCCGCAGTATCGTCCTCGCCGAACGCGCGCGGCTCAAGTGCATGCGCGGCGAAGCCGACGAAATCGTCCGGACGTTTGGATAGCGCCACGCGCGGGTGGGACCCGCGAGAAAGCCACAAGATGATTGACCGAAGCAAACTGCCGAACTCGTTCGAATTCGTCGTCACCGCGGGCGCGCGGGCGCGTCAATTGATGGCCGGCTCGACGCCCCGCGTGGCGGTTGGCGATCACAAGAAGACGACCGTCGCGCAGCAGGAAGTCGTGACGAAGCAGGTCGAGAAGATCGAAACGGAGAATGTGGTAAAGGAATGATGTGATGATGGCGTGATGGAGATTCCATCGCCCATCACGCCATCACCCCATCACCCCATGCTGATTGCTCTGGGCGTCACCGGCGGCGTCGGCGCCTACAAGGCGGTCGAGGTGGCGCGCGGGCTGCAGAAGCGCGGCCACGACGTGGTCGCGGTGATGACGGCGACGGCCACGCGCTTTGTCGGGCCGCTCACCTTTGAAGCGATCACGCGGCGGCGCGTCATCACCGACCAGTTCGAGCCGGGTGCCAACGCCGACATCGAGCACATCGCGCTGGCGTCGACGATCGATCTCCTGCTCGTCGCGCCGGCGACCGCCAACATTCTCGCCAAGTTCGCCAACGGCATCGCCGACGACTTTCTGTCGACCCTTTTCATCGCCACGCGCGCGCCGGTGCTCGTCGCGCCGTCGATGAACACGCAGATGTTCTCGCACGAAGCGGTGCGGCGCAATCTCGAGACGCTCGCCGCGCGCGGCGTCCGGTTCGTCGAGCCGGGCGAAGGGTATCTGGCGTGCGGGTGGATCGGGAAGGGACGCCTGGCCGAGCCCGAGGAGGTGGTCGCCGCGGCTGAAGCGGTGCTGCGGCCCGAGGGTCCGCTGCGCGGCAAGCGCGTGCTCGTCACGGCCGGCCCGACCTTTGAAGATGTCGATCCCGTGCGGTACGTCGGCAACCGGTCGAGCGGCCGTATGGGGTTCGCGATCGCCGCCGAGGCCATGCGGCGTGGGGCCGACGTGACGCTCGTCGCCGGGCCGACCACGCTGGACGCGCCGGCGGTGCGCGAGCTGGTGCGTGTGCGCAGCGCCCGCGACATGCGCGACGCCGTCGTCGGTCGCGCCGATGGGATGGACGTGGCGATTCTGGCCGCGGCGGTGGCCGACTATGCGCCGGCCGACCGCGCGGCGCAGAAAATGCCGAAGGGCGACGACACCATCACCCTGGTATTGAAGAAGACGCCGGATATTCTCGGCGAGCTCGGGACACGCCGGCTGTCGTCGGGCCGCGGTCCGCTGCTCGTGGGGTTCGCCGCCGAGACCGAGGATCTCGTGGCGCGCGCGACCGCGAAGCGCGAGAAGAAGCACGCCGATCTCATCGTGGCCAACGACGTCTCGCGCGCTGACGCGGGGTTCGACGTCGACACGAACGCCGTTACCGTGATCGGTCCCGAGGGCGCGCAGGCGCTGCCGCTCCAGACCAAAGCGCGCGTCGCCTCCGCGATTCTCGATCGTGTGGAAGGGCTGCTCTCCGGACGTCCGGCCAAGGCCGGACCGTGAGATGAACCGCGATCAGCTCATCCAGCATCTGCGGTTCGCCGCCGAGCTGGGGGTCGCCGGCACCAGCCGCGACCCCGCGTGGCGGACGCGCGATAAAAACGGTACCGGGAGTCGTTTTGGCGCAGTAAACGTCGAAAAATCCAATAAAACGACCCCCACCATGCTTGTGATGGCCGCTGCGAAAACGACTCCCGACCCCTTTTTGGCCGCCGTCCGGGCGGACATCGGCGACTGCACGCGCTGCAAGCTCCACACACTCGGACGCTCGCACATCGTCTTCGGCGTCGGCAACCCGCACGCCGATCTGATGTTTGTCGGCGAGGCGCCGGGCCGCGACGAAGACCTCCAGGGCATCCCCTTCGTCGGCCGCGCCGGCCAGCTCCTGACGAAAATCATCGAAGCGATCGGCCTGACCCGCGACGAGGTCTACATCGCCAACGTCATCAAGTGCCGTCCGCCGGAGAACCGCAACCCCGAGCCCGACGAGGTCGAGACCTGCGAGCCATTCTTGTTTCAGCAGATCGACCTCATCAAGCCGAAGGTGATCGTGGCGCTCGGCAAATTCGCGGCGCAGACGCTCTTGCGCACGCTCGATCCCATCTCGCGGCTGCGCGGCCGCGTCTACGACTACCGCGGCGCCAAACTGATTCCCACGTTTCACCCCGCGTACCTCCTGCGCAACCCCTCGTCGAAGCGTGAGGTGTGGGAAGACATGAAACTTGTGAGAACCCTGCTGAAAGTTAGTTGAACATCCTCGTCGCCGTCCCCGTTCCCGCTCTCGATCTCCTGGCTTACCGCGTGCCGGACGGCATGAGCCCGCCGGCCGTCGGCGCGCGTGTCGTCGTGCCGCTTGGCGCCCGCACCGTCACCGGCATCGTCGTCGAACGCGACGTGGTCTCCGAGGAGATCGCCGAGGCCGACATCAAGCCGATCCGCCAGGTGCTCGACGAGGAGGCGTTTCTGCCGGCCGACGTCGTCGCGCTCGCGCGGTGGACCGCCGAGTATTACGCGGCCGGCCCCGGCAACACGATCATGGCCGTGCTGCCGCCGAAAACGCGGGGCGACCGCGCTGACTCGTACAAGACCGTGCGCGTGGCGGCGATCACGGCGGCGGGGTTGGCGTTGGTAGACGTGGGGCCGAGCAGGCTCGGCCCCTACACCGGTCGTCTCACCGAAAAACAACGCGACGCGCTCGATATTCTCGCGGGCGCGCCCGCCGGCGTCCCGACGGCTCAGCTCACCGCGCGTGGCATCGGCGCCGACACGGTGTCGCGCCTCGTACGGAACGGCCTGGCCAGCGTACGGCAGGAACGCGTCGATCGCGATCCGTTCGACGCGTTCCCGTTCGCCGCGACGATGGCGGAAGCGGATCGGCGCTTGACGATCGAGCAGGAAGCGGCGCTGACGCGCCTCCGCGCGATGGCCGATTCACGCCGCTTCGGCGTAGCCTTGGTCCACGGCGTCACCGGCAGCGGGAAGACCGAGCTCTACATCCGCCTGTCAGCCGCGGTGCGCGCGTCCGGCCGCGGCGTGCTGATGCTGGTGCCCGAGATCGCGCTCACGCCGGCGATCGCTTCATTGTTTAGACAGGCGTTCGGCGACCAGGTGGCGATTCAGCACAGCGGACTCTCCGACGGCGAGCGCCACGATCAGTGGCAGCGCATCCGCCGCGGCGAGATCGACGTCGTCGTCGGCACGCGCTCGGCCGTGTTCGCGCCGCTCGCCGATATCGGCCTGATCATCGTCGACGAGGAGCACGACGGCTCGTACAAGCAGGAGGAGAGCCCGCGGTACAACGGCCGCGACGTCGCGATTGTGCGCGGGCAGCGGACCAGCGCGCTGCTCGTCCTCGGATCGGCGACGCCGTCGATGGAGAGCTATCACAATGCGATGAGCGGGCGGTACGAGCGCGTCGTGCTCGAGCGGCGCGTGCTCGATCGGCCGCTGGCCGCCGTGACCGTCGTCGACATGCGCGAGGAGTACGCGGCGGAAGGGCCTGACGCCGTGCTCAGCCGCGCGCTGAAGGACGCCGTTGCGGCGAGGATCCAAAGGAAAGAACAGGCGCTCGTCCTGCTGAATCGGCGCGGCTTTGCGACCGCTGTGTTCTGCCGGCAGTGCGCCGGCACGCTCGAGTGCCCCAACTGCAGCGTTTCACTCGTCGTGCACGGCGACGGCCACGCCCGCCGCGCGAAGTGTCACTACTGCAACTATTCGGCGCGGGTGCCGGCGGCGTGTCCGCACTGCGCGGGGCCGTATCTCGAGCAGTCCGGCTTTGGCACCGAGCGCGTCGAAGCCGAGGTGAAGCGCGCATGCCCGTCAGCGCGCGTCGCCCGGCTCGACCGCGACGCGATTCGCCGGAAGGGCGCCCTCGGCAGCCTGCTCTCGCGCTTCCGCGATGGCGCGATCGACGTGCTGGTCGGCACGCAGATGATCGCGAAGGGCCACGATTTTCCGCGCGTGACGCTGGTCGGCGTCGTCTCGGCCGACGTCGGCCTCGGCATGGCCGATTTTCGCGCCTCCGAGCGGACGTTCCAGCTGCTGACGCAGGTCGCGGGCCGCGCGGGACGCGGCGACCAGCCCGGCGAAGCGATCATCCAGACGCTCTATCCGGAGCACTACAGCATCCAGCTCGCGTGCCGCCAGGACTATCCCGCCTTCTACGAGCGCGAGCTGCAATTCCGGCGCGCGATGCGCTATCCGCCTCTCGTGTCGATCATCAACACGATTGTCCGATCGCGCACGTTTGCCGGCGCGATGGACGATGCGGCCGATCTGGTCCAGCGGTTGCGGACCGAGAGCGATCGCGCCGGTTTCCGTGTGCTCGGCCCGGCGCCCGCGCCGCTCGGCCGGCTGCGCGGCGAGTACCGCGCGCAGTTCCTGCTGAAAGGCGTCAACCGGAAGGCGATGCGCGAAGCGCTGATGGCGGCCGTCGCCGCGAGGCCGGATCTGCAGCGGCGGGTGGTCGTCGACGTGGATCCGGTCAGCGTCCTATGAGCTGCATCGGCTCAATGGGCGCTGGGGTGAAGCAGACCACGAGCATCGCGAGCGCGACGATGGCGAGCACGACGCGCGTGCGATCGAGCGGCACGTCCTCGTCGAAGACGCGCGGATGACGCGGGCCGAACATCACGAGCATCGCCACCATCAGCCCGGTCCACACGAGCCAGCTCGAGGAGAAATACGCCAGGCCGACGGCGACGCCGATCATCACCATCGTCACATACGTCGAGCGGCGGCCGAGGACGGCGTAGGAAATATGGCCGCCGTCCAGTTGTCCAATCGGAAAGAGATTGAGCGCCGTCGCGAGGAGTCCAAACCACGCCGCGAACGCCATCGGATGCAGATTCAGCGAATACCCGTCCGGCGGCGAGCCCCACAAGAGCGTCGATGCGGCCTTGAAGAGCAGCGGCTCGCCCAGCTCGAAACCGGTGAAGTCGGCCGGCAGCTTCACGACGTGCGACATCGCCAGGCCGAGAAAGAGCGCCGGGACGGCGACCAGGAACCCCGCGATTGGCCCGGCGATGCCGATGTCGAACAGCATCCGCTTGGTGGGAATCGGCTCACGAATCCGAATGAAGGCGCCGAGCGTCCCGGTCAGGAGCAGCGGTACGGGCAGGAAGAACGGCAAAGACGCGTCAACGTCATAATAGCGGCAGGCGAAGTAGTGGCCAAGCTCGTGGCAGCCGAGAATCGCGAGGATCGTGCCGCTGTACCAGAGGCCGCCGAGGAGCAGCGCGCTCATCGGCAACCCCAGCGGCGCTTCGACGAAGTCGCTGCGGAAGCTGGCGTAATGGCCGGCGCCGGCGAAGGTGGTCGACACGATCGTCAGCGCGAACAGGAGCACGTGCAGCCAGACACGGTCGCGGAATTTTGGCAGCGGCGTCCACACGAAGGGCGGGGGCGGCGCCTGGCCGGGATTGTCGATGCGTTCGGAATCCAATTATCCGATGTTCTGCAGGTCTTTGCCTGGCTTGAAGCGGATGGTTCGACCTGGCGGGATGCGCACTTCTTTGCCGGTCCGGGGGTTGCGGCCGATGCCGCGCTTGCGCGGCTTCACCTGGAAGACGCCGAAGCCGCGCAGCTCGATGCGCTCGCCACGCTGCATGGAGGTCCGCATCGCGTCGAACACCGCGTCGACCGCCACCTCGGCCTTGACCTTGGTAATGTCGGCGATCTTCGACACTTCGTTGACGATGTCGACCTTGATCATGCTTAAGGGCTCCTGGAAACTGGTAACTACTATAGGTACTGAGACTTACGAAGTCAAGGCTGAGGCTAACTTGCTCTGGATAAATGCCGCGTAAAATCCCCTCCGTCGTGCTCGTTGGACGCCCAAACGTGGGCAAATCGACCCTGTTCAACAAGATCACCGGCGCCAGGCGCGCGATCGTCGCCCCGATGGCGGGAACGACGCGCGACTCGCTGGCTAGGCCGGCGGTCTGGCAGGGGGTGTCGTTTCAATTGTTCGACACCGGCGGGTTGTACGGCGCGAGCGAGGATCCGCTGCACGACCTCGTCGTCGTTCAGGGGAAGCGGGCGATTGTCGGCGCCGACCTGCTGGTGCTGGTGGTCGACGGCCGCGACGGCCTCGTCTCGGGCGACGAGACGATTGCGCGCGAGCTGCGTCAGGCCAATCGGCCGGTCATCCTCGCGATCAACAAGATCGACGACAAGCGCGCCCGGCACGCCACGATGGACTTCTACACGCTCGGCATCGAGCCGGTGGTGGAGATTTCCGCCGAGCACAGCACGGGGGTCGGCGATCTGCTCGATGAAATCGCGAAGAAGATTGGCAAGCACCCCGCGGCTGACGCCGACGAAGACGATGCAGGAGCCGACCAGCCGGCCGGTTCCGATGAGGCCGCCGCCGCCGCCGAAACCTCCATCGCCATCGTCGGCCGCCCCAACGTCGGGAAGTCGTCGCTCGTGAATCGGCTTCTGCACGCCGAGCGCGTGCTCGTCAGCGAGATGCCGGGCACGACGCGGGACGCCATCGACACCGTGCTCACCTGGCATCAGCGCCGCTTCCGGATCGTCGACACGGCGGGGATGCGACGGCCCGGGCGCGTGCGGACGGGCGGGGCGGTCGAGCTCGTGAGCGTCGCGGGCGCCAAGCGCGCGATCTTCGAAGCCGATGTCGTCGCGCTCGTGATCGACGCGAGCGAGGGCGCGATGGATCACGACGCGGCGATCGGCGGGGAAGCCGACCGCGCGGGGCGCGGGGTCGTCATTCTCGCGAACAAGTGGGATCTGGTGAAGGGCCGCGGCCCCGATTTCTCGAAGACCTTCGACGATGAGACGCGGCGCCACATGCGGTTCCTCGACTACGCGCCGATCCTGCACATCTCGGCGCTGACCGGCGAGCGCGCGCCAAAGGTGCTCGAGACGATCGACAAGATCGCCGACAGCAGACGCAAGCGGGTGCCGACGCCGGCGCTGAACAAGTTCGTCGAGGCGGTGACCGCGGCGAATCCGCCGATCAGCCCAGGCCGCAAGCACGTGCGGATTCTGTACGCGGCGCAGGTCGGCGTCGCGCCGCCGTCGTTCGTCTTTTTCACGAACGTCGCCACGACGTTCCATTTTTCCTACCAGCGGTTTCTGATCAACAAGCTGCGCGAGCAGTTCGGCTTCGAGGGGACGCCGATTCGCATTCAGGTCCGGCGCCGGAAAACCACCGACAAGCAGCGCCGGCGCATGAACAAACACGACGCTCGACGCAGAACTCGCTGAGCTCGCAGAGCTGGGTTTTCTCTGCGTGTTCTGCGGTTTCTGCGTTGATCGTCGTTGACACGTTCCGCGGGCAGGCGTATCTTCGTGTCGGCCTAAGTCCTGCGCCACCCGCAGGACGCGGGGGACCCGAGGTCGTCGGGGCGTATCGGCGCGTCGCGCCGTAGGACACTTCCGAGTCCGAGCCCGTCAGCTAACCCCGTCGGCGTCATACGGAAGCTTGTGGATACCACACCTGTTGCCCGCGACGGGCGCGTTCGGGTCGTCGTTGCGACGACCGTCCTCCTCTCGTTCATTTCCTTCTGGCGCGCTGCCGCGATCGTACTGAGCGATCTGGGATCGACGGCGTTCTACGTCGGCGGCATCGTCGAGCAGGCGGTCGGCAAGGCGGCGCCCTGGTTCATCCTCGGCGTGATGCTGTTCTCGTACGCCGTGCGCGCCGTTTATATCGAGAGCTCCGCGATGTTCGTCCGAGGGGGCGTGTACCGCGTCGTGAAAGAGGCGATGGGCGGCACCCTCGCGAAGCTCTCAGTCTCGGCGCTCCTCTTCGACTACGTGCTGACGGGACCAATCAGCGGCGTTTCGGCCGGCCAGTACATCGCCGGACTGCTGAACGATTTGCTTCACCGATTCGGGAGCACGCACAGCCTGCCGGTGAACGCGACAGCCGCGTTCGTGGCGGTGCTTGTCACCGGATACTTCTGGTGGCGCAATACGCAAGGCATCCACGAGTCGAGCCAGGACGCGCTGCGGATCATGAAGGTCACGACGGTGATGGTGGTCCTGATGATCGTCTGGTGCGGGCTGACCTTGATGTGGCGCGGCGGCCAGTGGCCGCCGGCGCCCGTGCCGCGCAACCTGCACTTCTCGAACGACGGGCTCGGATGGCTGACGGGCACGATCTGGCCGACGTTCACGGCGGTCGCCGTCATGGTCGGCTTCGGCCATTCGATTCTCGCGATGAGCGGCGAGGAATCGCTCGCGCAGGTGTACCGTGAGATCGAGCATCCCAAGGTCAAGAACCTGCAGCGCACCGGGATGGTGATCTTCGTCTACAGCCTGCTCTTTACCTCGCTCGTCAGTTTTTTCGCCGTGGCGATCATCCCCGACGGGGTCCGGCCGAGGTTCTACGACAACCTGATCTCCGGCCTCGCCATGAACGTCGCCGGGCCGTTGCCGCTGCGGCTGCTGTTTCAGGCGTTTGTCGTCATCGTGGGCTTCCTGATTCTGGCGGGGGCC
>Ga0208587_1002157_pt1 | contig 10150 bp, 8 predicted proteins | sample NGESurdeep092012_7_FD_184472 | JGI IMG/M metagenome (GOLD analysis project Ga0208587, IMG submission 184472) | Arctic peat soil microbial communities from Barrow, Alaska - NGEE Surface sample 210 deep-092012 (SPAdes) | ecosystem: Environmental > Terrestrial > Soil > Wetlands > Peat ...
GCTTACGCCGCGGCGAATTGCGTCCGTGCAACGTTGCCCTGCAACGCCTGCGTGAGCAAGCGCAGATGCCGGTGGTTCTTCACACGGCGGAATTGCCGTTCGCTCGCCCACATGGCTGACGCACACCACCGCAGCTTCTGATCGCTCGTGCGCCAGCGGGTCGAAGCTCGATCGAGCTTCGAGGGCTTTCTTCGTTTTCTCTTGCGAGACCCCTGAGACATCCGTACTTTTTTTCTTCCCCGCTACATAGCGACGCTGTTCGCCGTTGTTCACTCTGACGAGGAGTTCGAGCATGCACCCACCGTTGTTTTCGCCAGTGATAGCACACGTTTGTGCGACCCCCGATACCGGGGGAATTCGCAAGCTCACCAGGGCTTTAGCCGTGATTATTCCACTGCTGTTTGTCGCGATATCGCCAGTTCACGCCCAACAGGGCACTGTCTCTGGGGTTGTCGTCGACCGCGCCCAGGCACCGTTGCGGAACGCACAGATTACCGTGCGCGGGACACAGCTTGGCACCCAGACCGATGTAAATGGGCACTTCCGCATCACCGGCATCACGGGCCTCACGGCAACGCTCGAGATCCGGCGACTCGGATTCCGCATGACGACAGCAACCGTATCGGTTGGATCGACAGACACTCGTGTGAGTCTCGAGCCGACCAGTGTGACTCTCGATGCCGTGGTTGTGACCGGACAACCCGGCATCACCTCCAAGCGCGCGCTCGGCGTGGACATCGCCCAGATCGACGCGTCGACCATTACCGAGAAAGCGCCGATCAACAACGTGCAGAATCTGATCAACGGCCGAGCGGCCGGCGTGACTATTCTGCAGAACTCCGGAGTCATCGGCTCGGGAGCGACCGTCACGATTCGCGGAGTCTCGAGCTTCGCGCTTTCCAACCAGCCGCTCATCTACGTAGACGGAATACGTGTTGACAATGCGCAGGGGACTGGCCCCGCCAACCAGTCGTTCGGTGCGAGCACGACGACGCGCTGGAACGACTTCAACCCCGACGACATCGAGAGCATCGAGATCGTGAAGGGTCCAGCCGCGGCGACACTGTACGGCACCGAAGCATCGAATGGAGTGATTCAGATCATCACCAAGAAGGGCGCGCAGGGTAAGCCGATCTGGGATATGGCCATCCGGAATGGAACCAACGAATTCGCGAATCAGGCGGAGAGACTATTCACCAACTACGGACCCGACCCGGTTACCGGGCAGATCGTTTCGCTCAATATCGCCAAGCGGGAGTCTGACGCGGGGCACCCGATCTTCGAGACCGGACACATGCAGTCGTACGACATTGGGCTTGGCGGTGGATCCTCGCTGTTCCGATACAGACTGAGCGGTAACTTCACGAAGAACGGTGGCGTCACGCCTACCAATCTGCTCAAGACGTACGGCGGACGGACGAATCTTTCGCTTTTCCCGAGCGACAAGCTGCACATCGATGCGAATCTCGGGTACGTCACCGGCCGCACCGATCTCGCCACCGAGGCAGGGTACGGTGGAACGACGTGGACGACGTACTACGCGACCCCGACCAATCTTACTGACCATCAGGGCGTTCCACTGCCGTACAATGGCTTTTACAGCGCTGTGCCGTCAGCCTATTACGAACAGTATCAGATGTACCAGGACATTGGCCGTTTTACCGGCAGCGTTCAGGTGACGCACGACCCCACCAGCTGGTTTACGCAACACATCACACTCGGAACCGATCAGGGTCTGGAGGACAACGAGGAGCTGTCCGCCGTGCACACCGGTCCCAACATGTCCTACTTCTTCGGGACCGACGCGGACTCGGGCTACAAGGCCGTGTCCACGCGAAACAATTCGCTCTCGAGCCTGACGTACGGCGGCACGCTCAAGAGCTCTGTGCTGGGACTTTCGCAGGCGACTTCCTTCGGCGCTGACTTCTTCCGCCATAACACCAAGTACATCAGCGCGTACGGACAGGATTTCCCGGGTCCCGGCCTGACCGCGCTCTCGTCGACGACGGCGCAGCGCACCGGCTCGGAGACGAGCGTCGAGAACAACACCGTCGGTGTATACGCACAGGAGCAGCTCGGCTTCCGCGATCGGCTCTTCCTCACCGGAGGCGTGCGGTCAGACAACAACAGCTCTTTCGGCTCGAACTTCAAGAGAGTGTACTACCCGAAGGTCAGCGCATCCTGGGTGGTAAGCGAGGAGCCCTTCTTCCATGTGCCATACGTATCCTCCCTGAAGCTCCGGTCCGCGTACGGTCAAACGGGACAGGCCCCGCTTCCCTATTCGGCGGTTCCATTCTTCACGGCGATCGCCGGACCGGGAGGTTCCGCGGCAGTGACGCCGGCGTCGCGCGGCAATCCGGATCTCGGACCTGAGCGCGGGTACGAAACAGAATTCGGCTTCGACGCTGGATTCCTCAACGACCGCGCCGGAATCGAGTTCACCCATTTCAGCGGTGGAACGAAGAACGCCATTCTCGAGGAACCGGTTGCTCCTTCGAGCGGTTACCCGGGGACGCAGCTGGTCAATGCTGGCAAGTTGACCAAGAACGGAATGGAGGTAATGGTTCGTGCCACGCCAATCGCGAGTAAGCGGGCGACGTGGGATCTCACATTCAGCACCGGGACGAATCATACCGAGGTCGTCGACCTTGGAGGGGCTACGTTCATCAGCCCGTCGGCGAACATCCGACACACAGTCGGCTATCCGGTCGGGGCGTGGTGGGGGAAGAAGGTCGTGGATGCCACAATCGATCCGACTACCGGCAACTCCACAGCCGTGTTCTGCGATCCCGGCACAGCGGGCGGCGCACCTGTACTTTGCGCCAACGCCCCGCTCGTGTTCCTGGGAAACACCACCCCGACGGCTCAGGGTGCCTTTACCTCGACCCTCAGCTTTTTCTCGAACTTCAGCCTTTACACGCTGGTCGACTTCAAGCAAGGATACAAGAAGCTCGATGGCAACCGGCGCGTTCGCTGCCACCTGTTCATCGAGTGCCGCGAGAACTATTACCCGAAGGAATTCTCTCCGGCGATCGTTGGAGCGGTCAGCAGCAGCGCCTACATCAGTGACCTCGTGAACGATGCGAGCTACACGAAGCTGCGGGAGATCTCGCTGAGCTATTCGCTTCCCACTCAGTTCGCCAGCAAGCTGGGCGCGGGCAGAGCATCGGTAAGCGTTGCCGGACGGAACCTGAAAACGTGGACGAACTACACCGGCCTGGAGCCGGAGGCATCGTTCCAGGGCGGCACGCGCGGATTCGGACAGTGGGAGCAGGATGTTACGCCGCAGCTCCGCACGTTCGTAGCGACACTTCGCCTGACTTTCTGATGCGATCGCCGACAATTCGCCAATCCACCGCAAAGCGGAGACCATATATGATGTTCACTCACATCGCGAGACAAATGGGACGAGTTGGCACGAGGACATGGCAGTGGGCCACCGTCATCGCGCTTTCGACTCCCGTGTTTGGTTGTAGCCTTCTCGACCAGGGCCTCGAGGCGACAGCCCCGGACAAGATCGAGACATCTACCCTCGAGCAGCCGGTGAATGCCGGCCTCATCGTCAACAGCGCCATCGGCAATTTCGAGTGCGCGCTCGGCAGCTACATCGTTGATGGCGGAATGATGGGTGGGGAATTCATGGATGCGACCCCAACCGCGGCCAACTGGCCGTTCGACCGACGCGATACGGATCCATCGGCCGACACCCGCTACGCGACCAACGCTTGTGACGGGTACGGCATCTATACGCCGATTCAGATTGCCCGTGGCACCTCCGACAGAGCGCTCGAGCTGCTGCAGAGCTGGACGGACGCGCAGGTCCCTGCCAGGCAGGATCTCATCGCCAAAGCCGCGGCCTATGGCGGGCATAGCCGGATCCTGCTCGGCGAAGCCTTTTGCGAGGCGGCGATCAATTTGGGGCCCAAGCTTACGTCGGCGGAAGTTTTCGCATCGGCCGAAGAGAGCTTCAGCACGGCGATCACCGCTGCCAAGGTCGCGGGAGATCAGCAGATCCTCAACATGGCGTACGTAGGGCGTGCGAGAGCGCGCCTGGACCAGGGCAACAAGGCTGGAGCGGCCGCGGATGCGGCTCTGGTTCCTGCGGGTTTCGTTCAATACGCCACCGCCGAGAACGATCCAGGTCGTAGACAGAATCGCGTGCAGACGTTCAACCAGGCACGGCTCGTATCCGTGGCGCCGGCCTATCGATCGCTCACCGTGACCGATGCCGGCGGAAACCAGGTACCCGACACACGCGTGAAGGTCATCGATGCGGGAGAAAGTGCGTCTGATAACAGGACGCCTCTGTTCATTCAGACCAAGTACGCGACTGCGTCCAGTCCGATTCCGATCGCCAGCTACAAGGAGGCTCAGCTGATCATCGCCGAGGCTCAGGGCGGACAGACCGCGGTGAACATCATCAACAACCTTCGCGCAGCGGCGGGACTGCCGGCGTTCCAGAGCACTGATCCGACCGCCATCGCAGCGGAAGTGACCGAAGCGCGCCGACGCGGGCTCTTCCTCGAAGGGCAGCATCTGTACGACGTGCGCCGGCTGAATCTTCCGCTCGTTCCGGCAGCGGGTGTTGCATACTCCACCGTTTACCTCAAAGGTGGCACCTACGGGACGGAACGCTGCTTCCCGGTTCCTGATGTCGAGAGTCTGAACAACCCGCACTTCTAGGATCAAAGACATCTCGAAACCGACAAAGGGTCGCCCGAACGGCGGCCCTTTGTTTTTTCGACTGTGGTTAGCGCGAGATCAGACGACCATCACCGACCGGCCGGGTCGGTCTCTGTTTTCGGAAAGAGCGACGGCCCCTTCTTCAAGACACACCGCATGCGCGACCCGTCACCGCGCACCGATCACCCGAGAGTTCGCATGCCTCGCTCGACACACACCACGCGCTCATCGCGAACGCCGCCAACGGAGCGTGCCACGCCGCCGACGGAACGTGCCATGCCGGCGACGGACACGTGACACAGCACCGAGGACACCCACCATGTCGCACACCGACGCAGCACCACGACCGCGGCACGCCGCCATGCTGCACGCACGACCGCACCACGACCCGCGTGGCATTCGACAGGCACGCACCCTCACTCGGCGCTGCGGGACAACTATAAGGGCGCGGAGGATCGCAGAGGGACGACCCCTCTGCGATCCTCTGCGCCCTCTGCGGTTCAAGTCTTTCACGGTTCACGAATTCGAGGACTACGGCGGCGCACGCCGCGGGGCCGGTTGGCATACCACCCGTAGTACCGCGTGGTCACCTGCCCCTTGTCGGGGATGTGGACCAAGACCCGCGCTAGGTGCAGGTCCTTTGCCTTTCATGACATCGCAGATGGCTGTCGAGCCGCTCACACTGCGGTGCACCGTCAGTCGATGATCCCGAATCCGGCGGTGACGAAATGCCGGTCGATCGACAACGCGCGCGTGATACCCTCGCGTTGCATGACCTCGAACGACACCACATCACAGAGCGAAAAGTGCTGATCGCGATAGGGCAGAATCCAGCGATCCACTGCGGCTCGCACCAGCGTTTCGTCAACCGGGAGCACGACGTGTGTCGGATCGCGCAGCACGCTGTCGAGCGCCGCGGCCGCTCCCACTCGGCCCAGGAGCCGGAGAAAGAGCGCATGCGATTCGCCGAGCACCATCGGCGTGACGATGATGCGATAGCCCTGCCGCACCGCCGAGGTGTAGGCCGCGTTCGCCGCTTCGTGGCGGTCCTGGCCGCGCACGGCGGCCGCGACCCAGCCCGACGAGTCCAGCAGCACCGAACGCTTCACTTCCGCTTACGCTTCACTGGCGACGTGACCTTTCTGGCGGTCGGCGTCGCGCTCCACGAGGCTATCTCCCAGTCGGCCAGGTAGTCGTCATGCCGTGCAGCCACGTCGGGCGGTGTGTGTGGTGGCGCGGCGCTCGACGCGCTGTTCAGGAACGCCAGAGCCGGGCTCTCGTCGGCGAGCAACTCCGCCGCAAACCGGCGAAGGCCACGACGCAGCACCTCCGCCTTGGGCAGACCCGTCGCAATGGCGGCCCGCTCGAGGATCGCTCGGTCGGGAGCGTCCAGATAGACCTGCGCCGGTTCGCGCACCGCGCGAGGAGGATTCTTTCGTGTCATACATGTACTCCATACATGTGTTACATGTAAAGTATGATGATGCCGGTGATCGGTCAACACTGCCGGATGTGCGCGAAAGCCATTCTTGAGGGGAACATCAAAGGCCCCTCTATCAGCGTTCTTCCGGTGTTCTTCCGCGCGTTTCCGTGAGTGCTGTTCAGTGACTGGCGCCGTTCACGTATCAGTCAAGCCGAGCGGCGAGCGCCGCCCGAAAAAATAACGGCGACTTTCTCGCCGGCTGCCACGACGCCGTCGCGCTGCAACTGGAGCAGCCCGGCCAGCCCGGCCGAGCCGGTGTGGTCCACGTCGATCCCGGTCGCGGATCGGGCCAGCGCGTTCGCCTCACGCACCGTGTCCTCGTCCACCACCACTGCCGTGCCCCGGGCCGCGATCATCCCCTTGACGATGGCGAGCCAGTCGTAGGTCTCGTCGTCGAGGATGCCGTGCGCGATGCTGTGCGGCGTCTCCTCCCACGGCCACATGAACTCCGAGCGGTGCTTCGTGGCGCGCTCCAAGGCATCGAGCTCGCCGAGCGTGTGCACCTGCTCCTGGAGGAGGTCCCAAGCCCGCTTGAAGGGCCAGGCACCCCGCGTCTGAACGGTGTGGAACCGCGGCAGTTGCCGGAGCCAGCCCGAGTGGTGCGCGAACTGGAGCCCCTGGATGACGGCGCTGGCCAGCGCGCCGCCCCCCACCTGGATGACGACATGGTCGAGATCCGTCTCGCCGAGCGCCGCGATCATCTCGTACGCCAGAGTTTCGCCGCCCTCGATCGTGAGGCCGTTCTCGTTCCCCTGGCAGCAGAAGGGCAGGGCGCCTTCGGCGAGCGCCTCGTGAAACCGGTGCACGCAAGGGTCGCCGGTCACGCCTGGTACGCGCGGGCAGACGGTGATCTCGGCTCCGAACGCGTGCAGTCGCTCGAGCACCGCGGGCTGGGCGTCGGTTGGGACGAACACCCGGAGTTTCCGCTCGACCGCGCGCGCCAGCACCGCGGCCGCGATCGCCGCGTTGCCGCAGCTGGCGATGGCCAACGGCGGTCGCTCGTGCCCTTCCGCCACTTGGAGGTAGAGCAAAATGCCCATCAGGTGGCGGGCCTTGTGGGATGCGCCGACATTCGCGGTCTCGTCCTTGACCCACAGCTCGATGCCGAGCCGCTCACCCAGCGCCGCCTGCGGTCCGAACGGCGTGGTGCGGAAGCCGCACCCGTCCACGGCCGCGATTGCCGCGTCGAGCTGCCGCACCAGATCTACGTAGGCTTCGTCGGAAAGCCCCCGGCGCCGCGCCGTGTGCCAGGCGTGGAACAGCTCGCGGTGGCGGATGAACGGGTTGGGGTCGTCGCCGTTCCGCCACTCGACGCGGAGCGGGTCGAGATTCCGCGTGACGACGTGATCGGCGTCGTCGCTACCGGCCCGAAGGCACCGGAACGGGTAACGATTCTGTTCGAGCGGCGGGGCGGTCCAGCCGCAGCCGGCGCAGACCAGCGTGGACGCGACCGCCTTCACGCCACGCCGGTCCGCCCGTTGAACTCTTCGATCATCGCGTCCCACGCAGGGAGCAGGTCGCGCAGGCCGCGCCAGAAGCTTTGGTCGCGTCGAGCTTCGAAGTCCTCCAGCGACACGCCCTGCTGCTCCACCCAGGTGAAGTAGCCCAGGTTGAAGACGCGGGTGCGCTCCACGTCACCCATCACCATGACGTGTTCGGTGTCGGCGCCCAGCAGGTGCCGCGCGAAGGCGTCGGCGGCGCGCGTTGCGTCAAACGTCCCGCCGAAATGCTTGCGGATGGCCTTGGGGCGCTCCGAGGCATACATCGCCGCGCCGTCGGTGGCCACCGTGACGATCACGTCCTGGGGGCCGAGACCCAGCCGCTTCGCGGTCTTGATGGCTGCCACCACGTTGCAGATGCTCGACAGTCCGAAGTGCTCGAGCGACGCCATCACCGTCTCGCTCACCCCGCGCGAACGGAGCAGGGCGTGACCCGCCTTGTCGTTGAAGAGCACGAACAGCTGGTCGGTCGCACGGTCCGACACGGCGACGACGACGTCGCCGTTGGTGACGTTGTGAATGAAGGGGATGTGTTTGTCGCCGATGCCCTGGATGTTGTGCTCGCCGAAGCCGTTGTAGAGCATGGTCGGGCACTCGAGAGCCTCGACGGCCACGATGCGCGCGCCGAACTGGTCCTTCAGATAGTCCCCGGCGCCTATCGTGCCCGCCGAGCCGGTGGCGGATACGAAGGCCGCGAGCCGCAGATCGACGTCGGCCGCCTGAAGGGACTCGAAGATGTGACCAAGGGCGCGACCGGTCACGGCATAGTGGCCGAGGTGGTTGCCAAACTCGCTGAACTGGTTGAGCACCACGTTGGCGGGGTCGCGCGCCAACTCGGCGCAGGCGTCGTAGATCTCCTTGACGTTGCTCTCGGTCCCCGGAGTGCGGATGATGTCGCCGGGTTCCGCCACCCAGCGCTCCAGCCACTCGAAGCGCTCCGCGCTCATCCCGGCGGGGAGGATGGCCACGCCGCGGCACCCCATGATGCGCGAAATCGCGACGCCGCCGCGGCAGTAGTTCCCCGTGGAGGGCCACAGGGCGCGCTGCCGCTCGGGATCGAACCGTCCCGTGACGAGGCGTGGGGCGAGGCAGCTGTACGCGGCCAGCACCTTGTGCGCGTGGATCATCGGGAATCGGTCGCCGAGCGCGACGACGATGGGCGCCTTCACGCCGGTGAGCGCCTCCGGGAGCACCACATGCCCGGGAAGCTCGGCGATCCCGGTGCGGGCGGCGTCGTTGTACCAGTGCACGCGGAACAGATTGCGCGGGTCGGCCGCGTCGGGGTCCACGCCGGCGAGCCCGGCGCGCAGTGCCGCGCCTGGCTCCGCGAGCTGCGCGAAGGTGGGCAGCACGATGCGCGCTTTGCGCAGCCTCGTCACAGCCCGGTCGTAGGTCGCCCGGTCGGCGACTTCGGTCATCCGTTCGATCACAAGTCCCTCATGCGCGACCACAGCCGCTCGGCCTCGGCCACCGCGTCGGCCCGGATCGCTTCAATGTTCGTATCATCTGCCGCGCGCGCCGCCGGCACCGCGCCGCCGAAACGCTCGGCCAACAGGGCGTGACCCGCGTCGGGCCGCCGGCCCGCTGCCGCCAGGTCGTCGCCGTGCAGCGTTGCCTCGTCCATTAACGCCTCGAGTTCGGCGCCGAGGTCCGACTCGTAGCCGTCGGTGCCGAGCGCGACTCGGCTGCTGGCGCGCAGAGCGCCCGCATACCCTACCCGGTTGCCGCGGTTGGAGCGGGGGTTCTGCACCAGCCAGCAGCCCAAGTGCTCGGTCTCGCGCACCTGGTCCTGCGTGAGGTGCACGCCGTGGGCGAGGATCGATCCCGGAGGCAGGGCGTTGAGTGCGACCAGCCGCTCGAGCGGGCCGGCCCAGCCACGCCGCCGCGCGTCGTCCACGTCGGCGAGATCTTCGGCCATGTGCACGTGCAGCACGGTGCCCAGCTCGCGGCACAGCGCGCCCGCCTCACGTATGGTGTCGTCGGAGACGGTGAACGAGGCGTGCAGCCCCACCACGCCGCGCACCAACGGCCGGCGGTTGGTGCGGATGAAGCGGCGGCACTCGGCCAGGCCGGCGCGTGCCTCGGCAACACCGCCATTGCGCTCGGTGGCGCCGAAGCACAGCACGGCGGGCATGCCCACTTCCTGGGCTGCGTCGGCGAGCACGTCGAGCGAGCCGGCGATGAAGTTGGGCGACTCGTGATGGTCCACCAGCCCCACCGTGCCAAGGCGCAGCGCCTCGGCCACGTACCAGCGCGCGGAAGCGCGCAGCGCAGGCGCATCGAGCGCTCGGTCCAGCCGCCACCAGATGCGCTCCAGAATCTGGACGAAGTTTTCCGGCGCTTGCGCCGGCGCCGGCATGCCGAAGGGGGCGAGGCCGGAGTAGATATGGGTGTGCGCGTTGACGAAGCCGGTGGTGGTCATTCAGGTGCTCCTTGTCCGGCCCACCGACATGGCCTTTGCGGCGGGCGAGTCTCTCATCGGCAG
>Ga0208587_1002161_pt1 | contig 10139 bp, 10 predicted proteins | sample NGESurdeep092012_7_FD_184472 | JGI IMG/M metagenome (GOLD analysis project Ga0208587, IMG submission 184472) | Arctic peat soil microbial communities from Barrow, Alaska - NGEE Surface sample 210 deep-092012 (SPAdes) | ecosystem: Environmental > Terrestrial > Soil > Wetlands > Peat ...
CTGAGGTTCGGGCTGTAGCGAAGCCTGGTATCGCGCTTGCTTGGGGTGCAAGAGGTCCCGAGTTCAAATCTCGGCAGCCCGACCAAATTTTTCAATAACTTAGCCACCTACATCACCAACGTTTTAGTGTCAAATAGTGTCAAAACCGGCTTGATTTCTGCGCAATTGACACTACCGATCAGCCGCGCCGTGAGTTCCTCGATCGACTGCCTCCGCCGGTTCAGGTCCGAATGGGTGTAGTGCAGGGTCATCCGGACATCGCTGTGGCCCATCTGCGCCTGGCGGTCAGACAGGGCCATTCCGATTTGTTCACCGAAGGTGGCATGGGTATGCCGGAATACGTGCCAGCCGAGCCACGGCAGCTCCAGCTTCACGCCAACGCGATGCAAATGGCGTTTGCTCAGGTTCCGCTCGTCCAGGGGCGTACCGTTGGAACTGGCGAACACCAAGTCCTCGGGGCTGTTGTGGGATGGGCGGCTTTTCAGTTTACTCAGGGCGGCCACCACGGCGCCGCTTAGCGGGACGTTACGGCGCCTTCCGTCGGCCTTCACGGAGCAGAACTCCCCGCGGTAGTAGTTCTGGCGAACGGCCAGGCTGCAGGGCGGCAGAACCTCGCTGCTGACGACGACTGACTCAGTGGTCAGGTTGACCCACTTCCAACGCAGTGCCAGGATCTCCGCGACGTTCAAGCTGCAGGTCATCGACACCAGCGCCATCTCCGACACTGGCGACGGCAAGGCCTCCAGGACGAGGCGACCCTGCTCGAAAGTGAGGGCGTGTGATTCCTTCCGCTCCATCTCCGGCAGGTTGACGCCCTGGATGGGATTGTCACCCACGAAGCTGCGCTTCAGCTTCGCGTGGTTAAACACCCTGCCGGTCACGTTGCGGATGTGGGTAATGGTCTGCACGGAATAACCAGCCTCCAACTTCGCTCCTACAAGATCCTGGACGTCATCGCTGGTGACGTCCCTGAGACGCTCCCCGCCGATCGCGGGAAGCACGTGCAACTTCAGCATGTTTTCGTAATGGGATTTCCCGGCGGGCTTTTTGAACCGGATCACATCCGGCCGGAAGCGGCGCTGGACGAATTCCTCGACGGTCAACAATGACATGGGCTTTTGCGACTGGGCGTCGACCGTGTTGAGAATCTCTCGCGCGATCCGCTGGGCTTCTCGTTTGCTTACCTCCTTTGCGTCGGCGATCTTGCGATTCATCCGGACGCGAACAATCTTGCCATCTTCGCCGATGGCGTCTTCACGATAGGCCAGATACCAACCGTCACCCTGGCGGTGAACGTGTCCGGTCTGCTGGCTTCTTCTGCGAGCCATATTGATTTCTCCATATGGCTCGTGGGGTGGCTTGCTGCCTACGGTACCACAGGCGGGCGAGGCATCGACCTGGGTCGGGACCGCGTCATCGCCACCAGCGCCGGTGTGGCGCCGGTAGACGCGGAGCGCAGTCGACTCGGGGATGCGGTAGGTGGTGTAGGCGCGTTTGCCCGGTTGCGCCGCAGTCCGGATGCGGACGGCGGTGGGCTCGTCCTGGAACATGCGCCGGACGGCGCGGGGGTCGAGGTTCAGGAGTTTGGACAGCTCAGGAACGGTGAAATGCGGCTCGATGGCGGCCGTTGGAGTGGGTTTTGTGCCCGTTTTCTGCATGGCACAAGCTGATTAGTATACCCGCCGTGGTGATTACGTCTATACCATTGAACCTATTGGACTTAAGTAGATTTCTAGCTTCCAGACGCCTGGAACTGTGCTCTCCGCTGCAATGTGGTAAGAGTTCATAGGCAGAATTGCTGTTGGAGAAAGTCCAGGAACGGGACCGTGAAGCTGGGGTCGTAGCGCATATCGCAACGAACCATTTCCTCCAGGATGCGAAGGAGTCGGCCACTGTCCAAGCCAGCGATTCTTCCAACCGTTTGCAGGAATTTGCGGCTGGGCCATTTGTCGAAGATCTGAGCGATGAGCACCGGGATGCGTGCCGACGGCTGCTTGGGGATCCGCAAGGACGATGCTTTGGTGTCCTTGCTTCGCGGCGGCATCCTGTTCGCGGCGCGGACCAGCGTGCCGCTGGGGCGAAGCTGAATCACTCTTCTCCCGTTCTTTCGGACCACTGTCTTCCATGTGCCGATACCCCGGAGTTGTACTTCACCGCCCGTAGCGAGCGCCGCGCAGAAATCTCGGTACAATTCGTCGACGCAGCTCTGCGCATGCGCTGGCGTCATCATAAATCGCTCCCTCCAATCGCTGACAAGATCACTCCTGGTCATCGTCTGCCTCCCGGGTTCTGTCGGAACATCGCAGTGCGACTGCCGATGATCTGCTGCTGGTGCGGACGTAAGGACTCAGCGCGTACCACCTGGGGTATCGGGCGTGGCGCGACAGCCTGGGCAGTGCCATGTTGCGCTGTCGGCGCCGGCACCGATTTCTGGGCTAGCGCTTTCTTCTGCAAGGGTTTCTGTTCGGGCATAGAAACCCCGGGCATCCATTTCACCCTGCGGCTCCGGTCCAGGGGCTTGGCCACCTGCTCCACGTTCCCCTCCACGTCGAACCCGAAGTACACCGTGGACCGGTGAGACACCTTTACGCTGTTTCCAGGCTTGACCAGCCGGATCGGCGTTTTTCTGTTACTCTTGAGTAGGCCGGTCGGCACCGGCTGGAGCTGTTGTTTCTGCTGTCCCCAGACAATCTGAAGCTCAAGCCCGGGGAGATCGACAGGTTCGCCCCGCAGCAGCGCATCGTGCCAAAGGGTTCGGATGCGGCGGGCTTCGGCCTTGGCCGCGCGGCTATTCAGCTTGAGATTGCGCGCCAGTGAGCAGGCGATTAAGTCGATACCCTGCGCCTTCTTTTTGTTGTTCATCTCGTTCTGTGTCCTTCACCAATTCAGTAGTATAGGTAGGCCGTGTGGACGAATCGGCCTTTTTGGCGGCGGTCACGCACGCCGTTTGCGGTGCTGGCCGGTGGCTAATCAGTGGGTGATGCCGGCATCAACCCGTCGTGATTCCGCATGCGCCTCTCCAGAAGGGGAAGATCGTCCAGTGGACGATCGGTTTCGGCTAGCGGGTTCAGATTCAGTCGTAACCGTCGCGTCGAATCGATGTGTAGCAGAAAGTGAAAGCGCCCAGCCAATAGCCCGTCCGCCTGCATAGGGCCCGGTGCCAGCAGTTGCGCCTCGCCAAGAAGTGCGTGCCAACCCCCAATGGAGGTTTTGTATAGCGGCCGCTTCCATCCGCGCTCGCTGCCAACGCGATACGGCCCGTGCGTGCGGCCCGCACGTCGCTGGCAGGTTTTTCGCCACGAGCCCCAAAAGGCATTAGATTCAGCAGAGAGACTGCGAAAAACGTGAATTCGCACAGTACGACGGACGCAAGCCGACTTCTCGGTACTAATCTGGGTCAGACTGAGCCGCTTCGCCAGTTTCCGGTAACGCCGTTTCAAGTAAGCCGCTGGCGCGGCGGACGCTACGCGTGCGGGTATGGGCTGGCGTCCGACGGAGGGGAGAGGTAAATCTGGGTCATAAGGAGATCCCTATGACCCAGCTTCGTCAACGGGTGCTCGAAGAGCTCGAGCGCCGTAATTACTCTCAAGCTACCGCACGTGCCTACGTGGGTGCGATCCGGCGTTTCGCCGAATACTTCCATCGTTCGCCCGACCAACTCGACCCGGAACACGTTCGTCAGTTCCAGCTACACCTGATCCGGGAACGCAAACTGCAGCCCAAGAGCATACAAGTGCACATGGCTGCGATCCGGTTCCTGTTCGTGAAAACCTTAAAGAGGAACTACCGCAGAGACGATCTGCCCTTACCGAAGACACCGCGCCGGCTGCCCACCATCCTGAGCCAGGACGAAACCGCCAGACTCATTGAATCCGCCGCCAACCTCCGGCACCGCACCATCCTGATGGCGCTCTATGCTACCGGCATGCGGCGCTCGGAACTGGCCCGGCTACACAGCGAAGACATCGACAGCCAGCGCATGGTGGTCCACATCCGTCACGGCAAAGGCGGCAACGACCGCGACGTGCCGCTCAGTCCGAAACTGCTCCACCAGCTCCGCATCTACTACCGCTCGGCGAAGCGGACGCCGTCGGGATGGCTCTTCCCCAGCATTCAACATCGCCGGGTCGATCAACCGATCGAGGCTAAGACCATCTGGCACGCCTGCCGGGAAGCCGCCCGCCGCGCCGGCATCCCCAAAGCCGTGCACCCGCACACCCTGCGCCACAGCTTTGCCACCCACCTGGTGGAAGCCGGCGCAGACCTGCGCACCATCCAACTCCTGCTCGGCCACGCCGACATCAGCGACACCGCCGTCTACCTGCATTTGTCGACGCGCCACCTGCGCGCCGCGGTAAATCCGCTCGATGCGCTCGACCTCACGGTCCCACCCATGACGGAGCCGACCCAAAAATGAACCGGCCCACCCTGGAGGTGGCCGACATCTTCCGCGCCGCCGGCGCCCAGTTCCTCGAGCGCACCAGTTGGCATCTGGCATGGCTGCAACACAAGGTCATGCGCGCCATCGAGCGCTGCCGTACCGCCGCGCTCGGCGGCCATCGCGACCAGTGCCTCCGCTGCGGCCACGATTTCGGCCTCTCTTACAACTCCTGCCGGAACCGCCACTGCCCCAAATGCCAGACGCACGCGCGCAACCAATGGATCGCCGCCCGAACCCGCGACCTGCTGCCGCTCGGCTACTTCCATGTCGTCTTCACGGTCCCCCACCAGCTTGCCGCGCTCATGCTGCAGAATAAGCGCCTCCTGTACTCGCTGCTGTTCCGGGTCAGCGCCCAAGTCCTGATGGAATTGGCTGCCGACCCCAAGCACCTGGGCGCCGAGATCGGATTCCTCGGCGTGCTGCACACCTGGGGACAGACGCTCGAACATCATCCGCATATCCATTACGTCGTGCCGGAAGGCGGCTTCGCTGCCGACCGGTCCCGTTGGATCCATCCCAAGTACCGCTTCTTCCTGCCGGTCGAGGCGCTCAGCGAAGTCTTTCGGGGTAAGTTCATCGATGAGTTGAAGAACTTGTTCCGAGGGCATAAGCTCAGTTTCCACGGCGCACTCCAATCGCTGGCGGAGCCACGCGCGTTCGCCCAGTATCTGCGGTCGCTCCATCGCCACAAGTGGGTGGTCTATGCCAAGAAGCCGTTCGGCGGTCCGGAACACGTGCTGCATTATCTGGCTCGCTATACCCATCGCGTGGCGATTTCCAATCACCGGCTGCTGAGCTTTGAGGGCGGCAAAGTCACCTTCCGCTGGAAGGACTACGCCCATGGCAACAAGAAACGAAAGATGACGCTCGCCGCACATGAGTTCATCCGGCGCTTTCTGTTGCACGTACTGCCGAGAGGCTTTGTGCGGATTCGCCACTTCGGGTGGATGGCCAATCGTTGCCGCACCCAACGGGCTGCGCAGTGCCGCGCTTTGCTGGCTGCCGAAGCAGCCCAGGTGACCCCGCCGGTTGCGACGCAGGCTGCATCGCCGCGTCCGTGTCCCCTCTGCGGCGGAGAACTCACCGTCATGGAAACATTTACGGCCCGACAGTTATGGCATCTCTCGCAGAGCCAAACACGTGACCTGGACTCCTCGTAAAGCGCTTCTTCTCCTGGCCAGCCACGCGGGCCGGATGACCCGAATGCCCGATGTATGCCATGCCAACGCCCAGGCCCCAGAATTCGCCACCCCGCGGGCCGAATCCCTCCGGTTCCCAGCAATTCCTGCCTCGCTACCAGCCCCGAAACCTACCCGCCAGCCTCTTCCCCTACCATTCAGCAGTACCAAAATCCAATTCAAAACCCATATCCCTTCGTGCCGCGTCCGCCGCAAACGCCAGCGGCTCACTTGAAACCCCTCTATCGAAACTGACGCGGCGGTCGAATCCCTCGACTTATTTCAGGCTTTGTCGGCCGCGTCACTTCCGATAGAATGCTAGCGTTTCACGTCCAGTGGCCAGTTGCCCTGCTGCTTGTCAGGGTCTGCTGTTGCCCGGAAGTGATACGATGCCAAGAGCCCGGCACTCATGACCCCGCCCTCTACCATTGCCCACTACCGAATTACATCCAAGCTCGGCGAGGGCGACATGGGCGCGGTGTATCGCGCCAGCGATACCAAGCTGAATCGCGACGTCGCGATCAAGGTGCTGCCGGAGTCCTTCGCGGCCGACCCGACCGGCTAGCGCGATTTACGCGCGAGGCGCAGGTGCTGGCCTCGCTGAATCATCCGAATATCGCGGCGATCTACGGGGTGGAAGATCGCGCCATCGTCATGGAACTGGTGGAGGGGACGCCGCTTGCTGGCCGGCTGCCATTGGATCAGGCGCTGCCGGTTATTCATCAGCTCATCGACGCCCTCGAGTACGCGCACGATAAAGGTATCATCCCCCGCGACCTCAAGCCCGCCAACATCAAGCTCACGCCTGAAGGCCGGCTTAAGGTGCTGGACTTCGGCTTGGCGAAAGCGATGAGCAGCGACAAGATAACCACCGCCGATGCGCGACCTTCAGACGGGTGAGACCCGGCTGCTGACGCGCGACGGCGGTGAACAAAGCTTCGCATTCCATGTGATATTTTCGCCTGATGGCAAACAGATCGCCGCCAGCTACTGGTACGCGTACCCGGGAGGAGATCGCACCCGCGGAATTGTCTTGATTTTGACGGCCGATGGCTCGATCACACGGCTGAAGTCGACCGGGCGAATGCCCAACATCGGCGGCTTCTCACCAGACGGGCGATTCCTCGCCTACGCGCTGCCGAACAGTCAGTCCAAGACCGATGGCGGCATTTTCGCCATCGCTGTCGACGGCAGCGGCGAAACCCCGCTCGTTCAGAGCCTCGCGGCCTAGGTGGCGCCGGCCTGGCTTGCGCACGGAGAAGCATTTTCTCCGATCGACGGGCGTGAAACCGCAACCGACATCCAACGACGGCAACAGGAATCGCGGCGCGGTTGAAACTCCAGCGGAAACAGTCGCCCGCGCGGGATGCGCTTGCCCCGCCACACACCGCGAACCGAAGAAGGTGCGGGCCAGAGGACGCCTGTTCCCCGTGCGACAAAAGACGGCTCCCGGAGGCGAGCATCGAAGGAAAACGACTGGGTGTATACTGGCCCCAAGCTGGGAGCCAAAATGGAAATTCCGACTGGAGGCGCAGGACATGGCACAACGCGGATTCGCCGGAGTCAGCGGCACACACTTCACGCTCAACGATCTGCCCTTCTATCTCACGGGCGCCAATAACTACTATCTGATCTACAAATCGGAGTTCATGATCAACTCCGTGCTTGACATGGCGTTGGCGATGGGCCTGAAGGTGGTCCGGACCTGGGCGTTTCTGGACCGTGGCTCGCTCGATGGCTCGGTTCCCGATGTCGATCCGCCCGGCGCCAAGGAAGGCGTCTACTTTCAATACTGGGATCCGGCTCGAGGCGCGCCCGCTTTCAACGATGGCCCGAATGGATTACTCCGGCTCGACTACGTTGTCCACGCAGCCGGACAACGCGGTCTCAAGCTCATCCTGCCGCTGGTGAACAACTGGCAACCGTTCGGCGGCATCGATCAGTACGTGACCTGGTACGGCCTGAATTCCCATCACGAGTTTTATACTCACCCGAAGACTCGCGACGCATACAAGAATTGGGCCTTGCACCTACTGAACCGGCGCAACGTCTACACCGGCGTGCTCTACAAAGACGACCCCACGATCATGGCCTGGGAACTGGCCAACGAGCCGCGCTGCCAAGGCACCATCGAGCGGTTGAATTCGCCCGGGTGCAGCCCGGCAATTCTGACTGGCTGGGTGCAGGAGATGAGCGCGTTCCTCAAGCAGAACGACTCCAAACACCTCGTCACGGTGGGCGACGAAGGCTTCTTTAGGCGCTCCGGAGGCAGTGACTGGCTGCGCAATGGCAGCCAAGGCGTGGACTTCGACGCCTTCCTGCGAACGGCGTCGATCGATTTCGGCACTCTGCATCTGTATCCTGACAACTGGGGCAAAGATGTTGACTGGGCCACCCAGTGGATTGAAGAGCACATTGCCGCAGGCGTAGAGGCGGACAAGCCTGTACTCATCGAAGAGTACGGCTGGATGGAACAGACGACACGCGATGGGGTATTCCGGACGTGGCTCAACGCCGTCGAGCGGCACGGCGGAGCGGCAGACTTGATCTGGATACTGGCCGCCCGTCAGGACGACGGCTCGCTGTATCCGGACTACGACCACTACACGATCTACGGGCCAGCCGACGCACCTGCGGTCACCGCTCACGCGGCTGTGATGGAAGGCAAGAGCGGGTCGGCGGTCCGAATCGCGGCGCTGACCAGTGCCGCCAGCTATGTGGCCGGCTCCGTGGCTCCGGGCGAGATCGTGACACTGTTCGGCAGCGGCATTGGGCCAGACGCCGGTATGGGCGCCACGCTCAACTCCGCCGGGTTGATGACGACTTTCCTTGCCGGAACACGTGTGCTTTTTGATGGCCAACCTTCCCCAATGACCTTCGCACAGGCCGGACAAGTCAACGCGGTTGTGCCCCACGCGGTCGCAGGCAGGAGCAGTGTTCAGGTGCAGATCGAGGCGCAGGGCCAGAAGTCCAATGCCCTCACTGTGGAGGTGGCGCAGGCGACTCCGGGCATTTTCACGCTCGACTCCTCCGGGAAAGGGCAGGCCGCGGTGCTCAACCAGGACAACAGCTTGAACTCAGCAGCGAATCCGGCACCCAGGGGGTCGATTATCAGCTTGTTTGCAACGGGGATCGGGCAGACGAATCCTCCGGGGATCGACGGGAAGCCCGCGGCGCCGCCGTTTCCCGTGCCGGTTCTGCCTGTCACGGTTGAGATCGCGGGCGCGAACGCGGAAATCCTTTATGCCGGCGGTGCTCCGGGACTCGTGGCCGGAGTACTCCAAGCGAATGTTCGGGTACCGGCGCAAGCCGCTACTGGAAGTTCGGCGCCTCTGGTGCTGTGGGGCGGCGGGGCGCAGAGCCAGCCAGGCGTGACCATCGCGATCGTCTGACGGGACGCGGCTCTATTGCGAAATATCCGCGTGGCCGATGTCGATGCGTTTATCGATGACGCGCCCATCCAACAGTCTGCTACTCCCGGCCAACGGTACATCGGGAAGTTGGCGCTGCGGGGCTGTCGGGGACCTCTCACCGGCGCGTTACTCTTCTCTGACGGCGTAGCGTTCACCAGTTCCGGGCCCACTTGGTGGAAAGTGGGCTTCTCGTCCATTGGCCACTGGCCCGCCTCACGGCTCCAGCCCGATTTTGTCGTTGACGGCTTGCATCGCATATTGGTGTCTCCTTCCGTTATGGCCGCTTCCACCGCGGCTCATCGCGATCTATCCTAGAGCCGAGATGCGCATTGACCCGAAGGGAACAATCGTCGGCTACCCGGCGCTGCTGGTGCGTCGCGCCCTCCGGCAACTGGATCTTCATGTGGAGTGGGACCTGGGCCGATTGGAAGCCGTCACCGGAGAGGGTCGCGCGTTTGTGAAAGCTCTCGCGGCGGCTGGACTGGTTGAGCCGACTCGAAAGGGCTTCTGGTCGATCACACGAGCGGGGAAGGCAGTATCATCCGCGACAGCCGCCTCACGCATGAAGCGCGCGGCGGCAGAGAGGGCACTGGGAGAGTTCCTGGGGCGCGTGGATTACGTAAATTGCAGACCGGTCTTCCTCGCCAAGGTGGTTGAGGTAGTCCTCTTCGGGAGCATGTTGAAACCCGACGTTGACCGCGTCAGCGACGTGGACCTCGCCGTCGAGATCGTGCCGAAGGAATCCAATCCAGAACGGGCACGCGCGATCAACGAACGGCGCGTGCTGGAACTGGAGTTGCTGGGCCGCAGTCTTCGTGGCTTCCTGGACCGGGAGTTGTTCTGGTATTGGGAGGCGTTCCGCTATCTCAAGGGCGGGAATCGCGTGATCTCTCTGGCGAGTCTGAAAGCCGAGGCAGAGATAGTGCTCGCCGGGCCGCATCAGGTCCTCTATGCGGAGGGTGCCTGGAAACCGAACGCGCCGCCACGGACTGCTGTCGTCCACCGCCGCCGTCGCGAACCCGCTGACGATACGCTGTTCTGATCCCGCTCACCTCCAATGGACGAGAAGCCCACATATCGGGAGCAATCGCCGGCCCTAGCAGGAAA
>Ga0208587_1002162_pt1 | contig 10137 bp, 7 predicted proteins | sample NGESurdeep092012_7_FD_184472 | JGI IMG/M metagenome (GOLD analysis project Ga0208587, IMG submission 184472) | Arctic peat soil microbial communities from Barrow, Alaska - NGEE Surface sample 210 deep-092012 (SPAdes) | ecosystem: Environmental > Terrestrial > Soil > Wetlands > Peat ...
TACCGAGAGCTGAACATCGCCGCCAACGGCACCAAGGAACAGAAGAATGCGATCGGCGACCCCCGTCTCCTGCCCCGGCCCTGGGACCCGCCAACCTGCCGCAATACCGAACTGCGCGAACAGGTTTGGGACTGGCTTGAGGACGTCGTCACCTGGCTCAACCGCGAATACGTCTGGGACGTCGGTGCGGTCATCCCCAGTTGCTGGCCCCAGCACCCCCATCTCGTCCACGAGATAGCCGTCCTGGCCGACCAGCGCCGCCGAGCGGGCGCGGCGCTGACTAGCGATGCGCTCGAAGAGTGGCACCGGTACGCCCTGCCGGGTTTCGTCGACCGGATGCGCGCCCGGATCAAAGATCACTGCGAGGAAGGCCACCAACGGTGGCCCGCCAGCAGTCGCTACGCGCGTCACACCGGCGACCCGACCAGCCGCGACCGCAAGGACATCTACAGCCGCGACGTGCAGACCACCGTCCGGCGCGGTACCAACGCCCCTCGGGAACGGCCGCGACTGGGGGTCGTGAACCTGGAGACAGGCGAGATCACAGACGGCCCGCAGTAGTCACGCCGTTGCCCGGCGAACGTCAAAGGCAGGCCACCAGGCCACGGCTACCGCGCGGCCGGTGTCCGCCGACCGGCCTGCGCTGCAGGGACCGGCCGCACCTCGTCTTGCGATCGCGGCGCTGGCTTGGGCATTGTCGTGGGCTGCGCGAGAAACCGTCCTCGTGCAAGACGTAGCAGTACTCGTGGACGTCAATGTGTGGAATCTCGGTCAGAGTTCTACGCCGCGGGAAAAGATCCTGCCCGCAGAAGCGCCCCCGGTAGTCTCTTCCCAAGCTTCTGTTCCAGCCAGGCGGCCGTGTTGACGAGCTCTCTGAGGTGGAGACCGGTTGCAACGCCTGTGCGGTCGAAAAGGTAGACGAGGTCTTCGGTCGCCACGTTGCCTGTGGCGTTTGGTGCGAAGGGGCATCCGCCCGTGCCGCCGATGCTGGCATCGAGGACGGCCACGCCAGCCTCGACTGCCGCCACCGCGTTGGCCACGGCGGTGTGCCTGGTGTCGTGCAGGTGGAGGCGAAGTGGAGTATCGGGGCCAGCGAGGTTCCTGGCGAGCCCCAGTCGCTGGGTGATCTCGCGTGGCACCGCCACACCGATGGTGTCGGCCAGGGCGAGCTCGTCGGGGCCGGCGTCGACCACCCCTGCGATGACGTCACGGAGGCGTTGGATGGGGACCTCGCCCTCGAAGGGGCAGCCAAAGGCGGCGCCGATGGTGACTGTGGACATGACGCCAGCACTTCGCGCACCGGCTACCAAGGTTGTGGCTTGCTCCACCGCTTGTTGGGTGGTCATGCCTTGGTTTCGACCGCAGAAGGTGTCGGTGGCTACGACGACGATGTTGATCTCGTCCACTTCTGCAGCCAGGGCACGCTCTAGTCCTCGGGCGTTCATAACCAAGCCTGCGTAGCGCACTGCGGTTGAGCGTGGCAGGGCTGCCATGACCTCTTCGGCGTCTGCCATCTGTGGCACACGTTTGGGGTTGACGAAACTGGTCACCTCGATCCGGCGGGCTCCGGCGCGGATCCCCCGTTCGACTAGCTCAACCTTGTCAGCGGTCGAAAACACGACGTCCTCGTTCTGGAGGCCGTCGCGTGGCGAAACCTCACAAATCTCGACCTGTGTCATCGGCCCTCCTGTAGGTAGCCGAGGGCGGTCTCCTCATCGACCACCTCGGCATACTTGGCCTGAAGGTCGTAGAGGTTCGCCTCATGCGGTCCCGGTGCGCGGTCTCCCACTGCGTCTCGTACAACCGCAGTCACGAACCCGTGTTGCAGCGCGTCTACTGCCGTGGCCCGGACGCAACCGCTGGTGCTCACCCCGACGATCACTACGGTGTCGATCCCGTTGGCCTGCAAGGTCGATGCGAGGGTCGTTCCGAAGAAGGCGCTGGCGTACTGCTTGACCAGGACCAGCTCACTGGGCAGTGGCTGTACGTCGGGCATGAGCTCGTTCATCGGTCCGTCACCGATGAGCTGGCGCAGGGCCGGCACCTTCCGGATGAAGACCCCTCCATCGATGCCGTCGGGTCCGTAGACGACCCGCGTGTGCACTACGGGAACGTCGCTGCGGCGCGCAGCTTCGACCAACCTGCCCGCGGACTCCAGGCAGGCGGTCGAGGGCAGGCAAAGAGGGCTGCGAGGATCGAAGTAGGCACGCATGAGGTCGATGACAAGCACCGCGGGTCGCTTCCCGAGCTGTAGCGTCCCGTCGAACCCCTCCGCGATCTCCATTGTCAGAGGACCCTCACAGACGTTTTGGAGGAAGCGGAGCGGGCAGCCCGGTCTCCTCCAGGCACCGCTCCAGGATTGTCGCCAGGGGTGGACCCATGTCGAAGGTCGGCAGCGGAGTGGGCCTCTTGGAGGCAAGTTCTTCGCGCAACCGTCCGGTCGCGTCCAGGTCGACCGCTCCGGCGGTATCGCACACCACGCCATATCGGAGAGCGCCCTCGGACGTGACCAGACCGCGCCGAACTTCCAGGCTCACCAGATCCGGCTCACGCACGAGCGGGTCACCCCAACCGCCACCACCCCAGGTCACGAAGTGGAGCACGTCTCCCGGCCTGACGGGTACGTCAATCACCTTGCTGGGAATGACCTCCTTCGAACCGTCCACCCTGTCGATCCACTTGCGGCCACGAGCACCCGGTTCACCGCCGTTCACTCCCCACGGGTAGGTCAGCCAACGGTCGTCATGGATGGCTATCGTGCCGGGTTCCAGGAACCGGTAGGCCACGTCAACTCCATTGCCACCGCGGTGGAGGCCAGCACCGCCGGTGTCGCTGACCGTCTCCCATCGCTCGATTCGCAGCGGGTAGTACGACTCGAGGTACTCGCAGGGGATGTTCACGAACGAGGGCCACAGGGAATGGCCGTCGGGGCCGTCACCGATCGGCCGGCCGGGGATTCCTCCGAAGCCGATCGAGTACAGCTGGAACCACTCGCCCTTTCGTTCGCCCGCGCTGTAGTTGCCCGAGTACATGAAGTGCGGAGAGGATGAGAAGCCTGCGGCGTTGAGAAGGTCAGGGTTGGTCTGCCCGAGCAGTCCGCCGAACAGGTCGAAGACCCGGCCGATGCCATGGTTGCGGGCGTTCAATGCGGCAGGGTACTTCGGCTTCCAGAACGAGTCGTCGGGGATGATGACATCGACGAGAGGGTAGAAGCCGTCGTTCCAGAGTATCTGCGGGTCTGCGACGGTGATCATGTAGATACCGAAGAACATCCGCACGAGGTTTTCGTTGATGTAGTAGTTGATGGGTCCCTGCGCCTGCGGGCTGCTCCCGGAGAAGTCGAGCAGCACCTTGTCTCCGGTGCGGGTCAGGCTGAGCTTGAGCTCGTATGGACCGTAGCCCACGCCGTCGTCACAGATGTAGTCCGTGAACGACAGCGTCTCGCCGTCTTTGAACACCATCTGCAGAAGGGTCTTCATCGCCCGATAGTTGCGATCCAGGAGTGCGTCGAGCGCAGACGTGTACGTGTCGGCGCCGAAGCGTGCACAGAGTTCTTGCACCCGCCTGGACGCGGTACGACAGGCCGCCACGAGCCCGTTCAGGTCTGCGCGGTTCCAGTCCGGTTTGCGCACCTGGTTCAGGATGATGCGCAGCGAGTCTTCGGCCAGGACCCCCTTGTTGTACAGCTTGAACGGGGGGATCACCACTCCCTCTTCGAAGATGGTGCGGGCGTCGGTGGGCATGGACGCCGGCGTCTTGCCCCCGACGTCGGTCATGTGCCCGAACATCGAGGACCAGCCGACGATGCGGCCTTCGAAGAAGATCGGCATCACGATCAGCCAGTCGTTTGCGTGGCTGATTGCGGCGCCGCACGAGTAGGGGTCGGAGGTGAGGAGGACGTCGCCTTCTTCGATGGTGCCGTCGAAGTTCTCCAGGAAGTCCGGGATCGAGAGCCCGAACTGGCCGACGACCATCTTGCCCTCCGGGTCGCCGATCAGCGGGAACTCGTCGTGCTGCTCCCGGATGCCCGGCGAGAGTGCCGTGCGGAACAGCACCTCGTCCATTTCGTATCGGGCGTGGCGCAGCGCGTTCTCCACCAGGTCGAGTGTGACAACGTCGACATCCACCGAGCGCAGTGGCTCGGTCGCGGTTTCGATCAGACGTGCCATGTTCTTAGCCCTCCTGGGTCTGGTTGGCGTTGATGGGTCGGATGAGCAGGCTGCCGCTGTGGTGAACGGTGGCGGCGTGGTCAGGAAGCACGAGGGTGGTCGAGTCCATCTCGGTGATGATCGCGGGTCCGCGTACCACGTTTCCCGCCTGCAGTCGTTGTCGGTCATAGACGTTTGCTTGGACCAACGCACCGTCCACCCAGATCTCCGTCGTGGTGCTTAGTGCCTCAGCCGGGTCGACTCCACCCTCGACGATCGTTGCCGCCGCAACGTCGGGCCGTGGGCCATTGGCAGTGGCCCGGACCGTCACTAGCTCATGCTCGTTGTTGTCGAGCAGGAAGGAGAAGAGCCTTTGGTGCTCGGTGTCGAACGCCGTACGCAGCCCGTCGAGGCCGGCGCCGTTGCCGTCGAAGGTGTCAATATCGATGTTGACGGGGATCTCGAAGCCCTGACCGTGGTACCTCAGGTCGGCGGCGTAGGTGATCTGCTGGTCGGATTCCGCGATTCCTTCGGCCGTCAGCGAGGCACGGGCAGTTGCGGCCAGCTCGTCCAGGATCTCTCGAAGGCTCGCATCCGTCATCTCGTTGAAGCCGCGGATGAGCGTGCGCACCGACTCGTCACGCAGGCTGGTCGTCGCGTCGCCGTAGGCGCACAACACACCCGGCGACGGCGGGATGATCACCGGCCATGCCCCCGTCAGACGACCCAGCGCGTTGGCGTGCAACGGCCCGGCACCGCCGAACGCGACGAGAGCGAAATCGCGCGGATCGAAGCCCTGCTGCACCGATACGAGCCGCAACGCGCCGAACATGTTCTCGTTGACGATGTCAACGATGCCGGCTGCGGCAGCCTCCACGGACTCCAACGTGGTGGCGTCCATGATCGACTGGACCGCAGTTCGGGCGGCCTTGCGGTCGAGCGTGATCTCGCCGCCCGCGAGTTCCGTGGGGAGATAGCCAAGCACCACGTTGGCGTCGGTGACCGTTGGTTCGGTGCCACCGGCCGCGTAGGCCGCCGGTCCTGGCGAGGCGCCGGCGCTCTGTGGGCCGACGCGCAAGGCCTGAGTCAGTGGGGGCACGTGCGCAATGGAGCCGCCACCGGCGCCGACGGTGCGTACGTCGACGGATGTCGCCCGCACCTTGAGGTCTCCGACGGTCGTCTCGCGACCGATCCTTGGCATCAGCCCTTGTACCAATGCCACGTCGGTCGACGTCCCACCCATGTCGAGCGTGAGGAAATCGTGGTGGCCGGCTTGCTCGGCAACCCAGACCGCGCCGATGACACCACCGGCCGGGCCGGACATCATCACCGATACGGGGTTGTCCGCGGCGGTACCCGCCGAAACCAGACCTCCGTCGCTTTTCAGGATGAAGAGCTTGCCGCTGGCACCCGAGTCCTTGAGCTGGCTCTCCAGGTTGGCCACGTAGCGGGCCACCTGAGGCTGCACATAGGCGTTGGCGACGGTGGTGATTGTCCGCTCGTACTCCCTCAGTTCCGGCAGTACCGATGACGACAGGGACACGGCGATTCCAGGGAGCTCCTCGGCCGCGATCTCGCCGATGCGTTGCTCGTGCTCGGAGTTGGCGTAGGAGTTGATCAGACTGACGCTCAGCGCCTCGACACCCTGCTGACTCAACTTGCGCAGTTGCACCCGCACGTCGTCCTCGTCCAACGGCGTGACGATCTCGCCCTTGCTGCCCATGCGCCCGCGAACCTCGACGGTGTCTTCCAACGCGGCTAGCGGTTCTGGCTTGGGCCAGATGATCCATCCGGCCAGGCCGCCCGGCACGAAGGACCGGGCGATCTGCAGCACCTGCCTGAACCCATCCGTGGTCACCAAGCCGACGCGAGCACCCTTGCTCTCAAGGATCGCGTTGGTGGCCACCGTGGTGCCATGCAGCACGTCGCCGACCTGCTCGAGCCCAATGCCCGCCAACCGGCAGGCGTGCTCGATACCGCGGAGCACCCCGATCGACTGATCGGCCGGGGTGGACGAGGTCTTCGCGCGGAATGTCTCGCCGCTTTCCTCGTTGACCAGCAGAATGTCGGTGAAAGTGCCGCCGACGTCAACACCGAGACGGTAGGTCATGGATCCTCCTTAGATGACGCCGGCCGAGTGCAACGACGACATCGTGTCGTCATCGATCCCCAGCATGCCTTGGTAGATTTCCTTGTTGTGCTCACCGAGCGTCGGGCCGACGTGCCGGACCGACCCAGGGGTTTCTGACAGTCGTGGAAAGACGTTGTGCATGGCGAACTCACCAAGCTCGGGATGTGTCAGACGCACGATCGCGTCGCGGGCAGCGAAATGCGGGTCGGCGAACATGTCCTTGGCACGGAAGATGCGACCGGCCGGTACGCCGCCCTCATGCAAACGCCCAAGCAGATCGTCCGCATCCAGGGTGGACGTCCACTGCGCGATGAGCCCGTCCAGCTCCTCCATGTGCTGGCCACGCGCACCGTGGGTCGCGTACCGCTCGTCGGTCGCCAGCTCGGTCTGGCCCATGACTTCGGTCAGCCGTCCAAACACGTTGTCCTGATTCGCCGCGACCAGGACCATCTCACCATCCGCTGTGGGATATACATTGCTCGGCGAGACGTTCGGGAGCGTCGCGCCGGTGCGCTCGCGCTGGTATCCCGCCACCTGCCACTCCGGAAGCAGGGACTCCATCAGTGCCAGGACCGCTTCGTAGATCGCCGCATCGACGACCTGGCCTCGTCCTGTTCGGCCACGGTTGTGAAGGGCAACCAGCGTCCCGAGCGTGGCGAACGTGGCCGCGAGCGAGTCCCCGAGCGAGACTCCCGCCCTGGCCGGCGGACGGTCCGGGTCGCCGGTGACGTAGCGGATGCCACCCATTGCCTCACCGATCGAGCCATAGCCCGCTCGCTTGGCATACGGTCCGGTCTGCCCAAACCCCGTCACGCGAGTGACCACCAGCCCCGGGTTGATCTCCCACAGCTTCTCGGGAGCAAGTCCCCATCGCTCAAGGGTTCCGGGGCGAAAGTTCTCGACGAGCACATCCGCCTTGGCAACCAGCCTGCGGACCAGGTCCTGACCTTCTTCGGTGCGCAGATTGGCCGTCACCGACTTCTTGTTGCGGGCCACCACGGGCCACCACAGCGACATCCCGTACGGCTTCTCTCGCCCCCACTGCCGCATCGGGTCCCCGGTGCCAGGGTCTTCAACCTTGATCACCTCAGCACCAAAGTCGCCCAGCAACTGGCCACAGAATGGTCCTGCCAACAGCGAGCCGAGCTCAACGACTGTCAGATCGTCCAGTGGGAGAGACTGCGCGACGGGCACCTTGGCTCACTTTCGTGTACAAACTGGCTTCAGGAGACTGACGGATCGCTAACCAGTGCGCTTAAAGTAGGCGCCGATCTTCAGATCGGTCAAGGAATTTCATAAATATTGCATACAATTCTCGCATGCTGAGATCGCTGCTAGCGTCTGGACCGTCATGACAAACAACGCTCTGAACCCCGACAGCGGCCGTTCCGCAGAACACGCCTACCAATCCATCCGTGACCAGATCCTGTCCGGAGAACAGCCAGGCGGCCAGTGGCTGCGCGAAGGTGACCTAGCCGCCGCAATCGGCGTGAGCCGAACCCCCGTGCGCGAGGCTCTGCGGCGTTTGTCAGCGGAAGGCCTCGTCCGGCACGAGCGCAACCGTGGCGTTCAGGTGCAGAGCTGGACCTTGAAGGACCTGGACGAGGTCTTCGGCCTTCGGTCGGTTCTCGAGCCTTGGGGATGCGCCCTCGCGGCGGTCAGCGGCATGGCCGACCTGGACGCCTTGAAAGACCTCGCCTGCGAGATGGACGCCGCGGCCGCGCACCAACCGGACGTCGACGTACTCACCGGGCTGAACAACCGTTTCCACCGTGCCATCTTGGAGGCCTCGGGCAACGACCGACTCTGCTCCCTGATGTCATCGATCGTCCAGGTTCCCTTGGTGTGGAGGACCTTCTCGCACTACACGCCTGAGGAGCTGCGGCGTAGCCTGGCGCATCACCAAGAGCTGATCGACACCCTGCGTGCCGGCGACTCCGAGTGGGCCGAATCGGTCATGCGCGCACACGTGCGCGCAGCCTGGACGAGCATCCGACGCGAAGCCGGGAACGCGCACTCGACATCGGCAACCCATCCCGTCTGAGCGACCCGACAAACCGCGCACGAGGGAGGCCCTGACGAGGTGCAGCTTCCTCATCCGGGCAGCGGAGACGACGATTCACCACACCCCCTGCTGCCCAAAAGGCACACGATAGATGGTCCACACAACCGGCCTGCTGACTCATGTCAAGATGCGCGCCTAGCCGGCTTCGTTGACTCATGAGTGGATGCGCGCGTAGCCGGGGTCGCGATCTGGGGCTTGGCAGTGGCCGAGGCCTTGCTTGTGGTCAGGGTCAGGAGCTCGGCGGTGAGGGCTTGGATCTGGCGTTGGATCGCGGCCGGGTTCAGCCCCGCGAACGTGTCTTTCATGATCGCCTTGTCCTGGTCGCTGACCGTGGTGTGCCGCTCCGAGCGCCGGTGCGGGGTGGTCGCCGCGTCGTATTTCTTGGTGACTTTGGCGCCGTTGCGGACCTTGGAGACCAGCTTCTGCTGAGCCAGGAAGTAGTTTGTCATCCGCGACTGCAGCACCCAGATCTTGTTCAGCAGCAACAGTTCTGCGCGCGTGTCGTAGCGGTGGTAGCCCACCACCGTGCGGACCACCGCCCAGTTCTTCTGCTCGACGTGGGCACCGTCGTTGCTGTTGCCTGAACGGGAACGGGTGAAGGTCAGCTTCCTGTCCTCACACCAAGCCAGCAGGTGGTAGTTGATGAACTCGCTGCCGTTATCGGAATCAATGCCCAGCAAAGGGAACGGCATCACCTTGGCGATGTCCTCCAACGCGGCCACGACCCACTTCTGGGCCTTGTTCGGCACCGACCGGTTCTCCGTCCAGCCGGTAGCGATATCGGTCACCGTCAGCGTGTACGCGTGCTCACCCATCGCGTTACCGCCCTCATGGCCGACCAGGTCGATCTCCACGAACCCGGTCACCGCGTCGTCCCACTGCGCCCAGGTCCTGATCGGGATCGCGTCCTTGAGCAGCGACCCAGGCTTGGTATGGCTGCGCCCACGCAACGTCATCGCAGCCCGATCCGGAGCCAGCCGCCGGTCCATCGTCGCCGCCGACATCGCCGTCAACGCCCCAGCCACCTCGTCGCTGACGTCCAGCTCCCCGAAACGCCGCAGCGTGGCCACCAGCTCACCTAACACCGGCGCGAGCCGCTTACCCGTCGGCGCACCGAGCACCGCCCAACAGAACCGCAACGCGACCACCACGTCCTGCCCATACTTAGGAGCCCGCGGCCGCCGCGGCCGCGCGACCCTGGGCACCAAAGCCCTCCCCAGCGCCCTACGAGCATGGTTGCGATGCCAGCCCGTCGTCGCGCACAACTCGTCCAGGATCGCGCCCTTCGCCGCCCGGCTCGCCCGCTTGTACCGAGTCGCGATCGTCTTGGTCACTGCCTGTCGTTGGCTCATCGTCAGTCCCATCACCGAGACCTACCGGCAGCCCGTACCCCAAGCCCGGCAGGCGCGCTGTACGCGCGCATTTCTCAATGAGTCAACGAACCCACCTACGCGCGCATATTTGATGAGTCAACGCGACCGGTTGCTTTACCCGTTGAGGCCATCTAACGTCATCCGGCATGGACGTCGTCGACTTCACACCGGAGCATTCACAGCTCGTCTATACCTTCGGCGGCGCCGCGCCGGTGATGCGAGTAAGGCCGGGAACAGTCCTCCAGCTTTGGTCGGAGGACGCCTTCAACCACGCGCTCACGTCCGTGAACGATGTTGCCAGCAAGGTGCTGGATTTCCGATACCTGAACCCGCAGACCGGACCGTTCTATGTCGAAGGGGCGGAGCCGGGAGACACCCTGGCGATCCACGTGGCTGGTCTGACTCCGGCACGCAGCTGGG
>Ga0208587_1002166_pt1 | contig 10125 bp, 8 predicted proteins | sample NGESurdeep092012_7_FD_184472 | JGI IMG/M metagenome (GOLD analysis project Ga0208587, IMG submission 184472) | Arctic peat soil microbial communities from Barrow, Alaska - NGEE Surface sample 210 deep-092012 (SPAdes) | ecosystem: Environmental > Terrestrial > Soil > Wetlands > Peat ...
CGAGCCCGCTGCAAGCCAAGGCTTACGAGTTACTGAACTTGTTGCCAGTAGCTGGAAACTGAATTTTGAATTATCTCTCGGCGAATCAGCAGAATACTATCCGAAACGCTCTGGAACTTCGGTCTAAAGCTCCTTTCAAGATGCGGGACTGGCGCGCCTGAGGCCGCGCCCCTTCGAGGAGGATTTCAACAGCTCCCTCGAGGGAGAACTTGCGACCCCTCGACGCGTTCGGCTCAATTACCGCACATTTCAATAGAAGTGGGGAGGAAGTTGGGGCTGAGGGCTGAGGGCTGAGGGCTGAGGGCTGAGGGCTGAGGGCTGAGGGCTGAGGGCTGAGGGCTGAGGGCTGAATGCTGAATGCTGAATGCTGAATGCTGAATGCTGAATGCTAAATGCTAAATGCTAAATGCTAACGGCTAACAGCTAGACACTAGTTGCTAATTGCTTCTTCTGATATCTTTTCCTTCACATTACCCGAGGCCGTTTGAATGTCTGTATCTGAAACGCTGGTCGATACCCGCCCGCAGCCGAGCAAGTCGTATCGCTGGTTAGTGCTGATTTTCGTCAGCCTGGCTATGTTCGGCAATTACTACGTCTACGACGCACTCAGCCCGGTTGCCGATCTGCTGGTGAAGCAACTCCATTTCACCGATGGAAATATCGGGCTGTTGCAAGCGGCTTACAGCTTTCCCAACATTTTCACGGTGGTCCTCGGCGGCATCATCATTGACCGCATCGGCGTGCGCCGCGCGACCCTGATTTATGGGGTGCTGTGTTTCGTCGGCTCCGTGATCACGGTGCTGACCAGCAACCTGTGGATCATGGCTGCCGGACGTCTGGTCTTCGGCATGGGCGCCGAGTCGTTGATCGTAGCGATTACCACTGCGCTGGCCCAGTGGTTCAAGGGCAAGGAACTCAGCTTCGCCTTCGGCGTCAACCTGACCGTCTGCCGCATCGGATCGTTTGCCGCGTTGAATTCGCCCAGTTGGGCGAAAGCGGCTTACGTCAATTGGCGTTATCCGTTCCTGATCGGCGTGGGAATGTGTACGTTATGCGTGGTCGGCGCCGTCATCTACTGGGTGATGGACGTGTATGCCGAGAAGCACTACGCGCTCGGCCAGGCGGGGCAACCCGACAAGGTCGTATTCAAGGACCTCTTCCAGTTCGGGGTTTCCTACTGGTACATTGTGGCGCTCTGCATCGTGTTTTATTCCGGCATCTTCCCTTTCCAAACCTTTGCCGTGAAGTTCTTCATGGACGCCCACGGAACCACGCGCGAGTTCGGCGGGTTTCTATCCAGCATGTTGACGCTGTTCGCCATGATCGCCACCCCGCTGTTCGGATTGATGGTCGATCGCATCGGCAAGCGCGCCATGTTCATGATGTTCGGCTCGCTGATTCTGATCCCGGTCTACCTCATGATGGCTTATACGAACGTCAACCTGTACATTCCGATGGCGATGATGGGAATCGCCTTCTCGCTGATCCCGGCCATCATGTGGCCGTCGGTGGCTTACATCGTGGATCCCGCGAAGCTGGGGACCGCCTATGGGTTGATGACCATGATTCAGAACATCGGCCTGTTCGGTTTCAACCTACTGATCGGCTGGGCCAATGACTACGCGCACGCCAGCGCGAGCAATCCGAATGGTTATCGCCTGGGTATGCAGATTTTCTCGGTGCTTGGCTTCCTTGGGATGATGTTCGCCTTTCTGCTACATCAGAGAGAGACCGGGCCGCATGGCCACGGACTGGAGACCATCACCACGCATTCGCAAGCATGACCCCGCCGGGGAGTAGGTGACGAAGGTGGGATTACCGAAGTTGTAGGGACACCCTGGAGTGCATTGCGACGCAGCGGCTGGGGCGATGGCTTACAATCTCGTTTCGCCCCGCATTCAGAGGGAGCAGACGCCCTAGATCATGCCCAAGCTCGACTGGCTGACCCGTTCCGAAGATGAGAAAGCTGCCGCCAGAGTCCCGTACCGCCTGCTGGAACCCGTTGCAGAGCACTCCTATGGTGACTAGCAGACGGAAAACCTGCTTATACAGGGCGATAATCTCGAAGCCCTGAAAGCCCTGCTGCCGTTCTACGCGGGGCGGGTGAAGTGCATCTTCATTGATCCGCCCTACAACACCCGCAGCGCGTTCGAGCACTACGACGACAATCTTGAACACACACATTGGCTCGGGATGATGTATCCGCGATTGAGCCTGCTTCGGGAACTGCTAACCGAAGACGGCAGTATTTGGGTCACCATTGACGACAATGAGGCGCATTACCTCAAGGTCGTTATGGATGAAGTTTTTGGGCGCAAGAACTTCATCAGTAACATAATTTGGCAAAAGAAGTATTCACCGCAGAACGATGCTGAGTTTTTTTCAGCCATGCATGACCATTTGTTGGTTTATGCAAAGTGTGTGTCACGTTGGCATAGAAAGCTAATCCCGCGCAGCGAAAAACAAGACAAGGCTTACAAGAATCCTGACAACGATTTTAGAGGGATATGGAAGCCAAGCGACTTAACACGTGCCGAACATCGGGATCGTGATTATTACGGCATTACAACCCCTTCAGGTAAGGTCGTATTTCCTGCAAAAGGGCGAAGTTGGAGCAGACCGCCTGAAGAAATCGAAAGATTGAGGGCAGACAACCGACTCTGGTTTGGGAAAAATGGTGATGCAATACCCTCGCTCAAGCGCTTTCTGCATGAAGTCAAAGAGGGAGTGGTACCCCAGACAATCTGGTTTCGCGACGAAGTGGGTGATAATCAGGATGCCAAGAAGGAAGTGAAGCTGCTTAATTCAGAGGATATCTTCGATACCCCGAAGCCAGAACACTTGATTCAACGCATTGTTGATATTTCAACTGCAGCAGGTGACGTTGTGCTGGACTCTTTCCTCGGTTCCGGGACGACCGCCGCTGTTGCTCACAAGATGGGCAGGCAATATATCGGCATCGAGATGGGCGGACACGCAATCACTCATTGCGTTCCGCGTTTGAAAAAGGTTGTAGATGGGGAACAAGGCGGAATCTCTGAAGATGTAGGCTGGAAGGGCGGGGCTGGTTTCCGCTTCTGCAAACTCGGCAGTCCGGTTTTCGATGAGCGCGGCCGAATCAATCCAGCGATTCGCTTTCCGCACCTGGCCGCGCACATCTGGTTCTCGGAGACGCGGACTCCCTTACAACGCCACCGCAAGCAATCAGCGCTCCTGGGCGTACTTGATGACGTGGGCTACTACCTGCTCTATAACGGCATTCTTGGCGATAAGCGTCCTGATGGCGGGAATGTGCTGACGCGCAGAGTTTTGGCCGACCTTCCGGCGCACGATGGGCCAAAGGTCATCTACGGCGAGAGTTCGCGCCTAAGCGCGGAAACGCTAAAACAGATGGGTGTCACCTTCAAACAGACTCCCTACGACGTGAAGGCCCGCTGATGGATATTCGGCTGAAGGACTTCCAGAAGACTACGCTCGACAAGCTCAAGGAATTTTTGGAGAAGACGCGACTCGTTGGCGACCCCGCAGAGGCATTTGTCGCCGCGGTGCATTCCCCCGATGGCCGGGTACCCGTTTATCAAAAGCAGGAAGGGCTGGAACGGGTCCCCTATGTTTGTCTACGCCTGCCGACTGGCGGTGGGAAGACCATTGTCGGGGCGTACGCGATCAGAACGGCCGCACAGAGCTACATCGAGAAGGACTATCCGGTAGTGCTGTGGCTGGTGCCAACGAAGACGATTCGGACGCAGACGGCGACCGCACTCAAGGACACAAGACATCCTTACCGGAAAGCGTTGGACGGTGCGTTCGAAGGCCGCGTCCGCGTTTTCGATATTTCCGAGATTGAGAATATTCGTCCGCAGGACCTGCTGAGCAGCCTTTGTGTCGTGGTTGGAACCATCCAGACGCTGCGGGTGGAGAATACCGAAGGCCGCGATGTTTACGCGCACAAAGAAGCCCTGGAAGACCATTTCACCAGAATGAAAGTCAGCGTGCCGGGCCTGGAGCGAATCGAGGAAGGGCCGAATGCCGGACAGGTGAAATATTCGTTCGCCAACTTGATGGCGATCCATCATCCGATGGTGATTGTGGACGAAGCGCACAACGCGCGCACCGGGCTGAGCTTCGATGCGTTACGGCGCGTATCGCCTTCCTGCATCGTGGAACTGACAGCAACGCCGGACACAAAACCCGGCACCGGCAGCAACGTACTCCATCGCGTCTCGGCGTCAGAGTTGAAGGCGGAAGAGATGATCAAGCTGCCAATTGTGCTGACGGTCCATGAGAACTCATGGCAAGAAGCGGTTGGCGACGCGCTGCGCACGCGTAAACGGCTGGCAGACCTGGCAACAGGCGAGGTGGAATACGTTCGGCCGATCCTGCTGATACAGGCGGAGAACAAAGACAGACCAGCGAACGTTGATGCGGTGAAGAAGTACCTACTGGAAAGCGAGAACCTGCCGGAAGAGCGGATTGCCGTAGCCACTGGAGAACAGCGCGAGCTTGACGGAATCAACCTGTTCGACCCACAGTGTCTGACCGAGGTCATCATAACGGTACAGGCGCTGAAAGAGGGTTGGGATTGTTCCTTTGCCTATGTCTTCTGTTCAGCGGCGAACATCGGCAGCGGTAGGGATGTGGAGCAGTTGCTAGGCCGGGTGCTGCGAATGCCGTATGCGCGACGGCGGAAGGCTCCGGAGTTGAACAAAGCTTACGCGCATGTTTCCAGTCCAAACTTCGTAGAGGCAGCCAAGCAGCTAGAAACCAGCATGATCGCAATGGGGTTTGAGGACGTGGAGGTCGAGCAGTACATCGAAGTGGCGCAGCCGTCATTGCCCAACCTGCCGCTGTTCCTGCAAGGCAGCCCGTTGACACTGACACTGGAGCAAACACCGAATACTGAGGGTCTGTCAGAACGGGAACGGCAGTCAATAATTGTTACGGGACAGGCTCCGGGCAGGGTCGCAGTTGAGGTTCACGGTGAAGTCACGGAGAGGATCAAAGAACGACTTTTGTCGGCGGTGCCGCAGGCGAGCAAGCCAGAAACTGAGAAGGCAATCAGCGAATACCTGGCTGGCGTACAGGTGCGTTGGTCTCCCGCGCAGCGTGGCGAGCGGTTCACCGTGCCGCGCTTGTGTGTTCAATATCAGGGACAGCTTGAGCTTGTGGACCATGAACTGCTTCTGGACGCAGCAGGCTGGAACTTGCTGGACTATGCTCCGGAGCTTGATGACTTCCGATTCAACGATACAACCAAGACGTTTGAATTCGACGTGGACGGTAGCCGGGTGGTCTATCACTTCATGGTCGATTTTCAACTTGACCTCAACCTGCTGGCGGCGGAATGGACGCCGGAAGACCTGGTGCGGTGGTTGGATAAGCAACTGAGGAAGGTGGATATCCGGCAAGAGACGCTGGCGGCGTGGTTGGACAAGGCGGTGCGTCAATTGCTCCGCAGCCAGCGCATTGACCTGGCGACGCTAGTGCGGGCGAAGTTCATCCTTGCTCGAAAGCTGGAAGACAAAATCAACCAATACCGGAAAACCGCCTACGACAAGGGCTATCAGGAGCTTCTGTTTGAGCCGAATGCCGCGGTTGTAACCAGTTACGAGGACGCTTTCAGCTACCCGAGCGACTACCCGGCAAACTGGTGGTACAACGGACGTCACAAGTTCACCAAACATTATTACGCAGTGCCGGGCGAGTTGCAGGACCAAGGCGAAGAGTATGAGTGCGCGATGGCGTTGGACATGCAATCAGGCGTGAGGCACTGGGTCCGCAACCTCGCCAAGCAGCAACTGGCATCGCTGTGGCTGCAGACAGCAACGGACCGCTTCTACCCTGATTTTGTTGCCGAGCTTACGGATGGGCGTCTGCTGGTGGTGGAGTACAAGGGGGCGCTAACGGCGGAGCTAGTTGACACCGAGGAGAAGCGACGGCTGGGCAAACTGTGGGAGTCGAAAAGCAACGGGCGCGCGCTGTTCCTCATCGCGGAGAGACGTGATTCCCAAGGGCGCGGAGTGTACGATCAGATCAAGGCCAAGATCGAAGAGTCGTTCCCAGGTTAGCGCGACGAATTGGCGGGCACCCCGGAACTGACCCAACCACCTCTTCTCGCGGCCCCTTCTGTGCACGAAACTTGACAATGCTCTAATACGTTTCCGTTGCGCGTGCCGCAGGCAACGAACGGCTACTGTCGTTGCATCGAATCCGGCAGCAGATCGAGTAGACCAATTTTGACGACCGCTAAGAAGATTCTGGCTAACGGCATCTCCGAGCAGGAAGCGATTGACCGCGCCAAGCTGGGCGATGCCGAGTGCTTCGCAGCCTTGTATGGTCTGCACAAGCGCCGGGTGTATTCGCTTTGCCTGCGCATGGTCGGCAACACGGCGGAAGCGGAAGACCTGACGCAAGAGGCCTTCCTGCAGCTTTATCGCAAGATCGCCACCTTTCGCGGGGAATCGGCGTTCTCCACCTGGCTGCATCGCCTGTCGGTGAATGTGGTGCTGATGCACCTGCGCAAGAAAGGGCTCCCCGAAGTTTCGCTGGAAGAGACCTTGGAGCCGCAGAACGAAGATGGTCCCAGGAGGGACATCGGCGCCCGTGACAATGTACTGGCCGGAGCCATCGATCGGGTCACCCTGGGGCGGTCCATTGAAAGTTTACCTCCGGGATACCGCATCATCTTTGTGCTGCATGATGTCGAGGGTTACGAACACAATGAAATTGCCGAGATGATGGGCTGTTCCATCGGCAATAGCAAATCGCAGCTCCACAAGGCAAGAATGAAGCTGCGTGGCCTTCTGAAGCTGAGCCAGGCGCAGAGGGCTGCAAGACGATAGACGACTGGGTGAAGAGGGCATCTTGCAGGGCGAGATGCAGGGAATCCTACAACGGAAGTTCCAGGGATTGTAGGCCAACGCTCCCGGAGAGACGACGGTAGAAAGCGACACATCCGCCCGGATTCCCTAGGGGAGAAAATTAATGACGTGCGCCGAGTTTCAAAGGGTCCTACCTTACATCGTTGACGGGAGCGGCAGTGCCGACGAGCAGCAGCACCTGGCAACCTGTCAGGTCTGTTCCGACCTGATCGCCGACCTGCGCTACATCGCGGAGGCCGCAAAGCTGCTGGTACCGATGGAAGACCCCAGCCCCCGGGTATGGAGTGGCATTCAAGAATCGCTGGAACGGGAGGGCATGGTGAAACCTGCCCGCAAACATTTTTAGCTGCACCACGGATCGGCTGGCATAATTTCTGGCCTGGCGCTGGCCCGGTCGAACGCCAAAACCTGCCTCAACTCTTCCCGAAAGCCAAAGCTATTTCAGGACCAAAGACCTGGATTTGGTTCCCTTTACGGAGCCCATAATTTTTGAGTGACGCGAGCCGGTGTACCGATGTTAGTATTTCACCACTTCGGCTCACTGCGATGAGTTTTGTTGCTCGAGGCAGAACCATGTCAACAGTAACCCCGTCGTTCGGCGACCGCTTCGTTGCTCTTATTTACCCGACTGGTCGAGGCCATCACGGGCGGTCCTACTCGCCACGACTTCGCTCATCTAGATATTGGCTGTATTTTCGTCCCTCGGGTTGTTACGGTATGAATGGAGGATACTGTGACCCTGAATAATGCCTCCTGGATCGATCGCTCCCTGCTGAAGGCGGTTCGCCGGGCCCTGGGTACTGCTCCGCTGACCGTGGCTCTTCCTCACCTCGAAAACCGGCCCAGCACGACTTCGTCGCCAATCGGCACTCTCCGCATCGCCGACCGCGCCACCCTGGCCGGGCTGGTGATGAATCCTGAGGTGGTTTTTGGGGATGCCTACTGCGATGGCCGAATCGAAGTCGAGGGCGATCTGGTTCGTGTCCTCGAGGCCATTAACCAGTCAGCCCGCGGAGTGCGAAACTGGCAATGGCGGCTGATGTCAAAGTGGCTCGCGTGGGCGCAGGCCAATACCCGCTATGGCTCTTCGCGAAACATTCAACATCATTACGATCTCCCCACCGACTTCTACAAGCTCTGGCTGGATCGGCACATGGTGTACACCTGCGCTTACTTCCCCAACGAAGACGCTTCGCTGGAAGAGGCCCAGGATGCCAAGCTCGACCTGGTATGCCGGAAGTTATGGCTTAGGCCGGGAGAGACGGTGGTCGAAGCGGGCTGTGGTTGGGGTGCACTGGCCATGTATATGGCCGAGCACTATGGCGTGAAGGTAAAGGCTTTCAACATCTCCCATGAGCAGATTCGATTCGCCCGGGAGATGGCAAAGCAGAAAGGCCTCTCCTCCATGGTCGAGTTTGTGGAAGACGATTACCGCAACATCACGGGCCGCTACGACGCATTTGTCTCCGTCGGCATGTTGGAGCACGTGGGACGCGAACATTACCCCGAGTTAGGCCGGGTGATTCAAAGTACCATCGGTGACCAAGGCCGCGGACTGCTGCATTTTATCGGTCGCCGCCGCAGTCTGCCCTTCAGTGTCTGGATCCGAAAGCGCGTATTCCCCGGCGCCTACGCACCCACCCTCCGCGAGTCGATGGAGGTTCTGGAGCCGCAACGCTTCTACGTGCTTGATATCGAAGATCTGCGTCTGCACTACGCCAGAACCATAGAACACTGGTTAAGCAGATTTGAGAGCGCTTATGACACCGTCGTCCGCGATCGAGGGACGAACTTCGCGCGCATGTGGCGGCTCTATCTTGCCGGATCAATCGCTGCCTTTCGGGTCGGCACGCTCCAGTTGTTCCAGATCGTGTTTACTGGATCCCAGTGTAAGTCCGCTCCATGGACGCGCAGCCGCCTGTACACCGGCATCAGCCAGGATCAAAATAAGGCAGACGACGAATTATGGACTCCTGCGATGTCTTAATTGTCGGCGGCGGGCCGGCGGGATCCTCCTGCGCCTGGGGACTGCGGGAATCGGGACTTGACACCCTGGTGATCGACCGCTGCACGTTCCCGCGCAACAAACTTTGTGGAGGATGGATCACGCCGCTGGTATTCGAGGCGCTGCAAATCGATTCCGAGTTCTACGCGCCGGGGCGTGTTCTGCAGCCGATCACCGGCTTTCGCCTGAGCTGCATCGAAGAGCCGCAAGTTGACGTCCGCTACGGTCACACCATTAGCTACGGCATCCTGCGCGGTGAGTTTGACGAATATCTCCTGCGCCGCTGCGGCGCGCGCCTCCGCGAAGGCGTTGCGTTCAACTCGATCCGGCGAACTAAGGATGGCTGGATCGTCAATGGCGACATCAAGGCACGACTTGTGGTTGGGGCCGGTGGACACTTTTGTCCGGTGTCCCGCTTCCTCGGGAACAAAGCCTCCGAGCCGTCGGTCGTCGCGCGCGAAATCGAGTTCGAGATGGACGCTGCGCAAGCGGCGAGTTGCAGCATTAGCGGCGAACTACCCGAGCTTTACTTTTGCCGCGACATGCGTGGCTACGGATGGTGCTTCCGCAAGCAGGGTGTCCTGACCGTCGGCATCGGCCGCATGGATAATCACGGCCTCTCGCAACACTGCGACGAGTTCCTTCGCTTTCTCAAGCACAGCAGAAATGTCGAAGTGCCCGGCAAAGGCATTTTGGGACACGCCTACTGGCTCTTTGGGCACTCGCAACGAGCGCTTCTGGATGACTCCATCCTGCTAGTCGGGGATGCCGCCGGTTTGGCCTACCCGGAAAGCGGCGAAGGCATACGGCCGGCGATCGAGTCGGGATTGATTGCCGCTCACAGCATCGTCTCCGCACAGGGCGATTACAGCGCTGCCCGCTTGGAACTCTACCGCGAGCTTTTGAATGCCCGGTTGGGCCATAAGCGGAACGCCTTGGAGTCGCTGGCGCAGTTCATTCCGCAATCGCTTCGCGAGATTTGCGGCCGGACTCTGCTGAGAAGTCAATCTTTCTGCCGCAATATCGTTTGTGACCGTTGGTTTCTGCGCGTGGAGGAGCGCCCTCTCGCATTCGCATCCGAGATGGTGTCGCCGACGGTGGCAACCACCGCAGTTTAAGAATGATCGAGTGGGAGGGAGAAGCAGTTAGCAGTTAGCAGTTAGCAGTTAGCAGTTAGCAGTTAGCAGTTAGCAGTTAGCAGTTAGCAGTTAGCAGTTAGCAGTTAGCAGTTAGCAGTTA
>Ga0208587_1002168_pt1 | contig 10111 bp, 9 predicted proteins | sample NGESurdeep092012_7_FD_184472 | JGI IMG/M metagenome (GOLD analysis project Ga0208587, IMG submission 184472) | Arctic peat soil microbial communities from Barrow, Alaska - NGEE Surface sample 210 deep-092012 (SPAdes) | ecosystem: Environmental > Terrestrial > Soil > Wetlands > Peat ...
CGGGGAAGACTGGAGGCAATATGCTGGTACTGCGCTTCGATGATCTCCATGCATCGCAGCATATCACAGAATTACGAATTAGTGTTAACAGGCCCTAGAACAAACCTTTCGAAAGTCGCCAGTTCCGGAACCTCGATAAGGCGCTCCCAAAGACCGGTGACGGACATCGGCCTTTGGAGAGTCTGCAGTACCTTGGCACCTAGTCCAAGTAGCGAATTCTGGGTTGTAACATGCTTTGTAGGAAGAATCACCGCTCGAAGACCTCGCAGGTTTCGAAGAAGTATCCGAGCACCGAAAGCCCAGCAGCCTGTTCGCGCAACGTGGAGGATCCGCCAGACGCAAACATCACCATTGATTCAAAGAGGGCGTCGCCTGCCGCTCCTTCGGCGCGTAATCGATCATATTCTTTCCTCAGTCCTGCTTTTAGCTTTTCGGGAAAGTCCGGATTAATGCGGGAAATCTGCTGCATGTAAGCGCTAACCTCTTTCGCCTTCGCAAGCGCAAGCTGAAGGTGGTCACGAACCGCAGTCGAAAGCGAATTTCTCTTCATTTTCTCTTCCGGCGGCAAAACAGAGAAATCCGTTGATGACGCCGCAGCGGTTTCGAGCAATGCGGATGTTACCATCTGCAACTCCGCAAAGCCGATCTGCACAACCAGTTGCGCGAGAGCGCGAGCTATCTTTGCCTCATGGCCCGCCTTCCACTTGCGAAGGTCTTCTACCGTGTAGGTGTTTTCCTAAAGATCCACGATGTCGTGGTGGTTGGGACACAGGAGAATCCAGTTCTGATAGCTATCGCGGATATTCTGACTCATGCTTGAATCGCTACGCGGGCCGTTGTCGCTATGGCCCACGATGTGAGCAATCTTCGCATACACCGCTACACTGTCGAGTTCCGTCGCATCCTTGATGCAAAGCTCGGGGCAGTTGGGAAATGCGCAATACCCGGCAGACTTCGCGAAAAGCGCCTTCACATCCGGCATCGGGTATTTGCGCACACCGACACCACTGCCTGACCGCTTCGCGCCACCAGCGTCCTGAGCACCCCCATCCGATTTCTCGGGGGATGTGGCCATATCGTGTGCCCCGAGTGTAAAGCGTAGCGTTCCTGATGACAACGGAATCTTTTGGTGTCGGTACCCCACGGTTGTTGCACAGCAAGAGGGTGGGAGCTGACAGTGTCACAGTTTCAATTGCTTCCATGCTCTCGCCTGCGGCAAGATAAGAAGGGTCGACTCTACCCCCGCAACAACTGCCGTAATACGTATTGCAAAATCCCACCGTGCTGGTAGTACTGCACTTCCTGCGGAGTGTCGATGCGCACCGTGGCGTCGAACTCCGTCACCGTGCCGTCGGCCTTGGTGGCGCGCACTTTCACCGTCTTGCCGGGTGCGAACTTCTTCAGCACATCGGTCAATCCGACTATGTCGAACGACTCTTCCCCGGTCAGGGTGTTGGTCTCGGCGTTTTCATCGTCGAGATACTGTAGCGGCAGGATGCCCATGCCCACCAGGTTCGAGCGATGGATGCGTTCGAAGCTCTCGGCCAGCACGGCGCGCACTCCGAGCAATCTTGGCCCCTTCGCCGCCCAGTCGCGCGACGAACCTGAACCGTACTCCTTGCCCGCCAGCACCATCAGCGGAATGCCCTCCTCGCGGTACTTCTCGGACGCCTCGAAGATGAACATCTCCTTCCCATCCGGCAGGTGACGGGTGTAAGCGCCCTCGCGATCGGGCGTGAGCTTGTTGCGCAGACGCACGTTGGCGAACGTGCCGCGCATCATGACCTCGTGATTGCCGCGGCGCGATCCGTAGGAGTTGAAGTCGCCCACCGTGACCCCGTGCGCGATGAGGTACTGTCCCGCCGGGCTGTTGGGCTTGATGGAGCCGGCGGGCGAGATGTGGTCGGTGGTCACGCTGTTCCCGAGATAGCAGAGCACGCGCGCGCCGGAGATGTCGTTCACCGGCACAGGCCTCCTCGGCATATTGTCGAAGTAGGGAGGATTCTTCACGTAGGTCGAGCTCTCCTGCCACGCGAAAGTCTCTCCCTCGGGCACCTCGAGACCGCGCCAGCGTTCATCGCCCTCGAAAACTTTGCTGTAGGCTTTCTGGAACATGTCGCCGGTGACATACTTCGCGAGCACATCGTTCACTTCCTTCGACGTGGGCCAGATGTCCTTCAGGTAAACCGGGGTGCGTTTGCCGCTGCCGCTGTAACCTAACGGCTCGTTGTACATGTCAATATCGGCGCGGCCGGCGAGCGCGAACGCCACCACCAGCGGCGGCGACATCAAATAGTTCGCGCGAACTTCAGAGTTGATACGGCCTTCGAAGTTGCGGTTCCCGCTGAGCACCGACGCCACCACCAGGTCTTTCTCCGTGATGACATTCGACACTTCCTGCGGCAGCGGGCCCGAGTTGCCAATGCACGTCGTGCAGCCGTAGCCGACGAGGTTGAACTTCAGCTTCTCGAGGTAGGGCATCAATCCCGAACGCGTCAGGTATTCCGTGACCACCATTGACCCCGGCGCGAGCGAGGTCTTCACCCACGATGGCACCCTGAGGCCCTTCTCGACCGCCTTCTTTGCCAGCAATCCCGCGGCCACCAGTACCGACGGATTCGAGGTGTTGGTGCAACTGGTGATGGCGGCGATGACGACGCTGCCATGGGTTAGCGCTTTGGTAAAAACAACGTGCTCTTCGACAACGTCTGCCTGCGAGTCCATTCCGGCTGGAAGCCCGCCCTCACCCTCCCAGCGAGCACCCTGCTTGGGGGGGACCTGCTGCCCCGGCTTCAGCAAACTCGGCAAAGCCTCCTCGAATGATTTCGCGGCCGCCGACAGCGCTATGCGGTCCTGCGGACGCTTCGGTCCAGCGATACTCGGCTCGACCGTCGCAAGGTCGAAGTCGAGCACATCGGAGTACTCGGCCTCGGGCGTGTCGGCGGTGTGGAACAGTCCTTGCTCCTTGAAGTAGGCCTCGACGATACGAATGTGTTCTTCCGTACGGCCACTGAGACGGAGATAGCGCAGCGTCTCTTCGTCCACCGGGAAGATGCCGCAGGTCGCGCCGTATTCGGGCGACATGTTGGCGATGGTGGCGCGATCGGCGAGCGGCAGGTTTTGCAGCCCGGGGCCAAAGAATTCGACGAACTTGCCGACGACGCCCTTCTTGCGCAACATCTCGGTCACGGTAAGGACGAGATCGGTTGCCGTCGAGCCTTCGCGCAATTGGTTCTTGAGGCGCACGCCGACAACCTGCGGGATCAGCATGGAGACCGACTGTCCCAGCATCGCGGCCTCGGCCTCGATTCCTCCCACGCCCCAGCCCAGAACGCCTAGACCGTTGATCATCGTGGTGTGCGAGTCAGTGCCGACCAGCGTGTCAGGATAGGCCAGCGGCTTGCCTGATTCGCCGTTCGCTCCGACAAAGACGACGCGCGCCAGATATTCCAGATTGATTTGGTGAACGATGCCGGTGTCGGGCGGCACAATGGCGAAGTTCTTGAACGCGGTCTGTCCCCAGCGCAGAAAGGCGTACCGCTCTTTGTTGCGCTGGAATTCCAGTTCGGCATTGAGCTGAAACGCCTGCGGCGTGCCGTACTCGTCCACCTGCACCGAGTGGTCGATTACCAGTTCCGCGGGTTGCAGCGGATTGATCAGCTTAGGATCGCCGCCCAGCGCCTTCATGGCATCCCGCATCGCGGCCAGATCAACCACCGCGGGCACGCCGGTGAAATCCTGCAAAAGCACGCGGCTGGGCATGAACGCAATCTCCTGCACTGGGACGGTCTTGCCTGTCCATGACGCGAGCGCGCGCACGTCATCGGCCTTCACCGCTTTGCCGTCTTCGCGGCGGAGCAGGTTCTCCAGCAGGATGCGAAGCGAGTAGGGCAGGTGCGCGACCGAGCAGCCCTGCTTTTCCAGCGCGTCAAGGCGGTAAATTTCAAATTCCCGCTTATCCACGCGGAGGATGGAACGACTGCCGAAACTGTTCATGGATGAGTCCCTTCCTATTAGAGGAGCGATGACTGGTTGCAGCTTCTTGGAAAGCGAAACTAATTATCTTAAACCGCCGGAGCGGGAAGTGGATAGGGCTATCAGAGCCTGCCAGAGTCTGGTAGTGGCTCAGTTTGAATTGAGCCACTACCCAGAGTCTGTGTACTGTGTCGTCCCTGAAGGGACTCCATCTCAATTTTTCCACCTTACCCAGCGCTTCCGCGCTGGGCTAAGCTCTTTCGCCCCTGCGAGGTTTGCTTTTTGCGCCATTCGTCCCACCGAGCCTACTCAAAACGAGTTCTCACACAGACTCTGTCAGTGCAGATTGACCCTATGCGGCACCAGGTACGTGAATCCGGCAAACGCTGCCCACCGTGTGGACGTACTCGTTAGTCCACGATTGAAACCGCCATCGAGCACGAGGTTTTTCCGCATATTGTAATTCAGTGCCCACAAGTTGCCGACGGTATTGCTCCGCAGAAAGGGCTGAGTGAAATGCCATATTTCTCCGGAGATTCCGAATTTCTTTCCGAGTGAATGTGACACTGAGAGCGTCTGCCCAAACTGAGCCCTGCGAACCGCGCCGTTGACGACTTCGTCGAAGAAAAAATTGGTGTCGTAGTGAAAGCCTTTTACGTCGGCGCTGACAAGAACAAGCACTGAGTTTCTGAAGCTGCCGGTATCAAGGTCAGGCGTACCTCCGTTGTAAACTCGGCCGAAATAACCCAACGCGATTGTCGGTTGCGCGCCTTCCCCATGATGAACAATTCCTTGAATCCCGAGGGCCACGTCTCCCGTCCCATTGGCAGGTTGACCTTCCGCGCTCGAATGCACAAACGGTGCAGACCCGGCTAACAACTGGATCCAGCGTGACACGGAGAACTTTATTACTTCATTGAGGCTCTCCTGCGAGGACAACTCGGGAGAGTTCCACGCAGCCAGAACGCCGGTCTCAAACTGAAAATAGCCAACCGGAGTAAGGGTTGCGGGGGTGGAGACCGTTGGTCTGCCGGGATTGGCTACCGGATCGTCCGCCGCAGTGCTTCCTGCCGCGTTTATTGATGGCTCCTGCTGCTGTGCCGCGGCGACAAGCGCGACAGCCAGAAACAACGCCAGCGGCAGTAAGCACAAGCCCCGAATCATCGGTTTTCCGTCCAACGTTTTATTTCGCCCTAACCAGAAGAACAGGCACGCTGATACTGTGTTGCACCCGGCTGGCAGTGGTGCCGAGAAATATGTCGGCAAGCAGACGGTGTCCATGGGTGCTCATGGCCACCAGGTCGCAGCGCTTCTGCTGGATCCATTTGACGATTTCGTTCGCCGGTTCGCCATACGCCAGTTCAGCCTCGGTGGGAATGCCCAAGGATTGAAACTCCGACTGAACTCTTTCCAGATACGCCGTATCTTCTGATATCTCCGGACTGACCGCGTCCGGGCCGTAGGTTCTAGCCGCCCATCCGTCGGCCACATGCAGCAACACCAAATGGCTCTGTGCAAGTTTCGCCAGTTGTTTGATGTGTTCGATAATCGCCCGGTCGGTCGGGGTGCCGTCTAAGGTCACGAGAATAGTTTCGTACATAGTAGTTCCGTTTCTGCGAGTGCGGTTCAGCCCTGTATTTGTTTGCAGCCTCTTCATCCGCCGGCGATGACTCGCCACGCAGCTTTGAGCGAGTCTGGCAGGCCATAAATATCCATCGCGGTGATCAGAACTGCGCTGGCCCAACCAGCGATCAGTAGAAACCAACCGTTCTTCCAGGTCCCCATTCGCTTGCGCGAGCTGGTGAACTGCAGGAGCGGGAACATGGCAAACGGGAGCTGCAGCGCCAGCACAACTTGACTGAGGACCAGCAGGTCAGTAACGCTGCTGTCGCCTCGCAGGCCAATAATCAAGACCGCCGGCAGGATGGCGAGCATGCGGGTGATGAGCCGCCGCACCCACGGTTTGATTCGCCAATGCATAAAGCCTTCCATCACGACTTGCCCAGCGAGCGTGCCCGTGATGGTGCTGCTCTGGCCGCTTGCCAGCAGAGCTACCGCAAACAACGTGCTCGCAAAAGCCGTCCCCAACAACGGCGCCAGCGTCAAATACGCGACTCGAATCCAATCGCTGTTCGCTCCGAACTTGACCACCTGGCCGCCAGTCGTCACGCTTTCCTTGCCAAAGAACACCGTCGCCGCCAGCACCAGGATCGCCGCGTTGACGAAGAAGGCGATGGTCAGGGCCACGGTTGAGTCGATGGTGTTGAAGCGGATCGCGCGTCGCATGGACGGTTCGTCCTTCTGCAGCTTGCGGCTCTGCACCAGGGCCGAGTGTAAGTACAGGTTGTGCGGCATCACGGTCGCGCCGATGATACCGACGGCGACATACAACATACCCGCTTGACGAAAGTGCGGCGAAACCAGGGCCCGCCCCATTTCCAGAAAACTGGGCTGGGTCTCCGGCAGAACGAAAATCTCGATGAAGTAGCACACGCCGATGGTGGCTATCAACAAGACGACGATCGCCTCAATGGTGCGCATCCCAAACTGCTGCAAGGCCAGCAGCAGCAGTACGTCCAAGCCGGTGATGATGACCGCCCATAGCAGCGGGATATGGAACATCAAGTTGAGGGCGACCGCACTTCCCAGCACCTCCGCCAAGTCACAAGCGCCAATTGCCACTTCGCTCATCAGCCAGTTGGGCCAACGAGTCCACTTGGGATACCAGTCGCGGCAGCATTGCGCGAGGTCCTTCCCTGTCACCACGCCCAAGCGGGCGGAGATTACCTGCATAAAAATAGCCATTAAGCTGGCCAGTCCGACTACCCACAAAAGCCCGTACTTGAACTGAGCGCCACCTTGCAGGTCCGTCCCCCAGTTGCCGGGGTCCATATAGCCGACGCTAACCAGAATCGCCGGCCCGACAAAAGCCCGCCACTGCTGCCAGAAGCCGGCCTCATGGTGCGGCACTTCGACGGTACTGTGCATCCCCTCCAACGACACATGGTTGCCTAGGTCGGCGGCCCCGGTTCCATCCGGCCGTATACCCTGCGGGCTGCACGGTGCCTGGGGTTTCGTGTTCAAAGCTCACCCAAAAAGAAAGCGGCGGCGTAACTCGTCGCCATGGATTCCGCATCCTTAGGCTAAAGTATAGCGGCCCTTTTCCCAATCCTCCCGGCAAGTTTGACAGCGGGCGCACTGCACCCCTACTCTTTTCTTTCGCTGCGCGTCTAATTCTCGCCAGCAGAAAAGTCGTGCGGAACTTGATCCCATGAAGATCCTGGTCCTCGGTAGCGGTGGTCGCGAACATGCGATCGTATGGAAGCTGCGGCAGTCGCCGCGGGTCAAGAAGCTGTACTGCGCTCCCGGGAACGGCGGCATGGCAGCCGACGCCGAATGTGTCGCCGCGGACCTCAAGAGCCTGGATTCCCTGGTGCAGCTTGCAAGCAGGCTCAGTCCCGACGTCACCGTGGTCGGTCCCGAGCTGCCGCTGACGCTCGGCGTGGTGGACGAATTCCAGCGGCGTGGCTGGCCTGTCTTCGGCCCGACCCGCGCCGCCGCGCAATTGGAGTCGAGCAAGAGTTTCGCCAAGGAGTTCATGCAGCGCCACCGCATCCCGACGGCGAAGTACTCGGTCTGTACCAACCAAGAAGAAGTTCGTGAGGCCCTTAAGTTGTTTCATGCTCCCGTCGTGGTGAAGGCCGACGGTCTCGCAGCCGGCAAGGGTGTCGTCATCTCGCCGACCAAGGACGAAGCCCAGCGCACTGCCGAAGACATGCTCAGCGGCAAGATGCTGGGCGAGGCCGGATCGCGCGTGGTGCTGGAGGAATGTCTGACGGGCGAAGAGCTATCGTTCCTGGTGATGAGCGACGGCGAGCGGGTAGTTCCGCTGGTGGCTGCGCAAGACCACAAGCGCCTCTTCGACAGCGATCAGGGCCCGAACACGGGCGGCATGGGCGCCTATTCGACCGACCAGATGGTCGATGCCCAGATGCGCGACTGGCTGGTGACCCACATCGCGCGTCCGGTCATCGCCGGCATGCGGGCGGAGGGCGCGGAGTACAAAGGCATCCTTTATTGCGGCATCATGATGACGGCGCGCGGGCCCATGGTGTTGGAGTTCAACTGCCGCTTCGGCGATCCGGAAACCCAGCCGATCATGATGCGCATGGAAAGCGACCTGTTAGAAGCGATCGAAGCGTCGATCGAGGGACGCATCAGCGAGGGCGATTTTCGCTGGACCCATGATCCCGCGGTCTGCGTCGTGATGGCATCCGGCGGCTATCCTGGTGGGTACGAAGTGGGCAAGCTCATCAGCGGCATTGACGAAGCTGAGCGGATCTACGGAGTGAAAGTCTTCCATGCCGGCACAAACCGGCGTGATGGCTCGTATTACACCTCCGGTGGGCGCGTGCTGGGCGTGACCGCGCACGGGAAAGACCTGCCCGATGCGGTGGAGCGAGCCTACGACGCGGTCATGAAAATCCGCTTCGACGGCATGCACTACCGCAAGGACATCGCGGCAAGGGGATTGAAGCATCTGCGGGCGGGGAAGTAGACGTGAACTAGCTCCGTCTGGATATGAACTCGCTCTGACTTGGAACGATGGAACATTTTGCGCAAAATCAAAGCCCGCAGGGCGACACAACATTAGCCCAGGGCGTGAGCCCTGGGTGAGCTGGAAAAGATCAACGAGTCCCTTCAGGGACGGCACAGTTCTCACGCAGCCTCTTCAGCGGTGGGTAAGCGTCAAATCAAATCCGAGTCCCGTAGGGACGGCAGAAGGGTTCATCACAGAAAGTCTCGAACATGGACAATCCTCTCGTCTCCATCGTCATGGGTAGCGACTCCGACCTCGAGATTATGAACGAGGCCGCGAAGGCGCTCGCCGAGTTCGGCATTCCATATGAAATCGACATTACCTCGGCGCACCGCTCGCCGGCGCGCACCAGCGAGTATTCACGCGGCCTGAAAGCGCGCGGTGTCAAAGTGGTGATCGCCGGTGCCGGCGGGGCAGCGCATCTTGCGGGCGTCATCGCCGCTGAGACTACATTGCCCGTAATCGCCGTGCCTATCCCTTCGACCGCGCTGCTCGGATTGGATTCCTTGCTGGCGATGGTGCAGATGCCAGCGGGAATTCCCGTCGCGACCGTCGCCATCGGCAAACCGGGCGCAACCAACGCCGGCATCCTCGCGGCCCAGATGATCGGACTTTACGATGACGCAGTCGCTGGAAAGCTCGAAGCCTACAAACGGAAACTAGCCGACGGCGTGGAAGCGAAATCGCGCAAGCTGAAGGAGGACCAGAAATCATGAGCGCAACGATGGCCGAGTTTTCATTTGCGGAACTGCTCGACGCCAACGAGCGCGAGACCGGGAAGTGGCAGAGCTGGTTCGAGGGCCAGCCGGCGGAGCTGCTTGACCTGTCATTGAACATTGCGCTAGCGAAGAATGTGCGCGAATTCCTGCTGCACATCTTCGCGGTGGAACTGCGCTATGCCGAGCGGCTGGCAAGCTCGGCGATTACCGAGTACGAATCGATACCCACGGGCAGCGTGCGGGAGTTGTTCGGAATTGGTGAAAAAGCGCGCACACTTTATCGCGACTATCTCACGCGCGCAACCGACGAAGACCTTGCCACCGTGCTGGAATTTCCGACGCGAACCTCGGGCGTGCTGCGCGCCAGCAAACGCAAGATGTTCGCCCACGCCATGCTGCATGGGGTTCGACATTGGGCACAACTGGCTACTGCGTTGCGCGAGGCAGGTCACAGCACCGATTGGGGCCACGACTTTCTGTTCAGCGACGTGATGCCGTAGAGCATCCCTCAAACGATCCAGAGCTTTCCGCGCAGAACACCTACATCAATGGGTTTCCGGTCGTGTGCCGCCGGGCTGAAGCCCGGCTCGCTCTTCTCAAACGTCGGCGGAGACGCGGCGCTGGCCCTGGATTATTCATCTGCTTCGGTAGCAGAAGACAGCAAGCTTTGAAAGGGCACGGCTTCAGCCGTGCCGTTACCTGTTGTCATTTATGGTGGCTCTAGAGCAGTTTAAGAATTACTGTAGTCGAGCGAGCACGGGTAGAGCGGCGCTTCAGCGCCGCGTTCCCGCTGATCCTTCACCTCCGAGCCGGCTTC
>Ga0208587_1002171_pt1 | contig 10103 bp, 16 predicted proteins | sample NGESurdeep092012_7_FD_184472 | JGI IMG/M metagenome (GOLD analysis project Ga0208587, IMG submission 184472) | Arctic peat soil microbial communities from Barrow, Alaska - NGEE Surface sample 210 deep-092012 (SPAdes) | ecosystem: Environmental > Terrestrial > Soil > Wetlands > Peat ...
CCGATCACCTCTCGCGTGACGTCCGCGGGGCCTGTGGGTTTTGGGCCATCTGCGCAGCGCGCTTTTGCTCGAACGACATATTCGCGTAGCCGGGTATGGTGCCCTTCGGCGGCTCGCCTTCGCGGTGGCCCTGGCTGTACGGCGTCCCGCCCTGGCGGGAAAACTTGTCGATGATCTTCTCGAATGCCTCGACGTGCTTCGATGTAACGAGCATTTGTTCGAGCGCACCGCCGAGCTCGCTGCCGAGCGTGCCGTGTGCCCATGTCTTTACGGCGTCGATGCGCTGCGGTGCCGCACTGCCTAGCTTGGCAATTTCGGCGGTGCGCGCGGTATTGATCTTGGTCGCGTCGGCAATCCTTTCGGCTGCGTAGCAGCCCAGAAAGTCCGAAAATGTCGCTTGGTCCAGTTTGCGGTTGAGGGCTAGTTGCCGAGCGCGCGCGAGTGTTGGATCGTCTTTGTTGAATTCGAATTTGACGTCGCCGGGCGGTTTGAAGTCGGCCGGCACTTTCAATTCATAGCCTTCGGGGGTGGTGGGCAACGTGAGATTGCGCGCGTCCTGTTCGCCCTTAAATTGCATGACCTTTTTAAATTCGTCGGGGCTGATTTTGACGTCGCCGATCGTCACCTCATCAGCTGGCGTTTGCTGCTGCTGTTGTTGATCGCGCGGCTGCTCAGCGCCAGGCGGCTGCTGGCCAGCCGCGCGCGCCGCGGCGGCGCGACGCTGCTCAAGGGCTGGCGAATGGCCCACCGCATTCGGATTTTCGGGCGGGCGTTGCTGCTGCGCGCGATCTATTTGCTCGATCGGCATGCCGCCGGTAGTTGCCGCGCCGCCTGGTTGCTGGCCGCCTGCCGGTTGTGACTGTCCGCCTGGCGCGGCTGGTGTGTCGGTCATTTTCAAAAACCTTCCAAATAAGTTTTAGCCGGTGATCCAAAAGGAACCGCTAAAGTCGCCGTTCTCGATCTGCCCATCACGCGCGCCGGTTGCGGCAATATGATCGCCTATCAACTTCAACACGTTCGCGATTTCGAGGTTTTGCGTGGCTTTCTCACGTGCAGTTGCCGGCTTGATCAGGCTCGGGCAAACGAGTGCGAGCGATAATTTCATCACGCAGCTTCCTGCGACTTGCGCCCGGTCAGGCTCGCCGGATCGTTCAGCATCCGGATAATCGCCAACCGCGCCGCATCGGCCGCCGAAATTCCGGCATCGGCGGCCAGCCGCGCCAGTTCAGCGCGCCGCACCTCCGGCAGCGTGACTTCGAATCGCCTTCGATTGACCATTAGACAACCTCCATATTCGCGGACACTTTACGTATTCGGTCCGGGCTTACAACGCACCAGGTCGCAGGTGGCGGGTTGGAAACACGGCGATACGAAGCCCCGAAAAATCTGGCGCCAACGCACGCACAGGGTGGGATAGGGTTCGGGAAGTTTGAGCGAAAGAAAAAATTGGGAGGCACCCCGATAGATTGAGCGCAAAGTGCGTGTGCGGAGTAGGAGCGGCGCGGGCGAACTCCCATTTTTCCCCCCGGCCTCGCCTATTGGGATTTGCTGAGTCGCGAGGGTGCCGGGGCCCTCCTGAATGCGGCTGATCGGCGCCGGTGGGAGCGAGCCGCAGCCGACGCGCCCACGCGGGCACGCTCTGATCGTGCGGCGCTCGAGATCGAGCGACCATAGGTTCCGTCGACAGCAGGGCTATCGGTAACAACCTCAATGATTGCAATGGTTGTGACTTCACCGGCTAGTCTCAATCTCGGCCTTGGGAAGAGCATGGGAAGATCAATGGCTCCGATCAGCGGCCGCCGTTTTCGGGCTCGTCGTCAAGCTCATCGGCGCGCGGCACCACGGCCCCCGACTCATGCTCGATCACGCGCACAGGCGGCGCGATTACTACGGGCGCGGCGCCGTTCAGTTGTTGAACGATGAAAATCAAACCGGCGCGAAGAGGCATTTCACCACCGAGCGGCACATCGGGGCTCGTCTCAATCATCTTGAGCGCGTTGACCTTTGCAACGTCATTGCCGCTCGTCTCGGCAATTCGATCGAGGCGGGAAAATGTTTTTGCGCTGATGGCGGCACGAAATACCTCCTTCTGCGCTCTCAAGAATGCTCGCACGTGTGGTTTCTCTAACGCCTTACGCATTGCCCGTGGGTTGAAATTCACGGACCGGGCGGCGTCGGCAAAGTCCATTGCCTCACCTGCTTTGTCTCCTCTATCGGGACCGAACACCATCAGCAGCAACGCCTCGCGTAGCTTTCCGCGCACGTTGTTGCGGATTGCCTGGTGATGCTTGTCGGGGATGTGCGGCGTTGGCGCCGCGGTGAGGGCGTCGATGGGCTTTCGGCGGGCCGGCAGGGTTGGCTTATCGGTCATGTGATCCTCTGGTGGTGAGCGGCGAGCGTGCGGCAAGCAAGCGCCAGCGAAGCGCGCCCGCCATGCGAGCGGTGGTCGGGACCACGCGCGACCCCTGCTATCGCTCTTGGGGGGTATGGGGGGGATAGCGGCATAGCGATAGCAGGGCGTTGGCAGGCGTTCGCCATAGCGGTCGAAGCCCGATAGCAGGGCGTTGGCACCCCCACCTTGGGCGATAGCAGGGCGATAGCAGGGCGGATTGTCACGGCGTTTCCTCCCCGGCCAGGTGGTCAACCACCCCGCCCGAAATAGTTGCTAGTGACACCTTGACACCATACCTGCTTAGTGACACCCTGTCACTAGGGCGGCGATTAGCGCCGCCCCGAGCAACGGGGAAAAGATCATGCGGGACAGTTTCAGTGAACGGATGGCCGAAGGCCAATTGCTCGCACAGGTCGCGCGCAACCGTGGCCAATCGACCGGCAGGCGCAAGGGCTGCCAATATCCGAAACGGTCCTATCACGACGTCGACCACGACTCGTGGGCTTGGCTGTGCGAGGAAACACGCCGCGAGTGGCGCTCGGCTTGCCGGCAAGCGCAAAACGACTTTGCCGCGGCCTGCCTTAACGGGCCCGGATGGCAGAACGATCTCGACACGCTCGGGTTCTGAGGGGGGAGCCATGCCACGGTCAAACTTACCGGGACAACTAGAATTGCCGGACACTGCCGAGCGGGCCGCCAATCTGGCGCGGATCAAAGCCGCGGCGCCGTTGCGCCCGGTCGCGCCGCAAGAGCCGTGCGACCTTGGGCTATTCAGCGATAAAAACCTGCAATCCGATTTGCTCGATAAGCTGCGCTGAGACGGTGCTGCCTCACTCACCACCGCGAAAGGGAAAACGATGGAAGCCCGCAAACCCGCCATGTCGGCAAAGCAATACGTTTCCGCGCTCGCCAAGCTCGGCAAAGACGGCCTCACGCCATACGCGGCGGCGCCTGTTCTCGGGATCAGCGTGCGGCAGTCGTTACGATATGCCGCAGATGGTCGCGTGCCGGCGACCGTCGCCAAGCTTGTCCGCATGTTCGAGCGGTTCGGTATCCCCGCCGATTTGTGAGCCGCGGCGGTCACGTCGCCACCCCGGTCGCCAGGGCGATACGCTTCTTGCCTTTGCTCGCCGGGCCGACCGTTTCCAGCTTGAGCCGGCCGTCGCGAAATAGGCGCTCCATCGCCTTCCGAAACGCGGGGCTGGTGTAGCCGCCGGCGGGCTCGATCTCGGCGAACATTGCGGGCGCGAAATTCTTGCCGGTCTTGTCGCTAAAATCGCGGCCGAGGGCGCTTTGCTGCGCCAGATGCTCGAGGAAGCGGGTTTCGGCCGCGCCCTCCCGCGCCGCGCGCTGGTGTGGCGACGCCGTTCCCTCGATCGAAAGGACGCCATCCACCCATTCAAGATTGATCGGCCCGGCCAGGGGCGCGTAATTGTTTTTGACGCATTCGAGGATCCGCACGCCGCGGGCCTTGTCGTCACCATCGGCCGCTTTCAGGTGAAGCGCGGCGCGCACGCTGTTGCGCCAATCCATATTGCCGCCGCGGCCGGTCCCGTTCTGCATTCCCGAAAGGGACGGATGATCGAGCAGCAAAACGCCGCAGCCGGTGGCGCGCGCCATGCCCCGGAACAGGTTCACAAAGGTGCGCACCATGACGCGATCGTTCTGATTGCCGGCGAACACCGCGGCCACGTTGTCGAGCACCACCAGCGCCGGGCGCCGTTCGGCGATCGCGGCTTCGACCGAGCGGAAAAGCGGGGTCGCCTGCATCACGCCGCCGGGGCCTGGGGTCGCAAACGTGCAGCCGGCGAAGTCGGATGGAAACCAGAAATGCAGATCGGCCAGGGCGTCGCAATCGAAGCCTTGGCGCGCGGCAATCCTCGCGACGCGGCGACGGATTTCGTCCTCGGGTTCCTCCCCGGATAAAAACACCACTGGCCCGGGGTTGACCACGGCGCCGAGCCAATCCTGGGCGCCGCGCGCCATCGCGGTCGCAAGCTGAAGCGCCAGCATGGTTTTGCCGCTGCCGCCATCGCCGCCCAGGCTTGAGACGTCGCCGCGCGGAATGAGATTGTGCGCGACCCATGCTACGCGCGGCGGTGGTTCTTTCGGCCAGGTCGGGGGTGAGACAAGCGGTGCGGCCGGAATGAGCTCGGGCCCGTTTATGCCGCCGGCCGGCACCAGCCCGGCGCTCGTTGCCGGTGGTGTCTCTTCGTCCCAGGCGCCGCCCTCGTGGCCGTTCGTCTGCGCGGGCGCGTCGTTGAATTCGAGCACCTTTGCCTTCGGCTCGATGCGCGCGAGTTCTTCGTCTATGCCGCGGTTGAATTCGTCCGCGAATTGCTCGGTGGCCGTTTTCATTTTAGCGGGCCTTTCTCAAACGGGTTCCAGCCGCGCAGCGCCCAGCTGATCGCGTGCGATACATCTTGCGCGCCATACCGGCGGATGCTTTCGCGCACATCGGCGCCGGTCCATCGGCCGTTCTTGTCGATCAGGTTGACCTCGATCGCCAACGCCATGAAGGCGTCATGAACAACTTTGCTGGCGCCGAGCTCGCGCACTTGCTTGGCCGCGGCCCACAAAATGTGAATGCGCTTTTTCGTGCTCGGCTGCGCCTCCGCTTCAATGTGCTTGCGCGCAATATCGATCGCCCTCGTGAGCAAGTCCGGAGCGGTGATGGTGGAGCCGGCGGCGTCGGTCATCGTGCCTCCTCGAAGGCCGCGGCGAGAATATCCTGTACGCCGGTAACCCCTATCGCGCGGACAAGGCCACTTTGCTCTGCTGCCTCTTGCAAAACGTCGACCGCTTCGCCGAGCTCGAGCAGATTTTCGGCGTAAAGCCGAGCACGCGCCCAAGCGCGCAACTCAAAAACCTCGAGCGGATCGATGGCGGGGGCGGGGCTATTCATTCGATTCCTCGCGCACCTCGACCGCGCGCAGGCCGAAGCGTCGGCCCAACACCTTCAACGCCGCCCGTAAAGCGCGCAGGGCATCGACGCCCTTTTCTGCACGCAAACGGATGAGAAAGATTGGACGCGGCTCGCGGGTGTCAGTCATTGCCCGCCTCGCTTCGATTTCACGCTCTGAATAATCTTGATGCGCGCGGTGTTCGCAACCGCGTCCGCCAGCATTTCGCGCAGGTCGCCCTTGCTCAAATGCGGTCGCGGGGGCGGCTGCAATTCGCGCGGCGTTCCGCCGTCGACGGGCTCGTTGCCCAAGCGGTGCATGCGCTCTCGATCGCTGAGATTTTTGAATCGGTCCTTCATTGTGGAAGCTGGTGTGTTGCAGGCTGGCGCGCGGCAATCTGATCGGCGGCGCCTTTCCGGCGTGCTCGCACGGCCCTCATCCGCGCAGCATTAGCCGCGCGCTCAGCAAGCAAAAACGGCCATTGTCGGCGTTTGGCTCGGAGCCTGTCCCGTTCGCGCCGCCGGCGGCCTGCCGGTGTAATCGGTGTCGTTCGCCGTGTGCGTTGCCGATGTGGTCGTGGGCCGATTTGGGTTTGGTCGTTCATGTGAGCCCTCTTGCGTTTTAAATCGCGCGGGGCTAATTCAGTGGCGCCAGCCTGCGGAATTAACCCGTTGAAATGCAGCGCCGCCCTTTTTAACCTGGGCGGCGTTTGCTTAAGTGGCGGATTGCTCCGCATAGGTATCGAGATCGTCGTATGTGTACGACCAACCGCGCGCGCCGTTTCGGCTGCGACGTGGCCCCTCACCGCGCGCATGGCGCTGGCGCAAAGTTTCCTCGGAAATGTTGAGATACCGGGCAGCGCCGAGTTGATTTGTGCGGCCTCGGGGCCGCGCGCGCTCTAAGCGCGCCAAACGCGCCTGCAGATCATCGACGACGTTTTGCAGATTGGACATTTTAACCTCGCGCTCATCAGGGCCACTTGGGCCGATGGGCGAGGTATGCCGCTATTGGTGGCTGAAATGACAGATTTCTAGATTTCTCACTCCGAGAAAACTGGAAATGTGAGTGAGAAATCTACTTCGTGTGCGGCGTCAAGCGATGGCCCTGGCGCCGGCGCCGGCCCTTATGTTGCGGTTCGCCGCCCAAGTTCATAATCTGATTATCGGCGGCGTCGTAACCGTTTTTATTCAGGCGGGGCCGGACTTGTTTCGGTAATTGCTTGATGTTTGGTGCCGGCTCCCCTGCCAATTCAGCACGGTCATAGGCGCCTTTAATTTCGTCGTGGATCAGCGCCACCGGTGCGGCTTTGAATTGTGATTTTTCAGGCGATGCGATCACCCCGGAGTGCAGACCAAACACCCTTTCAAATTCCTGGCGAACGACAAAGACGCGATCGAGGTATGTGCCTTCAAAGGCAACGGAGGCCGCGGGAGTTCGATCGATGAAAGCGCGGATAAATCGCAACGCTTTGGAAACAATGTCAGGCGCTTGGCGATCGTTATTATCCAGCAATGTGAGGGCGCCGTCGCGAAGTGCCCGCATCAGTTCTCTCGCAGCAGTTCGGCCGTCGCTATCGTTTCGTGCGCGAGCGAGTTCTCGCAACGCTTCCGGAATGGACAGCAGCGGGCTTTGGTATTCCGGTGCGGTCGCCGTCATGGCTTCACGCCCGCCGCAGTGGCGCGACATTGCTTTCGCGGCCCGCAACAATCGTCGCCAGGTGCTCGGCCCAACGCGCTAAAGCGGTGGCCTTCTCGGGCTCGTATGTTGCGCGATTGTAAATTCCCGCAACCGAAGCCTTGGCGCCGCTGATGTGATTCAAGACGCTTTCGATGATGTGCGGCGCGATACCGATCTCAGCCATGCGCGTCGCCGCGGTGCGCCTCAAATCATGAATGCGCCAGCCCGTGACCTTCGCGCGCTCATCGAGTTTTATTTTTGCTTTGTTCCAACCGCTAAATCCGCCCTGCCCCGTACCGAATACCAGGGCTCGACCGTTGAACGGCCGGCGCTTTTTCAGGATTTCCACGGCGGCGGCGGACAATGCAACGTTGTGCCATCTACGATTCTTTGTACGCGCCGGCGACAAGGTGATAAGGGCGCGATCAAAGTCGATCTCGTCGAACCGCAATTCGCTGATCTCGCGCTCGCGCTGTCCGGTCAATGTCAACAAGCGGAGAATGTCTGCATAGTCGCCTTCGCCGAGCGCCAGCCATATTTTTCGGAGCTCGGCGTCGGTAAGCACGCGATCGCGGGTTTGTTCTGGGTTCTTGTTCGTGAACATCGCCGGGTTGGCGTCGATAAAGCCTTCGCCGGCGCACCAGCTAAGGAATTTAACAAGACTGCTGCGCGTTCTATTCGCCTGCACCGGGCCGCTGTCGGTGGTGAGCCGGCCGAGCTCGAGTGCGATCGCGCGTCGATCAACCTTGTCGATCCGTGTGGCGTGCAGCGCCTTGAGATTGCGATCGAGGTGGCGCTCGATTGTGCCGATGGTCGCCGCGCGCAGCTTGCCTTCATCTTTTTCTGCGCGGCGCCGACGGAGGTAGAGATCGAGGCAGGCCTTAAAGGTTTCGCCTGATCTGGCTTGGTCCTCGGCCTTGTCGCCGGCCGGATCACGGCCGAGCTTGACCTCGGCGTGCAAGGTTTCGGCTCGTTCGCGTGCTTTCGGCGCGCCCATCGCCGGATAACTGCCTAACGTCATGCGGCGCTGTCGGCCGCCGCTTTTGTATTGGAATACCCAGACGCGCTTGCCCCCCTCGCGCAGCCGAAGGCCAAAGCCCTTGATGTCGTCATCCCATTCAATGCGATCGCCGGGCTTGCCATCCTTGGCGACCGGCAGCGTAAGATCAGCGGTCGCGTTGACGGTGAGCTTCATCGGATCTGTCTCCTAAGCCAAAATTGGGAAGCCTATGGGAAGCTTCATGCCGTTGCCAAGCTTGGCCAACCGGGGCCTAGAAACCGATGGTATCCCCTATTTTTCGGGTAATTGCAACAATATTATGGCCTAGCTTGGCCAGGTCGGTCCTTAGTGTAACTGTCGCGCAAGCCGATGGTGCGGACAAAGACCAGCCGCTCAGGCTTCGACGCCGGCTCGAGACAGAAATAGCCCTGGCGTTCGAACTGCACCGGCAGTTCCGGTTTGGCATCGGCGAGCGCGGGCTCGAGGCGGGCGCCGTCGAGTACCTCCAATGAATTCGGATTGAGGTCGGCGGCGAAATTCTCAGCCCCGCTCGGATCTGGCTTAGTGAACAGCGGGTTGTACAGCCGCACCTCGGCGGCCACGGCATGGGCGGCCGACACCCAGTGCATCGTCGCCTTCACCTTGCGGCCGTCCGGCGCGTTGCCGCCCTTGGTCGCGGGATCGTAAGTGCAGCGTAGTTCGACGACCTCGCCCTTGGCGTTTTTCACCACCTCGCGGCAAGTGATGAAATAGGCGTAGCGCAGCCGCACTTCCATGCCGGGCGACAGCCGGAAGAATTTCTTCGGCGGGTTCTCCATGAAGTCATCCTGCTCGATATAGAGTTCTCGGCCGAATTTGATCTTGCGCGAACCCGCCGCCGGGTTGTCGGGATGATTGACCGCGTCCAGTTCCTCGGTCTGTCGTTCCGGATAATTCTCAATCACCACTTTAAGCGGCCGCAACACCGCCATGCGCCGCAGCGCGCTCTTGTTTAGCGCCTCGCGCACCGAGAATTCGAACATGCCGACGTCGACAAGGCTGTTGGCTTTGGCAACCCCGATGCGCTTGATGAAATCGCGGATCGCTTCCGGCGGCACGCCGCGCCGGCGCAGGCCGGCGATCGTCGGCATGCGCGGATCGTCCCAGCCGGTCACATGGCCGCCGCGCACTAACTCGGTGAGCACGCGCTTGGACAGCACGGTGTAAGTGAGATTGAGGCGCGCGAATTCATACTGATGCGGCTTTGACGGCACATTCAGATTGGCGATGCACCAGTCATAGAGCGGACGATGGTCCTCGAATTCGAGCGTGCAGATCGAATGGGTGATGCCCTCGATAGCGTCCGACTGGCCATGCGCGAAATCGTAGCTCGGATAAATCTTCCACGCCGTGCCGGTGCGCGGATGCGGCGCATTGAGAATGCGGTAGAGCACCGGGTCGCGCAGATTGATGTTGCCCGACGTCATGTCGATCTTGGCGCGCAGCACGCGTGCGCCGTTCCCGAATTCGCCGGCACGCATGCGGCGGAACAGGTCGAGATTCTCTTCCACCGGGCGGTCGCGGAACGGGCTGTTCCTACCCGGCTCGGTCAGCGTGCCGCGATTGGTCCGGATCTCGTCCTGGCTCTGGTCGTCCACATAGGCCAAGCCGGCGCGGATCAGGTCCTCGGCCCAGCCGTACAGGCGCTCGAAATAATCCGAGGCATGATAGAGGTGCTTGCCCCAGTCGAAGCCGAGCCAGCGCACATCGCGCTCGATGGCGTCGATATATTCCTGCTCTTCCTTGGTCGGATTGGTGTCGTCGAAACGCAAATGGCAACGGCCGCCGAATTCCTCGGCGATGCCGAAATTCAGGCAGATCGCCTTGGCGTGGCCGATATGGAGATAGCCGTTCGGCTCGGGCGGAAAGCGGGTGACCACCGCTTTGACGCGCCCGGCATCGAGATCGGCCTGCACGATGTCGCGGATGAAATCGCGCCCCGGCTCCCCGCCTGCAGCATTACCGCTTGCCGGATTTCCACTTGCCTTATCGTCCGTGGCCATGCTTCCTCGATTCCAAGTCCAACCAATGACGCGGCCTATGCCATGACGTGCCGCTCGGCTCAATGTCAATTGCGCTGACACCTTCCAAT
>Ga0208587_1002177_pt1 | contig 10093 bp, 12 predicted proteins | sample NGESurdeep092012_7_FD_184472 | JGI IMG/M metagenome (GOLD analysis project Ga0208587, IMG submission 184472) | Arctic peat soil microbial communities from Barrow, Alaska - NGEE Surface sample 210 deep-092012 (SPAdes) | ecosystem: Environmental > Terrestrial > Soil > Wetlands > Peat ...
CCGCGCCCCGTCCTCGGTGAGCTTGGAGGCGCGGCCGTCGCGCGCGAAGATCGGCCGCTCCAGGCGCTCCTCCAGCCGCTTCATCTGCATCGACACGGCAGACTGAGTCTTGTTCACCACCTCGGCCGCTTTGGTGAAGCTGCCGGTCTCGGCGATGGCGATGAAGCTGCGCAATTGGTCGACGTCGAGCAGCGCGGTCATGGCGGCCTCCCTGTCTCGTCATTCCGGGCCCGGAATCCAGAGACACAAACCCAATGCATCAGCTGTGGCTCTGGATTCCAGGTTCGCCGCTGCGAGGCGTCCCGGAATGACAGCAAAATTCGATATCACAAATACTGATCGGTTAGATTAAAAACATTCGTTTCACTAATCAATCCATGCGCTGCAATATGGGTCGGTCCAGAGGTTTCGGGTGGTTGCGGTGCGCGGTTCGAGCCGAATGTGACGTCGCAAGCTGCGAACCGAATGGAGACTGACATGAGCGCAAATATGCCCGTTTTGCCCATCGCCGCCGGCACGCTGGTGCGCGCGTTGGCTTCGCTGCTGGCGCTGGTGACGCACTGGCTCAAGGCGCGGGCGCGGGCGCGCCGCCACCGCCGCCAGGCGCACGTCCTGGCCCGCCTCGACCGCCGCATGCTCGCCGATATCGGCATCACCGGCGCCGATGTGCGCGACGCCTTCTCCGAGCCGTTCTGGGAAGACCCGACCGCGCTGTTGCGCGAGCGCGCGATCGAGCGCCGCTTGAACCGCACCGTCACGCGCGTGCAACCAACGCCGGGCATAGAGAACGGCTTCCGCCGTCTGCCGATCGACCAGGCAGCGCGCCAGGCGATCTGAGAGATTTTGCAAGAAACGGCCGATCCCTCTCATCGGCCGCTCGATCCGGCAACCGCGATCATCCCCTCTCGCGGCCGGGTCCAGCGCCCGCCGGCCCCTCCGGCGGGCGCATTCTTTTTGCGCGAAGACATATTGCCGGCGGGTGCGCTAACATGCCGCCCAGGCGTCAAGTCACTGGACCTCCAAGGTCGAGCGGTCGCGCATGCGGTTTCTGGTCAGTTCATCGGGCGCGCTCGCACTGGCCGTTCTGGTGCTGGCAAGCTTGATGCCGCTAAGTCCGGCGCAAGCCCAGAGCGGCTTCGACCGCCGCGGCGGCGACTATTCGAGCTTCCAGATCCGCAACGGCGACCCGGCGGTCTGCGCCGGGCGCTGCGAACGCGATGCCCGCTGCCGGGCCTGGAGCTTCTCCTATCCGCGCACGGCCAATACGCTCGCGACGTGCTGGCTGAAAAACCAGGTGCCGCCGCGCCTGGAGGACAAGTGCTGCGTGTCGGGCGTGCGCGGCGCCGGCGTGATCGAGCCGCGCAAGGGGCCGGTGGAATTTTCCATCGACCGCGTCGGCGGCGACTACCGCTATTTTGACGCCGCGTCCGATGATCCGTCCGGTGCCGCCTGCAAAACGGCGTGCGAGGGCGAGAACCGTTGCCGCGCCTGGACCTATGTGCGGCCCGGCTATATCGGGCCGTTTGCGCGCTGTTATTTGAAAGACAGGCTCAAGCCGCCGCGCCACAAGCCGTGCTGCGTTTCGGGCGTGGTGCGGTAGCGCGCTTTATTTACCGATGTTCGGGTTGATGCGTATGGCCGCCGCCATATCGGCCGCGGCGCCGGCCTTGTCGCCCATTCTCGCCTTGTCGAGACTCCGATAGAAGAAAGCCTCGGCGTCGTTCGGATCGAGCCGGATCGCCTCGCTGTAATCGGCGATGGCGCGCGCGTAGTCCTCCTTGTTTTCATACGCGAGCCCGCGGTTGTAGAAGGCGATGGCGAGGTTTTCCGTCGATTCATCGCCCGACTGAATCAGCGCGCTGCAGCTAATGATCTGCTGGTCCCAATCGATTCCTGGATTTCCCGTGCAGCTCTCCCACTGCGGCGAAAGCTGGGCATTAGCAAAACCTGTCATCGCTGCAAGCGCGATGGCGCCTGCGATCACGCGTGCTGTCACCGACACTTTTGTTGCCTCGTTGGCTGTTGCCCGACTAGGCGCTCAGCCGGTGCCGCCCACGGTGATGCGATCCATGCGCAGGCTCGGCTGGCCGACGCCGACCGGTACGCCCTGGCCGTTCTTGCCACAGGTGCCGATGCCGGGATCGAGCGCGAAGTCGTTGCCGATCATGGAGATGCGATGCAGGTCGGTCGGGCCGTTGCCGATCAGCATGGCGCCTTTCACGGGCGCCGTGACCTTGCCGTTCTCGATCTTGTAGGCCTCGGTGCATTGGAACACGTATTTGCCCGAGGTGATGTCGACCTGACCGCCGCCGAAGTTGACGGCATAGAGGCCGTTCTTCACCGAGGCGATGATCTCTTGCGGATCGTGCTTGCCGGCGAGCATGACGGTGTTGGTCATGCGCGGCATCGGCACATGCGCGTGACTTTCGCGCCGGCCATTGCCGGTCGGCTTCATATTCATCAGCCGCGCGTTCTGCCGGTCCTGCATGTAGCCGACCAGGATGCCGTCCTCGATCAGCACGGTGCGGCTGGTCGGCGTGCCTTCGTCGTCGATCGACAATGAGCCGCGGCGCTGGGCAAGCGTGCCGTCATCGACCACGGTGACGCCCTTGGCGGCGACCTGCTTTCCCATCAAGCCGGCAAACGCAGAAGTCTTCTTTCGATTGAAATCGCCTTCCAGACCGTGGCCGACCGCTTCATGCAGCATCACGCCCGGCCAGCCTTGTCCAAGCACCACATCCATCTCGCCGGCCGGCGCCGGTACCGCGTCGAGATTGACCAGCGACTGGCGCACCGCCTCATCGACCGCGCCCTGCCAGGCATGGGTCTCGATGAAGCGCTGATAGCCCTCGCGGCCGCCGAAACCGTGGCTGCCGCTCTCCTGACGGTCGCCGTCGCCGGTCACCACCGAGACATTGATCCGCACCAGCGGACGGATGTCGCGATAGATCTCGCCGTCGGCGCGCAGGATTTCCACCACCTGCCAGGTGGCGGCGACGTTGGCGGTGACCTGCCGCACGCGCGGGTCCTTGGCGCGCGCATAGGCGTCGATCTGCTCCAGCAATTTCACTTTTGCTTCGAAGGCCGGCGCGCCCAGCGGATTGTCGTCGCCATAAAGTTTGCGGTTGGTGCGGCCGGGCGCCTCGGCATAGCGGCCACTGTGGCCGCCTTTCACCGCGCGCACCGCCTCGGCGGCGCGGGCCAGCGCGCCTTCCGACAAATCAGAGGCGTGCGCATAGCCGACTGCCTCGTCCTTGACCGCGCGCAGGCCGAAGCCTTGGGAGGTGTCATAGGTCGCCTGCTTGAGACGTCCGTTGTCGAACACCAGCATCTCGGCCTGGCGATATTCCAGGAACAATTCACCGTCGTCGGCGCCTTCCAGGCCGCGTCCGATGAGCTGGCCGACCTTGGCCTTGTCGAGCCCGGCGCGGTCGGTCAGGGAGGAAATGCTTTCATCCATAGGGTGTTTCTCCGGGTGGCGCCCTCGCACCATCAGATAGGGCGTCCGTGGCGATTTGGCGAGGGTGGGGTATTGCGTGCAAGTTGAAAGCACGCAATGCGCTGCGGAGGCGGAGGAAGTTCATGAAGGCGGTTCTACTGACAAACCACGGCGGCCCGGAGATGCTGCGTTACGGCGAGGCGCCGGACCCGACCGCTGGCCCCGGCGAAGTGGTGGTCGACATTCACGCGGCATCCGTCAATGGCGCCGATCCCAAGGTGCGGCAGGGAGGCGGGCGATACAGCCTCAGCCGGTTCCCGCATATCCTTGGCCGCGACTTCTCCGGTGTCGTCAGCGCGGTCGGCGCCGGCGTCAGCGATTTCAAGGTCGGCGATGCCGTGTTCGGCGTGACCGACCAAGGCATCGAGGGAGCCTACGCGGAAAAGATCGCCATCAAGGCTGCGATCATCGCCAGGAAGCCCGCTTCTCTAGGCGATGCCGAGGCGGCGGCGCTCGGGCTCACCAGCCTCACCGCGCTCACGGCCATTGAAGATACGGCGCAACTTAAAGCCGGGCAGACTATTCTGATCCAAGGCGGCGCCGGCGGCGTCGCGGGATTTGCCGTGCAACTCGCCAAGCATCTCGGCGCCACGGTGATCACGACCGCCAGCGCCGGTAATCATGCCTATGTGCGCAGCCTCGGCGCCGACCAGGTGATCGATTACAACCGGCAAGATTTCACCGCGATCTGTCCGATCTGCGACGTGGTGTTTGACACCGTCGGCGGCGGTGTGCGGGCCGGCTGCTACGCGGTGCTCAAGCCCGGCGGCAAACTGGTGTGGATCGCGCCGGCGCCGGAGGGATTTCAGCCTCCGCGCAACGATGTCGAGACTTTAAAGCCCGACGTCAAACGCGATCGTGCTCATCTCGAGCGTATGCTGGCTTTGCTTGATGCCGGTGCAATTCGGCCGCCCACGATTGTCCGCTACAAGCTCGCCGACGCGGCGCAAGCGCACCGCGTCAGCGAAGCGCGCCATCTGCAGGGCAAGCTGGTGCTTGAAATGCGGTGAGCTGTTGGTTCAGTCGGCGCGGGTCGCGATCCAGATGACGTGCCGCGCACCGCCACGCGCTCCGTTGGCACGCAGGCGAACCTCATCCACGTCAAAACCGGTCTTGCGAAGCCGCTGGGTAAATATCAAATCTGGTGCCGATGACCATACGGCGAACACGCCACCCAAACGCAGCGCGGTGCGGGTGGCGCTCAATCCTGCCAGATCGTACAGCGCATCATTCGCTTCCCGGGTCAGTCCCTCGGGTCCGTTATCGACATCGAGCAAGATCGCGTCGTACGCCGACTGACTGGACCGGATCAGATGGCTGACGTCCGCTTCGCGGATGCGCACGCGCGGATCGGTCAGGCTGTTGCCGAACACTTTCGCCATCGGCCCGCGCGCCCATGTCACCACGGCCGGCACCAGTTCGGCGACGGTGATCCGGGCCCTGGCTCCGAATACGGCAAGTGCGGCCCCCAGCGTGAAGCCCATGCCCAACCCACCGATCAATATCTGCGGCTGCGCGCGGGTTTGAATGCGCTCGCAGGCGATGGTGGCAAGCGCTTGCTCCGATCCACTGAGACGGCTGTTCATCAGTTGGTTTTGACCCAACATGATCGAGAATTCGTCGCCGCGCCGCATCAGGCGGAGCTCGCCGCCGCCGCCGGGCACTTGTGCCGTATCGAGCAGGGACCAGGGAATCACGGGTTTATCTTCGGTTAGTTGGAGAACAGGTTGAGCGATCGGGTTCTCCTAGCACAGAGCGGAACCGCCGGTCGCCAACACCGCCGAGCGCATCGCGTCAGTGAAGCGCGCCATCTGCAGGGCAAGCTGGTGCTTGAAGTGCGGTGACCTGTTGCTTCGGTTGGTGGCCACCATTTAAAGTTTGTCAAAAATCGCCCCATAGTGGTAGGCGGGAAATTCGACGACTTGATGCAGTCTAAATCCCGCTGGCTCCACCGCCGATATCGTGGCCTCGGGCGTCATTCTAAGCTCGGTTGAAGGCCCTCGTGGTTCACCTGAGATTGTCGTCTGTTCGCGCGGCCGCGCATGCCAATTCACAATTGCGAAATGTCCGTGCGGCACAAGCGCCGAAGCCACGGCGCGTGCGAGTCGTGTTCGCTCCGGCACGCCATGAAATGCGTTTGCTATGAACACAAAATCAGCCGGTTGCGATATCACCTTGTCGATATCATAAGCGTTTCCTTCGACAAACTTGCAATTGGTGATGCCGTTCTCAACGAGACGAACGTGGGCCAAGTCCAGGAAATTGCGGTCGATATCAATCGAGGTGACGTGCCGCGCAAGCCTGGCGATCTGCAATGTAAACCAGCCATCCCCGGAGCATAGATCGATAACGTCCATGCCGGACGTGATGCCGACCTGGGCGAGAATCTTGGCCGGATCGGGCCATAGCGCCTCCCACCAGCCGGCGGTCGGCATTTCAGTTCCTTTGAAAAATCCCGGAAGCACCACGCACCCGTATCCTTGTTGCTGTACGATACGATAGACGTGTGGTCCCTCGATGGGTGAAAAGGATGCAAACAATTACGGATAAACAAAAGCGCGATAATGCGCCCCTCCTGAAAAACAAGTCGCCGGAGACGGCTTCGGTGTTTTCACCCGAAGCTCTTTTGCGCGAAGCGCGACGGCAAAAGGGGCTTGCGCCGCTCGATGTGCCGGCCATTTGTATCCTCGATCCCGATGGCGACGTTCTCCGCTACCTCCGAAAATCCGGCCGAGCCGCGCGCTTCGATGCTTGGCCTTGCTACCACACCGAGCTCTATACGTTTCGTCTTGGAGAACAAACGGTCGGCATCATCGGCTGCGTTGTCGGCGCACCTTTCGCCGTATTGATCGCCGAAGAATTATTTGCCTGTGGCTGCCGCTTTCTCCTCAGTCTGACCTCGGCAGGTCAAATCAACGCTGCGGGACCAACGCCATATTTCGTGGTGATCGACCGTGCGCTCCGCGACGAGGGCACCAGCTATCATTACGCCGCGCCCGCCGAGTTTGCCGAAGCCGACGCGCAGTTCGTCGCGACAGCGGCCAACGCGTTAAAACAGGCGGGCTTGAGGATTTTGGTCGGTCCAAGCTGGACCACCGATGCGCCATTTCGGGAAACTGCCGAAGCGATTGCGGCGGCACGCGCGAAGGGCGTGCTGGCGGTGGAAATGGAGGCGGCTGCGCTCTACACGTTCGCGCAGGCACGAGGCAAATCCGTACTATGCCTCGCGCATGTCACCAACACGATGGGCCAGACCGAACGAGATTTCGAAAAAGGCGAATCCGATGGGACAATCGATGCGTTAAGCGTTCTCGAGACCATCGTGCAAGCAGTAACGTAAGGCCCCCGATCGCACGCTCAGAATATCAAGACCTTGTCCGCCTCCGCGGTCGCATTCGCCAGCGCATCCATCGTGCTGCGCTGCGCGCCTTCAAGCAGCTCCGTCTCGCTCATGCCGCGTGCGTCCATGCATGTGCCGCACAAGAGCACCGACCCGTTGCTGCTGATTACCCGCTTTAGCATTCGCTCGATGTTGTAATAGCCTTCGGGCGTCTTCTGCTGGGCCCTGCCTGCAACCACGGCATCGGCCATCAAAAAGATTGTCACCTGCGCCGAAGGATCTTTCTTTACGAGGGCGCGCGCGAGCCGAAGCGCATTGTAGACACGCTCAGTTCCGTAGGCGGGTCGTTGATGATGAATAGAGCCTTCATAATAACCTTTTCTATGAAGGCAAATAACTACGGCATTGATGCCGATCAAATTGCAGCTACTTCCAAAGACCCCAATGTTGGATCGAGCCACAAAGCGAACTGCCGCTCGCCGCGAAAACGTCCGCTCACTCCCGCAAAAAACTCACGCTCACCTCGCCGATCGGATCGAGCGCGTGGGTCAAATCAATTTCGTCCGGTTCGATCATCAGCGGCGGCGTGATCGAGCCGGTGATAATTACCTCGCCCGCCGACAGCTTCTCGCCGAAGGCGGCGAGCGTGTTGGCGACATGCGCGACGATGTCGGCAAGCTTGCCGGTCAGGGCTTCCGGATCGGTGGTGCGCGCCGCTTCCACGCCGCGCCGGATCAGGCGTGAGGTGAGGCCGGACGTCGCGCCGCCGAACCGCGTATTAACGCACAGCAGGACATGGCGCTGGAAGATGTTGGCTTCGAGCACGACGTCGAGATTGTCCTGTGTCGGCACCGGATCGAGATCGGCGAGCTCGATCGCGGGCAATATTTCCTTGATCGCGGCCATGGCTGCGTCGGAAGTAGCCCCGCCCCCGAGATCGCTCGCCATGCGCGCGCAGATTTCCGGCTCGGCGACCGGCTTGGACCAACCTTTGAGCGACACCGTGCTGCCGGACAGCAGCAGCGCGCGCTGCATCAGGTAGCCGACGATGGGCGCCGCGAGGCCGAGCTTTTGCATGGCGGCGGGCGCGCCCAGTCCGACTTTCCAGCCGAGCGGCTTCTCGCCCGCGGCGATGCGCGCGCGCCGTTTCGCCAACTGCGCGGTCATGCCCTTCTGGATGAGCGGGTTGTCCCAGGCGGCCATGTGAAGCTCGCTTCCTTTTCTCACTTCTGGCTTTATGCCGGAGGGTGATTTCAGGCAATCCCACAAGCACGACTGGACTCCCTCTCCCCATTGGGGGAGAGGGTTGGGGTGAGGGGGCTACTGATCGAAAGGCCCTTTCCCTTCACCCGGCTCGCTTCGCTTCGCCGACCTCCCCCCAGGGGAGAGGTGAAGCGGAGATTGCGGCACGCGTGTCGCCCGGCCATGACGTGTCCTTAACTTAATGACTCTCCGGATGCACCTCGTAGCCCGAGGCCTCGATCGAGCCGGCGCCCATCCAGCCCCAGACCAGCACGACGTCCTCGTTCGATGTGTTGTTGAAGCCGTGCCAGCAGCCGCGCGGCGAATAGACCACGTCGCCTTCCACCGACGGCGTGTCGCCTTTGTCGGTATAGATCATGCCGTGACCTTTCAGCACGATGAAAAACTCGTCGCAATTGTGATGACGATGGTTCTCATGGCGCGCGCCCGGCTTGAGCACGGTCCAGCCGACCACGTGATCGGCGTCGGCGGATTTCTTGTCGATCAGGAATTGCACTTGCATGTCGACCCAGCCGTCGTCGCGCTTGAGGCCTTCGACCTTCGGCACGTCACGCAGGTTCGTGCGGTACATGACCGGCGCTGGCTTGTCGTCCTTCATGACGGCGGCCGCACCCTTCACGGCTTTCGCCAATGCGGCGCCGAATCTCTCGGCGTTGCTCATGATTGTCCTCCTAAACTCATACTTGTCCACCAAGCCGCCGGTAGACTTGATGCGCGACGACGAAATCGTTGCCGTCAATTCCGAGCCCGCGGCAGGCATTCATCATTTCATTGGCGGCGGCGGCGAGCGGGACCGGACTGCCCAGGGTGCGGCCGAGATTGAGCGCCATCAGCATGTCCTTCTGCTGCAAGGTGACGTCGGCGAGCGGCACCTCCGGCATGTTGCCCTCGAGGATGAACGGCCCGCGATAGCCGAGCACCGGCGAGGCGGCGACGCTCTTGAGCATCGCGTCGAGCGCGACCTCGCGCGCAACGCCGCCCTTCTCGGCGAGCGCGACCGCCTCGCCGAAGGCGATCACCTCGACCATCAGCAGCAGATTGACCGCGATCTTCATCTGGCAGGCGAGCCCGTTGCCGCCGATGCGCGTCACCTTCGGTCCGATCGCCAGCAGCACCGGCTTAACGCGTTCGAACGCGGCTGCGTCGCCGCCGATCATGATCGAGGCATTGCCTTGGACGACGGTGACGGGGCTTCCCGATAGCGGGCCGTCCAGCATGATCAAGCCAGCCTTGGCGAATTCCGCGGCGATGGCGCGGCTCTCGTCCGGCTCGATCGTGCTCATGTCGATGTAGATGCCGCCTTTGGCCAGGCCCGCGAGGATGCCGTCCGGTCCAAGCGTCACCGCCTTCACCGCCTTGGCGTCGGTCACGATCGAGAAGACGATTTTGCAATGCTCGGCCACCGCTCGGGGATGCTCGGCCCAGAGCATCCCGGCTTCTAGGAGCATTAACGCCTTGTCGCGCGAGCGATTCCAGCCGGTGACTTTATGCCCGGCAGCCATCAAGCGCGGGACAATCAATTGCCCCATCGCGCCCAGCCCCACAAATCCAATATTCACGTAAGTTGCTCCGCCAACATCGGAATTTGTCGCGCTCAGGGCAGCTTGTCGTAGCCCTCGCCGAAGCCGGTCAGGCTCATCGGAAAGCCGATGCCTTCCTCCGGCGTCTGGAAGATGATGAAGGTCGCGGCCTTGCCGGTGCGCAGTTTCTTGACCAGCTCGTCGTCCATGATCACTTCGGCGATGCAGCCGTTGGGCAGGCAGCGCACAAAGCCGGCGCGGCCGATATCGGCCTCGTCGATCTTGAGGCCTAGCCCTGAGGGCAGCAGCACGCCGAGCGGTGCTACCACCCGCATCAGCCGGCTCTTCTGATCGGCGGTTTTGAGCACGATTACGGTCAGGCCGACATTGGCGCGGTCTTCCGCCGTCACGCTCTGGATCAGCGCACATTGCTCAGCTTTAGCGCCGGGCGGGGTATCGCAGCGGATCTGC
>Ga0208587_1002179_pt1 | contig 10086 bp, 7 predicted proteins | sample NGESurdeep092012_7_FD_184472 | JGI IMG/M metagenome (GOLD analysis project Ga0208587, IMG submission 184472) | Arctic peat soil microbial communities from Barrow, Alaska - NGEE Surface sample 210 deep-092012 (SPAdes) | ecosystem: Environmental > Terrestrial > Soil > Wetlands > Peat ...
CCGCCCGTTGGACTCGTACTCGTATTCGCGCACCATGATGCCGTTGGTGCCGACTGGATAGTCGTGCTCCTGCTGGCAGGCCACCTCGCAACTGTGGCAACCGGTGCAGTAGTCGTAGTCGATGAGGATTGCGTAATGGGCCATGGGGTTTTCCTCTCAAGCGGAAATCTTGCGCAGCGTGCACAGGGTGGTTTTGTACTGGCCGCCGCCGAACCCCGACTTGCTGCACTGCGGCCCCGGAATGATTTTGTTGATCTGATAGTCCCAAACTCCGAAAAGACTGGGCGCCTTTCCTTCGAGCTCGGGCAGCCACCAACCATGCATGGTGTGCACGTGGTGGGGCTTTACTTTGAGCGTGATGGCGGCTTTGCGCTTGACGCGTCCCATGTCATTTTCGAGATGGATCCACTCGCCGTCGTAAATGCCGAACTTCTTCGCCGTGTCGGGGTGAATCTCCACCGTCGGGTCGGGCATCTTCTCCCGCAGCCATGGGATCATCCGGTGCTCGGAATGAAAATAGAGCTGTGAGCGTGCACCGGTGATCATCACCAGCGGATATTTCTTGAAAAGCTCGGGTGTCGAGACCTCGCTCTGCGGCGGTTCGGTATAGAAGGGCAATGGATCGAGATCCCAGGACTTATAAGTCTCGTCGTAAACTTCGATCTTACCGCTCGCAGTATTGAAACCGGGCTTTCCATCCGGCCGCAACAAGCCACGCTCGTGCCGCCGGTAAGGTTTGGACGGACCCTCGGACGGCATTCGCCAGCCGCCCTCATCGAGCAGGCCTTTGACCGTCGTGCCTGCAATCTTGAGACGGTCGTTGAACAGGTCCTCCAGCGTATTCCATTGCTTCATCCCGTCCGGATTGAAGCGTTTGGCGAGTTCGAAATTGATCTCCCAATCGGACTTGCACTCGCCCACCTGCACCCGCTTCTTGATGACGGCGAGCGGCGCCCACCAGGCACGAATGCTGTCCTTCTCGGGGAAGGTTGCCGCCGGAAGAATAATGTCGGCGAGCGCCATGGTAGTCGGATTGTGAAAGAGATCGATCACGGCGATGAAGTCGAGTTTCTTCATCGCCTCGAGATGGAGTTCGGCGCGGGCCGACTGACCGCCGACTACGTTCGCGGTCTGGATCCATGCTCCCTTGATCGGATACGGCTTGCCACTCTCGATTTGATCGATGACCATATCCGGCTGCGCCCAGCCGCGGAAATTCTTCACCATCGGGTACTTGTCCGCCCCGATGCGTTTTTCGTTAAGCCGCTTGATGAGATCCACGCCGTACAGCTTGACCAATTCCTCGGTGGAGAACGGATAGGCCGTTACGCCCTCCGCCGGCCGGGCGATGACCTGGCCGCCGGGGACATCGATATTGCCGGTGATAACCGAGAGACAGGTGATGGCACTGGCAACCGTCGGCCCATCCGGGCACATGTCGACAGGCACACCCCACTGAACCGCTGCCTGCTTCGCGTTCGCAAACGCGCGTGCCGCGGCGATGATCTCGCCGGCGGGTACCTCGGTGACGTTTGCGGCCTTGTCGGGAGGATATTCCTGCACCCGGGTTTTCAGCTCATCGAAGCCGTGCACCCACTTGGCGACGAACTCCTTGTCGTAGATGCCTTCGTTGATGATCACGTTGAGCATGCCGAGCGCGAGCATCCCGTCAGTGCCCGGACGCAACTGCAAGTGGTGAAGCGCGCGGCCCGTCATCCACGTATTACGCGGATCGACGGTGATGATCTTCGACCCGCGCTTCATGCAGTCGACGATCCAATGGCCGAAAAAACCGTCGGGACAGCCCATGGTCGAGTTCTGTCCCCAGGTGATGATCACTTCCGGCGGCACCCATTGCGGATCGTCGTAGCGCTTCTCCAGAAATTGCGAGCAGTCCGCGACGGCGAAATCGCCGATCATCGTTTTCATCGCGACGAGGCGCGGTGTGTAGCAGGAGTGACCCGAGAGCCCGAGCTGCACCCAATTCGGACTGCCGAAGCTATAGGCGAGAAGCGTGATCGGCCCGCCGATATCGCGGCCCGTGCCCTGTACGAACACCACGGATTCGGCGCCGTGCTTGTCGCGGATTTCCTTCAGCCGCCGCTCGCAGGTGTCGAACGCCTCGTCCCAGCTGATCGGCGCGAACTTGCCCTCGCCGCGCTCGCCCACGCGCTTCAAGGGCTGCGTGATCCGATCCGGGTGATACATGTACTGCTTGAGCGCAAGCACGCGCGGACACGAACGTCCCTGGCTCCACGGGTTGTTCTCGTCGCCTTCGATGCGCACCAGCTTGTTGTCCTCGACGAACAGCTTTTGCCCGCAACCGCCGTGGCAGCCGGGACCTGCCGACCAAGCGACCGTCGAAAAGATATCAACATTTGCCATGCGAACGCCTTTCTCGAAGATAAAAGATAATGTTCGCGCGCGCCCCCGTAAGTCCAATGAAACAATGGACCCCATCCATGTCTGCAGGTTATAAGGCGGCAAAACCTCTCGCCTTGCGAAATGTCAAAAGTGCCACGAACGGTCCAAACCCGCATTCGCCGGATGACGCACTGAATTGATTCAATCGCATGTTGATGCAACGACAGGTGCCAGCAGCATGTTGGATCCGATCGACGGCGACCATGGCGCACCCAGCCAGTCGGGAGATCATTTTTCTCGACGCTCAATTGAAGGATGGTGACGGTCGCCTCCTTGCGACCGCCGCCTCGATGGCCCGGCTCGCGCCGTTGCAGACGTGAGCGGCCCCCTCGTCAGTCCTTGGACGGCCTGACGCGCGAGGGTTTGGGCCGCATCCCGCATCGGATCGATAAACGAGCGAACTGCCTCCGCAACGTTGAGCGCCGAGGTGATCCAGATTAGTGAAATGCAGCCAAGTACGGTCTTATCATGCAAGATCGGCACGGCGATGCTGGAGGTCTTGGGATTGAACGGGCCACCGTTGCACAGACCGTAGCCTCGCGTGACAGTTTCGCGCAGCATTTGCCACAGGACGGCCTCGTCGAGGTGCGGCCGGTCCTCCGGCTCGTCCAACCGTCGGAGGTGCCGCACGATCACACGCTGCTCTTCCGATGGGCAGAATGCGAGGTAGCTGCGTCCTGACGAGGTCCGCATTATCGGCAGCCGGCGCCCGATCATGCCGCGGTCGATCGACAGCGGACTGCGCGTATGCGTCGTCTCCTGGATCACCATCGCGGCGTTCTCGTAGGTCGATAAGTCGAATGGCCAGATCACCCGGCGCGCAAGATCAGAGAGGATCGGCCCGGCGCTTTGGCACACCACAATACTGTTATCATAGCCGTCGCCGAGATTGCTCGCCCGCCGGCTGACCCGGAAACGGTCGTCGGAGGCGGAGCGGATGACGTAGCCGAGTTGCTCGAGGGTCTGCAGTAGGCGATAGACGGTTGGGCGCGGCAGGTCGACGCGCTGCGCAATCTCACCGGCGCGAATGCCGCCGGATATGTTGACCTCATGCAGAATGTCGAGGCCGCGTTGAAGCGAGCGTACACTCTCGTTCTCGGCGTGTCCGCCTCGGTTCTGTTGTACCATTGTCCCACCGATGATGCGGTAATCACTTGTCCGCACACCGGACATTGCCGGGGTTGTATCGGTGAATCAATATGGCAAATTCTGGCCCGTAGTTATTCGCCATCGCACGCTCGCTGTCCCATTCACCCAATCCAACTAACTTTTGGACTCAACCGGCCGTTCGTGGATGGTCACCGTCAATTCCTGCCTCTGCGCGATCTGAACGATGGCTCTTGCGGTTTTACAGAATAGTCCCAAGTGATCGATCGGCCCGCGACGCATATCATCGTCGAAACACAGGCATGGCGTGACGCCCAGCCGCCGGCGACCGAATCCCGGGCTGAGGTGGGGCTTCCGAGTTTGTGGCGCGAATAGCCACTCAGGCCGGCTGAAGGCCAGCGAAAACGCAGCAAACGGATCAAAGCCTTGTAAATATAGGAAACGCTGACCCGAAAGAGCGGAGCAGCAACACAAGCGCCAATTCCAGTATCAACCGTCGCAATCACACGCTAATGCAAATCCTGAGAATAGGGCCTGCCCATCTAAGCCTCCGTGCCGATTCGACACGTCGGTTGAATCACAAATCCGGCACGGCGAGAACTCCGCCGATTCCGTCAATCCTGAAAATGCTCCAATCGCTGCACAAGGATGCACTGCTGGATCGAGCGGTCCAACGATACGGGACCATGTGCGCTATGATCGTCTGTCGGGGCTGCATCATCGCTACGCGCGGATATGATTTCCGGCAGGGATAACCATCCAAGCTATCCTGTTTAAGGTCGGCGACTATCGCGTCGTAGGCTCCATGACAATTGTGCCTACGTCGAGAGTGCCTCTACGTACTCGTAACTCTTGCGGCCGGTAACCCGCAAGCTCGACCCGGAGGACCAAATCGGCATGGTCTTTCAGCCCTTCAAAAATGAAATCGCCATAGCTATCCGTTACGGTGGTCAATACCCGTATTCCGCCATGGAGGGAAAGGACAACACCCTCCGCACTCACCGCCAAGTTGTCTGCAAAGATGATTTCACCGGCCAAAAACCGCTTCGGCAATCCGATATAGCGAACGGAAGGTTTCAAGCCGTATTCCGGATGAAGATCCTCGATGCCTTTCGTTTCGCATAGTTTCGACACGTCGCTGTTGGCGTCGGCCAAATCGCCGAACACGAGCGCCTGTGTTGGGCAGACCTCAACGCAACGCGGCTCCTTACCCCCCTGGTCGAGCAAATGGGCGCAGAATGTGCATTTTTGCGGAACGTTCTCCGCCTCGTTCCAAAAGATGACGCGATGGGGACAGGAAGAGACAATCTCGCGCTGACCAACCGCTTTGACGGGATCGATAAGGACAATACCGTCCTCGCGTCGGTAAACGGCTCCCCCTGGATTAGCACTGATGCACGTCGCCTCTTCACAGTGGAGGCAAGGCAAAGGGAGATACGACACCCGAACCCTTGGGAAGGAACCCCGTTCCTGCTCCCTCACATTGATCCACTTGTGGCCCGTGGACGGCTGAGCGACCGTTATGGGCGGATAGGCATTGCCGACATGTTCGTCGCGGCAAGCCAGGAAACAACTGTAACAGCCAGTGCAGCGGTTGTTATCGATCACCATTCCGTATTTTGCCAAGGCAGTTTACCTCATCCGATCCACTTTTCGACTTCGATAAGGCACGAATTCGACGCCATGCCTGCAACGTTTCCCGATATCATGCGCCCCGGCGTAAGCCTTGCCACGCATCCGCCGCGGTCCGGCGAACTCGGTTCGCCTAGTTGCAGCGGATCGTACTTGGCGCTCGACGCGTAGGAATGAACGACACCCCGCCGAACCCGTTCAGTGACGACCGCAATACAAAGGACCACAGCCCGGTCATTGTAGAGCTTCACGATATCGCCGTGACGGATGTTGCGATCCGCCGCATCGTCAGTGTGGATGCGGGCCGGCCACCAGGCGTAACCGTCTTTCTGCACGCGATGCCCGTCGATCTCGTCGAGCCAAGGAGCGTGTTTGTCGTAATGGGTGTGAAAGGTGAAGCGCGGATGGGGCGAAATGAGTTGTAGCGGATATTGATCCGCGATTACGGAATTATGCCCCTCCCAGCTCGGTAGATAATGCGGCGATATTGGTCGCTCGACGTCGTCAGGCGCCAATTCGCGCAAGCTTTCTGAAGCAAATTCGATCTTGCCGCTGTAGGTGCCTAATTCGTGCCCCCGGTCCGTGAGCCGCTTTGGATTATTTGGGTCAGGCGTATCACACGCACGACCTTCAGCGTACCAGCGCAATGCCGGCGTTGGTCGATAGTCGTCTGGTACATTCACGATGTAGTAGCCTTTTCGGTCGAACTCTTCCCATGAAATTTTCTTGGGTAAGTCAGATATTTCGAAGAGCTTGCGCGCCCAATCCACCTCAGAATTATTTTCCGTGAAATCCTGCTCAATGCCTAATCGCCCGGCAAGCAGAGAGAATATTTGATAATCAGATTTTGATTCCCATAGAGGCTCAATACACTTCTTCATTCGGACAATGACGCGGAAATTGCACCCGCTGCCGCCACCCTTGGTTTGGCCACCGGGTTCGCCCCATTCGCCGATGTCATCGCGCTCGAGTTGCGTGCAGGCCGGAAGAATAATATCGGCAAAGCCCGTTTCTCCGGTCCACCAGCAGTCCTGATTGACGACGAATTCAAGCTTGGGGCTCTGATACATGCGGGCCCATTTGCTCGTGTCGGTCATGGTGCCGATGAAGGAGCCGCCGTACCGGTACCACAGCTTGACCTCAGAACATCCCTCCATGGGGTAAGTGAATGGGGTGAACTGCTGCGCAAGCGAGCGATTGCAGAAGCCTTCACCTTTCCAGTTGATTGGTGGGTTGAGGATGGCATCAGGGACAATCGGCCGATAAAGGCGCTGCTGCACGGGGTTTTGCGGCACCATACGTGCAGCCTTCGAGAGTGCTATCCTGCCATCTGGGTCGCCATAGCCTGGAAACCACACGGAACCGTCCCACGGCGCACCCATCGCTGTGCCCCAGATGCTGACGCCCGGCTTTCCCAGACCCTGCATGGCCTGAAGCAGAACCATCAAGCGGGCCCATTCGGTCCCGAAGGCCTCTCGGCACGCGCCGCCTTCTCCGCCACGACACCCGCTAGAGAGGACCGTGCGTTTCGTCGCCCATTCTCTTGCGAGCGTCGCAATGGTTCGCGCCGGAACACCCGATTCGTTCTCCGCCCAGGCAGGAGTCTTTGCTTGGCCGTCGGTCTTTCCGAGAACGTAGTCCGCAAACTCGCCGAAACCGATCGTCCGATCTGCCACGTATTGCTTGTCGTAAGTCCCCTCACTGATCCACACATAGGCGATTGCCAGTGCCAAGGCAGCATCGGTGCCGGGCCTCGGAGCGATCCATTTGCCGCCCATCGCCGCAGCCGTGTAGTTGTAGAAGGGGTCGATGAAAACCATCTTCACCCCCTTCTCTTTGAGCCACAGGCGCCAGATTGCGGAGTCTTGGCCGGTATACACGTTGCGCGTTGTATCGGGGTCGTTCGACCAGAAAACGATCATTTCAGCATGCTGCAAGGCATCTTGCAGCATGTCGTAGGGTTCGGGCATACCGAGCCGCCAAAAAAAGCCATAGGTGTGCGTTGCCCCCCAGTGCCACCCCTCCCAACTATCGGGGTTGTCGAGTACCGGCGTATACCCGATCAGATTGAAGAAGCGCGCAAAGGCACTCATCTTGTAGCCGACCAAGCCCCAATTGTGGTGCGATGACGTACAGCCCGAAACAGCGGAGGGGCCATAGGCGTCTTGGACCCGCTTGATCTCGCTCGCCACGATGTCCAGAGCTTCATCCCAGCTAATTCGCTCGTAACCGACCTTGCCGCGTGACTCTGGATTGCGAGCTCCGTTCGGATCGAAGTTCACACGCTTAAGTGGGTAGCGAATGCGATCATCTGAGTATACGCGCTGGCGCTCGGCAAGAACGAAGGGCGCAGGACTAAACTTTTTCGGCGGAGAATAGCGCTTGCCACCTGCCTCGATCGTCCACGGATGGAAATCACTGTCGTCTGCGACCAACGGCCGTATGCGCACGATTTTGCCATCTTCCACATCAACGGTAATTGGGCCGCAATTTGTGCAACTCGTCAGGGATCTTATAGACATCGCAATTTTCCCTTCGATGTCAGCACTGTTCAGTTGTTAAACCGGCATCTCGGTTACCGTTGTCCTGTCCATAGCCGACCACGATGCGTTCATGCACGTCCGGTATCTGCGCTAGGCAAACGGCGAGACGCCATCTTGCAACTTTCCATTTGCATGATGGCATCTGTCAAGTTGCCGGTCCAATTCATAGGCAGTCGAAATCGATGAAATTTGGTTATGGTGGCCGGCTTCGACACACCGCCAAATGTTAGACTGACTTGGGACAGCACCCTCAATATTGCACGATAACTTTAAGATATGACCGAGGGATTCAGTTTCATTGGACATCAAGGCTGCCAATCATTATTGCACAAGGGAAAAAGGGGCGTGATCTTCCCACGTGACTTAGGCGGTTTCGACTTAATGCGCGATCGACAAATATCGACGAGCGTCATGATTTGATGTGAAGGCTAACAGTAGGACCATTGCGTGCGAGATACGCACTTTTGGTCTTTGCTGATGAACAATGAATCCGGTGGTCGCCTACTTGGTGGTGACCTCGCTCATTTCGGCCGTAGCCGCTTATTTCGGTCCGGAAACATCCCGCTGGATCATAACCGAGGATCCGCCGCGCTAACCAGGAAGGCAAATGTAATGTCGGAAAGTCTCCAATCAGCAGCCACCAAACGGCAAGTCATCGTCACTTGCGCTATCACCGGCGGCGGCGATACCGTAGGCAAACATCCCGCCATCCCGGTCACGCCGGGACAGATCGCCGACTCGGCCTTAGAGGCAGCGCAGTCAGGCGCCGCGATCGTGCACATCCATGTGCGCGATCCGAAGACGGGCAAGCCTAGTAGCAAGCTCGAACTCTACCGCGAGGTGGTGGACCGCATTCACGCCGTCAACACCGACGTCATTATCAATCTCACCACAGGCGCCGGTGCGCGTTATATCCCGTCCGACGAAAATCCGGCCGTCGGGGGCGCAGGCACGACCCTGATGAAACCAGATGCACGCGTCCGTCACGTCCAGGAGCTTCGGCCGGAAATCTGCACGCTCGACATCACCACGATGAATTTCGGCGAATTCGCCTTCGTCAACATCCCTGCGCACCTCCGCACGATGGCGAAAGCAGTTAGTGAGATCGGCGTCCTGCCCGAGCTCGAACTGTTCGATGCCGGTAATCTGCGACTTGCGATCCACCTGATCGAGGAAGGCGTGCTCAAGGCACCGGCCATGTTCCAAATCTGTCTCGGTGTGCCTTGGGGAGCGCCGGCAACCACCGAAGCCATGATTTTCATGCGCAACATGTTGCCGAAGAGCAGCTTTTGGACCGGCTTCGGCATCGGTAGCCAGCAATTTCCGATGGTGGCGCAAGCGATTCTACTCGGTGGCCATGTCCGCGTCGGCCTCGAAGACAACCTCTATATTGAGCGTGGCGTCTTCGCGAAGAATAATGCGGTGCTGGTGGAGAAGGCCGTGCGGATTTTGCAGGCACTCGACTGTGAGCCCGCGAAACCCGCCGAGGCCCGCCGCTTGCTCGCACTGCGCGATCCTTCGGCCAGAGTTTGACGAGTGATCTGGCTTGGCCTTTTGATCAAGCGATGTGAGAGAATAGCTTGGCCGGGGCATGGCGTAACCCGTCCCAGCAGGATCTCGCAACGGCAGCTGAATTAGGCAAAAGGACAATTGCTAATTTTGAGCGAGGGCAACCATCCCTCATGACCGCACATTGCGCGACATTGAACAGACTGTCATTGTACTCGGTGTCGAGTTCTAATTCGAAGGTGCGATCGGCATCGGAATCCGCGTGCGGCGCTCCGCAGTGGGGCTGGCGTGTGGATCGGCGTCTAGCTTGGACGCCGATCCACACACTGACGACGGACACACCGACGGCGATCACGAAGGCTGGCTCGTCTGCTTCCGCGCCTTTGCCTGATCAGCAAGAAATAGGCTCAATCGCTGGCGCACCTCGTCCGCTTGCTGCGGCGTCCAGTGGCGAAAGCCCTCGCCGGATTTCATCCCGAGCTTGCCTTCGGCTACCTTGTTGCGCAGATAGGGATGCGGTCCTGCCGTGCAATCAAGGTGTTGGATAAGTGCTTCGTGAATGTCGAGCGTGAGGTTCAAGCCGACAAGGTCTGACTGCTCCATTGGTCCCAAGACCGACATTCGGGCGCCGAATCCGCTTTTAACAACATCGTCAATCGTCTCGGCATCGCATACGCCATCGGCGACCAGTGCGATCGCCTCGCGTTTCAGGGCGTGCTGCAGCCGATTGCCGATGAAGCCGGGAATATCCTTACGCACATGTACAGGCTTTAGACCGACGCTGGCTAACAACGCCATGGCCCGCGCAACCACCGCTTCGCTCGTCTGTTCTGTCTGGATGACCTCGACGAGAGGTACGAGATGTGGCGGG
>Ga0208587_1002180_pt1 | contig 10083 bp, 8 predicted proteins | sample NGESurdeep092012_7_FD_184472 | JGI IMG/M metagenome (GOLD analysis project Ga0208587, IMG submission 184472) | Arctic peat soil microbial communities from Barrow, Alaska - NGEE Surface sample 210 deep-092012 (SPAdes) | ecosystem: Environmental > Terrestrial > Soil > Wetlands > Peat ...
GGGGCGGTCGTGCACGCACATCCCGTGTTCGGGACCGTCTTCGCCGTCAAAGGTGAGGCGCTGGTAGGCAAGATGATGCCAGAGTCGGTCATTGCGATGCCGGAGATCGCGCTCGCGCCGTACGGGACCCCGTCCACGCTCGCAGTCGCCGACTCGGTCGAGCCCTTTGTGCACAGCCACACGGCGTGCCTGCTCGAGAGCCACGGTGCCCTCTCGTGGGGACCGACCTTGATGGGTGCCTACCTGAGCATGGAGCGCCTCGAGTACACCGCCAAGGTCACCTTCCTCGCCCGAATGATCGGCGGCGAACGCGACCTGCCCCAGAGCGAGGTCGAGAAGCTGATCGGGATGCGGGTGCTGTACGGCCTCTGATCCCTGGTGAATCTGCCTGAGTAACGTGTGTCGGCATTTCTGGGGAGCTACCGAGTGTATTCCGAGGATGTTACGGAAGGAGGTTGAGGGGATGACAGCGAAACGCCGTGTGGTCATGGCCGACGTGGCCAAGGCCTCGTCAGTGTCACTGCAGACCGTCTCGCGGGTGCTGAATAATTCGGCAGGAGTGCAGGCTGCGAAGAAAGCACGCGTGCTCGCAGCCGTCAAGGAGCTTGGATACCATCCAAACCTGGCGGCAAGAACCCTCGCTTCCAGCAGGAGCGGCGTGATTGGCGTTCTCATCGCCGGGCACCCGCATTTCGGCATGGTCGACACCCTGATGGCTGTTGAGGCGGCCGCACGACAGGCCGGCTACTACGTCGTCATTGCCACCGAGGAACGGGCACGTCCTGAGCTCGTTCGAGACGCCTACGTCTATCTCCAGCGCCGCCAGGTCGAGTGTGTCGTCGTGCTCGCTGAGTCGAGCAGGATCGTTCCCGTCGTCCAGGGGGTGCATGAGCGCACCCCAACGGTGCTCGTGCTGGCCGGACAGCCAGACCTCGACGGCGTCTCGACGGTCTCGATCGACCAGGTTGCCGGCGGACGGATGGCTGCGGCACACCTCACCGAATGTGGTTACCGAGATCTTCTTCACCTGACCGGGGATCTGAAATGGCAGGACGCGATCGATCGGCTCAAGGGCTTTCGCGCTTATTGTCACGAGGTCGGCATCGATCCGAGAGTTGTCAAAGGGCGATCCTGGGACCCGGCGGAGGGCTATCGCGCCGGGCTCGAGATCCTTGCAGAAGCAAAGCCCCGGGCCGTTTTTGCCGGAAATGACCATCTTGCACTGGGGCTTCTCCACGCCATCTCGGAGGCGGGCCTTCGCGTCCCCGACGACATTGCCGTCATCGGTTTTGACGATGTCCTGGGAGCAGCCTGGTACTCGCCTCCGTTGTCGAGCGTGCGACAGGATTTCCGGGCAATAGGTGAGAATGCGATTGACCTGGTGGCTGATCTCATTAGTGGGAAAGAACCCAGGAATGTCCACATCGCCGCGGAGGTCGTCCCTCGTTTCAGCACTCTTGGCAGGGTGGCGAAGCAGTGATCATCGCTCATGACATAGGCACGAGCGCGGACAAGGCCTCCCTCCACGATATGACCGGACAGATGGTTGCCACCGCGACGTCCGGGTACGCGGTCGACTTCGGCGCCGGTGGGCGCGCCGAGCAGGATCCTGAGCTGTGGTGGCGCGCAGTGGTGGCGACGACGACCGAGCTGCTGGATCAAGGCGGCGTTGCGCCCCGCGAGATCGATGCGGTCGGCCTGTCCGGTCAGATGATGGGCGCAGTCTTTCTCGGACAGGACTTCGCCCCGGTACGGCCCGCAGTCATCTGGGCGGACCAGCGCGCCGCGGCGCAGGCAGCCAGGCTTACGGTGCAGATCCCGGCCGAGGACTCGTACCGACGAACGGGCCACCGGATGAGCGCGAGCTACTCACTGCCGAAGGTGATGTGGGTCCAGGAGAATGAGCCGGAAGTCTGGGAGAAGACGTCACACGTCTGCCTGGCCAAGGACTTTGTTGCACACCGTATGACGGGACGTCTGCTCACCGACCCATCCGACGCCTCAGGCACCACTGCCTTCACGCAGGTGAGCGGCACCTGGTGGCCGGAGATGTTCGAGGCGGCCGGCGTGTCTTCGGACCTGTTCCCCGAGGTCGTGAGCTCCACGACGGTTGCCGGGGGTCTGCGGCCCAGCGCGGCAGCCGAGCTCGGACTGGCTGTGGGCACACCGGTGGTTCTTGGTGGGGGCGACGGGCCAATGGCATCGGTGGGAGTGGGTTCGCTGGGACCGGAGGACGACGCATACATCTCGCTGGGATCCTCGGCATGGCTCGCAACGGCCAGTGAGCAGCCCCTGCACGACCCGCTGATGCGAACCTTCACCTTCAACCATGTCGTGCCCGCGAAGTACGTCCCGATGGCGACGATGCAGTCGGCTGGATCGAGCCTGGACTGGGTGACGAACCTCCTTCGACCGGGTGCCAGCCATGACGAAGTCTCCGAGCTGCTCAGGGGAGCCAGCGAAGTGCGCGCCACGCCGGAGAGTCTGTTCTTCCTTCCCTACCTGATGGGCGAGCGCTCTCCACGCTGGAGTACTGAGGCGCGGGGCACCTTCCTCGGTCTTTCCCGCCACCATGACCATCGCCATCTTGTACGAGCAGTGCTCGAGGGTGTGGCCTTCAACATGCGCGCCTGCGTGGAGGCTTTCCAAGCCGGGGGCACCTCGATCAACACCGTGAGCGTTGTCGGAGGCGGTGCAGCCAGCAACCTCTGGCTCCAGATCTTCGCAGACGTGCTCGGGGTACCGGTAACGCGCTGTTCCACCATCTCCGACGCGAACAGCCTCGGATGCGCGATCACCACCCTTGTGGGCGTCGGCGCAGTCGACGGATTTGATGTTGCTCGGACGCAGTCCTCAGGTCAGGCGACGTTCCTGCCCGGTATGGAGTCCGACACTTACGCGCTCGCAGCGCAGCACTTCGAGAGCGCATATTCCGACCTCACCGACTGGTTCGCCCGGACGGGTGATTTTCGGCGGCTGCGAGAGGCTCGGCTCGTCGGGCCTCAACAGGCGGTTGTGAAAGAGAAGGAAGTCACATGAAGTTGTTCATCGACAGCGCGCAGCGAGAGTTCCTTGAGCCGCTCCTCAAGACGGGTCTGTTTGCCGGCGTGACCACGAACCCGACTCTTCTCGCACGGGCTGGGGTCAAGCTCAAGGAGCTCCCTGAGCTGGTGAGCTGGATGCGAGCCACTGGTGCTGAGACCGTGTTCGTGCAGGCCTGGGGCGTCACGGTCGACGACTATCTGACCTGCGCTGCCGCGCTGGTCGATACCTGTGGCGACGTCGTGGTGAAGGTCCCGGCCACCCCCGCCGGAGTGGAGGCTGTGCGTTCCCTGGAGACCGGCGGTGTTCGCACCTTGCTCACCGCAGTCTACAACCATGTACAGGTGGTGCCGGCCATCATCGCCGGAGCGACGTATCTCGCGCCGTACCTGGGCAGGATGAACGACGCCGGCCTGGACGGCGTCGCGGAGATCGCGCAGATGCAGACCGTCATTGACGAGGCACACGCAACGGCTCGCATCCTCGTGGCGAGCATCCGAACACCCGACCAGCTGGCAGAACTGGCCACGTGTGGTGTCCAGGACTTCACGATCGCTCCCAAGCTGTGGCAGGAGCTGCTCTCGGATCCTCTTACCGACGCGGCCGTGGGCGTCTTCGAAGCAGACGCCAGAGAGCTCATGAGCTGACTCTCGTCCAGGTCCATCTCTTCGCCAGGCCCTCGGCCTGGACAGATCGGAGTAGCAGACATGTTGAAAGGCCCACTAACGCACCCGACCCTGATCGGAGCGCTCGCCGCTGCCGGCCACGGTTCGAAGGTGCTCATTGCTGATGGCAACTACCCGCACAGCACCGGTGCTCGAGACGGTGCCGTACGGATCCACCTGAACCTGCGTCCAGGTCTGCCGACTGCTGATGACGTTCTCGACGTACTCGTACAGACCATTCCTATCGAGGCAGCGGCAGTCATGGTGCCGGGCGGGGGTGAGAAGGTGCCGGCGCATGAGGGCTTTCGGCTGGCCCTTGCTGAGGGCATCGCATGGACGGAGCTCGGCCGCCACGAGTTCTACGAAGCCTGTCGAACCCGTGACGTGGCGATAGTGATCGCCACCGGCGAGCAGCGCGTCTACGCCAACCTCCTGCTCACGGTCGGGGTGCAGGTGGCGGACTGAGGCTTGCCCGCGTTGGTCGGCAACAACCTGACGAAGACAGACATGGAGAGGGCGCTGATGCGCAAGAAGGTCGTTCTAGGCGTGGATATCGGCACTTCGTCGAGCAAGGGTGTGCTCGTCACGCTCGAGGGGAGCATCCTTCGCTCGGCGGTCCGCGCCCACTCCGTCGAGCGACCCTTTCCTGGTCAGGTGGAGATGTCTGCCGAGATCTGGTGGCAGGATTTCGTCGACATCGCCACGGAGCTCACCTCGCCCGGCGATGTCGACGTCGTCTCTGTGGGCGTCTCTGGGATGGGGCCATGCGTACTCGTGACCGATGAGGAGTCACGGCCGCTGCGTCCTGCGATCCTCTACGGGGTAGACACCCGTGCAACGGCCCAGATCGACGCACTGAACGTCGCGATCGACCCGGCTGAGATCCTTGACCGTTGCGGATCAGCGCTCTCGAGCCAGGCCGTCGGTCCGAAGCTGGCATGGCTCCGCGAGCACGAGCCGGCCGTGTTCGCCAAGGCGAAGCGGCTCTACATGCCGAGCTCATGGCTCGCCTACCAGCTGACCGGCAACTACGTCCTCGACTACCACTCCGCCAGCCAGTGCACTCCCATGTTCGACACCCGGTCGTTGAGCTGGTACCTGCCCTGGGCCACGCTGATTGCTCCCGGGCTCGAGCTGCCCCCGCTGAGCTGGCCCGGGGAACAAGCCGGCGTCACCGCACATGCCATCGCCGGCATCGATGCCGGAGTCCCCGTGATCACCGGAACCATCGATGCCTGGTCGGAGGCGCTCAGCGTCGGCGCGCACAACGTGGGCGACCTCATGCTCATGTACGGAACCACGATGTTCCTGATCAACACCGTGCAGACCCAGATCACCAGCGCTTCCATGTGGGGCACCGTGGGCGCACTTGAAGGCACCCGCAGCCTCGCTGGGGGCATGGCCACCTCGGGCGCGATCACGAGCTGGGTGCGCGAGCTCGTCGGATCCCCGGACTTTGCGACCCTCCTCGATGAGGCCGAGGCCTCAGGTCCGGGTGCACGTGGACTTCTGGTGCTTCCCTATTTCGCCGGCGAGCGCACACCCATCATGGATCCGGACGCCCGCGGCGTGCTGGTCGGGCTCACGCTCACCCACACCCGCGGTGACATCTATCGAGCAGTTCTCGAAGCCGTCGCGCTCGGCGTCCGCCACAACATCGACGTCATGCGATCCGCTGGCGCGGTCATTGACCGCGTTGTCGCTGTGGGCGGCGGGACCCAGGGCGGGCTATGGACCCAGATCGTTTCGGACGTCACCGGGATGACGCAGGTCATCCCGTCCAAGACCATCGGCGCCAGCTATGGCGCAGCGCTCCTCGCGGCCCAGGTCGAGCACGACGTCTCTATTGACGACTGGAACCCTCCCGCCGGGGTGCTGACACCCGATGAGTCCACAGCATCCGACTACGATGACCTGTACCGCCTGTATTTAGACCTGTACCCCGCCAGCCGCGAGATCGTCCACGCCCTGGCCGCCTACGCCAGCCGACCGTCGCAGCGTCCAACGACGGATCCCGACGCACTCATCGCCAGCAAGGCGGGTCATTCAGCATGAGTCAGCCCTTGCGCTGGGGAGTGCTTTCGACGGCGAACATCAACGAGAAGATGCTGGCGGGGGCGGCGCTGGCCTCGGATGTCGATGTTGTCGCCATCGCGAGCCGTGACCTACGTCGCGCTGAAGAGTTCGGGGCGAGATGGGGGATCGAACGCGCGTACGGCAGCTACGACGATCTCCTGCGTGACGATGGTGTCGATGCCGTCTATGTGCCCCTGCCGAATGGGCTGCACCACCCCTGGACGCTTCGGGCGTTGCGGGCAGGCAAGCATGTGCTCTGCGAGAAGCCGTACAGCAGCCGTCCGGCTGAGGTCGAGGAAGCCTTCGCCGAAGCGGAGGCGCGCGGACTCGTCCTCAGTGAGGGCTTCATGTATCGCTACCACCCGCAAATCAGAGCGCTGGCCCGGCTTCTTCACGAAGACGCTCTGATCGGCGACGTCAGGCTGGTTGTCTCATCATTCAGCTGGCCCATCCAGGCACCCGGGGATGTGCGTCTCAGCTCCTCACTTGACGGCGGTTCGCTCCTTGACGTGGGGGTCTACTGCCTCAGCGCTACGCGACTGCTTGCCGGTGAACCTCGGTCGGTGGCGGCGCACCAGCGGCTCGGACCCGCCGGGGTCGATGTCTCTTTCGCGGCGACCATGGAGCTTGTCTCCGGAGGTCTCGCACATTTCGACTGCGGTCTCGACCTCCCCGACAGGAGCCACCTTGAGGTGGTCGGCACACTGGGCTCTGTCAGCGTTTCCGATCCCTGGCACGGCCTCGAGCCAGGCCTGACGTTGGTCCCCTCAGGGGAACCGGCACGACGCCTTTCCATGCCTGCGGCCAACCCCTACCAGCTGGAGCTGGAGGAGTTCGGAAAAGCCGTCCGACAAGAAGCGAACCACCTGATTGGTCGTGACGACGCTCTGCACCAGGCGAGAGCTGTGGATGCCCTCATCAGGTCAGCAGCATCGGGCCAAAGAGAATCCGTGTGACCCTCAAGCGCATTTCCCAGTCCATCAAGGCAATCCCGACATTGGAGCCCACGTGAGCACCTCATCGAACCACCAGAACTACATCGCGGGCGAGTTCCGCACCAGCAGCGAGTACTACGACGTCGAGAACCCGGCAACCCAGGAGCTGGTCGACCGGGCACCGGTGGCCACGATGGACGATGTCGAGGCGGCAGTCTCCGCCGCGCGCGACGCGCAGAAGGAGTGGGCGCAGCGGCCTGCCGTCGAGCGAGCCGCGTACCTGACGCAGTTCGCGTCCCTGGTTCGTGAGAACGCCGACGAGCTGGTGCGCCTGCTCGTCATGGAGCAGAGCAAGACGCAGGGGCTGGCCTCTGTTGAGGTGAGCTTCACCGCCGACTACCTGGACTACATGGCCGGATGGGCGCGGCGCCTGGAGGGCGAGATCCTCCCCAGCGACCGCGCCAACGAGCACATCTTCGTCATGCGCAAGCCGCTTGGGGTCGTGGCCGGCATCCTGCCGTGGAACTTCCCGTTCTTCCTGCTCGCCCGCAAGATGGCGCCCGCCCTGGTCACGGGCAACACCTGCGTCATCAAGCCAAGCTCGCAGACCCCGCTCAACGCCCTGGCAATGGCCCGACTGATCGGGCAGACAGACCTGCCCGCCGGCGTCTTCAACCTCTTGTCAGGCAGAGGCGATGTCGGCGCAGCCCTGTCGGCCCATCAGGGCGTTGACATGATCAGCTTCACCGGTTCGACCCAGACGGGTGCCGCGATCATGAAGGCCGCCTCCCCGAACATCACGAAGCTCAACCTGGAGCTCGGAGGCAAGGCGCCCGCGATCGTCCTAGCAGACGCGGACATCGACCTGGCGGTCACGGCGATACACGCCTCCCGGGTCATCAACACAGGTCAGGTGTGCAACTGCGCCGAGCGCGTCTACGTCGAGCGCGCGGTCGCTGATGAGTGCATCTCGAAGATCGCCACCGCAATGGAGGCGACCAAATATGGAGACCCATCCGTCACTGAGGATCTCGACATGGGCGCGCTCATCAACGCCAGCCAGCTCGACAAGGTCGCTCGCAAGGTCGAGACGGCCGTCGCAGCCGGCGCCACCGTCGTGACCGGTGGACGGCGCGCGGACGTTGACAAGGGCCACCACTATGAGCCGACCGTGCTCACCGGGTGCTCCGCCGAGATGGACATCATGAGATCCGAGGTGTTCGGCCCGGTGTTGCCAATCCAGGTGGTTGACTCCTTCGACGAGGCGATCGCCCTGTCCAACGATTCCGAGTACGGCCTGACATCGTCGCTGTTCACGAAGGACCTGAACAAGTCCCTCAAGGGCATGCGAGAGCTTGACTTCGGCGAGACCTACATCAACCGGGAGAACTTCGAGGCCATGCAGGGCTTCCACGCAGGTACCCGCCACTCCGGTGTCGGCGGGGCGGACGGCAAGCACGGAATTCATGAGTACACGCGGACCCAGATCGTCTACATCCAGTCGTGATCCGCACCGACGGTGTCGGACGCAATCTCTGGCCTCGAGACCCAATGGCCGCCTCGGCGAGCATCGCCGGTCTTTGGTCCAGCACTATCACCGAAACATCGTCAGCTCGACTGACCGTCATAGGTGCCGCCTCGAACACTCACGACGCAAATTGCTCGACTCGCATCGCCGCCTCAGCCAGCTCGAGCGCCAGGTCTCGCTTCAACACATCGTCACCGGCGTCAGACGCCAGGGCCCAGTCGCGGTATGTGCCCCTTCAGCCAACGCTGCGGCGACACGAGTCTGCGGCCGAATGTTGTCGTCCGAGACGCATCGGGTCCGGGACCGAGTCGGCGAGGCGCTGAGGCGCCACTTTCGTACAGTCGGCGCAGCTTTCTGGTTGCTCACGATGCTTCTTCGTCTGTGAGGCTCGTCCCCAGCTACTCGGCCCGAGTCCCGCGAACCGACGAGGGATTTCTGACTGGGACGGCGCAGATATGAGTGACGGCACGGCACGCTGCGGAATGCGTCCCCATCGAGTGCGTAGGGTGTTCGCCGTGAACCCGACCTCTGCGTCGCCGACCATCGCCTATCAGGGCGAACCCGGCGCCAACTCCCACATCGCCTGTGAACGGGCCCGCCCCGACCATGTGCCGATGGCAGGCGCGACGTTCGAAGACGTGTTCGCCGCGGTCAGTGACTCCACGGCCGATCTCGCCATGATCCCCATCGAGAACTTGACGGCAGGATGCGTCGCAGACATCCACTACCTGCTACCGGCCTCGGAGCTACACATCGTCGGGGAGCACTTTCTACTCATCCACTTTGGACTGCTCGGCGTGCCAGGCGCGCGGATCGAGGACCTGCGTTCGGTGCGCAGCCACATCCAGGCCCTGGGTCAATGCCGCAGAATGATCCGCCGACTTGGCCTGAAACCGATCGTTTCCAGTGACACGGCCGGCTCGGCCCGAGAGGTCGCGGAGGCGGGCGACCCGACCCAAGCGTCATTGGCACCGGTGCTGGCCGCCAAGATCCACGGCCTCGACGTGCTCGAGAGTGACGTCGAGGGGGCCCACAACGCCACTCGCTTCGTCGTTCTAGCCCGAGAGGAGCTTCGCCCGCCACCTGGGTCGCACGTTGTCACCACTTCGTCTTCAGAGGACTGGTCCGAAGACCTGTTCTTCGACGTCATCGAGGCACTGCACGACCTGGTCGCTCGGCCGCGATATCGGTGCTGGCACGACTATGGCAAGCATTGGGACTACCAGGACTTCGCCCGCACCCCAGGCCAAGCGGTCTACCAGTGGAAGGTCAACAAGCTGCTGGCCAGGTCGGAGGTTCCGTTGCGCCTGGCGGATTCCGGGAGTGACCGCGGCCGGCTGGTCCACGCCCCCGGTGATGCCCGTGACGATTTGGTGCGGCGTGCGCTGCAGTCTCCCGAGCCCAAGGTGCGTGATCTCGTCGACCATGCGGTCGCCCAGTTTCGCGGCCGCGATGCCACCTTCCTTGCCAAACGAGAGGCGACCAAGACCCTGGCGGACGTCCTCGAGCACCGTCGGCGGCTACTGAAGGACGTGCTGTTCCAGAAGGACGAGGATGCCCTGTTCCAGATCGCCAACCACTTCGAGATTCGGCACATCAACGAGCGCCAGAAGGGCGACTACGACCCGGCCTTCCTCGACTGGGTCTTTTGGTGGTACCTGGCCACCATCGAGCTGACCGACCGACTGCTCGACCGCCAAACCGGCCCATGAGTGAGACAGCCGAACCGGCGGTGATGCTCGCCCGTGGTGACGGTGCTCAGGACCCGGTCGCGCTGCTGGACGGCGTACCGCTCACCCCAGATGAGGCTGAGTACGTCGAGGCCGCGCGGGCGGCG
>Ga0208587_1002185_pt1 | contig 10067 bp, 11 predicted proteins | sample NGESurdeep092012_7_FD_184472 | JGI IMG/M metagenome (GOLD analysis project Ga0208587, IMG submission 184472) | Arctic peat soil microbial communities from Barrow, Alaska - NGEE Surface sample 210 deep-092012 (SPAdes) | ecosystem: Environmental > Terrestrial > Soil > Wetlands > Peat ...
ATAAGCCCTCCTCGATTGAAGCGACGATCCATGCCGCCAGCCGGTACTTTCGCCCGTCTCCAGTAGCGAGAACCCGGTCGGCGGCTACTTAGCTGCTATCTGGGGTACAAACCGGTCGCGTTAAGCGCGACCGCGACCCCAGTACCAACCGCCTCCACCAAGTAGGAACACAATCAAGACGATAACCAAGATCGTTTCGATACTCATTTGAAATTCTCCTTGAGGTTCTCGAAGGACTGACTTATCAGATTGGCGGCAGCCTGCTCGTAAGGCTTTATAGGTGGCCGCTATGTGCTCCACGGTCTTGCCGTGGAACCGGACCTGCGTAACACCAAGTCTGCGAAAAGTCTGACAGGTTGAGGCTTAAGCAGTCTGTTCAAAAAAGGACACGCGCTCGTTTTCCTTCCCACACTGGGACTGGTGGACAGGGCCTTCCGCAAAAAAGTTGATGCACAGCACTGTGCAATTTCGCACAGTCGTTTCCGGAGCCGCTCATTTAAGTTTCGATGGGAACACAGTCCTGCGTGGGCAGCCCACCCGACGGGAGATCTCACCTTGAATGGGTCCGCGTCATTCTCCGGAATCTCGGTCGCGGGGTCATCCGGAAATCACCGATTACACCTCTATGTGTACTTTTTCCCGGTTCGGGATGAAACCGAGCCCCAGTCAAGAATTGGTCAATTCTGCTCAGACCTCAGAAAGCCACGAGATTACAAAAGTGGCAGCGCTCAAAGAGGCTCAGAAGAGCCGCAATCCGCGCCTTGCGAGGGCCAAGGAGAAATATGAAAGCCAGCGCGAATGACAAGATGGCATCTACCCGTATCGACTGCAGAGCACTCTGCATGAATAAGGAGGCTTACGATGAGTAAGACAAGTTCGACCATTCGGCTTATGTGGGCCGCAATTGCCACTGCGACTTTGTTCGGGGTGTTCATGCTGGTGGGTTGCAACACCGCCCAGCACGCCGACGTGAAAGATGCTGTCAACAGCGCCCTTACCAGCAACAACCTCGGTGTTGTAAGCGTTTCGCAAGATCGCGAGAAGGGCGTCATCACGCTGACTGGCGATGTCGAATCACAAGATAAGAAGGAGTTAGCCGAGAGTGTGGCAAAGCAGGCAGCCCCGGGCTATGCCATCGCCAATCAAATCGGTGTTCGTCCTCCGGGAGCAGAAAGCCAGGCTAAGGCTGTTGCTTCCAGCCTCGACAGCGGCATCGAAGATAATTACAAAGCAGCGTTGCAGGCACACAAGAATCTGGACGCCCAGAGCATCTCATACAGTGCCACGAATGGGTCGCTCGTTTTGAAGGGTAGCGTAAAGACCCAAGCGCAGCGGAAAGAAGCGGGCAAACTCGCCCGGGCTGTTCCCAACGTCAAGCAAGTTGTAAATGAGATTAAGGTGAAGCCCGCTAAGCACTCCACCTCGCACTAACATGTGCGCGAACGAGGCAATCAGGGAGCGACGTAGCGTGCGGCACATCAAAGGGGCGGTTCTCCGAGCGGCAACGTTGTCGGTCGCCGAAACGTTACACTACCGCACGCTCAATTACTTGACGATATGCTTATTTGCAGTCTTAACCGGCCCGGTTAACGCTGATAGAATAAACGGAGAGGGGCCAGGATAGGGAAGAGATCGAGATGAAGTGGAAAACGGTTGCTATTGTCGGGGCGGTCCTGTTCCTTGCCGGTTTCCTATTAGGGTTCATTCCCGAGCATCAAAGAGCTTCAAAACTCGGCAAGCAGTTGGAGACTGCGCTGCTGAAAAGCAAGTTGAGGGAGATTCGCGCGTTGGCTTCACTCAGCTACATCGACGCATCGAAGATGAACTACGGATCAGCGGCGGAAGATTCGGACCGGATGTTTGGCCTTGCCAGGGAAGTGGCTAATGACACGAAGGACGATGGCTTGCGGAGCAGCCTCAATGGTTTGTCAACATTCCGGGATACGGTAATGGGCAAGCTGAGCGCTGCCGATGCGAGCGTACTGGAGCCGCTACAGCAGATTGTGCAAAAGACACAAAGGGAATTGAAGCGTTGATGAGGGCGCGCGTAGTCGAGGTGGAAACAGCTAAGGAACGGGTAAACGCGCAAGGAATGAGTGGCTGACTCGCATTGAGAATCGTTGGTCGGCAAACCGGAAGTTGCGTTCTGTTGCTCGCCATGACTGGAAAGCTGAGCGGCTTTCGCGGAGTACACGAAACTGCGGGACAAGCGCAAATTTAAGGGCTGTTCTCCGCGGGGGTGTGCATCAATTTCGTCAGAAATCCCAGACGATTTTGACGAAGGCGAGCCGCAACTGTAGGCAAATTTGTAACTGTCAAAGCCTCTGACAACCACAAAGTTCAATAGCTTTTAACGAACGGCATGCAACAAGTTCAATATCAATCAGTTACAAACCTCGAATTTCAACAAATTTCAATAGGCTTTGGAATCTGGTTCGGGACTAGGTGAGTTATCTTTCTGGTATATAGACTATGTTCTTTGAAATCAGCAGGTTGCAATTTTCGGGTTGTTGAACGCTATTGATGCTTGCGGAAGTTCCAGGCACAAACTTGACCACAGCGCGCGCCCCGCTCTTCTACACGTGCACTGCAAGCTCCTGCAAGTAAAAGACTAGCGGCGGCTTTGATACAAGCCGACCACCTAACCATAGAGCAGATGCTCAATTAGCAACGTAGCGCTCCAAGCTTCTCGGAGCTGCACTACGATCCACAAAGCGTTCGGCCGACAGGTCACATTACAGCGCAGAATCTTCCGCCTGTCGTGGCCGATGTCGAACGAGCAGTACCGAACTCCGTAAGGTCAAAGTTGGCCGGTGAAGAAATCCATTGCAGCGATTGCTTTTGCGATGGTTCCGGAGAACGGATAGCCAGCGCCGGGCTGGATCAGGATCATGAATCACACGCTTCACCCATTGGGAAATGCGAGACTGCCGGGTCGCTGACGAGGTCGCTTGGCAGAGAGGCAGCAGTTGCTACCGAAGAACCAGGTTATCCAGGAGAAGTTCTTCTCGGAAACAAAAGCCGGAGCTGACCCAGATGAGCAGATGCCGAAAGTGTACAAACATCAGGGAATCATAGCGAAAAGGGCGGCGCATAGGCGCGCCTCCAAGTCATTGATACTGCAGACGTGCGAAGTTCTGGCGAAGCACAACCCTTCATGTGCGCTGAGACGCACGAAATGGGCAAAAAGATTCTCGCCTCGTACTTATACCACGTGCACCTTTATCACTGGCTGGAAGAGAATGGATTCGGTTCCACTCTGACTGAAGGCAATCTGTGATGTCCGCTTCAGCGGAGTGTCCAAGAAGCCAACTGCTGGCCGATGCAATTTCTGCACACCACAGCTGGGGCGATTGCCTCAGTCGCCTTTGTTTGTGACAACCTGCTCCGCCGATTGGTCATGCTTCCTCAGGATTTCATCCAGCAGAAACAAGTCGGTGAGCAATGCGCGGAGATGAATGGAAGCGTTCAGATTATCAATCAACTGGGAACCGATGGCGGGTTGGGCCAGAACCAACTCAATGGCGGCAAGAGAGTCGCGCGAGTCGCGATCGAGCACCGCAAAAAATGCCACGTATTTGTCGGCTGGCTCAAGACCTTCCTCTCTGACTGCCATCGCACAAGTTTCCGCCAGCCCCGTCAAGGCTGTCACCGCGCGCTGCAGGAACTCACGGACTTGTCCACCCGATTTGCTGCCTTCGTCAGTGGGAAGACCCTGGGCTGCGTAGGCCAGCATAAACTCGTAGCACTCTTCCACAGCTTCACAGCGATTCAATATCTCAGCCCGCATCGGTTCGCCCTCGACCCTTCGCCCGGTCGGATGTCGATGGCGAAGATGCTGCCTCGACCACCCATCGTTTGGGATCGTGTTCCTTCAAGTAAAAATCGCGGCTCATCCAGCCGAAGATCATCGATTTCGTGATCGCGCGCTTCTCCGGCCGGAGTCCGAAGTAGACGTGCACCATGATCAACGCGATCAGTCCGACCCCCGCCAGTCCGTGCAGCACGTACATCATGCCCCAGGTCATGTCGCTGAACAGATACGGATTGCGGGGAAAGAAGACGGTGCGCACCCGAAACATCATGAAGACACCCGTTACGATTGTAGACAGACCGGCGGCGATGATGGCGCCGTGGTAGAGCTTGTTCTCCAAAGGATATTTGGCAAATTTGTCCGGTGGTGGCTCGGCCCTCCCCGCAAACCGCAGCGTTCTTCGCCATGCGTCCCGCAGGTCAATCCGGTCAGGCCAGATCGCCCAGAAGTCCATAAAGAAGGATGCGTGGATGATGTGAAAAATGATCGAAACCGTTAACACAGCACCGGCGATCCAGTGACACGTCACCCACGGAAACTGGACGCCCACCCTCGGAAGGAAGGCGGTAAACAGCAACGTTAACATCGAGGCTGCCATGATCCAATGAAATATCCGCGCGGTCAACGAGTGTCTGGGCACATGCTCAGGTATGCGCGCCGATACGGCCGGCAAAACATTGCCCGCAAACTCTTTTGCTTTCGCGAAATACCTTACGTAGATGGCGTGGACGAGCAGGAACAGCAACCCCGCGATGACAGCTACCCAGATCAAAAACCAGGCAATATGAATCGGGACACTCTGCCCCCACGGACTCGTCGCCCACTCTACGAAGTCCATGTTGCTTCCTCCACTCCACTGATGGCGCGCTTCACCAGATTTCTCATCAGCGGGATCTTATAGGCATTGAACTGCAGCGGGACCGCTCCTTGCACGGCTACTCTTCCCGCCATCTCACCAGTTGCCGGGTCGCGTGGCTTGCCTCGAACTGCATCTTCGACTGCCTTTAGCCTTAACGGCCGTGCGGCGGCGCCATTCACCGCGATTCGGATGCGGTCGATTGTGTTGCCGGATAACACCATGGAAGAGGCTACATTCATGAGCGGGAAGTCCCAAACGTTGCGGTCTCGCACTTTCTCAAAATAGAATTGCGCGCCCGCCCAGTTGGACGGAATACGAATGGCGGTAAGCAGGTCTCCGGCCTGCAAAATGTGCAGCCGGGTAATGTCGATTTCAGGACCCACAAAGTAGTCCTCTGCATCCACTATTCGCTCACCCTTTCGCGTGCGCACCACGAACTTGGCGTCGAGGGCAATCAGGGCTGGGGCTGAATCGGAGGGATTCACCGCCACGCAGCGGTCGGCGTGCAGGATCGCATGCTCGCGGTTGCGTCCCTCCGGTGTATCGGCATAGCAAACGTTGCCGCCGGCGCGGTAGCACGGCCAACCGCCTCGGTAATACCAGCAGCGCGTGTCCTGCGTAACATTGCCGCCGAGTGTTCCTTGGTTACGGATTTGCGGCGACGCCACCAGTTCCGCGGCCTGCGCCAGCAGACCATACTTCTGCTTGACGATGGGATGATTCACCACCTCGGTGAGCGTGGTCATGGCGCCGATCTCGATACCATCGCCGGACGTGCGAACTCCGCGCAGTTCCTCGATTCCGCTCAGATCGATCACAGTCTTCGGCTTCTTGATTCGATCTTTCAACCAGTCGAAGCTGTCGAGACCTCCGGCCAGCACCAAGGTGTCAGGTCCGTGCTGTGCGAGAAGCCTCTGCGCGTCAGCGACGGAACTCGGCTGGTACAGCTCGAACGTGGCCATTACGTCTCGAATGACAGCCATATTCTCCTTCAAACCTCCATCAAATATGCGCCATCAGCGCATGCTGCATCGGTCGGCCCGCTTCGAGCGACGTCAGAATCGTGTCGGCGTTCACAGGAGCGCGCTGGAAAATCTCGTCCCCCAGCGCATCCGAGAGGGCGTTCAAGACGGAGGCGCACCCACCTCCAACCGGCGGCTCGCCGACACCGCGCGCGCCAGCCGGCGTTTCCGGGTCCGGAATATCCAACGCCGTCCATTGCATATTGACGGGAACATCCAGAATCGTCGGCGGCTTGCTTTGATAGAACCTCGTGGAAAGCATCACGCCATAGTGCGGATCGAACACCCATTTCTGACCGATCGCATGGCCGATGCCCAAGGTCGAACGGCCGAGCACCTGGCCGCCAAGCGCACGGGGGTGGATCACCGTCCCCACATCGGCGGAGGCGAGGAAATCCACGATGTAGTATTTGCCGGTTTCGACATCGACTTCAACCTCAGCGAAGCTGGCGACGTAGGAAAACGTGGCGCCGTCGCGAGGATAATTGTCCTTGGCTGCCGCCACCAAACCCTGGCCCGCCAACGCCGCTACGGAGGCCTTCGTCAATTTGTGGACATCTTCGGGCACCTCGTGGCCATCGTAAACGCCTCCCAGTTCAATCGCATGTTGCGCGGCCTGCGCCAAAGTCATCCCGGCTCCGCCGCCCTTGCGGAAAACACGTTCGTTCGCGACCTCGTACTGTTCCGGTTTGCCGCCGAGTTTCCTGGCCGCGATTTCCTGGAGCTTCTTCTTGGCGTCCATGGCCGTCGCATACGCCGCCCGCGTCATCGCGTGGGTTGTCTGGCTGCCGCCGGAGACGCAGGTAAAAGGAAGATTCTTCGCCGTGTTGCCCCACGTCACGTCGCATTTCTCCCATGGCACGCCGAGGATCTCGGCGCCAACGCGATGTACGTCAATCACCGACTCCGTTCCCAGGTTGCCGATGCCAGACTGGAAGTTGATCCGGCCATCCGGCTTGATAACAAGAAGACCATCGAACCCGATCGTGCCTCCAACGTAACAGCTTAGCGATACCCCGACGCCGCGGACTTTCGTGGCGATCCTCTTCGGGGTGCGTGCAATTCTCTCGCTCCACTTGAACTGCTCCGCGCCGCGGTCGAGCGCTTCTTTGAGAAACGCACTGGTGGCGTACTGCCGCTTCCCCTGCACTGCTGGTCCGAACGGGGCTTTGCCCTCGGGGCAGTTGATACGGCGGATCGCCACCTGGTCAACTCCGAGCTTGCGCCCGGCTTTCGCGATGATCGGCTCGATGATGACAATGCCCTGCAACCCGCCCGGCGAACTCTGCGCACTTCGGGGCGGTGTATTCGTTAGCACCGTCACCCCACGCCAGCGCATGGCTTGTGGCTGATACAACAGAGAGACGATGCGACCCGACGAAGGGACATCGCCCTGTGCGTCGTATGGACCGTTGTTGGAAACGACGAACATGTCGAGGGCCGTGATTCGTCCCTCTTTCGAGAAGCCGACTTTCATCCTTCCTTGAAAACTGGGACGCGCGCGTCCGATGAAGGTCTCCTCCTCGCGGCTAATGCGCATCATCACCGGAGCGTTCGTTTTCTTCGCCAGCAGCGCGGGGATGATCATCGTCACGCCGCCCGTGATCTTGCTGCCGAACCCGCCTCCGGTATATTCGCTGATGAAAACGACTTTCTCTGGATCGATGTTCAGCCAGCGTGCAATGGCGGGCAGCGTTTGCGCGGTGCTTTGAGTGCCGGTGTAAATATAGACCTTGCCGTTCTGCCAGTAAGCCAGTGCGCTGCGGGTCTCAAGAGTCTGATGACTGGTGTCGGGAGTGACGAACGTCTCGTCAAGAACCAGCGCCGCATTCTTGAATCCGGAATCGAGATCGCCGTAAGACCATTCGTCTGGAGCCTTGCCCATCGGAAGACGGCCATGCTTTTCATCCGCGAAGTCGGCCTTGGTCCACTTAAGCTCCGTGACCGTCGGTGCACCCGGGCCTTGCGAACCGCCCGCAGCAGGCCGGGTCCAGACGTTGCCATCGGTTCGCGGGTTCGGACCACCAGGTCGCAAGGTATCGAGCGGATCGAGCACGAATGGAAGCGGTTCAAAATCGATCTGAATTTTCTCGATGGCTTCCGCGGCAGTGAGTTCGTCGATTGCGGCCACCGCGAGAATCGGTTCGCCCTGATAAACCGGCTCCATGGTGAGACCGCGTTCACCCCACTTGCTGGCCTTGATCACCGTTCCATTGTCCGTAAGGGTATCGGCCGGAGCGGGGAGATCGTCCGCTGTGAGAATGGCTTTGACGCCGGGCATCGCGAGCGCTGCCTTCGTATCGATGCGCCTTACGCGTGCATGCGGCATTGGGCTGAGCAGCAGCTTGCAGAACAGCATGCCGTCCGCGCGAAAATCTTCAGCGTACTTTGCGGTGCCCGTGACTTTTGCGTAGAGGTCGGCGGTTTCGTAGTTCTTGCCGATCAGCTTGTACCCCACTCCGTACTCGCGCTCGGTCGATTTGGAGGCGTCAGCGACTTTCTTGTTATCCAAGGTTAGTCCCCCGCATATTCTCAGCCCCGCGCATCAACGCGGTGAGAATCTTGTCGTAATCCTGGCAGCGGCACAGATTTCCCGAAACCCCGTGCGCCAGCTCCTGGCGGGTGGGATTGGGATGGGTTTTCAGGTATCCGACGGCGGTCATAATGAATCCGGACATGCAGAACGCGCACTGAAATCCCTGTTCATCGATGACGCCCTGCTGTACCGGATGCAAGGTTCCGTCGGCGCTTGCCAGGCCTTCGATCGTCACAACTTTCCGGCCGCGCACTGTGTGTGTGAGCACCGAACACGAATAATAAGGAATGTCGTCTAAAAGGACGGTGCAAGCTCCGCATTCAGCTCGGTCGCATCCGAGCTTGGTACCCGTAAGGCCCAGCTTGTAACGCAGCGTCCATGCCAACGTCTCTTGCTTCATGACATCGACGCGCCGCTGCAGACCGTTAACGTTGAGAGTAATGAGGCGCTCGCCCACGCCGGCAGCCAATTGCTGGCCCTGCAGAATAGAGGAGGCGCGAAAGAGATAACTCGCGGAGGAGACGGCCACGCCGCAGGTGATGACGCCTTTGATGAAGTTGCGCCTTGAGACAGCTTTCAGCACGTCTTCTTCCGTCACGTCTTGAATTGCCTTGGAACTTGCCTTCTCTGGCATACTCGGTCACCTTTTACCTGGACAGCCGCTGCTCGAGTCTTGCGCCTAGAAATGGACGTGGGGCCACACGTTTAAGCAGTTCGATTATCAGAAAGAATACCCGGATTCGGGAATTTCCGTTGCAGAGAGTATAACCGCGGCGCTCGTCGGCGAGGAATTCGTAGGCGAGACTCATGCATGAGACCGCGCCGCCCAAAAGGCAACCATGGCCGACTCGAAAGTCGGTCCGTACACCAGCCGATATCGCAGAATGACACTTCTTCCACAGCACACAGACCCGGATTTTGAATACGTTCGGTCTCCGATGGCGTTGGGCACTATGTGCTCATCCGTGACTGGCATACTCTCGCCGTGGTCTTTCCCGCAATATGCACAAACATAGCGTCCCTTCAACGAGCGCACAACGATGTGGTCCATGAGCCCCTTTCGCAGGCGCAAACGACAAGACTACGGAGTCCTCCGGTCTCCTAGCGGTAATTCAGCCCGAGCTACGTTAGTGCTTTATCGGAGGCGAGCCTTTCTGAGACCGCGACGGCCAGCCGGCTTACCCTCGGCGCGCTTGCTTCACCATCTCGACGAACACTTCTCTGGTCTGTTCTGAATCGCTCACTTCTCGTAAGAAGGCGATGCGGGCTCCATGCATGCCATCCTGGATCTTCAGGCGCAGGTGGAAGCCGAGACGATCGACCGAGGTCATCTCCGCCTCCTGTGCCTCAATGCCAGCAAACCGTTTTGCGAGCAGGATGAGCGCATCCTTATGGTCGGCATTCATGTGCTGCATGATGTCGTTCTTTTGCTCAACCAGCGGATCGGGTTGCGCCTGGGAGTAGTCCGAGGCTGCCACCCATCCCATCACCCCGAAGCCGCCCACGTAATAGATGTCCAGTACATCCAATCGGTAAAAGAAGAAATCGTCGAAATCGACCCAGTACTTGCTGTCTGGGTAGCGCGTCAAGTAGGCCGTACGCGCAGCTGCCAGATCTGGCTCCGGTATTCTGATAACACTCCCGATCAACGTGACTCTGGATGCACCAAGCGGGTTGCCGCTGGCGTCAGGCTCGGTCACAAACAGGCTGGCGCGCGGGTCCGCTTGCAGATTCTGCGACTACAGCACCATGCCAATCGGTCGAAAAGGGTTCGCGAAGTCATTGAAGACAGGCGCACATCGTAGGCGCGGCTTTCGGCCCGACCACCTAGTATTT
>Ga0208587_1002187_pt1 | contig 10064 bp, 7 predicted proteins | sample NGESurdeep092012_7_FD_184472 | JGI IMG/M metagenome (GOLD analysis project Ga0208587, IMG submission 184472) | Arctic peat soil microbial communities from Barrow, Alaska - NGEE Surface sample 210 deep-092012 (SPAdes) | ecosystem: Environmental > Terrestrial > Soil > Wetlands > Peat ...
GTCTGCAGGCCGGCCTTGACGCCGATCCTGAGGTCGCGGCGGAGGCGCGCGCCCGGACCGGGCGCGGGCTGGGGCGAAGGCGCGGCGGCAGGCGGCCCCGGCGCGGCGGCGGGGCGGGCGGTCGTGGGGTCGTCGCCGGTGTGTTCCATGCGCCCGCGATTCTCGCACGACCGGCGGCCCGCCGCACCGGCCCCTGCCCGAGCACGGCGCGCCGGGGCCAACGTCATCCGGGGGCCGACGCAACGTCACCGTCCGGGCGAGGCGTCACCCTTGAGGCCCGGCGGGGCGGCGGCGCACCATACGCACATGACGCTCCGCCGCACCATAATCGCGCTCTCTCTCGCCATGGTCGTCGTGCTCGCCATCGCCGCTCTGTCGCGGCCGGACCGCCGCGAAGGCGGCGGCCGCGCGGCGGCGACGGCGCCGTCCGCCCCGGCCGGCGCAGGTAGCAGCCCACCGGCGGCGGCGCTGCCGAGCGCCTCCGAAGGCGCGCAACGTCTCGACGCGGTGCGCACCGTCAAGCTGTTCTGCGACCTCGTGGGCAGCCGGCGCTTCTGGCGCGCTGCCGCCCTGTTCGCCACGCCGCGTGTGTGGTCGCGCCGCGAGCTGCGCGCGGTGCGGCGGCTCGACTTCCGCTCGGCGCGCGTCCACTTTGCGCCAGACCCGCACACGCTCGTCGTGGTCGCGCGGGTGCACGCATTCGGAGGGTCCGAGAGCCCGGTACGCGACGGCGACACCACACTGTTCTTCACCCTGGGGAGGGTCGGCACCACTGCTGGGGGCTGGCTGATCACAGCCGTGACCACGAGCCCATAACCCTACGAAAGGGGTCCCTCATGAAACATCGACATTGGTCAAGGCTTGCGCTCGTCGCGCTGGCCGCGGCCGCCTGCGGCGCCGCGGCGGCGCCCGCCGCCGCGGTGCCCGGGCCGGCAGCCACTGCCACGGCCTATCTGCAGGCGCGAACGGCGGCGGTCACCGCCGCCGACCCGGGCGCCGTGCTCGCGACCTGGACGACGCCGGCCGGCACGCTGGCAGCCACGGAGCGCGCCGTCGCCCGCGGCACGGCGTTGCGCGCCGCCCAGCTCGGCCACCGGATCGACTCCGTCGGCAGCGAGACCACCGTCCTCGGCACCGCGCCGGGCGCGACCCGCGACACCGCCACGGTGAGCGCTCACGTCATCACCACGATCGTGTGGCACTCGGCCGGCATGGAGCGGAGTACGGAGGCTTCCGGCGTCGACCACACCGTCTCGCTGCAGCGCGTCGGTGACACATGGCAGGTCGTGGGCGACTGCTATCTCGACGACATGGTGCCCTCGTATCTGGAGGCCGCCGGGGCGTCGCCCGCGGTGGTGCGTGGGGCCGTGCGGCGCCTGGAGCGCCAAGCCTCGCTGCCGTCCGCCGCGGTATCAGGCAATGAACGAAAGTGGGTGGCGCGCACCTCGCGCGTGCGCCGCTACAACGACATCATCACCTACGACCGTGCCGCCGCCGCCGGCTATGCCGACCGGTACGCGCTGTGGTACAACCCGGGCTACGTCCGCTTCGGCGCCGACTGCGCCAACTTCGCCTCGCAGGGCGCCCGCGCGGGCAGCATGCCGGTCAACTTCGGCGACTACAGCAGCGGCTGGTGGTACGAGAAGAACGGCACCTCGTCGACCTCCAACGACCACTACAGCCTGAGCTGGATCAACGTCACGAAGCAAATGAGCTACTGGAACGGTCGCCGCACCGACTGGGTGACCTCCATCAACGAGCTCGGCAAAGGCGACTTCGTGTACTACGACTGGAGCGGCGACGGCGCCTGGGAGCACGTGGCTGTGGTGGTCGGCAGCAACAGCGCCGGGCAGAAGGTCGTCGACGCGCACACCACCGACTACTACCACGCCTACTGGAAGATGGGCTACAGCTCCACGCACTACAAGTACGCGCGCGTGCGGGCGTACTGGGTCATCTGAGCCTGCAGGTTCTTCCCGCGGGGGGCAGGTTCCGGCCTGCCCCCCGCGCCTCCACGCGCCGTCAGGGCTCGAAGCCGGGCGTCAGGTCGAAGGCGAAGAGGTCGGAGCTGGTCTCCCGGCGCCGCACTGCCACCACGTCGCCGGCGAGCGTGACGGCACGAGCGCCCGCCCGCGGCCGGGCGTTGTACTCGTTCATCATCTCGAGCGTGTACCCGCCGGCGTCGAGGAACACCACCAGATCGCCGACGCTCGTGCCGGCGGGGAATCGCCGGTAGGGCGTGTCGTCGTCGCCGGCGAAGACGTCGCCGCCGTCGCACAGCGGGCCCGCCAGCCGAAACTGCGTGTCGGCCGGCTCGCCTGCCCGGCCGGCGGCAAGGGTGCGAAAGTACCAGCGGTAGTTCGTGTGCTCGAGCAGCGTGTTGAAACCGGCGTCGATGGTGAGCCACCGTTCCTCGCCGACGACCCGGCCGTCCGCGTCTCGCGTCCGCTTGGTCTTCTCGTTCTCCACCCGGGTCACGAGCACGCCGGTGGTGGCGGCTATCGAGCGCCCCGGCTCGATGAAGAGCGCGAGGTCAGGCCGCCGCGCCTCGAGCACGCCGCAGATCGTCGCCGCGTACTCATCGAGGCTCACCCGGGAGCAGAAGTAGTCGGCGGCGGTGCCCGACGGCGGCGACTCGCGATACGGGACGGCGAAACCGCCGCCGGCGTCCAGGAACTGCAGGCGCACGCCGGCGGCGGCTTCGACCTCGTCGACCAGGTCGAGCGCGTTGCCCAGCGCCTGCCGGTACGGGTCCACGCTGGTGATCTGCGAGCCGACGTGCAGATGCAGGCCGACCGGGTCGAGACCGGGGTCGGCGGCCGCGCGGCGGAAGGCCTCCGCGGCGTCGTCGCGGTCGATGCCCGCCTTGCCGCCGTGGGCGGTCTCGAGGCCGGGGTGCGTGGCCGTGGGCACGTGCACGTCGATGCGCGGAGCCACGGGCGCCGGCCTCCCTACTTCCGCCGCCACCTCGGCGATGCGCCCCAGCTCGTGCAGCGAGTCGACGAGCAGGGCGCGCACGCCGACCCTCACCGCCGCGGCGATCTCGGCGCGCGTCTTCGCGACGCCGTTGAACACGATCTGGCGCGGCTCGAAGCCCGCGCGCAGCGCCTTGTCGAGCTCGCCGCCGGAGTTCACTTCGACGTTGATGCCGCTGTCGCGCACCACGTTGAGAAACCACAGGTTGGAGCAGGCCTTGCTGGCGTAGAAGATCTCACTGCGCGGAGAGCGGCCACAAAAGGCCTCCTGCAACCCGGCGATGTTGTCGCGCAGGCGCCGCTCGCTGAAGAGGTAGAAGGGCGTCTCGGCGTCGTCGGCGACCGCCACGATGTCCGCGCCGTCGAAGCAGAGGTGACCGTCACGGACGGTCAGCCACGAGTCGTCGGTCGGCACGCGATACCCCCGCTTGTACGGTTGGATGTGGCCGAAGTATACTGCCCACGCTCCGTCCCACCGGCTACGGGAGAAACGTGAACCGAGTGGCTGACGTCAGGCCCCACGACCACCGCCGCGCCGCCTTCTCGGACGGCAAGTTCCACGACTTCTAGCAGCCGCCCCCTCGCAGTAGATCGCAAGCCGCGTGACGAGGCCGGGTGCGGCGGCGCAGCCGCTCCCGCCGACGGCGCGGACTGAGGTAGCATGAGGCGCGGGTGGCGCAGCCGCCGCCCGCGCCTCACCACTTCAGCCCGGAGCGCCGCCGATGAGCAGCAAGAAGGTCCGCGAGGAAGGCTTCAGCAAGGACGCCGACAAGCTCGTGCGCCGTCTCTCCCTGGTCGCGCTGCTGCTCAGCCGCCGCGGCCAACCGGTGAGCGTCGCTCAGATCCGCTGCAGCGTCGAAGGCTATCCGACGATGACGGAGGATGCCTTCAAGCGCCGCTTCTACGAGGACCGCGTCGAGCTGGCCGAGCTCGGCATACAGATCGCCTCTGGGGCCGACGCGCAGGCCGGCGCGGGCGAGACGTACAGCCTGCCGGCCGACGCCTACTACCTGCCGCCGGTCGAGCTGAGCGGCGAGGAGCTCACCGCGCTGGCCGCGTGTCTCGCCGTTCTCGAGGACCGCTTCGCGTACTCGCAGCCGCTGCGTCTCGCGCTGCTCAGCCTGGCCCAGGGGCGTCCGGAGCTCATCACCGACGCCGAGGTCCCGCCTCTGACGGTCGTCCCCGAGACGGCCGCCCCGGCGGCCGTGCTGCCCAAAGTGCAAGCCGCGATCGCCGAGCGCAAGACCGTCCACTTCGCGTACTACGCCATCACCCGCGACCAGGAGCTCGAGCGCACCGTTGACCCTTACGGCCTGCAGCTCGTCGCCGGCGAGTGGTATCTCATCGGCCGGTGCCACCTGCGCCAGGCGGAGCGCACCTTTCGCCTGTCGCGTATCCGCTCGCGGGTCACCCACGCCACGCGCGCCCCGCACGACTTCGAGGCGCCGGAGAGCTTCGACATCGGCGCCTACCGCAACCGGCCCGCCTGGCAGCTCGCGAAGCCGACGGGCACGGCGCGCATCCGCGTCGCGCCCGAGATGGCCTGGTGGGTCGAGGCGCACTGGGGGCACTGCGGCGCCCTTGAGCGCCAGGAGGGCGGCGGCATCGTCTACAGCACGCCTTACGCGGACGCGCGGCCGCTCCTCGGCTGGCTGCTCGGGCTGGCCGACGCGGCGGAGCTCCTGGAGCCGGCCGTGCTGCGCGAGCAGCTGGGGGCGCAGCTCCGCCGCCTCGACGGCCTGCTCGACGCGGAACCGCCGCAGGCGCCGCCGGTGAGGCCCGCCGGCCGCGACGCCGCCGCCGGCGAGCGCCGCCGGCGCCGCTCGGCCGACGACTGGCGCGTGGAGGTCGACCGTTTCACGCGACTCGCGACACTCACCACCTATCTTCTGCAGAGCTGCGGCGACGACGAGGCGCTGCTCGACGTCGCCGCCATCCGCGCCGCCCTCGGCGTCTCCGCCGAAGACCTCCGCGCCGACGTCCGCCTGCTCAACCTGGTCAACTTCGGCGCCGACGGCGCCCTGCTCTACGCCGAGTACGTGGGCCGCACGAAGCTGCGCGTATATTGCGACCTCGCCGGGCCCGCCTTCGCCCGCCCGGCGCGCCTGTCTCCGCTGCAGGCCGACACGCTGCTCCTCGCCATCGAGCTTGTCGGCGGCCAGCTGCCCACGGCTTCGGGCGCCGCCCTGGCCAGCGCCGCCGCCAAGCTGCGCGGCGCGCGCGAAGGCACGACGCCGACGCTCGTGAGCGGCGATCTGCTCCTGCCGGCGGACGAGGTGCTCGATGCAGTGAACACCGCCATCGTCGAGCGGCGCCTGCTGGAGATCGAGTACTGGACCGAGGGCACCGAGCGGATCAGCCGGCGCACCGTCGAGCCCTACCTGCTCGTCCACAGCCGCGGCGAGTGGTACTACGTCTGCTGGTGCCGGACCGCCGGCGGCACACGCGTGTTCCGCGTGGCCACCACGAAGACGGCGCGGCTCCTCGACGAGCGCTTCGAGCCGCGACCCGACGTGGGGCTGGAGCTCTACCGGCGAGAGGGCATCCCTGCCTCGGGGAGCTACGCGCCCAGGACCGCCACCATCTGGTACAGCCCAGCGGTGCACCGCTGGATCGCCGAACGCCAGCCGGTGCGACCGCTCGCGGACGGCTCGTGCCTCGCCGAGCAGCCCTACGTGGACGAGCGCTGGCTCTCGCATCACCTGCTCCGCTTCGCCGATCAGGCGCGCCCGCTGTCACCGCCCGAGGCGGTCGCCGATCTGCGCGCGACGGTCCGGCGCCTGCTGGGCGTGTACGGACGATGACCGTCGCAAGCCTGGCCTGGATCGCCTACAAGACCGGCTGGTACTTCTATGCGCTCGGCCCGCAGCTGGTGATCTGCATGCTGCTCGGGTACTTCGCGGCGCGCAAGACCGCCGGAGACCTGCTCAACTGGCTGGTGGTCGGCTTCTTCGCCGCCCTCGTGCCGCTCGCCGGCATCCTCATCATGCTCGGCCTGTGGTGGCGCGCGGGGGCCGTGATGCCCGATAGCGCGCCGGAGAACAGAGAGCCGCCGGCGTGAGCGACGGCCCCTGGGTCTTCTGCGGCCCGGCCCGGCTGCCGGTCCCCCGCGCCGACGCATTCGAACCGCCGGCCCGCCTGGCGCGAGCCGCAGACCTCGACCATGCGGTCGCCTGTGCTCTGGCCGAGCCCGTGGCGGCGCCGCGCCTGCGCCAGCTGGCGCGCGGCGCCGCCACGGTGGCCGTGACCATCCCCGACGCTTCGCGCCCCTGCCCCAGCTCAGCCATTCTCGAGCACCTCCTCGAGGAGCTCCGCGACGCCGGCGTCCCCGACGACGGTGTGACGGTGGTGGTGGGGTGCGGGCTCCACCGCACCACCTCGGCGAGCGAGCGGGAGGGCCTCGCGGGCGCGCTGGTGGCCGGGCGCGTCGGGACCGAGGATGCGCAGGGCCTGGAGACGCCGTACGCGGACCTCGGCTTCACCTCGGACGGCGCGCCGGTGCACATCGCGCGTTGCGTGGCCGAGGCCGACCTTGCCGTCACTGTCGGAGTGGTCGAGCCGCACCTCTACGCCGGTTTCTCCGGCGGGGTGAAGGGCGTCGCCATCGGTTGCGCCGGCCACGAGACGATCGCCTGGACGCACCGCCCGGCGTTCGTGAGCGCGCCGGGCGTCATCGTCGGGAGACTCACGGGCAACCCCTTTCACGACACACTCCGCGAGATCGCCGTGCGCACGCCCCTCGCGTGGGCCGTCAACGTGGTGATGAACGAGCGCGGCGAGGCGGCGGCCGTGGCCGGCGGCGACCCGACGGCCGCGCAGGCCTCGCTGGCGCAGGCGCACAGGCGCGCGTGGTTGCGCGCCGTTGATGGGCCCTTCGACGTCATCGTCGCCGGCGTGCACACGCCCAAGAGCCACAACTTCTACCAGGCCAGCCGCGCGGCCACCTACATCGGCCTCGCCGCCAGCCCAGCCCTGGCCCACGGCGGTCTGCTCGTGCTGTGCGCCGACCTGCCGGGCGGCGCCGGCGACGGACCCGGCGAGCGCAACTTCGCGGACGTACTTGCAGCGGCAGCCTCGCCGGCCGAGCTCGTCGCGCGAGGGCTGCGCGAGCCGCTCGGCCCCGGCGGACAGCGCGCCTTCGTGATGGCCCGCGTGCTGGAGCGCTTCCGCCTGGCTGTGGTCGGCGCCGAGGAGCCCGGCTTTCTGGAGCCGCTCGGAGTGGCCGCGTTCGACTCCGTCGACGCGGCCGTCGCCGCGGCCGAGGCGCGGCTCGGCCGCCGGGCTCGCGTGCTCGCCGTAGCCGACGCCATGGCCACCGTCGTGCGCGCCGGCTGACTGCGTCCACCGCGGCGCTCGCCGGCCGGCCCCACAGGTCCCTGCGCGCCTGCGTCGGCCGCGGCCAAGTGTCCATCCGTGTCCCGCCGGGAATCATCCAGGTGACGTCACGGGAGACTATGATGAACGGCATCCGCATCGGCCGCGTGTTCGGCATCGACATAGCCATCCATCCGAGCTGGTTCGTGATCTTCGGCCTATTCACGTTCAGCCTGGCGACGGGGTTCTTCCCCCGCGCCTACAGCTCCTGGAGCCCCGCCGAGGCCTGGATCGTCGCCGCCGTCGCGACCATCCTGCTGTTCGTGTCCGTGCTTGCCCACGAGCTCGGCCACTCGCTGGTCGCACGGGCGCAGGGTATCCCGGTCAGGAACATCACCCTTTTCCTGCTCGGGGGAGTGTCGATGCTTGAGAAAGAGGCGACTTCGCCGGGCCGCGAAGCCCTCATGGCCGGCGTCGGCCCTCTCGTAAGCCTCGTGATCGGCCTGGTCTCGTGGGCCGCGGCGTACCTCGTCCCGGCACACCAGCACGCGCAGGCCGTGCTGCTCTACCTGGGCTTGGCCAACGTCACGCTGGCCGTCTTCAACCTGCTTCCCGGCTTTCCCCTCGACGGCGGCCGGATCTTGCGCGCCCTGCTCTGGTGGCGCTCGCACGACCTCGTGCGGGCGACACGCGGCGCCGCGACCGTCGGTCAGGTCGTCGGCTACGTGTTCATCGCCCTGGGCGTACTGCAGGTCCTCGGCGGATCGCCGTTTGGCGGCCTGTGGCTGGGACTCATCGGCTGGCTCATCATCCAGGGTTCGCGCGCCGGCGCCGCCCAGTCGGTCATGCGCCGCGACCTCGCCGGCGCGACCGCGTCGCGGATCATGACGCAGCCGGCAGGCTGGCTCAGGCCGTTCGTGACCCTGAGCTCGGCGGCGCAGCACGGCTTTCGCGATTTCGACAGCCGCTGCCTTGCCGTGGAGCCCGAGGAGGAGGACCAGGTGTTCGACGGGCTGGTCTGCGCCCGCGACCTGGACGTCGAGCCTCGGCCCGGGTGGGACGTGCGCCGGGTGCGCGACGCGATGGTCCCGGCGCGAGACATCCCCGTCGTCGCACCCGACACCCCGGCGCTGGACGTCCTGCGACTGATGCAGACGAGCCGCGCCGACCGCATCGCGGTCATCCGGGAAGGGCGTCTGCTCGGCTTCGTCGACGCGACCTCGGTCGACCGTTATCTGCGCTTGCGCGAGACCAGGCGACAGCGTCCCGAGAGCCGTCTCACGGCAGCCTGATCGTCACCACCGCGCAGTCGTCGGCCAGCACGCCGCCGGCGTAGTCCTTGACGGACTCGAGGATGGTGTCGGCCAGTTCCTGGGCGGGCATGCCGAGGTTCTGCAGCACGGTCTCTTGCAGGCGTGTTTCGCCGAACAGCGACCCATCGACGCGCGCGTCCGTGATGCCGTCGGTGTACAGCACAACGCAGGTGTCGTCGGGCAGGATGGCGCGATTCGTGGGGTACACGGCGCCGGGGAAGATGCCCACAGGAACGTTGCCCTCGCCCGGCACGGGGAACTGGCCGTGGCCGGCCAGGACGATGGGCCGCGGGTGGCCGGCCACCGCATACTCGAACATGTGCCGCGCCACGTCGATGTAGGCCACGACCAGGGTCACGAAGGGCTGGTCGGGGGTCTGCGCGATGACCGCCGAGTTGAGCCGGGAGAGGGCTTCTCCCGGCGACCCCTCGGCCGCATACGCGCGCAGCATGTACCTCACGACGGCCGATTGCGCCGCGGCGCTCAAGCTCTTGCCGCACACGTCGCCCACGATGACCATCAGGCGGCCCGGCCCCAAGGTCACCAGATCGTAGAAGTCGCCGCCCACACGGGCCGTGTCGGTCGCCGCCCGGTAGCGCACCCCGACGTCGATGCCCGGGATGGCCGGCGGCTCCATGAGCAGCGCCTGCTGGAAGGTCTCGGCGATGGCGTGCTCGCGCTGGTAGGCCGTGGCGTTGTGGAGACTCGCGCTGAGCTGCGCCCCGAGCGTCGCCACGAGCAGGCGGTCCTCGTCGTCGAACTCGCCCTCCTGCTTGTCGGCCACCACGAGCGTCGACGCTTGCTGCGGAGCCTCGCTCTCGAGGGGCGCGAGCAGGAGGCCGTCGCTCTGCACCACGGCGAAGGTGACGAGCTCGTCGCCGGCCATGTTCTCGTCGGCCGGCGCCGCGAGGGCCTCCCGGCAGCGCTCCAGGAGCTCGCTCTCGGCGGCGGCAAGGCGGGCCGGCGAAGCCCCGCCCGCCAGGGCCAGCGACCGGGCGGCGAGATAGTCGCCGGACCCGCTGAGGACGGCCGCCGTGCGCACGTGCAGCAGGTCGAGCGCCGCGTGGGCGACCTCGTCCAGCACGTCCTGGAGGTCGGCGCGGTCGAGGCGCCGGTTGAGATCGACGGCGAACGACTGCAGGCGCTGCAGCCGCCGCGCCAGCCGGTCGCTCCGCTCGGCGGTGACGCGCTGCTGATCGTACAGCCTCGCCTTGTCCACGGCGAGGGCCGCGAACCGGCAGATGGTACGCGCCAGATCGATCTCCTCGGCGCTGAGGTCGCGCGCTTCCTTGTCGAAGAGCTCCACCAGCGCGATCACGCGGTCGCGGATGCGCAGCGGGATGCTGAGCTGGGTCTGGTGACCGAGCCTCTCGAGCAGTTCCCGCTCGGCGTCGTTGAGACGCGCATCGTCCAGCGACGTCACGAGCACGGGCCGGCGGCTGGCGACGGCGAGGGCGCTGGC
>Ga0208587_1002190_pt1 | contig 10046 bp, 14 predicted proteins | sample NGESurdeep092012_7_FD_184472 | JGI IMG/M metagenome (GOLD analysis project Ga0208587, IMG submission 184472) | Arctic peat soil microbial communities from Barrow, Alaska - NGEE Surface sample 210 deep-092012 (SPAdes) | ecosystem: Environmental > Terrestrial > Soil > Wetlands > Peat ...
TCAGGCCATGCCGCTTCGATTGGATAGTCAAAGCGCCGACTTCTCGACGCGTTTCCGCGCCTTCCTCGCCGTTAAACGCGAGGCGGCGCAGGACGTGGAACAGAGCGTGCGCCGCATCCTCGCCGAGGTGAAGGCCCATGGCGACCGCGCGCTTTTGCAGCTGACGCTGGAATTCGATCGCCTCGATCTATCCAAGGTCAGCATGCGCGTGAGCGCCGACGAGATCGAAGCTGCGGCGAAGTCCTGTGAGCCGCAAGCGCTGGCAGCGCTCAAGCTCGCGCGCGAGCGCATCGAAGCCTATCACCGGCGTCAGAAACCCGCCGACGAACGCTTCACCGACGCGCTCGGTGTCGAGATGGGTTCGCGCTGGACCGCGATCGAAGCCGTCGGTCTCTATGTGCCGGGCGGCACCGCGGCCTATCCGTCGTCGGTGCTGATGAACGCGGTGCCGGCCAAGGTCGCCGGCTGTGCGCGGCTGGTGATGGTGGTGCCGGCGCCGGACGGCAAGCTCTCACCCTTGGTGCTGGCGGCGGCCAAGCTCGCCGGCGTCGATGAGATCTATCGCATCGGCGGCGCGCAGGCGATCGCCGCGCTCGCCTACGGCACCGAGACCATTACGCCGGTTGCCAAGATTGTCGGACCCGGCAATGCCTATGTGGCGGCCGCCAAGCGTCTGGTGTTCGGCCAGGTCGGCATCGACATGATCGCCGGTCCGTCCGAGGTGCTCATCCTCGCCGACAAGACGGGAAACCCCGATTGGATCGCCGCCGACCTGCTGGCGCAGGCCGAGCACGACGCCAGCGCGCAGTCGATTCTGATCACCGACGACGCCGCGCTCGCCGATCAAGTCGAGAAGGCGGTGGAGTCGCAGCTCAAGACACTGCCGCGCGCCAAAGTCGCCGGCGCGTCGTGGCGCGATTTCGGCGCCATCATCACCGTTGCGAAACTTGCCGACGCGATTACGCTGGTCGATCAACTGGCGCCCGAGCATCTGGAGATCTTCGCCGAGAACGCCGAGACGCTGGTTTCGAAAATCCGCAATGCCGGCGCGATCTTTATCGGCGCGCACACGCCGGAAGCGATCGGCGACTACATCGCCGGCTCCAACCACGTGCTGCCGACGGCGCGCTCGGCGCGCTTCTCCTCGGGCCTCGGCGTGCTCGATTTCATGAAGCGCACCTCGCTGCTCAAATGCGGGCCCGAACAGTTGCGCGCGCTCGGCCCCGCCGCGATCGCGCTCGGCGAGGCGGAGGGCTTGACCGCCCACGCCCGCTCGGTGGCGATCCGCCTCAATCAGCGATGAGCCCGGCGAAATCAAAGCCCGCCGCGGGCAAGCAGCGACTGGTCTCCGTCACCCTCGACGAGGCATCGATCGGCCGCTCTAATGAAGACGTCGAGCACGAGCGCGAGGTCGCGATCTACGATCTGCTTGAGCAGAACACCTTCGCGCCGGTCGGGCATGACGGCGGCCCCTACGCGCTGCATCTGAGCATCAACAGCAACCGGCTGGTGTTCGACATCCGCCTGCAAGACGGCACGCCGGTGATGGCGCATCTGTTCTCGCTCTCGCCGCTGCGCCGCATCGTCAAGGACTACTACCTGATCTGCGACAGCTATTATCAGGCGATCCGCACCGCGACGCCCGACAAGATCGAGGCCATCGACATGGGGCGGCGCGCCATCCACAACGACGGCTCGCACATCCTGATGGAGCGGCTCAAGGACAAGGTGACGGTCGATCTCGACACCGCGCGCCGGCTGTTCACCCTGATCTGCGTGTTGCACTGGAAGGGTTAGCGCATGATCCCGAAAAGTGGGTACCGGTTTTCGGACAAGATCATGCGCAAACGGAAATAAGCCGATGGTTACGTCAGAGCGCCGCTCGCGCCCCCAGGCGGTGCTGTTCGCGTGCGGCATGAACGCGGTGCGCTCGCCGATGGCCGCCGGCCTGTTCCAGCAGTTGTTCGGAAAATCGATTTATGTCGGCTCCGCCGGCGTGCAGAAGGGCGAGCTCGATCCGTTCGCGGTCGCCGTTATGGAGGAGATCGGCATCGATATCACGCGGCACAAGCCGGTCACCTTCGAGGACGTGGAAGACCTGGAAGGGCTCAATTTCGATCTGATCGTGACGCTGTCGCCGCCCGCGCATCACAAGGCGCTGGAGCTGACCCGCACCCATGCGGCGGAGGTCGAATATTGGCCGACCATCGACCCGACCGGCGTGGAGGGTAGCCGCGAGCAGCGGCTCGACGCCTATCGTAGCGTTCGCGATGAGTTGATGACGCGGATACGGGAGCGCTTCGGGAGCAGGACAGGCGGCGGCAATGAATGAGTTGTGAAACCAGCCCCGTTCCGCTAGTTTCCGCGCGCATTCGCAATGGTTTAACCCTCCTATCGGCGCCGCAATACAAATGATCGGCCGGCCCAAATTCGTGCTCGCTTCCGGTTCGCCGCGACGGCTCGCGTTGATCAATCAGGCCGGCATCGAGCCGGACGCGCTCAAGCCCGCGGATATCGACGAAAGCCCGCACCGCGGCGAGATTCCGCGCGCCCATGCCAATCGGCTGGCGCGCGCCAAGGCGGAAGTGGCACTGGCCAACGTGAAGCTCGACGACGAGCTGCGCGGCGCCTTCATCCTGGCCGCCGACACCGTGGTGGCGGTGGGCCGGCGCATCCTGCCGAAGGCCGAGCTGCTCGACGAGGCGGCGCAGTGCCTGCGCCTGCTGTCGGGGCGCAATCACCGCGTCCATACCTCGATCTGCCTGGTGACGCCGAAGGAGGCGTTCCGCCAGCGCCTGGTGGAAACGCGCGTGCGCTTCAAGCGGCTGTCGGACGAGGACATCGAATCGTATCTCGCCTCGGGCGAATGGCGCGGCAAGGCTGGCGGCTACGCGGCGCAGGGCATTGCCGGCACCTTCATCGTGAAGATCGTCGGCTCCTACAGCAACATCGTCGGCCTGCCGCTGTACGAGACCATGAGCCTGCTCGGCGGCGAAGGCTACCCGATCCGTTTCGGCTGGCTCAACGCGACGTGAATTTCGCGTAACGGCGGCGCATGATCCCGAAAAAGCCTGTCCTCGACTGATCGGGGATGGGAACCGGTTTTCGGAAAAGATCAGGCGCAAAGAAAATAACGTGTCATGAACGAAATCGACCGCAAAACTTCCCTCCCGCGCTGCCCGCTCTGCGGCAAGGCGACCGAGCCGGCGTTCAAACCGTTCTGCTCGAAACGTTGCGCCGACATCGATCTCAATCGCTGGCTGTCCGGCGTCTATGCGGTGCCGGTAAAGGAAGACGAAGACGAGGACGGCGAGCGCCCGGCCGAAGGCGACGCGGGTGAGAAATCATGAGCGCGCAAGCCGATTGGCCGGACCGGCTGTTCGCCACGCTCAAGCGCGCCGACATTCGCCAGGTCGGTTATGTGCCCGATGCCGGCCATGCCCGGCTGATCGATCGCTGTCGCGCCGATCCGCAGATTCGCGACGTCGTGCTCACCACTGAGGAGGAGGGCGTCGCGCTGGCCGCCGGCGCCTGGCTCGGCGGCGAACGCGCCGCGCTGCTGATGCAATCGAGCGGGCTCGGCAATTGCGTCAACATGCTTTCTCTTGCAAGGACCTGCCGGTTTCCGCTGCTGATGCTGATCACCATGCGCGGCGAATGGGAGGAGTTCAATCCCTGGCAAGTGCCGATGGGATCGATCGTCGATCCGGTGCTCAAGCTGTGCGAGGCGGAAGTCTATCGCGTGCGCAACGCAGACGAGGTCGAAGGCGCGGCCGAGCGCGCCGTGCAGCACGTGTTCGGCGACGAGCGCATCGCCGCCGTGTTGCTGTCGCAGCAGCTGATCGGCAAAAAAGTTTGGACAAAATGAAGGTGTGGACCAAATGAGATTGGAGCGTCGCGCCGCCATGGCCACGCTACTCGCCGATCGCGGCGACGATCTGCTGGTGGTGCCCGGCCTCGGCTCGACCACCTGGGATCTGGCCGCGCTCGGCGACGACGACCGCAATTTCTATCTCTGGGGCGCCATGGGCGGCGCCGCCATGATCGGTCTCGGCCTGGCGCTGGCGCAGCCGAAGCGGCGCGTCGCGGTCATCACCGGCGACGGCGAAATGCTGATGGGCATGGGCTCGCTCGCCACCATCGGTATCCAGCGGCCGGGCAATCTCGCGATCGTCGTGTTCGACAACGGCGTCTATGGCGAGACCGGCATGCAGCCGAGCCACACCCAGAGCGGCGTCGATCTGCTCGCCGTCGCCGGCGCCTGCGGCATCGGGCCTTGCCTCGACGTGCGCGACGAGGCGGCCTTGCGCGATCTGGCCGTGCGCCTGAAAGGCCTGCGCGAGACCCTGTTCGCGCGCGTGCTGATCGCCGCGGACGAGCCGCCGCGGGTGCTGCCGCTGCGCGACGGCGTCGCGCTGAAAGACCGGTTCCGCGCGGCCATTGGCCTCAGACCATGAGCTTTGCGTGAGGCTGGCGCTGTTCTGGACAGTGCGGAATCGAGCCTCTATAACGCCCGCGCTTCTGTTGCCCGCTCACTTTGAGCGGATTTGGCGCCCAGGTAGCTCAGTTGGTAGAGCATGCGATTGAAAATCGCAGTGTCGGTGGTTCGATTCCGCCCCTGGGCACCACTAAGACACTGAAATATTTCACATTCTAATGGTTTACCGTTTCGGGGACGCAAGTCGCGACCTGCCGGGGACGCGCGGGGGACGCAAACACGCCCGATGCCGGAAGCCCATGTTTTGAGCCGAAAGAGCCTGTTTTGATGGGTTCGAGCGCCGCCCTATCAGGTTGGCGCTATATTATTGTCTTACATTATTGTTGACCGGCTAATAATATTGTCTTACAATATTCCCATAGCAACGGAGCAAGGGCTATGGACAAATCCAAAATCATGCAGGCGTGGACAAATCCAAAATCATGCAGGCGGCTTGGCAGATTTTCCGCGAAACGTACCACTACCCCGCCGTGCCGTTTAAGAGCATCGGGCGTCCCTGCTTTGGCTGGGCGCTGAGTGAGGCTTACCGCCGGGCGCGCGAAACGGCCCGCATTGCAGCCATTCCGGTGGAAATCAAAGCGGCCCGCGTGGCGGTCCTGCAGCGCGAATTAGAAATAGCGCCTTTTCAGGATAGCTGGCGGCTGGCGCAAGTCGAAATTTCAGAAATCAACCGCGAATTGTCCGCCCTGGTTGCGGCGTAGGGGGCGACCATGAACCTTAACAGCATTGATTTTTGCGAGCGCATGGAAACCGGCAGACAGGTGGCAATGGATCGTCGCAATAAATGACTTCCGGTTGGAAAGCCTGCGGCCGGCTGGGTAGTGTCTCAGTTTGAATTTTGATGGTCTAGGCGGATAGCTGCCATGGGCCTATCATGGGTTCATGGACGAACCGCGACCCATCATCAAGGAATTAGCTGGCCTTCGGCAGTTTTTGAACTCGCTTGAAGATGGCAGTCTCAAACTCGCGCGACGCGGGGTCGATGTTACTCAGGAAGAAATCGGCGTCCTAAAGCGCGAAATCGAGCATTTAGAAAAGGTGCTTGACCGAACCAAACCGGGGGGCGGAAATGCCTAGAGGCCCCAAAGGCGAAAAGCGCCCAGCCGACGTGATCGGCAACGCAGTCCGCGTTATGCGGATTGCAACGGGGGAAATAACTGAGACGCTCAACCAAAAGTCTGGCAAGGTACGTAGCGGCAAAGCCGGGGCAAAGGCGCGCGCCGCAAAACTTTCGCCTAAGAGGCGTGAGTCGATAGCCAGAAAGGCGGCGGCGGCGCGTTGGGGATAAGGAGCGCGCATGTCTGCAAGTACGTATAAGATATGGGCTGTTGGGCAACCTCTGAACGATGGGGTATCAGGATCGATCCACGTTGGTATGGCTGCAATTGCAAAGAAGGCCAACGCCAGCGAGCCGAATATCGTAATAAACGAATTGCTCTGCAATCTATTGGCGCGCGCGCTGTTTCTGCCGTGTCCACCTGGCGCATTATTGGATAATGCTGGCGATAATTATTTTTGCTCGCTGAACTTCAATCTGGCCGGTCAGTCACTTCCGCCATCGCCAATTCCGTTAGTCGTCCAGAAGTGCCCCGAGTTGTGTTGGGGGGTACTTCTCTTTGACGTGCTCGTAATGAATCCTGATCGGCACAACCGCAACTTAGCGTTTGATCGCGCCATGAATCGAGTTCAAATCTTCGATCACAGTCGAGCGTTCCTGCCGAACAAAACGACTGTCGAGTCAATGATGAAAGACAATATCGGGAAGCTCGGATTCAGCGGGCATTGTCTCAAGCCTGAAATCGCGACAATGGATGGTTTTGACTTATGGACAAAGCGCGTGAAGGCGCTTCCAGACTATGTTGTCGAAGAGGTGGTCGAGGAAATTTGCGATATCGGCTTCCCGAAGGATAAGAAGTCGGTAACCATAGATTTCATGAAATCCAGGCGTAACAACATAGATTCTATCGTTCAAACTAACATTGCTGAGTTTCCGAAATTGCCCCAGCCCGCGGCTGCGATACCGGCCCCGCCGGCTGGGGCTCTACCTCCTGCGCCGGCCCCTAAACCAGCCTCCCAACCGGGGCAAATAAAATGAGCGGCACCATGTCAGCACACTATTGGGTTGCCAAATATGTAGAAGACCCGTTTCGCAATGAGTCTCGGAATGTCGGCGTGATTGTGACTACACCTGACGGAGTTGCCGCAAGATTCGCTGGCGAGCGCGAGGATGGCACAGTGGACGGTCGTCGCCTTCAAAGTTTCAAATATGCTGAAGTCTATAAGCAATGGCTTCAATACTGGCGCGAACAACTAGAGGCCGAAAACCTTGATGGGATTCTAGGCGCGACAACCGCGAATTACCGGGTCGTACCTGGAGGCGACGTGTCTGACACAGGATCGGATGGCGCTGATGCCGTCTGCAAGTTCCTATACGGGCTGCTGGTTTCTGACGCTCCGGTACTTGAGGCCTTTGATCTTGCTGCGGAGAGCGATACTGAGCGTGACCTTTCTCTCGACGTAGATATTACATTCAGAGAATGGGATATACTTGGCGATCAGCCAACGCTGGCAGTACGTCACCCAGTGTTGCGGAAGCATCCAATTCGCGGCGAACACGCAACACATGAACCGAGCTTCTCGCAGCGAAACGGGAAGCTTTATTTGTTCGAAGCCATCGACTTCAACAGTCACAAGCCCAAGCTTCTGAAAGAGCGTGCTGGCTTTATGGCCTATATGTTTAGTGACATCCGGCACTTTGAGCACGACGACGGGATTGAAGCGTACTCAATTATTCGGCCAAAGGTGGATGGCGATGGTGACGCGATCGAATACGCTCGCAGCATGCTCGCCGGAGAGTCAAAAATACTGAATTGGGCCGACCCACAAGAAAGAGACCTATTTTTGCGGGAGCGGCGCGAGGTTGCTGAAAGTCTGCAGGGCATCCCCAGAATGGCTTTCCAAGGTCAATCAGGACCTACCGGGCCGGCGGCTCCTCCAATTTAAAACTGAAAATAATGCGTGCTATTTGAAACTGAACTTTTATAATTAGGGGCATGAACAAGCTGCCCCTCGAAACCCGCGTCCAAATCCTCGCAATGCTCTGTGAGGGGTCATCCATGCGGTCGATTTCGCGGGTTTGCGACGTTTCGATCAATACGGTTTCCAAGCTTCTAGTGGACGCTGGGAAGGCTTGTGCGGCCTTCCACGATGAAAAGGTTAGGGGCGTGAAGGCCGGGCGGTTTCAGGTGGACGAAATTTGGTCGTTTACCGCCGCCAAGCAGAAAAACGTTGCCACCATGAAAACGCCGGTTGCTGGTGCTGGTGACACCTGGACCTGGACGGCAATCGAGGCCGAAACGAAACTGCTGATTACGTGGCTGGTTGGCGGCCGGGATAGCGACTACGCCATCGCCTTCATGGACGACCTACGGGGACCGTCTGGCTAACCGCGTACAACTCACCAGCGATGGGCACAGGGCTTATCTGGAAGCGGTGGAAGGGGCATTCGGTGGCGACGTGGATTATGCCCAGCTTGTGAAGCTTTACGGCAATGTTTCGGATAGCGCCAAGGGCCGCTTTAGCCCTGCCGAATGCATCGGTGCCCGCAAGGAACGGATTGAGAGTAGCCCTGATCCCAAGCACATCAGCACTAGCTTTGCCGAGCGCCAGAACCTTACGATGCGGATGCAGATGCGCCGTTTCACGCGGCTCACCAATGCGTTCTCAAAGAAATTCGAGAACCACATGCACATGGTTGCGCTCTATACGGTCTGGTACAATTACGTGAAGCAGCACAAAACCCTCAAGGGCCTATCCCCGGCAATGGCCGCTGGCATTAGCGAGACGCTTTGGGGCATGACCGATCTGGCCAAAATGGTGGACGCGGCCCAGCCCAAGCTGGGAAAGCGCGGCCCCTACAAAAAGGCCGCAGCATAGGGCGACAAGATGAAATTCACGGATAGGCTTTGGAACTATTTTTTCCTGAATCCTACCGCGTGGTTCTTATTGGCTCTTTTTCTCTTGGCCGAGCTTCGCCGTCTATCCCGAACGATATGAGCCAATCGAGCTATGACCGCCGATAGTGTGGCGGGTTCAATGAACCCTATCGGCTATGACCCCCAGCAACAAAACGATTGCCATTAGTAGAAACGCGATCAATTTCAGGTCTTGGCGCGCATGTAAAACGCTTTGGCGCACCTCGTCGTCATTCACGAATGAAACATGCTGACGGTCTTTCACGTTGGAGCGGTCGGAATAGACGCCAATTAATGCAATCCCGACGCAAGCAATTATCGTGAACATAGGGAGCCCTCACATTTTCCTGTATGCCAATCACGTCGCATAGCGGCGATGCCCGCCAGACTGATTTGCTAGGGCTTATTCCTCTGCGGTAACGGGCCTCAATTTCCTTCGCTCGATTGCCTCTAGCGCCTCGATTAATCGAGCTACCACGGCAAGCGGTTTCCATTGCAAGGCTAGAAGCCCGCTAGCGTCAAGGCCGACGCCATGAGCTGCCGCGCAGCCTCCGATTGACTTGGCTTGCCCGGCTGCGCTTTGCGCCATTTATCAAGCCGGCCTAGCAATTCATTGCCGGGCCGTAGTGTCAGCGTGCGGGACTCGCCTTTTCCGCTTGTGGATAGTCGCGGCCTGCCGGGCCGCTTCTTTGCAGTTTTTGCCACGCACTACCCTCCTGAAAAAATATCCGATTTTGAGCCTATACGCTAAATCTGGCGCACGGGCAATAGTTTTGTCTCACAATATTATTGACAGAACTGGTAATGTGGCATGTGTTCACCCATTTATATTTTGATAGCTTGGCCGGATGACAAAATGCCGAGATAGACGGCCCAATAGCGCCAGCCAGATAACCCCGACGAATAAAAGTCCGGGCCGTCACCGCCAGTGTATGACCTGTAAAACTGCCCCTTCGTCATACCGACCCGGAGAACATAGTCTGCTTTAAGCAGAACGTTGTTTATATGATCTGTGCGGATGCACTCCCAATTTGAAGCGTCCACAACGCGACAGCTATCAAGCAAAAATGCTCCGTTCGACCAATTGCCATCGGTCTTTGTCACATCAAACAAAACCTGCTGTGTGGAAGTATTGACCGTTATTTTGAAGGTCGCACCGACGCTGGAAAAATTATTGCAACGCTTCTCCGCATCGAACAAATCGTTTGCCTTGCACTTAATTTCTAGAACGTTTGTCGAATGAACTGATGATAGGTCGCCTTGGATCCATAGGGTGATGAGAATCCCAAATGCAACTGCTACAAGCTGGTCTGTGCCCATTATCTATCCTACGCCACGGATTGGGTCGTTCACAGCGCCCCGCCCCCGTAGAGGGACATTCACCCCTTCGCCTTTAGGCCGATCTCCGCAAGCCGCACAATAGCCGCTGGCCTGGATGGCTTTTCGTCTTGTTCTTCCCGCCACTCGTCCACCGCCGCTAGAAACGGCGCATGACATCGCAAGCCGATCAGCTTGCCCGGCCCGGTGGTGCGCAGCGGACCCCGCTTGCCGTTTCGCTTTGGTTTTCTTGCCAC
>Ga0208587_1002191_pt1 | contig 10045 bp, 8 predicted proteins | sample NGESurdeep092012_7_FD_184472 | JGI IMG/M metagenome (GOLD analysis project Ga0208587, IMG submission 184472) | Arctic peat soil microbial communities from Barrow, Alaska - NGEE Surface sample 210 deep-092012 (SPAdes) | ecosystem: Environmental > Terrestrial > Soil > Wetlands > Peat ...
GCGCGGGCTGAAGCAGGCAGATCTTGTTCCCGTGCTCGGTTCGCGTGCTCAGGCGTCCGACCTTGTGAATGGCAAGCGCGGCATCAGCAAGGCCCAGGCTAAGAAGTTGGCCGAATACTTTGGCGTCTCGGCTGAACTGTTCATCTAACGGAGCTGTTCGTATTTCAAACCAAGCTCAAGGACATCGAGCACACTGTAAGGCCGCGATCTGAAGGCGGCATATCGGCCCAGGGGGCAACCACTGCAGGGCAGGGGAACAACCTGCTCTAATAGGTCTTGGGGCCCTTAGCTCAGCGGTTAGAGCAGCGGACTCATAATCCGTCGGTCGCTGGTTCAAATCCAGCAGGGCCCACCAAACCTGAATTGCCCAGAAGTGCGACGATAGCCTGAGGAGGACATTCGTCGTGGCTGCCAAGAAACTTCTGATGCTGGTTGGCGATTACGTGGAAGACTACGAGGCGATGGTTCCCTTTCAGGCGCTCCTCATGGCCGGGCATGTCGTGCATGCCGTCTGTCCGAATAAGCGGGCCGGCGATTCGGTGCGCACCGCCATCCACGATTTCGAGGGCGACCAGACCTACAGTGAGAAACGGGGTCACAATTTCGCTTTGAATGCGACTTTCGATGAGGTGCGCCCCGAAGACTACGACGGGCTGGTGATTCCGGGTGGCCGGGCGCCGGAGTACCTCCGGCTCAACCCGCGCGTGCTGGAAATCGTGCGCCATTTCGCGGAGTCCGACAAGCCGATCGCCGCCATCTGTCACGCGGCGCAGATACTGGCCGCGGCCGATGTGCTCCGAGGCAAGTCGTGCAGTTGCTACCCGGCGGTGGCCCCCGAGGTCGCCTCTGCCGGTGGAACGTATGAAGCCCTCGCCATGGATCAGGCACACACCTGCGGGAACCTTGTGACCGCGCCGGCCTGGCCGGCGCATCCCGCCTGGCTGGCGCAGTTTCTAAAGGTACTCGGAACGCGTATCGAACCCTAAGGCTGCGTCGCTCTGCCTCCGAGGATAGACGTATGGCAAAACAGAAATCAGCCCGAGCGGAACCCGTCGCAGTGGTTCCCAATGTCCAGCCGACCTGCACCTACCGCGTGATCGCGCTGGACCCGAGCGTACGCGGGGCGGACGGCGCCGTGCTGACGGCGATGATTGAGATTCCCAACGAAGAGCTGGCGCCGGGACCGCGGGGGTACCGGGTGCAAGTGATCGATTACGACGCATCCAACCGGATCCTATACCGGCCCGCGCCATACAGGGCGAGCGATCTGCTGAAGGTTTCCAACCCGGAAACGGATCGGTCGTTTCAGGCGCGCAACGTGTATGCGATCGTGATGCGCGTGCTGGCGCGATTTGAGCGGGCACTGGGCCGGCGGGTGCGGTGGAGTTTTCCGGGGCACCAGTTGAGCATTGCGCCGCACGCGTTCCTCGACCTCAACGCATTTTACTCGAAGGACGATCGCGCGATCTTTTTCGGGTACTACCCGGGCGAGAGCGGGTTGGTCTTCACCTGCCTCTCACACGAGGTGATCGCGCATGAGACCACGCACGCGCTGGTGGATGGCTTACGCGACGAGTACCTGCGCCCGTCGTCTCCCGACCAGGCGGCGTTTCACGAGGGCTTCGCGGATATTGTGGCGCTGTTTTCGGTGCTCTCGCTGCGCGAGGTGGTGAGCGCCGGACTCGACCTGGGGACTTCCGGGAATAAGGGCCTGGTGAAAGCTTCGGTGCTGACGGAAAAGGCGTTGAAGCAAGGCGTGCTGCTGGGGCTGGCCAAGCAGGTCGGGGAGACGATGTATGGCACGCACGGGGTGGCGTTGCGGCGGTCGATCGAGTTGCCGGTGAGTGCCAAACTGGCGGCCAGCGAAGAATTCGGCGAGTGCCACCGGCGCGGCGAATTGCTGGTGGCGGCGGTGCTGGGCGCGTTCCTCAAAGTATGGAAGAGGCGGATAGACCTTTACGGGAAGTTGCAGCAAGGCATGGTCAGCCGGATCGGCGTGGTGGATGCGGCGGTGGAGACAGCGGAGCACCTGCTGACAATGTCGATTCGGGCGCTAGACTACTGCCCGCCGACGGATCTGCTATTCAGCGACTTTCTGAGCGCGATGCTGACGGCGGACTACGAGATGCACCCGGACGATTCGCGCTACGAGTACCGGAAGGCGTTGCTCGAGGCATTCAAGGCACTCGGTTTCCAGCCGGGGTCGGAGACGAAGGAGGCGGCGGAACCGGGCCTGTGGGGCGGTCCGGGGGTGAAGAAATTACGCTACAGCCGAACGCATTTCGAATCGATGCAGCACGACAAGGACGAGATTTTCCGGTTTCTGTGGGAGAACCGGGCCGCGTTGAAGGTCGATGAAGGCGCCTATACGAGAGTGGTAGACGTGATGCCGTGTTATCGGGTAAGTTCCGACGGCTTCCTGCTGCACGAGACGGTAGCGGTGTATTCGCAGCAGGTGCGAATGCAGGCGCGGGATCTGAAGAAGTTCGGCTTGACGAAGCCCAGCGGCATGCCGGCGGATCTGGACCTCACCATATTCGGCGGCGGCACGCTGATTCTAGATGAATCGGGGAGATTGAAGTATCACGTACGGAATCGGCTGCGGAGTGCCGCGCGGCAGAACCCACGGCTGGAGTACCTATGGACGCATGGCGGCTTCAGCGGCAGCAAGGCTTTCGCGTTGCTGCACCTGGAACGGGCGTTGCGCGGCGACGCGAGCGGCGAAGTAGAAGCGCTCGCTCAGGAGGAAGACCATGCCGGCTGAACCGGCCAAAGTCACCATCCGGATGTACAACGTGGGATTCGGCGACTGCTTCCTGCTGACTTTCCACTACGCTCCGCCGTTGAAGGACCAGCACATTCTGATCGATTTCGGTTCGGTAAGCGGCAGCGTGAACATGCAGGAGATCGCGGGGCAAATCCGCGATGCCTGCGGTGGCAAGCTGTACGCCGTGGTGGCAACGCATCGGCACAGAGACCATATCAGCGGTTTCTCGGATGCGGGCGGGAAGCAGAGCCCGGGGGCGATCATCGCCTCCTGCAAACCGGAAGTGGTCGTGCAGCCGTGGACGGAGAACCCGGAGGCGGGGGCAGATGCGACTTCGGCGCCGCTGCTAAAGAAGAATCAGCCGGCGAACCCGCTGCGCCTGTTCTTCGCATCGATGAACGCGATGCAGGCATATGCGCAGGCAGTGGTTGACGCGGCGCCACTCTGGCGGGGCGCCGACGGGAGACCACTCGCGCTCGAGAAGCTCGCGGCGAACAATACGAAGAACCCGGACGCGGTTCGCAACCTGCGGAAGATGGGGAAGCGGCAGCCGCGCTTTCTGCAGTACGACTCGTCCTCGGGCCTGGAGGACAACAAGCTGTTGCCGGGTGTGAAGGTGCGGGTTCTCGGTCCGCCGGCGCTCAAGCAGCAGAACCTGAAGAAGTACGCGAAACAGAGCGACGAGTATTGGCTGGCGACCAAATTCTGGGGGTTGCAGCAGCGCGCCGCGGCGGCCGCCGGAACGTTCGATCTCTTTCCGCGCGCGGCGCGTTATGGCAAGGGCCCCAAGCCGCTCCACACGCGCTGGTTCATCGATCACGCCGAATCGGCGCTGAAGAAGAACGCTCTGGCGATCGTTACCATCCTGGATAGGTTCCTCAACAACACGAGCCTGATTCTGTTGTTCGAGGTGAAGGGGAAGAAGCTGTTGTTTCCGGGCGATGCGCAACTGGAGAACTGGCAATGGGCGCTCTCGCAGGATGGAATTCCGGACCTGTTGAAGGACGTGGATGTCTACAAGGTGGGACATCACGGCAGCCGCAACGCGACTCCGAAGGAGTTGTGGAACGGCTTCGAAAAACGCCAAGAGCGGACGCTGACCACGATGATGTCGACTGCCACGGGAGTGTATGGCAGGTCGGAGGAGGGCAAGGTGCCGTCGGCGAACCTGGTGAAGGCGCTGAAGAACGAGAGCACGCTAAAGAACACGCAGGACCTGAAGGGCGGCAAGGACCCGATTGTTGTTGAAATCGAGTGATCGAGGGATTTCAGGGAGGATGTGCATGAAGAAGAACGAATTGATTTGCTGCAGGCTGAAGAGATTGCCCAAGAGCATGCTGGTTGAAGCGGCGCGAACGGCGACCAGGATCAATCCGGTAAACCATCCGCGGATGGACCAGTTGGCGGGTTTGATGCGCGGGTTCCGGGCGACGCCACAGCGGATTGCGGTGATGACGACGTCGTACTGGGGATCGGCGGGCGTGAAACTTACAGTGGGCTTCCTGGACGATGCCCCGGCCGATCTGCGGAAACGGATCCTGCTGCACATGAACGCGTGGAACAAGGACGCGAACATCCAGTTCGTGCCGGGCAACACGGATCCGCAGGTGCGGATTTCGCGGGTCGGGGGAAAGGACGGCGGGTATTGGTCTTACGTCGGGACCGAGATTCTGCACATCCCTAAGGGCAAGGCGACGATGAACCTGGAAGAGTTTACGATGGATACACTCGAATCGGAGTTCCACCGGGTAGTGCGGCACGAGACCGGGCACACGCTGGGCTTTCCGCACGAGCACATGCGGCGCGCGCTAGTCAACAAGATCGATCGCAAGAAGGCGATCGCGTATTTCAAGCGCATGGATGGATGGAGCGAGCAGGAGACGATCGACCAGGTGCTGACGCCGATTGAGGAATCCGCGATCCGCGGCACGATTGCGGATCCGAAATCGATCATGTGCTACCAAATCCCGGGGTCGATCACCAAGAACGGCAAACCGATCGTGGGCGGGCTGGATATTGACGAGTCCGATTACAGGTTCACTGGGCAGATCTACCCGAAGAAAGCGGCGGCGAAGAAGAAGAAATAGGAATTCAATGCAGAGACGCTGAGAACGCAGAGGAAGCGCAGAGAAGAATTCTGAGCGATAGAATGGCGCTCTATCGCTCATGACGTGGAACTGGCAGAGACCTGACTGGCCCAACTTCCTGAACGCGGCGATTTCAAATGCCGCGAGAGACTATAAGGCGTACCCGGTTCCGGTCTGACCTCTCCTCTGCCGCCGCTTGCTACCTTATACACGATGAAGAGCCTTCTACTTCTGCTGGCGTGCGCGGCCGCGGCCGGCGCCCAGGATTACGATCTTGCCGTCTACGGCGGCACCGCCGGGGGCGCCATCACCGCCGTCAGCGGCGCACGCATGGGGCTGAAAACCGTGCTGCTGGAACCGCGGCAGCACATCGGCGGCATGGTCTCCGGCGGACTGTCGCGCACCGACGTCGGCAAGCGCGAAGTCATCGGCGGGTACTCGCTCGAGTTCTACTGGCGCGCGGGGAATGCCTACGATATGGCGCAGTACCTGCAGGAGATCGCCTGGCTGGTGGAGCCCAAGGTGGCGGAGAACATCTTCCGCAAGATGCTGGCCGACGCCGGGGTCACCGTGCTCTTCCATCAACGCCTGCGCGAGCAGGAGGGCGTGCGCAAATCTGGCTTGCGCATACAGGCCATCACCATGGAGAACGGCGCGCAGTACACCGCGCGGATGTTTGCCGATTGCACGTATGAAGGCGACCTCATGGCGCAGGCCGGGGTGACGTACACCTGGGGGCGCGAAAGCTCGGCGCAGTATGGCGAATCGCTGGCTGGCGTGCGCGGTGAGACTCCCAAGCATCAGTTCCTGGTGGACCTCTCGCCCAAAGGCGCCGATGGCAAACTGCTGCCCGAGATTTCCGCCGCGCCCGCGGGCGCACCGGGCTCGGCCGACCGCATGGTGCAGGCCTACAACTTCCGCATGATTCTTTCGCACGATCCGGCCAACCAGGTGGCGTACCCGAAGCCCGCGCACTACGACCCGGCGCGCTTCGACCTCTTCGCGCGCCTGCTCGACGCCATGCAGAAAAAGCAGGGTCGCCCGTCGCGCCTGGGCGAAGTGCTCTCCGTCATCCCGGTACCCAATCACAAGGCCGATATCAACAACAACGGGGCCTTCTCCACGGATTACATCGGCCATAGCTGGGACTACCCCAACGCCGGCTACGCGCGCCGCGAGGAGATCTGGCGCGATCACGAGGAGTACACCAAGCAGTTGTTCTGGTTCCTGGCCCACGATCCGCGCGTGCCGGCCTCATTGCAGAAGGAGGCTAACGTTTGGGGGCTGGCCAAGGACGAGTTCCTGGATACCGATCACTTTCCCAACCAGCTCTACATCCGCGAAGCGCGCCGCATGGTGGGCGAGTACGTGATGAGCCAGAAAGACATCCAGACCGAACTTACCAAGCCGGACCCGATCGGGATGGGCTCCTACAATAGCGATTCGCACAATGTGCAGCGCGTGGTGAATCAGGATGGCTTCGTGCGCAACGAGGGCGATATGCAGGTGGCGGTGGAGCCCTACCAGATTCCGTACCGCGTCCTGGCGCCCCAGAAGAACGAAGTGCAAAACCTGCTGGTGCCGGTCTGCTTTTCCGCGACGCACGTGGCCTACAGCACGCTGCGCATGGAACCGCAGTACATGATTCTGGGCCAGGCCGCGGGGGTCGCCGCCGCGATGGCGATTCGCGGCCGGCTAGCGGTGCAGGATATCGACACCGCGACGCTCGCGCGCACGCTGGTGGAGCACGGCGCCATCCTCGAGTACACGCCGGCCGTGCAGAGTGCGCTGGTGGCGCGCTTCCGCGGCAAATGGCCACCGCCCGTGCCAAAGCAGTAGAGTAGAAACGGGGTTTCCATGTCTACCAGACGTCATTTCCTCGCCACCGCAGCCGGCGCCGGCCTGCTGGCGGCCCAGAATGTCTCGCCCAACGACCGCGTGCGCATCGCGCTGATCGGCGCCGGAGGCCAGGGGAGCGGCGATACGCGCAACTCGCTCAACGTCGGCGGCGTGGAACTGGTCGCCGTCGCCGATATCTACGACGGACGCCTGACACGCGCCCGCGAAGTTTGGGGCGACCGCCTCTTCACTACGCGCGACTACCGGGAAGTGCTGGCGCGCAAAGACGTGGACGCCATCATCGTCGGCACGCCCGACCACTGGCACTCCACCATCTCCATCGACGCCATGAATGCGGGCAAGGACGTCTACTGCGAGAAGCCCATGGTGCAGCAGCTTGCCGAGGGCGCGCAGATGATCGAGGCGCAGAAGCGCACCGGGCGCATTCTCCAGGTGGGCAGCCAGCGCGTGAGTTCCATCATCTATGGCAAGGCGAAAGAGATGCTCGCCTCTGGCGCCATCGGCGAATTGAATATGGTGGAAGCCTGGGTGGACCGCAACTCCGCGATCGGCGCCTGGCAGTATTCGATTCCGCCCGACGCCTCGCCCGCCAACATCGATTGGGACCGCTTCCTGGGGCACGCGCCCAAGGTGCCGTTCGAACCGGTGCGTTTATTCCGCTGGCGCAACTACCGCGACTACGGCACCGGCGTGCCCGGCGATCTCTTCGTCCATCTGATCAGCGGACTGCACTTCGTGACAGGGGCGCTCGGCCCCGACCGCGTGTACGCCACCGGCGGCCTGCGCTTCTGGAAGGATGGCCGCGATGTCCCCGATGTGATGATCGCGCTCTACGATTACCCCAGCTTCAATGTGATGCTGCGCGTCAATTTCGTGGATGGCGCGAGCGAAACCTCCGGGCTGCGGTTCATCGGCAGCGAAGGCATCATGACGGTGGAGGACGGCGTGACCCTTTCCAAAGTGCCGCGCGAACTGGAACCCGGCCATACCATCGACACCTTCCCGAAAGCCCAGCAGGAGCAATTCCTCAAGGAGTACCGGCAGAAGTACCCGGCGCGGCCCAAGGTCAATACCGGCCAGATGTCGGCCGAGGAAAAGTTCGTGCCCCCGAAGGGCTACACCGACGCGTTCGACCATCACCGCAACTTCATCGCCGCGGTGCGCAGCCGCAAGCCGGTGGTGGAAGACGCGGTATTCGGATTCCGCGCCGCCGGTCCGGCGCTGCTGTCCAACATCAGCTATTTCGACAAGAAAGTCTGCCTGTGGGACGCCGAGGCGATGAAGCTGAAGGGGTAGTAATCCGGCTCGGGATAAAAACACCTTCACCGCAGAGACGCTGAGAACGCAGAGGAAGCGCAGAGAAATACAAAACAAGCTCGGTGGCGCGCGGAAGGAGCGGCCTGTTCCCCTACCGGTAGGTCAGCGTGACCGGCACGACGACCTGTTGCGCGCCGGCCCCGCGCGCGCCGGACACGACGTAGGTCGCGCGCTCCTGGTCCGGCGAGCTCTGCACCAGGTCGCCGCTCGCGAGGCTTCCTAGCGACAGCGGAGCCACGGTCCGCGGACGCCGCGAGAGCAGCACATACAACTGCTTCTGCCCGCTCCCCTCGAAGCGCAGTTCCGGTGTTTCGAAAGGCTTGAGGCGTCCTACCGCTCCGCTCGCCACTAGGCGCGAGCCCTCGACGACGTACAGGAAACCATCGGCATTCGGAGTCAGCTTCAGGCGTACCGTCTCGCCGGGATCCAGCACGGTGGTGAGATCCACTTCGCTCTGGCCGCGCAAAATGCTGACGCGCACGCCGAGGCGCGGCGCGGTAGCCGACATGGGCGCGGCAAAGCCCGAAACGGCCTTTGCCGTTTGCGGAGCGGCATCCTTCCGGGGCGCCGCCGGACGGGCGGGAGGCGGCGCGGCGCCCCCACCGCCACTCGGCTCGACGAACGCATTGGCGCCCGGCGCCAACTGGTTGAGGTAGAAAAGCGCGCGCGCGTCGAGGGGGAGATTTTCCGGAACGGCGACGGACATTGCCCCGGCCGACTGCGCGGCCGCGGTCGATTCGGCTTCGGCTTTGCGGGCCGCCAAGGCAGGCATCGCCGCTGGGGCTGGAGGTGGAGGTGGCATCGCGGGGGCGGCGACATCGGTTGCGTCCCTGCGTTCGTTCAAAGCCTGAATGGCCGCAGGCGCTGGAGGCGGCGCTATCGCGAGCGTTGTTTTTTTGTCCGTCATCGCGGCCGCGGGGGCATCGCCGGCCTTGGTCCGCGTGCTGGCTTCCGGCTGGCGGGCTGGCGCAACGGGCGGGGCCGATGACAAACCGGGTACCGGTTCCGGGCGCTTCAAATCCGCCACGATCACCGGCTCCGCCGGTTTCAGGGGAGCGACGCGCGTTCCCTGCCAGACCGCCACTATGGCGATCGCGGCGACGCCCGCCATCGCCAATCCGGCTACCGCGGGACGGCGCAGCCATTGCCAGAAACCGCCCGTCCGGCTCGCCGGGGTATCGAGCGCGCTCAGCAACTCCGCCCGGGCCGCCGGATCGCGCAAAAGATCGCGCAGCGACTGTTCGCGGGCCAGCGCGTCGAACAGTTCCTGATCTTCCAGGGCGGCGGCAAAGAGCGCCTGCCGCTCTTCCGCGGTCAGCGTGCCGGTGGCGTATCCGCCCAATAGCTTCTTGATGTCTTCAGGGCTCATCGTTTGGGAGGCTCCCAACTCCCGCCCATGGCCTCCAGCAGGTTCTTGCGGCAGCGGTGATCCCAGGTGTAGATGGTATTGATCGCCGCCACCCCCATAATCTTCTGAATCTCCGGAAAAGCCTTTCCCTGCAGCTTCAGCCGCATCAGTTCGCGGCACCGCTCGCCAAGACCGCTCATCGCCTTGGCAAGCTGCTCCAGCATCTGCTTGCGTTCCACGTACTCCGCCGGATTATCGTCCAGATCCGGCAACTGAATATCGGTAATCGAAACCTGGGTGTACTCGCCGCGCCGCACCGATTTACGGCGCTGGCTCATGATCTTGAAGCGCACAATCTGGAGGGAAAGCGGCAGCAGATCTTCCACGCGTTCCAGGTGGGCGTATTTTTCGTGCAGCAGCAGGAGCACCTCCTGGGCCAGATCCTCGGCAGCGTCCCTCGATAGATGAGATGCCGCGAACAGCACGATCCTTTCACGAAGCTTGGCCAGTATCTGTTCGCGATCCACTCGCTCGCCGCCCGTTTCAGTCGCATCATAACACCCGCGCCGGCTTATCCAGGGCACCGTAGAGCGGGCGTCCCGCCTGCCATGCCGGTATTCGTACGTGTGCCCCAAAGGGGCAGATTACCAGTGGGGGAAGGACCCA
>Ga0208587_1002195_pt1 | contig 10037 bp, 14 predicted proteins | sample NGESurdeep092012_7_FD_184472 | JGI IMG/M metagenome (GOLD analysis project Ga0208587, IMG submission 184472) | Arctic peat soil microbial communities from Barrow, Alaska - NGEE Surface sample 210 deep-092012 (SPAdes) | ecosystem: Environmental > Terrestrial > Soil > Wetlands > Peat ...
GCCAATCAATCTCGGGTTGATCAGACACCTACGGCCGACCTATCATTGGCCGCCTGAATAAGCTCAGCCGGGTGTCTCAAAACCGGGCCGCAGTACATTCGGCATGCGCTTTCAAGAAGTTCGTGTCCACGGATATCCCCCACTCAACAACACATTCAATTTTGCACAGCGCATCTGCTTAATCTACGGGCTTCGGAGAGACTTCGTTAAGCTGTGGATAAATGAGAAATCTTGCCCCCTGTTCGTTCCACGAGAACAAAGGATGGTTTCGCAGAACCCCATTGCGCAAAGTCGATCGCCGCCGGACTTAAAATGAATTTGCCAGCGCAATTTCCTGCTGTAGCGCCTCGATGCGTCGGTCAGCTTCCTCTCGGGTCAAATTTTTCTCAAACAATTTTTTTTTGGCTGGTAGGCCTCAACCGAGAGCGTGCGCAAGGTAGCAGCTTGGCCGCGGCTCATCGGGCCGGAGAGGCGATCGGGTGATCGATTGTAAGACATTGGCGGCTCCAATTTCAGCGTCAAAATCAGTTTGTAACTTGCAAATATGTTCCCTTTTTGTTCTATAGAGGCAAAATGGGCTTGGCCAATGAAACTTGAGCATATCCGTGCCGAAATCGAGCGCATGCGGCACCAGATTTCGCGGCAGCGAAAAGACATTCAATCTCTTCAGCGCGCCGGCATCAGCCCGTTGCCTGCGGAAGCTCTGCTGGCACGCATGCAAACCACCGTCGACAACCTATGTGCCGAACGGGACAAGTGTGTCGGCGAACAGCGGATGAAATATCCGAGCAGCAGCAAAGTTAACAAAGGTCAGCAGATGCGAGGGCGATAGAGCGCGGGGATTGCTGCAAAAGTCCGCCAATTCCCAGGCGACCACCATCTTGGTGCTCGGGGTGTTCGACGGTCTTCGTCATCGCACGCCCCCGCCAGTCGTTCGCGACGCCGACCCCTACGCGATAAATTTTTTGTACAACCAGTGACGGCCGTCGTGACGCCGCCAAACCTGTCCGCGCACAAGCCGGCCGGTAATTGTGCGTCTCGGGATGATGACCGTCCTTAAATGCCAGGCCCTTGTCGTTGCGGGGCGGCGCTGGCTCAATCCAAGGGTGAAGCTGATGGCTGTCATCGTGGCCTCTGATTTCAATCGACCCGCTTCTTGTACGGGCCGTACAGAACGTCCTGGTGCCACTCGTAGGCTTTCACGATGGCAGCCCCGGCGGTGACGACGAAAGCGATAAATAAAACCGTTTCGATGACCATGTTTTCAATCCTTCCGCCATGAGATCCATAGAGGATCGACCGGCCACGTGGTCAATAAAATCTTGGTTTTAACCTGAGGCGATATTATTAACGGCGGATGCGACATTTTTGCAGCGCCTGTTCATCGGTTGGAACAGATCGAGCGTCGTGAAATTGGTTTCGCTCGGCGAGAAGGAGCGGACAAATGTGTGAGGTCAAAGGATGTCCGCGGCGGGACGCCGGCCGCGCGTCCTTGCCACAGACGTCATCTTGGACGTCGGCGCGTCGCTCAAGGTTATTTGGAAATCGCGACTGAGGCTTTTCGGGACATTAGCTTTCAGGATACCAAGAATTTCGGAACCCATTGTATAGAAGGATAAGTGGTGATGACCGACACCCAGAATGGCGACCGAGGGGACAGTCGGTCTCTTCGCAGCCACCCGATTGCATGTCTTTTAGCGGTGGTTTCGTTTTTCGGAAACACCCTTACATCGAGCTACGCTCAAGAAGATGCCAGCATCATGAAAAGCGTTACCGTCGACTGCTCCGCTTTCAAAAAGGAGGCGGACGGCAAGTGGACGACATCAAGACAGTCCGTTTTGACGGGGCCTGGCGGTTCAGCCAGCGGTCCCGTTTTATCGTTTCCCGGTCTCAATCTTGAGATGTTACGCCCTTACGGCGTCAGCATGATCGATTTGCTAAACAGGAAATGCAGCCGTTGAGGAAGCAATCTGCGCCTCGTTAGCCTAAGGGCCCGTCATGCTGTCGAACATCGAACCGCTCGCGCGCGAAATGACTGTAAATATATGTCGCCGCGTGGGCATGGCCGACGCGGATATTGGGGCATGGGTGGACCTCCATTGGACCTGAGCTGCGGCAATGCTCGAGGCAGGCGTGATGGACGAGGCGGGTGAATGGATACCAGGTAAGGATTGGCGCCGCGGCCTTGCCGCCTATCGCGAGAAAGTCGCCAGCACATAAGTCTCAACTTAATAATTTAGAGCCGAATAGGCGCGCCCTTGTCCCGGCGGATCAAGACTTTGGCGCGCGCGCGGTGACCATGTGGAGACGGTTTGTACTCCGGTTGGACACTTTGCGTTTAGCGGGAGGCTGAACAGCGGCCGGCCCACTTCGCTTGTCGAACGGATCGTGCCAATGCCTGCTTACGATCCTCTCCATCTTCTTAGAAAGCTTCGGCTCCGTGGTAGGGAACACGATCGCAACAGATTTAACCGACTTAACCTCAGGAGCAGCTTCGTTCGTGTATGACACTTCGAGTTTATCTGCTTTTGTCAACGGATCGTTCTGGAGGTTCGTCCCCACCGTCACGTTTTCTGACGAAAGCGCCACAGTATCAGGTGGGGAGGTTTCTCGCGAAACCTCCGCTATTGCAGATGGCACACCTCGCGAAACATCCGCACTCGCATAAGGCGACATACCGATCTTTACTACGACAGTTGTCGCGAGACCGATCAAACAGAATAAGGCGAGCCAAACCGTCCTCATCGCGTGTAGCGCTTATTCAAGTTCATACGGTGTAGCCTGTATTCTGCGAACCCTGATCCCAGGCGATAGGGACTGCTTTTTCCGAAGACAATTGACAGGCTACTTAGCATTGAAAATGCGGCGCTTAAGAGACTTCTAGGGACCCCTCCCCGTCGGCTCACTCTTTCGCTGACATTCAGAGTTACTTACCAAGTTTTCCGGCCGGGAGCGGCATTAATGGCCGCAGCCGTAATAGTTCCACTTTCCGGCGTCAGCTCAGGGCGTGCCCGGAGGTGTTGAACGTGGTGCCCGCGAAGGCGAACGAGCTGCCGGTCCCGTGGGCGCTATCGTCGGTAGTACGGTAGGCGGGGTGGTGGGCGGCGTGGCAGGCATTCGGCCCTTGATCCCAGCGTCAGATTCCGACCGTTAGCCAAGCATTAACCCAATGCCCGGATAAGGTTAAGCGGCCCCATACTTTCCATCGCTATTGCCTTGCTTTGGTTTCAAAATGGCAGTTGTCGACCTTGCGCAAATTGGATGACCGCCCTCATTCGGACATTGGACGGAATAAGGAGCGCCAATGGATTCCACGCCGAGCCCGAAACCAATTGAATCCGACGATGTCTTGGTCGCGCGCGCAGATGAACGGCTCGCGCGCACTCACGAAGAGATCAAGCGCGTGGACGAACAGATCACGCGCGTGCAGGAGCAGCTTGCCAAGCTCGAGCACGATGCCGCGCGCCAGCCTGCGGATGATCCGCAGCCCCCCAGGAACGAGATTCGCCCTCCTGTCCCGGACGACCGGCCCCCGCGTGACAGGCCGGTGCTACGCGGCCTCGTTGGCTTACTGTTAGCGGCGTGTATTGGTGTCGCTGCTATCGCTTGGCAGTCATCCTATGGCCATGCAGCCAAGCTAATTATCGCCCAGTGGGTGCCGCAGCTCGTCCCGACTTCATCGCTGCCAACGCGGCGACCTGCGCAGCCGAGCCCATCTACCGTTCAGGTGACCGCGGCGGAGCCATCATCTCCGCAAGCAGCGCCTCAGGCTCTGACCGCACCGCAAGACGCCGCACCGGTAGCTGCCCCGGCGTCTCCGGAGCTGGCGCAGTTGCTCCAGACGATGGCGCGCGATCTCGCAACCGTGCAGCAAGGGATCGAGCAGCTCAAGGCGAGCCAGGAACAAATGGCCCGCGACAACACGAAGGTCGCCGAGCAGAACCTGCGGCTCAAGACATCAGCGCCTCCGCCACGATCGGTTGGCGCACAGACCCCCGTTTCGTCAACGCCTCCAGCAAGCCTCCGCCGCCATCCACGAGATGACGGTCCCGAAAAGCGGACAGCATCACGAAAACCCGCACGAGTCATTGAAGTCGACGACGGCCTTTTCCTTGAAGGCGAGGACGGCGGTTGGCGTCCCTGTCCGGCATGCTCGATGCGATAGCACAAGTGAGGCCGGCCGGTAGGCGGGACACGCCGCCGAGGCCGCGCGCCCACCTTATTTCCGGTTGGCCGATGCCAGACACCGGGCGACCATCACGCGCAGGAGTGGGGCTTTCGAGGGCGAAGGAAGCCAAAGGTCTCGGGCAGTTATATACCAACGGCCGTAAGGGCTGACCGTTGCCCAAGGCCGTGCGGTTACGGAAGCGATGCGAGGTGGATCGCTTTCAAAGAAGTTCCAAGCTTCGCAGGTTTTATCGACGATGTCGTCGTAGTCGTCGCAGACGGTGATCGCGAGTTTGTTGCCGCGTAGATGTTCCCAAACGTTTTCAATCGGATTGAGCTCTGGCGCATAGGGCGGCAAGCGTAGAGGGTGATGTTTTTTGGAACGGTGAGAGCACCGGCACCGTGAAGCCAGCGCCGTCGAAGATAAGAACGGCATGTGCGCCGGGTGCAACTTTGCGGCTGATTGCCTCCAAATGCAGTGACATCGCCTCTGCATTTACCGTCGGCATAACAAGACCCGCGGCGACGCCGCGTTTGCGGCGCTGGCGGCTGGCCGGCGGCTCGTGAAGCGCGGCCGCCTCGCCACGCCCGATCAGATGCTGGAGGCCACTCTCGATGAAATGTGCGCACTTCTTTCCGGAACGGGCGGTCCGTCCGCCGACGAACTTGCCGGTCGCGCCGCCTACCGCGCGACCTACACCGCCAAGGACGTCCCACCCTTCCTCGGGCCGCCCAAGCCACCGCCGCCGGATCTCTCGGCGCTGCCCCCGGCGGTCGGCCGGCTGATGCGCGCGGTCTTCATTGGGCTTGGCCATGTGTTCGGCAGCTCCGAGGCGCAGCACAAGGACAAGGTCCTCTACGGCATCGCGGCGAGCAAGGGCGTCTATGAAGGGCCCGCGCGCCGCGTCTCCGGGCCCTCCGAGTTCGGCCGGATCACCAAGGGCGACGTGCTTATCACCGAGTCGACGAGCGAGGCCTTCAACATCCTGCTGCCGCTGCTCGGCGGGATCGTCACCGACAACGGCGGTCTTCTCTCGCATGCCGCGATCGTTTCGCGCGAATACGGCATCCCCGGGGTGGTGGGGACCCGCGAGGCGACCGAGCGCATCGCCGATGGCGTCCTCGTGCGCGTGGACGGGGATGCCGGGGAAGTCACGGTGCTCGGGTGAAGAAGGTCGTCGTCCCCTTCGCCAAGGCGCGCGAGACGTCGCTCTATGGGTCGAAGGCCGTGGGGCTCGGCGACGCGGCGCGCCAGCGCCTTCCGGTCCCGCCCGGCGTTGCGCTCTCGGGCGATCTGGTCGAGGCCGTCGCCTCGGGGGATGAGAAGGCGCTCGAAAAGGTGGCGAAGGCCATCGCCGGCTTGTCGGCTCCGTTTGCCGTCCGATCGTCCGCCGTCGACGAAGACGGCGCGGCAGCGAGCTTCGCAGGGCAGCATCTCACCGTGCTCAACGTTCATTCGGCGGCCGATGTCCCCGGCGCCGTCGGCGAAGTCTGGTGGTCTGGGAACTCGGACTCGGCCATCACCTACCGCCAGCGCGTCGGCCTGTTCACCCGGCCGAGCGTCGGCGTCGTCGTCCAGACTCTCATCAACCCCGACGTCGCCGGGGTCATGTTCACCGAGCACCCGGTTTCCGGTGCTGATGAGCGCTTGATCGAGGCAAGCTGGGGACTCGGTGAGGCCGTCGTCGCCGGCCTCGTCGTCCCCGACCACTTCCGCCTCGATCGCTCCGGTCAGGTGCTGGAGCGCAAGGCCGGGCGCAAGCGCATTGCGATCCGCTCGCTTCCGAACGGCGGCACCTTCGAGCAGCAGGTGCCGCCCGCGCAGGTGAATGCGATCTGCCTCGACAACGCCCAGCTCGCGGCCCTCGGTGAGCTTGCTCTCCTGTGCGAGAAGGTCTACGGCCCGAGGCGCGACATCGAATGGGCGTTTCAGGACGGGACGCTCTACCTTCTCCAATGCCGCGCAATCACGACCGGAAACGCGCGCAGCAGCACACCGCCGCCGCCGTCGCGCGACCCCGTTGGCGCGCTGCAGCGCGTTGAGCTGTTCGCCGGCATGGACCGCAGGCAATCCGAGCAGATCGGTCGACTGCTCAAGGAACGCCGCTTCACGAAGGGCGAGACCGTCATCATGGAGGGCACCGGGGGTGCTGCCTTCTTCATCATCGCCTCCGGCGAGGCCAAGGTCACGAGCAAAGGCGTCGACCTTGCCACCCTCGGACCTGGCCAGTACTTCGGCGAGGTTGCGCTGATCGACGGCGGGCCCCGCTCGGCAACAGTCATCGCTTCGACCGATCTGGTTTGTTACGGGCTCACGTTCTGGGAATTCCGCCCGCTTGTCGAAAGGAATGGCACCATCGGTTGGAAGCTGTTGCAGGCGCTGGCGAAGCAGCTGCGCAACGCGATAAGCGTCGGAGAGAAAATCCCTTAAGCACTTCGTTCGCTCAGCACGAAAAACCCACAACCCCGCGCCGACGCCATCGGCAATACCGGTCATGATGGCCGAGATCGCCGCCCCAGCGCAAGCGACGAAGCAATCCAGAATTGGTCCCGTCACTCACTTTGCCGCCGGCGTCACCGCATCGATGCGATAGCCGGCGTGGCAGGCGACGCAAGCCGACAGCTGTGTGCCGAGACTCGCGAGCAGCTGCTCGCGGCTCGCGCCCGAATCGGCAGCGGTGGCAATTTCATCGAAGCGCTTGTGCACGCTGAGCCCGAGCTGCTTGAACTCGAGCGGCAGCCTCGCCATCAGCGCCGGATTGACGTCCGCGGCTGCAGCCATGCCGCTCGCGCGCGCCGCCTGCGCAACCTGCTTCATGTCGTCCGCGTTCACCCCGTCGACGACACCCTGCACGGTCTCGAGCATGCCGCGCATTTCGGTGAGCACGAGATTGCGCTCATCCGGCGCCAGCAGAACAGCCGTGCGCCCGTCAGGCGCCACGTGCGTCTGACCGCGAACGAAGAAGAATACGGCGACGGCAACGGTAACAAACCAAAGGGCGATGGCCGCAACGGACAGCACACGTGTAGTCATGGGATCATTCTCCTTGTTGCCCGTGAGAGACAAATAACGCTGCGCAGTTTCGATTTTGGTTGTCCGTGCCATCACGTCATTTCGCGCATTCGGGCGATTGCTAGTGCCGCCATCCTGAACAGACCTAGGAGCCCGTCCAGATAGGCGTTGCGACGGGCATTTTGTTGCACGGTAGCCCGCTCAAGCGGCCTTTGCGAGAATGAACAGCTTCAGGAGGTTGTGGGTGGTGCAGATCATGGCCCATTCGGCACTCACTTGTCGCAGGCCACGAACCTGAAGAACGTCATCGTGCCGACATTGCTGCCCGGAGTTCAGGTGAATACCAACCCAACTAACTACCGTCCGCTAACAATTGCAGAAGTGGGAGGGAAGGCCTGGGTTCGATTTGGCGACGTTCTAAAAGCCTAGCTGGCCACAAAATTGAACGGCCTCCTATTGACTTTGGTCCTCCGCAATCGACCGCTTGTCGTTGCGGGGGCCCGGATGCGCTGCGGCGCTTGTCGGGCGAGTCGCCAATTGCCGGTCCGGCATTAAGCCGGATCAAGCCGCTCCGCCAAGCGAAATCCAGCCGCACGTCTTCGAGCACATCCATTTGTTATGAATCGCCGAAACCCGAACCAGGCTTCTTGTACTCCGGCCGCGGCGGACTGAAGATGTCGAGAACGCGTGCGCCCTCCGGCCCTGCGCGCATGGTATGAGGTACGTTTCCCGGTGTGCGCCAGAAGTCACCCTTTTTTACGGGGATCTCCTCCCCGCCCTGCATTCGGATGGCGGAGCCCTCAAGCAGCACGCCCCATTGCTCCTCGGGATGATGATGAAGAATCCCTTCTGCATGAGACGCGAGCGTCACCACTGAGAGCATGGCGTGCTCACCGCTGAAAATGCGCGTCGTGAGCCCCGGCGCGAGCTTGCGGAACAGGCCGTCGTCCGGATGATCGAGATTATGAAATTCCTGCTTCTGACTCATCGTGTCTCCCTCACCTGCTTGTTCATGGCCTCACATCTCGGCGCAGCGCCGCGTCACCGAGATGGGTCAAAAGGCGAGATATTCGCTGTGAGCAAATGACGTCTGCTATACCCCCGAAAGCGGACTCAAGTCGGACATCTCGCCATGTCCGTTCAGTGCCGATAGTGTTGAAAAAGTCTTTTTCGCCTGACGAACGAAATTTTCTAGGACCGCTGATGCGCCTCGTGCGTGGCGACGTGAGGGACCACATCGTTTCACCCAAAATCGACCACGGACCTTCGTAGCGGCGCTATAGAACCTCGCAACAATTGAGACGCCTAAAAATCGATTTTCGCCCTCTAGGCCGGCTTGGGCACGACGTGCCGTGGGTGAAGGCGTGAAGTATTGTCCGAGAGCCGGATGCGGTAGCGTCGTTCGATTTTCGACTTTTGCAACAGTATCTGCCAGAGGCGGACATGCGCGTTGATATTCAGCCATCGCTGATGTCGCGCCACTCGCTTTGTGCGGTTCGCTGCCTTGCGGCCTCAGTGGCTTGCCGCTCGCACCCATTTGGCGATTTCGACGACCGGTGCGACCCAGATTTCGTTCTGAGTGGCCAAATGGTCCAACAATCTATTGAGGGTCGACGGCTCGACAAACAAGCCATGAGTTCCTGATCCTATGCCGTGAAAGACCAATATCAGCCAGTCGCCGCGGTCGCGCGTGATATGTATCGCATCGGTGAGAGCGGCGAGCGAAAGCCCGTCAGCCTGAAAACAATCAAGGTTCATCATATCGAGGGCGCGGGATACAATCACCGGTTGGTCGGTCCGTCCGCCGCGCGCAGCGACAAAATCAGACTGGATAAGGTCGGAAATGGCTGTCTTGTTGGGCCACTGGCCGAGATGCGTATCGTAACACGTGTAGGCGTAGGTGCGCTCACCGAGACCGTCGATCAATTTTAGAAATGCATTGGCAACCCGCACTTCCTGTTGGAATCTAATGGGCTCATAGCGCCGCAAATCGAAGGCTTTGTCGAGCCAGGCTCTGTGGGCGGCTTTGCGTCGGCAAGGGTGAAACAAGCTGTGGTTTCCCAGTTCGTGCCCGCGTACTGCAAGCGCGCGCCAAGGCATCGGGTCGCTGCAAGGGGCCGTCGCTATATGGAGATAGAAGGTGCCACGCATTCCTCGCGCTTCGAGAGCTGGTCCGGCCAGTTCATGATGGACAGGAAGCGCATCATCGAATGTGATCGACACAGCACATCTGCGTCCCGTCGGCCAGCAAGGCTGTTCTAAACGGTCCACGAATACCTCTCAATTGTTGCCCAGGAACCAAGGTTACAAGCTGTTCCAGTCGAACATGCCCACAGTCTTAGCGCCAATCTCAAATTACAAAGGCGATCAATAGTGGAAGAAAAGCTTCATTGGTTCCTCACCCAGTCAAGGCTCTCGGCAATGCCCTCGCGCCGGCACAGCTCCGCGATGCTGTGCTCACCGCGAAGGCCGTCCAGCACAATACGGATCTTCTCCTCGGCCGAGTATTGCTTGCGCGTGGCTCGCCGAATGTCCTTCACGATCCGCTCGGACGATGGCTTCTGGCTCTCGGATTTCTGTCTCATCTCCACTCCTTGATGGTTACGATGAGCCAGAAATCCTCCCTTATTCAACCCGCTAATTCTGTCTCACAGGCGCTGATCCCGGACATATCGGTCATGGGACCCGGGACTAGGTCAACCGATTTTCTGGCTGAATCCATAAATGACGAGATAGCTTTTTCCGCTTGGTCAATACTTTTTTTGCGAACTCGCGAACCTGTAGCGGTACTTCCATTTCTATTTTAGGGTCTGTCATGGCGCATCCTCCGAGTTGGCGATGATGCTATCCCGAATTT
>Ga0208587_1002197_pt1 | contig 10030 bp, 10 predicted proteins | sample NGESurdeep092012_7_FD_184472 | JGI IMG/M metagenome (GOLD analysis project Ga0208587, IMG submission 184472) | Arctic peat soil microbial communities from Barrow, Alaska - NGEE Surface sample 210 deep-092012 (SPAdes) | ecosystem: Environmental > Terrestrial > Soil > Wetlands > Peat ...
CAGCACGTTTCAGGAGCTCGCCGAACGGATTCAGGCGTACGTCCGGGAGATGATGCCGCAGTGGAAGACCCGCTACGACGGCGTCGAGACGATGACGCTCGCCGTCATGGGCTGCGTGGTCAACGGCCCGGGCGAGTCGAAGGCCGCCAACATCGGCATCAGCCTGCCGGGAACCGGCGAGGCCCCCAACTGTCCCATCTTCATCGACGGCCGGCACGTCGACACGCTGCGCGGCACGTACGAAGAGCTCGCCGCGCAATTCCAGCGTCTCGTTGATGACTACGTCGAGCACACCTACGCCAGACGCTGATCAGCTGCTCGAGTCGGCCCTGCAGCGCGTGTGGGGATTCTCGAGCTTTCGTCCGCTGCAGCGCGAAGCGATGCAGGCCATCCTCGCCGGGCGCGACAGCGTCGTCGTCCTGCCGACCGGCGGCGGGAAGTCGCTGTGTTTTCAGGCGCCGGCGCTCGTGCCGCCCGCGACGGACGCCTCGAGCGGCGGGCGGGTCCCTTCGAACCCGCCGGAGCGACTCGGCTTCGCCCTCGTCGTCTCGCCGCTGATTTCGCTGATGAAGGATCAGGTCGACGGCCTGCGCGTCGACGGCGTGGCGGCCGCGTATCTGAACAGCTCGCTGACACCCGACGAACGCGACGCGGTGCTGGCGAGCCTGCGCAACGACGAGTGCCGTCTGCTGTACGTGTCGCCGGAGCGGCTGGTGGGCGAGGGGAGCCAGGGGTTCCGCCGGATGCTGCAGCAGACCGGCGTCCGGTTCATCGCGATCGACGAAGCGCACTGCATCAGCCAGTGGGGCCACGATTTTCGTCCCGAGTACCGGCAGCTCGGCCGTCTGCGCGACGATTTTCCCGGCGTGTCGCTGCACGCCTTCACGGCGACCGCCACCGAGCGCGTCCGCCGCGACATCATGACCGAGCTGCGCCTGCAGAACGCGGCGGTCCTCGTCGGTTCGTTCGACCGGCCGAACCTGACCTACCGCGTCCTGCGCCGCGGTAATCTCCATCGCCAGCTTCTGCAGATTCTCGAACGCCATTCGGGCGAGGCCGGCATCGTCTATTGCGGATCGCGCCGCGAAGTCGAGGCGCTGGCCGTCTGGCTGCAGGACGAAGGGCTGCGGGCGGCGCCGTACCACGCCGGGTTGGCCGACGATGTGCGCAGCCGGAATCAGGAAGCGTTTCTCGACGAGCGCATCGACATCATGGTCGCCACTGTCGCGTTCGGGATGGGGATCGATCGGTCGAACGTGCGCTTCGTGGTGCACGCGGGCGCGCCGCGATCGCCCGAGCACTACCAGCAGGAATCGGGACGCGCGGGCCGCGACGGGCTGCCGGCCGAGTGCGTGCTCATCTACTCGGGCGCCGACTTCGTCCGCTGGCGGCAGATGCTCGAGATGAACGGCGAGCTGACCGACAGCGGCCGCGCGCTCCTGCGCGACATGGAGCGCTACGCGGCCGGCACACGGTGCCGCCACCGCTCGCTCGTGGAGTACTTCGGCGAGGCGTATGGACGCGCGGAGTGCGGCGCCTGCGACTGGTGCCTGAAGGAGCTGGATGCGGTCGCGGATTCCACGGTCGTCGCGCAGAAGATCCTGTCGTGCGTCGCGCGCGTGAAACAGGCATGGGGCATCGGCCACGTGTCCGATATCCTCATCGGACGCGCGACCGAGAAGGTCGTCGCCAGCGGCCACGACGATCTGTCGACCTTCGGTTTACTGAAGAATGAATCCGCGACGGCCGTGCGCGGCTACATCGAGCAACTGGTCGGCGACGGCCTGCTGACGCGCGACGGCGATCCCTATCCGGTGTTGCGGTTGACGTCGGCGGGCGCGGCGCTGCTGAAAGGCGAGGGGGCGTGCGCGCTCTATCGCGAGGTGCAGCCGCCGAAATCGAAGAAAGGCGTCCGCGGCCGCCGCGAGAGCGTCGTCGCCGACGTCGATCAGGAGTTTTTCGATGCGCTGCGAGAGGTGCGGCTGCGTCTGGCGCGGGAGCGCGGCGTGCCGCCGTACGTCATCTTCCACGATACGACGCTGCGCGACATGGTGCAGCGCCGCCCGCGCACGCTCGAGGATCTGCACGACATCTACGGCGTGGGCGCGAAAAAAGCCGCCGACTTCGGCGACGCGTTCCTCGACGCGATTCGCACGTTCCGTCGCCCCGAGTAGACGACGTCGATCGTCGTCTCTAGTGAACTGTGTAGGGCTCGTGCAGCGCGAAGGGTGCGATCTCGACGTCGAAGTGCTCGCTGTCCTGCGTGACCATCTGATAGGTGCCGTGCATGACCCCGGTCGACGTCTTCAGCGGACATCCCGACGTGTACTGAAACGACTCGCCCGGCCCGAGCCTCGGCTGCTCGCCGATGACGCCGGGGCCTTTGACTTCTTCGGTGTGGCCGGCGGCGTCAGTGATGACCCAGTGGCGGCTCAAGAGCTGCACCGTCTCCTCGCCCTCGTTCGAGATGCGGACGGTGTAGTAGAAGAACCAGTGATTTTGAAACGGCTGAGAGTGCTCGGCCGCATATTGCGACTCGACCTCGACGCGAACGTTGTTGGTGAGCGCTTCGGACGCGCACGCGTGCAGCGACGGGTCTTTCGACTCTTTGGACTCGGACATCAAGGTCCCATGATAGCAGTGATACCAGCGTTAGTATAAGAAGGTCATGCACACGATTGAACCCGCCCGGCTGAAGCCCGGCGTCGCACGCGAGTCGGTCGCGCCGCCGGCGGCGGCGGACGCGGCGCAGTCGAGCGCGATCATCCGCGGCACCGCGCTCATCATCTGGGACCTGAAAGTCCCCGGCAAGAAACAGAAGCTCGACGCCATCGATACGGATCAGATTACGCCCGCCGCCGACTGCGTGTCGGAGAGCCTCGAGACGCTCGACGAACGCTGGAAGGCCGGATCGTTCCGCTACCTGATGCCCGATTTTCGCGCCCGCGTCCATCGCGGCGAGACGTTTCTCGTCGCCGGCGACCGGTTCGCGATCGGCTCGTCGCGCGAGATGAGCCCGGCGGGGCTCAAAGGCGTCGCCGAAGAAGTCGGCCTGGAGATGGTCGTCGTCTGCGGCCAGAACATGGGCGACATCTTCCGCCGAAATGCGCTGAATCTCGGGCTGCACGTCGCGCAGAGCCCGGAGGCGGTGGCCGATGCCCGCGACGGCGACAAATTTAGTTTTGACCCGCAGTCGCGGCGTCTCACCAACGAGACGCAAGGCAAGACGTACGACCCGGTGCCGCTGACGCCGAAGGAAGACGAGATCCGCAGGAGCGGCGGCATCTTCACGGTCGGCCGCCGCGAGTTCAAGGCCTCCGTGCAGACCACGCCGTTCATCGAGTGGCCCGATCCCGACCAGGCGCGCGCCATGACGTCGACCGAACAGATCGTGTGGGCCCATCGCGTGGACCAGACCGCCGCCGTGACGCCGGGCGCGACGCTGCGCGTGTACGCCGATCTGCTGCCGGCCTCGGACGGGACCGCGCCGTTTGCGATTCACACGTTCAACCAGATCACCGGCGGCCGCACGATCTTCCCGCGCCAGGCGGCGATCGCCAACGATCACTTCGTCTTCACCGGCAGGAAAGACGACGACAAGCAGACGGCGATCGGACGGGAGTTCGCGCGCGTGCACGGCATCGTCAAGCCGTACTACGCGACGCCGGGCGACGGCATCTTTCATTTCTACTTTCCCGAGCAGGGGCTGGTCGTGCCGGGACAATTCATTCCCGGCGCTGACTCGCACAGCCGGGCGTACGGCGCGTATGGGGCGGTCGGCATGGGCGTCGGATCCACCACGCTCGGCTTCGGCTGGTCGACCGGCTACATCTTCTTCACGCTCGCGAAGGCGCGCCGCGTGGTGTTCGGCGGCCGGCTTCAGCCATGGGTGAGCGGCAAGGACATCGTCCTCGAGCTGCTGCGGCGGTGGGGCACGAAGCAGTCGCAGGGGATGTCGGTGGAGCTCGTCGACGCGAATCAGCAATTGCGGATCGCGTCCCGCAACACGATCGCCAACATGATGGCGGAGGCCGAAGCGCTGAACGGCATCTTCGCGCCAGACGAGATCACGGCGGCGTGGTATCGCGCGAAGGGGATCGTCGACCTGCCGTACCCGCGGTTCGCGCCGGGCGCGGGCGCGCGCTACGAGATCGACGAGACGATCGACCTGACGGGCGTGACGGCGATGATCGCGAAGCCGTTCAGCCCGGGCAACGCGTTTCCCGCCGAGGACGTGGCGCGCGAGCGCATCACGTTCGACAAGGCGATGATCGGGTCGTGCACCAACGGGAGCTACGACGATCTCCTGACCGCGGCGCTCGTCATCCGCGCGGCGCGCCGGCAGGGCGCCACGCGCGCGGCGAAACCGTTCATTGTGTTCCCCGGATCGGGCGGCGTCGGCCGGGAGATCACGGCGGCGGATCCGCGCCTGGCGGGCGAGTCGATCGCCGACGTCTTCCGATCGGTCGGCGGCGAGATTCGCGAGTCGTGGTGCGGGCCGTGCTTCGGGCAGGGGCCTGACGCGCTCACCAAAGGACAGCGCGCGATTACCTCGTTCAACCGCAACTGGCAGAACCGCATGGGCCTGGGCGGCGAAGGCTATCTCGCCAGCCCCGCCGTCGTCGCCGCGTCGGCGCTCGTCGGCTACATGGCGCCGCCGAGCGAGCTGGGGCTCGAGTGGAACCCCGAGGATTTCGATGTCTGACGTGTCGCCGGAGCTCCTGCGAGAGATCGCCGAAACGATCGGCGTCGATGTCGCGCGCCGCCACATTCTGCTCTGCTGCGATCAGACCAATCCGAAATGTTGCGAGAAGGCGCGCGGGCTCGAGGCGTGGGATTTTCTGAAACGCCGGCTGAAAGAGCTCGGCCTGTCAGAGCATGGCGGCATTCTGCGAACCAAGGCGAACTGTCTCCGCATCTGCGAAGGGGGTCCGATCGCGGTTGTCTACCCCGAGGGTGCGTGGTACGCCGGGTGCGATCCGCCCGTGCTCGAGCGGATCATTCAGGAACATCTCATCGGCGGCCGGGTCGTCGAGGAACAGCTCATCACGCGGCGTCACTTGACGGAAATTATTTAGATACGATATCGTATATATATGTCAAAGAGGGCGATTTCCGTCACGCTCGAGACGGACAATCTCGTCTGGCTGAAGGCTCGGGCCGGCGCGATGGGCGTGCGGAGCGTCAGCGCGCTCCTCGATGATCTCGTCATGGAGGCGCGTACGACCGGCTTCGCCGGGCCCAGCCGCTCCGTGGTCGGCTCGATCGACATCGATGCCGGCGATCCACGGCTCGAGGATGCCGACCGAGCCGTGCGCGCGATGTTCGACGTGTCGTTGAAGAAGAAGACGAAGAAGACGCGTGCGTGATCCGGAGGCGGCGGTCACCGACACCCACGCGCTCGTCTTCCACGCCGCGGGCGGCGGCAGGCTCGGGCCCCGCGCGGCCGCGTTTTACGATCGCTGCGAGCGGCGCGAAGCGATTCTGTATGTACCGGCCGCGGTGATGTGGGAGTGCAGCCTGCTCGCGCGCGTCTCGCGCATCAATCTGCGCCGCACGGTCCGGGGGTTCTTCGACGACCTGTTCAGCAACCCCGCGTATCAGCCGCTCGATCTGGCGCCCGAGCAGATCTTCTTGGCCGACGAGCTGCGATTCACGCGCGATCCATTCGACGCGCTGATTTGCGCGGCCGCGCGGACGCTCGATCTGCCGTTGATCACGCGCGACGGCGACATCCGCGCCTCCGGTGCGGTGACGGTGCTGTGGTGATCGCACGCAGCGTGGCCGTTGCCACTCATGGCCGCTACCTCGTCGAGGCGCCCTCCACGTCGTTTGCTCCAGGTCCCTGGCCGCTGCTCGTCGGCTTTCACGGCTACGCGGAAAGCGCCGAGACCGAGCTCGATCGTCTGCGATCGATCCCGGGCGCGGGCGCGTGGCTGCTCGTCTCGGTGCAGGGGCTGCACCGCTTCTATCGCGGTCGCACTGAAGAGGCCGAGGTCGTCGCCGGCTGGATGACGCGGCAGGACCGCGATCTGGCGATCGCCGACAACCTGGCCTATACCGCCGCCGTGCTGGACGCCGTGTCGCGCGAGTGGAACACGGATGGCCGCGTCGTATTCAGCGGTTTTTCACAGGGCGTCGCGATGGCATTTCGCGCGGCGGCGGCGAGCGCGCAGGAGGTCGGCGCTGTCGTGGCGCTTGGGGGCGACGTGCCGCCGGAGCTCGATTCGGTTGCGCTCGCCCGGATTCCGGCGGTCCTCATCGGCCGCGGCACGCGCGACGGCTGGTACGGCACCGAAACCTTCGACTCCGACGTGCAGCGGCTCGGCGCCGCGGGCGTGCACGTCGAAGCGGCCGCGCTCGATGCCGGCCACGAATGGACCGACGCGTTCAGCCGCGCGGCGGGCGCGTTCCTGAGCCGGCACGGGTAGCCGCCATCCACTCCGCCATCGTCCGCTGGACATTTTCAGCGATCGCCGCCTGCGCCTGCGCGTCGCGATCGCATCTCACTCGGATTTTTCACGCGCGTCGCGCACCTCTGCGTCGGTCTTGAGATCGTTGATCACCGAAAACGCTCCGAACTGCGCCGCCAGCGATCGCGCCAGCATTCTGTCCATGTTGCTGTTGACGACGCCGGTCAGCGTCACGTGCCCGCGGTCAACGATGATGTGAATCGGCGGATTCGCCATCGTCGCATAATTCCAGAAATTCGAGTTGCCGTAGATCGAGCGCGCGATCCGGTACCGCAGCTCGTCGTCGAAGCGCGACACCGGCAGCACGGCGATCTTGTTGTTCACCTGGCGCACACCCTCGACTTTCGCCACGCGCCGCTCGATGTCATCCCGTTTGAACGGCATCGTGACCTTGCCCGTGAGCGTGGCCACGCCGTCGTGGACGGTGCCGCTGACGGCGTCGAAAATTGTGAATTGTGTGTAACGGCTCACGCTCGCGCCGATGTCGGTCGCTACTTGAAAATCTTTCCGCTCAGCCGGACCGGCCACCGCCATCTGTGCGGTGAGCGCGAGACCTGCTGTGAGCAGTGTGACTGTTCTCAACATGTTTCCTCTTGGAGCGCAGGCTTTCGCTCTCTGGTGGGGCAAGTGGAATGCCAAGAGATTGGGCCGAAAAAGTTAGGGAAAATCGGAGGTTTTCGAGCGCGGCTCCCACCGCGTCCCCCGCTGGGGACATTGATGACGTCGATGACGTTGATGACGTCGAGCGCGCGCCAAGCTCAGCGGTGAGCCGAGTATCCCGCGAACGCGAGGCCGAGGCCGTAGGTGACGGCGGCTTCCAGAATGCCGACTGCCGTCATTTCGAGCCCGGTCGCCCACCACGGGCGCATCGTGACGAGCGCCTTGGACGCGCCGACCGCGAAGTGCGCCATCGTGCTGATGATGAACGAGGCGATGACGGCCGGCATGCCGACGGTGAAGAAGAAAGGGATGATGGGGATGAATCCGCCGATCGCGGTCGACACGGTCGCCGAGACGGTCGATCGCCACGGATTGGGAAACGAGGCTTCCGACAACCCGAGCTCTTCATGGACGAGCGTGTGGAGAAACTGATTCGGTTCCTTATGCAGACGCTCGGCCATGCCGCGCGCTTCTTCCGCGGAGAAGCCTTTGAGCTGGTAGATGAGCTCCAGCTCGAGCAGCTCTTCGTGCGGATCTTCTTCGATCTCCAGCCGCTCGCGCGACACTTCTGATTCGTAGACCTCGCGCTCCGATTTCGACGCGAGGTACGCGCCCGCGCCCATCGACAGGGCACTCGCGAGCGTGCCCGCGAGCCCGGCGGCGAGGACGACCTCGCTGCCGCCCGTGTAGCCGGCCATGCCCGACACGATGCCGAAGACGGCGCCGAGGCCGTCGTTGACGCCGTAGATCGCGTCGCCGATCCAGCCGGCGCTGCGGACGTGCCAGCGCTCGCGGTGCAGAATCGCATCGAGCGTCGACCGCGCCGACGGGATCGCGCCGCCGGCGAGCGTGCGGAGAACGACCGCGTGGTCGCGCTCTTCGAGCATCGCCTCTTCCGCGATCTGGCGGTCGGCCGGATCGCTCAGGCGCGCCATCAGCTGGTTGTATTCCGCCTCGGCTTTGTTTTCCTCCTGTTCGAGGCGGTGCAGCACGACGTTGGGATCGCCGACGCGCTGGAACCACGACAACCCGCGCTCGACCTCCGAGCGGTCGGGCTCGCGGCCGGTCGTCACCTTGATGCGTTCGGCCCACCGCGTCGCGTGTGTGTCTTCCTGCTCGGCGAGCCGCAGCAGAATGTCGCGGCGCTTCGGATCGTGCTCGCGCCCGGCGAGCAGACGATAGGTCGTCGCCGCTTCGACCTCGCGGCGCCACATCATTTCGACCGTGGCGAGGTTGACCTTGTCGAGGCTCATACGCGGAAACCGACCAGCCATTCCGACAGCACGATGGTCGCGATGCCGGCAACGATCAGGAGCACCTGACGAATCGCGTTGGCGTCGATCTGGCCGCGGTGCAGATCGGGAATCAGATCCGACATGGCGATGTACAGCAGGCTCGCCGACGAGAAGGCGAGCACGAACGGCCTGATGCCGGGAATCAGATCCACGGCGGCGTACGCGACGAGCGCGCCGGCGATGCCCGAGGCCCCCGTCGCCACATTCAAGAGCAGCGCGCCGCCCCGGCTGTACCCGGCGGCGAGGAGCACCGCGACGTCGCCGACCTCCTGCGGGATCTCGTGCGCCGCCACGGCAATCGCCGTGTTGATGCCGAGCGGGATCGACGTCAGCACCGCCGTGCAGATGATCGCGCCGTCCATGAAATTGTGAAAGGCGTCGCCGACGAACACGAGCGGGGCGGTGGCGCCGTGCACCTGACACTCGTCGGTGTGGCAGTGGCGGAGCAGCACGAGCTTTTCGAGAACGAAGAAGGCGAGGATGCCCGCGAGCAGGGTGCCGAAGACGGCCGCCGGCGCGAGCGAGGCCAGCGCCTCGGGTAGAAGCGCGAGCAACGCGACGCCCAGCATCGCCCCGACCGCGTAGCTCACGAGCCACGGCACGATGCGCGTGCGCACGTCGTGGTTGAAGAGCAGCAGCGACGAGGCGACGAGCAGGCCGCCGCAGCTACCGAGGAGGCTCAGGCCGAGAGCCGTTCCGAGAAGACGCACGCGCCATTCTAGCTTGCCACGTACCCGCGGCGTGCACGAACGCGATAGGCGCCGTTCTTCAGCTCCACGCGGATCGAATGCCAGCGGCCGTCCTTCTTGCCGCTCGCCGGGTAGCCCAGGTAGTACTGCTTGCTCAACTCGTCGGCGATGCCGCTGGTCGCCGGATCCAGGTCGCGCGGCTGACGGATGATCTCGGTGCGCCCGCCGCTGTCGTCGGTCATGTCGCGCAGCGCGGCGACGTCGACCGGATCGGTGCAGGGGCGCTGCCAGACACGGTTGTTCGGCGGCGGCACCGGCGCCGGCGGCCGGAAGATGCCCCGGCGGCCCGGCGGGAAGGGGAACGGAATCGGCAGCGGGCCGCGGCGCTGGGGCTGCGGCCTGGTGGGATCGACCCGCGGCGAGCGGTCCGTGCCTTCGGCCCCGCAATCGATGCCGACCGCGTAGACCAGCGCCTCGCTCTCGTGAATCAGCTGCTTCACTTCGCGGATCGTCGTGGTGCTGGTCGTGTCGTTGCCGTCGGAGATCACCACGAGCGCCTTCTTCCGGTTCTTGCCCGTTTGCACGAGCGGCACCGCGTCGGCGATCGTGTCGAACATCGCCGTCCGGCCCGTCGGGACGACGCGGTTCAACGCGCGGCTGAGCGCGCCGCGATCGCTCGTCCAGTTCTGGAGCAGGACCGGCCCGTCGCTGAACCGGTACAGGAAGAATTCATCCTGCGGCCCGAAGAGATCGGACAGAAATCGATCGAGCGCGCTTTTCGCGGCCTGGATTTTCTCGCCCGACATGCTCTGGCTCGTGTCGAGCGCGATGCCGAGGCTCACCGGCACGCGGTCGGCGCTGAAATGCGTCACCGTCTGCGGCTGATCGTCTTCGTAGACGAGAAAGTCTTCCT
>Ga0208587_1002199_pt1 | contig 10024 bp, 9 predicted proteins | sample NGESurdeep092012_7_FD_184472 | JGI IMG/M metagenome (GOLD analysis project Ga0208587, IMG submission 184472) | Arctic peat soil microbial communities from Barrow, Alaska - NGEE Surface sample 210 deep-092012 (SPAdes) | ecosystem: Environmental > Terrestrial > Soil > Wetlands > Peat ...
GGCCCGACGCGAAGAACTCGGCATCAAGGCGCAGACGCGGGTTGAAAATGTAGAAACTCCAGTGGCAAGCTAAAGCTTGCCCCACCTATAATCGGAAGCGAAGATGACGGAGAGTTCGATGGCTGCCATGCGCGAGGGGATTGCGCGCACCTACGATGTGATTCGTTCCCACATCCGGCGGACGCCGGTGGTGGATGTGGATGCCGCCGATTTCGGTCTCGACCCCATGCCGCTGGTGCTGAAACTGGAGTTGATGCAGCACACCGGGTCGTTCAAGACACGCGGCGCATTCTCGAATCTGTTGACGCGCGCGGTGCCGGCCGCGGGGGTGGTAGCGGCATCGGGCGGCAATCATGGGGTGGCGGTAGCGTATGCCGCCATGAAAGTAGGCACACCGGCGCGCATCTTCGTGCCCACGGTTTCTTCTCCGGCGAAGATGGAGCGGATCCGCTCCTACGGCGCGGAACTGGTGGTCGCTGGCGACCGGTACAACGATGCGCTGCTCGCTAGTGTGGAATGGGCGGCGCAGTCCGGCGCCATGCCGGTACATGCTTACGACCAGATGGAAACGCTGTGGGGCGCGGGGTCGGCCGGGCTGGAGTTCGAGGCACAGGCTCCGGGAATCGACACGCTGCTGGTGGCCTGCGGTGGCGGCGGATTGATCGGCGGGATCGCCGGGTGGTATCAGGGGCGCGTGCGGATTGTCGGCGTGGAGCCGGAGAAGGCGCCGACGCTGTATCGCGCGCTGGAGGCCGGGCGGCCGGTGGATGCCGAGGCGGGCGGGATCGCGGCGGATTCGCTGGCGCCGAAACGGGTCGGCGAGCTGATGTTCCCGCTGGCCGAGCGCTGGGTGGAGCGCGTGGCCCTGGTCAGCGACGAGGCGCTTATGGCGGCGCAGCGGGCGCTGTGGAGTACGTTGCGCGTGGTGGCGGAGCCGGGTGGCGCAGCGGCGTTCGCGGCGCTGCTATCGGGGGCCTACCGGCCGGTGGCGGGAGAACGCGTCGGAGTGCTGATTTGCGGGGCGAATACCACGGCGGTGGCGCTGTAGTAGGAGAGCGCGACCAGGGGGTCGCGCGCGGACGAGGGCGTCCGCCCCACTTTTTGGTCTAGCGCAGGCGGCCCATGTTTTTCAGGGGCCAGTAGACGAAAACGGCTTTGCCGTAGATGGCGTCGCGCTTGACGAAGCCCCAGGTGCGGCTGTCGCTGGAAGAACTGCGATGGTCGCCCAGCACGAAGTACTCGCCGGGTGGGACGCGGTGTTCTTCCCAGGTGACGCGGTCGTGATAGTCCTCGGGGACGTAGCTTTCGGCCAGCGCGCGATCGTTGACGAAGACCTGGCCGGCATCGATGTACACCCGATCGCCGGGTACGCCAATCACGCGCTTGATGTAGGATTTCGAGGGGTCCAGGGGGAACCAGAAGACCACCATGTCGCCGCGCTCGATGCTGCCGAGGCCGAAGTGGTAGGTGAATTTGTTGATGAAGATGCGCTCCTGATCGGTCAGGGTGGGCATCATGCTGGTACCTTCCACCTTCACGGGCTGGTAGATGAAGACGATCAGGATGACGGCGATCAGCACCGAAAAGGCGAGGTCGCGCACCCAGGAAAGCGCACCCCAGAAGCTGGTGCGAACCAACGAAACCGGCCGCGCTTCCGCGGGGCTGGGTATGGGCGTGGGGCTGTCTTGCATCCTCTGCTACGTCATTATAGACGTTTTCGGGGTGGGTTCGGTTGCTGGTCCCTACTTCAAGAGGGAACTAAGCACGGAGATGGGGACGGCGCCTTCTTTTAGGGCGCGGTCGTTGAAATCCGCCAGGCTGAAAGCGCTGCCTTTGGCCTGCTTGTATTCGTCGCGCGCCTTGACCCAGGCGCGCCAGCCGACATAGTACATGGGCAACTGGGCGGAGGTGAGCTTGGCGCGCTGCAACTTGGCGGTGGCTTCCTCCACTTCCTGGAAGGTCTGCTTCTGCATCGTGTCCAGCGCCTCCTGGTCGGTCATGCCGAGCATCTGAAGGCGGATATCGATGATGGTGTTGGCCAGGACGCGCAGTTCCTCCTTGGCGAAGGTGAGCGCCATTTCCGGCGAGCGGTTGAGGAAGCCTTCGTCGAGCATCGCTTGGGTGGAATACTGGCCCCAGCCTTCAATGTAGGGACCATTGCCGAAGATGGAACGGAGCAGGCGGCGCCCTTTGGGCTGGACGTCGTTGGCGATCTCCATCTGCACGTAGTGGCCGGGCATCGCCTCGTGGAGCGTGAGCAGCTTGAGCTTGTAGAAGTTATATTCGCGCAGCTTGGAATCCGCGCGTTCCTTGGGCCAGGAGGGCGGGATCGGGGTGACCCAGTAGAACGCGCCGAGTTGCGGTTCCAGCGCGGGCGCGGCATTGAAACCGCCCACCGGGTAGCTGCCGCGCATGAACTCGGGCGTGGGGATGACTTGCAGATTGGCGCGGGACGGCAGCGTGAGGAGGTGCTTTTCCTGCACGAAGGCGCGGGCCTCGTCGAGAGCCTTGCGGGCATCGTCCAGGTAGCTTTCGCGGGTGGCGTGGCGGTCGGCGATCTTGCCCAGCACTTCGCCGATGACGGCGTTTTCGCGGCCGGCGCCACTGAGATCGCTGTGGTCCTTGTGGGACGGGAAGGCTCCGCGGTGCAACGGCAGGGCGAGTTCCAGCATGCGGGCGCGGACGGCGATCAGGTCGCGCTCGGCCTGTTGCAGGGTGTTGTCGGGTTCGCTGCCGCTCTCTAGCGCGTAGCGGAACTTGCGCGTGTACATAGTTCCACCGAGGCGCCAGTCGGGACTATTTCGGGCGCTCAGACTATTCCTGAGGAACTCGTCGAATTTGGCCATGGCCTCCAGGGCGGGACGGGCGGCGCGGGCGTAATTGTCGGACTGGCCGGGCGGAACGCCGGCGCGGATTTCCTTGTCGACCAGATTGATGTTTCCCTGGTTCTCCTCAATGGCCACCCGGTTCCAGACGTCGGGCGCGGAGACCAGATTGGTGGAGGCCTGATCGAGGTAGAGCGGCACCTTTTGCAGGCGCGCGATGATGTGGCGGATGCGGTCCGGTTTCGGGGCGTATTCGAGCACGTAAGGGGCGAAGAGAGCGTTGCCCAGCGTTTCCACGTACAACTGCGGGCTGTGCAAGTGGCTGTGGATCTCGGTCAAGTCGAGCAGGTTGAGCGCAATCTGGTCCTGCAGGATGGTGAGGTCGGCGCGATCTTCCGGCGTCAACTCGCCGGTCTTGAGATCGGCCAGGCGGGCGCCAAATTTCTCGTGGAAAGTGCGCTGTTTGGCGAGGCTTTGCGCGCCAAAATCGTCGAGCATTTCATCGAAGTTCTGTTTCTGGTATTGGTGAAGGCCCGCCGCGGTGGCCGCGGAGGGGGAAAAAGCGAGGGAACCGTAGACGAACTCCTCGGAAAGCGCGGTCAGCTTCTGGGCGGGAGTCTTGCCGCAACCAACGGCGAATAGAACAAGAGAGAGCAACCAAGCGGATTTCGCCATTGCCTGTCATTGTACAACCCTGCAAGGCGGAATGAACCGGGGGCAAACCGGGGACAGACAGGACTGCCAGCGAATTTCCGGCAAAATGCGCCGGAAATTCATGGCAGTCTTGTCAGTCCCCCGGGCCACGTCAGCCGACCGTGACGCGGGTTGGGTGAGAACCGGGAGGGGCTGGGGCGGAAACCGGCTGGGCGCGGTGATCGCGCTGCATCTGGTGGAGTTCCCGCATCAGCTCGGCGCGCTGGGCGAGGGCGTGGCGCACCATCAGGCGTTCGCCGATGAAGCATGCCCAAAGGAGGGCGACTGAAAGCGCGATCGCCGCTAAACCCTGTCCCGTGATTCTTACGATTGGCATTCAGCCGACCCTCCGGCGGAGTAATAGCAATCCGCCTACCAGTGTCTACGTTGTTTGTTTTCAGTCGGATTTCGGATTACGAGTGTGAAGGTGTGCCACGGCACCGGCACATGTGACACCATGCCGCCACCCTGAGGGGCGGCAATTAGTGACATCCCAGACATCGGAAATTCCGCCCGTGACAAACCACACAACTGGGCTTATCCAGGTTCAATTTGCCGGAGGTATGGTCGCTGAGGAAACTGGGCAGATGGCTGGCGGGCTTGAGCGGGGCGTCCTTGGCGTGGCACTTCTCGCAACTGAAGGGATTGTCGATTTCGGTGTGACACACCAGACAATCGGCCATCTGGGGCATGGCGGCGGGGGTGACCCGGTCGGATTCCAGCAGTCCGCGATGGCAGGCTTGGCAGGCATCCTGCGTGTTCAAATGGCGGCGGATGTCGCCCGGCGGCTGGAGGTAGTTCTTCTTGTCGATGGCGGCGGCAAGGAGTGGCGCCAGGTTGCCCATCTTGAGGTGCAGGGCGTGGTTGAAGCTGGCGACGCGGGTCGCTGGCGGCGCCGGGATTTGAGCATCCTCGTGGCATTGGAGGCAGACGGTTTTCGCGGGCAGCAGGTTGTCGGATGCCTTGGTGCTGCCCGCCGCCGCGGTGTGGCATGTGATGCACGGGAGTTGGAGGCCGAGGTGGAACTTATGCGAGAAGGGCGCGGCGTTCGCCATACCCCACGACATACCCCAGGCCGCGCCCCACGCGATCAGCATGACGGCGAGCCGTTTCACCCCTTGTAGCTCAAATGCCAGATGCGGTTGTTGCCGTCTTCAGAGATCAGCAGGCTGCCATCGGGCAGTTGCAGGATGCCGACGGGGCGGCCCCAAACTTCGCGCTGGTCCGGCCCAAGCATCCAGCCAGTAAGGACTTCGCGCATAGCGCCGGAAGGCTTCCCATCCTTGAAGGGGATGAAGGCGATGGACTGGCCGACGCGCTGGGAGCGGTTCCATGATCCGTGGAAGGCGAGGAAGGCCCCGCCTTGGTATTCCTTGGGGAACTGCTTACCGGTGTAGAAGATGAAGTCCAGCACGGCGACGTGGGAGCCGAGCAGGACGTCGCCCTGAATCGTCTTGGCCACGAGGTCCGGGCGCACGCCTTTGTTGCGGGGGTCTTCGTGGGGCCCGGCATAGGCGAACGGCCAACCGTAAAAGGCGCCTTTCTGGATGTGGGTGAAGAAGTCGGGGACCAGGTCATCGCCCAGTTCGTCGCGCTCCTGTACGGCCGCCCAGAGGGTGTCGGTGCCCGGGTAATAGCGCATCCCGATAGGGTTGCGGGTGCCGTCGGCGAAAATTTCGTGGCCGCTGCCGTCGGGGTTATAACAGTTGATGGCGGCGCGCTTCGGATCTCCGCCCGGGGAGACGTTGGACGCGGAACCGACGCCCACACAGAGGCGCTTGCCGTCGCGGGAGAAGAGCAGGCTGCGCGTCCAGTGTCCGCCACTGAAGCCCTTGAGCGAGGCAATCTCCTGGCCGGGACCGGCGGTCATCGCCTTGGCATCGTACTTGTACCGCTTGATGGATTCGGGCTCGCCGACGTAGAGGTATCCATCCTGGATCGCCAGGCCGTAGGGACGGTCCAGGCCCTCGATAAGAGCTTTGCGCTGCTTGCCTTGGAGGACGTAGACGGCGCCGTCGGTGCCGCGAGCGGCATCGGAGAGCAGGATTTCGTTGCTCGGGCCGAGCAGCATGAAGCGCGGGACCTTGAAGCCTTCCTGGTAGATTTCCACCTGGAAGCCGGCCGGAACGCTGAGTTTGGCGCCTTCGGGTTGCGGGATCACGCGCGGCCGGTTGTTGGCTGTGGGCGTGGCAAAAGGCGCGGGCAGATCTTTCTGCTGCGCGTAGAAGATGGCGCTGGCTGCGACGAGCAGAGCGCTACCCAGGACGATTCCTCTGAGGTGCATACCCATATGATGCCCTGGCTTATGAGGAGGTTGCAAGTCTCGTAGCGTAGCCTTTCAGGCCGGGTGCCCCCTGGGCGGCCCCCATTCATGGGGGCATTCTTCCCAGGCCTATCGTGCCGCCATGAGCGCGCGCAGGCGGCGCGCCCGTTCGGGGGCGCGAAGCTGGCGGAGCGCTTTAGCTTCAATCTGGCGAATGCGTTCGCGCGTGACGTCGAATTCCTGGCCGATCTCTTCCAGCGTGTGCTCGCGCTCGCAGCCGATGCCGAAGCGCATGCGGATCACCTTCTCCTCCTTGGGGGAGAGGGTTTTGAGGATGCCGGCGGTCTCATCGCGAACGTTGGATTCAATCACGGCATCGACGGGGGAGCCCACCCAGCGGTCTTCGATGAGATCGCCAAGGGCGGATTCGCCGTCGCGGCCAACCGGGGTTTCGAGCGACACCGGGTCCCTGGAGATGGTCTTCAGCTTCTGGACCTTCTCCACCGGGATATCCATCCGGCGGCCAATTTCGTCATTTGTAGGAGTACGCCCCAGTTCCTTCTCCAGTTCGCGCGTTGCCCGCAGGAACTTGTTCATGCTTTCGTTCATGTGAACCGGGATGCGGATGGTGCGGGACTGATCGGCGATGGCGCGGGTGATGGCTTGCCGGATCCACCACGTGGCGTAGGTCGAAAACTTGTAGCCGCGGCGGTATTCGAACTTGTCGGCGGCGCGCATGAGACCAATATTGCCCTCCTGGATCAGGTCCAGGAGGTGAAGTCCGCGGTTCACGTATTTCTTGGCAACGGAGACGACCAGGCGGAGGTTGGCCTCGACCAGGTCCTTTTTGGCGCGCTCGGCTTCGGCTTCGCCATGACGGATCACGGTCATGCTGTGCTTGAGTTCGGGCAGGGTGGCGCCGGCGGTGGCTTCACGCTTCTTGATTTCGCGCTTCAACTCCCGCAGGCGGAGTTGCTGGGTGGGGTTGGCGCGCACTTCGAGGCGCTTGATTTCGCCATCGAGATGGCTGATTTCATCCACCGCGCGTTCGATTTCGCGGGCAAATTCCTTCCATTTGATGAGGCGGAAGGGGGCGCGGCGAATGGCCAGGGAGGTTTCCACCTTGGCGCGGTTTAGCTTGGCGCTGAGACGCTTGCGGGGCTTCTTGCTGGCCGCTGGGGTGGTTTCCACCTTCTCTTCCAACTGCTGTAACTTCTTGTGCAGAAGGATGATATCGGCGAAGTGCTTGGCGGCGTCGCTGCGCACTTTGATGTCCGCCGGCGAGCCTTCCTCGACGTCCCCAAGATCCACCACGCTTTCAATCTCGATAGCGGCCTTCTTCAGTTGGTCGGCCACATCCACCACCACACGCTGTACCAGGGCGCTCCGGCTGATCGCCTTCTGCATGCGCAACTTGCCGCGTTCCATGCGGCGCGCCAGATCGACTTCGCCTTCGCGAGTCAAGAGCGGAACGGCACCCATTTCGCGGAGGTACACACGGACCGGGTCGTCCGTGTAGATAGACTCTTCCACCGGGGCAGGGTGCAAAAAGTCGGCTTCATGGGCGGCCTCCGGATCGAAGAACTTGGGGTCTTCTTCGAAATTAAGGCCCAAGCTCTCGGGGTTCTCCGCTAAAAATTGATCTTCGAATTGATCCACTTAAGACTCACCTCCCCCACAGGCACACGACCGTACGCAGATCGGATGTCAGGGAATGGGGTTCTAACTGAAAGAAAATCGGCTTGCTCTTGCTGTGCTTACTACCGGTACAGCCCGAAGTGTTGAGAACAAAGGGTGCATTCGGGGTTCGGCTTTCATCTGATGGTATCATCATTCGTCAGCAAAGTTAAAGTCCTATTTTTAAAGATGTCTTAAAATCGTTTAGGTTACAGGGAATCTTGCGCGTGGGCCCGTGGCTGTCCGTCACCGCTTGGCCCCACGAATGCTAAGGCATTTTCTGCCGCATGAGGTGCTTCAGTTCGTTGAAGAACGCCTGCTCGTCCTGAAAATCGCGGTACACCGACGCGAATCGTACATAGGCGATCTTGTCCAGGTCCCGGAGGTTCTCCATCAAGAATTCTCCTATATTTATCGTAGATATCTCCCGGTCAGGTGAGTCGCTGACCTTCGATTCCACCCGGTTGACCAGTTCGGAGAGCCGCACCATGCTCACCGGACGCTTTTCGCACGCCTTCAGCAGCCCGCCGAGCACCTTCTGGCGGTCGAACTTCTCGCGCCGGCCATCCTTCTTGATCACCATGTACGGGACTTCATCAATTCGCTCGTACGTAGTGTAGCGGCGGGTGCATTCCAGGCACTCGCGGCGGCGGCGAATGGCATCGCCTTCCTTGCTCTCACGGGAATCGACTACCTTATCGTGCAAATGATTGCAGAATGGACACTTCATTCGGACGCCTCCCGGCCAATCCGCTTCAGGCTGTGCCAATCCAAACCCTCTTTCAGGGCGACGAACAGGCCCAGCGGCACAATTGCTACAAATGTAATAAACCAGAGAAACACGGCGAATGCCGAGGCCAGCTCCAAGCGGATGCCAAATAGTTCGGTAAGCACCAGGACGGAAACCACCTGCATGCCACCCCCCACACCGGGCATCTGGACCACCGATCCAAACGATACAAAGCCCATTAATATCAATACATCGACCAGGCCCAGATTGACAATCCCGGCGAAGGATTGCGCCAGGCACCAGTAGCAGAGGCAGATCAGCAGCCACTCCAGGGCCGAATAGACGAGGACCAGGAACAGGGCCGCGTCGCTGCGCATCGACTCCACCCCCTGGAAGAGCGCGTTGACGATTTTCTCCAGCCCCGCCAACCGTTTTTCCGGCAGGTGGTGCAGGGCGCCGAGCAGGCGGAGCCGCAGGGGTTCGGCGAAGTGACGCAGGGACAGCAGCACCAGCAGAATCGCCACCCCGAGCGCCCCGCCCACCTTGCCGCCGGCGGCCAGCACCCAGGTCAGTTTCTCCCCTATATGCAAGCCGGAGGTCTGCACCCGGGTCAGGGCGAAGGCGAAGAGCAGCAGGGCCATCAGAAGGTCAAAGATGCGCTCCAGCACCCAGGCGGCGAACTGGGAGGTCACCGGAACCTGTTCCTTGCGGGCGATCAGGTAGGGGCGCACGAACTCGCCGGGGCGGCCAAACAGGGTGCTCGCGGTGAAGCCGACCACGGTGGCGGAGAGCAGGTTGCGCATTGAGGGATGGGGCTTCAGCGGCTTGAGAAAGACGGCCCAGCGCAAGGCCCGCCCCCAATAGGTGCCGGCGATGGGGATCAGCGACAGCGCTACCCACTGCCAGTGCACGTGGGCGAACGTGCTGCCGGCCAGCTTCCAATCGAAGGCTGGGGCGTCGAACCGCCGGGCACGGAGCAGCCAGATGGCGAGCGCCGCGAGGAGCAGAATAGCGGCAACCCACTTCCACTTCGTGCGATGAGTCCAATTCGGGCGATGAATCGAGTTTTCTCCGCTTTTCGAGGGTGGGCGGGGAATTGGCCCCCCTACTGGGCTAGCATACCGGAAAAATTGAACCTATCATGAGAAAGCCTCGTTTCTTGTTATGGAAGACGAGAGCCATGGCCACCGCGACGCTAGCTTGGGAGCAATTTGGAGGAAACACCTCGAGCGGTGAGGCTGCCAGCCCGGTGCTAAATGTTTCCAGAGGCCGACATCTGATCGATAGGCTGGACCAACCCCTCGTCTCGCGATGTCTGAACGGCGATGAAGCCGCCTGGGAAGACCTTGTCCGGCAGCACACGCGCAACGTGTACGGCCTGTGCTTCCGTTTTACGAACAGCACGCAGGAAGCGCAGGATCTGACGCAGGATGTGTTCCTGCGGGTTTTCAAAACGATTAAGACCTTCCGAAGCACGGAGGGCAGCTTTCACACCTGGCTGGCGCGGGTGACGCGTAATCTTTTGATCGACCATTATCGCCGCACCCGCCAGGAGCGCGTGACGGATTCGATCGAGCAACAACTTCCGATGCTGGAAGAAGCCGGTGGCGCGGCCGCGGCGCGGCCGGACCAGGCATTGGCGGGGCGCGAGGCCAGCCAGATCCTGCAGGCGACCCTGCAGAAGCTCTCGCCCGATTTGCGCGAAGCGGTGATTTTGCGGGATTTGCAGGAAATGGAATACCGGGAGATTGCGGGAGTACTCGACATCCCCGAAGGCACGGTGAAAAGCCGGATCAATCGCGGACGGGCGGAACTGGCTCGTCTGTTGCGAAAGCA
>Ga0208587_1002203_pt1 | contig 10014 bp, 13 predicted proteins | sample NGESurdeep092012_7_FD_184472 | JGI IMG/M metagenome (GOLD analysis project Ga0208587, IMG submission 184472) | Arctic peat soil microbial communities from Barrow, Alaska - NGEE Surface sample 210 deep-092012 (SPAdes) | ecosystem: Environmental > Terrestrial > Soil > Wetlands > Peat ...
CGTGGAGAATGCTCAGCGAAGGCCCTTTTGCCGCTTTTTGCGCTCCTCCCCGGATTATTGAGAAGATACACAAAAAGCGATGGTCTGTCCCACCTACTTGGCGAAGCTCATGCGGAACCCGGTGGAGATCAACAGATCGTTGCGCTGGCGGCCCTGGACCGGGTTGCTGAGAAAGCGATCGCTGGCGGTGACGTGCCAGCCCAGCCATTTCTTCAGGACCGTGCTGCTTCCGATGTCGAAGTTGAGCCGGTAGGCCCCGGTGTCGCTCAGGTTAGTGAAGAGGCGCATCGACTGGGTGACGGACGTCCCCTTGGACACCTGGTAGGACAGGTTGTCGCCGAAGTTGGCTTCGGCGGAATTGCGGTTCAAGCCGTTCAGGAAGTTCTCACGCTGGTAATCGATGCCGGCATCGAAATCCAATTGCGTGTGTTCCGATTTCACCGCCCTGACGCCCGCGCCGCCGCCGGCGACGAAGCGGATGTTCAGGTTCTGAAAGCGGTCGTGTTCGTAATCGTTGAAGCCGGTGAGGAACATGCGCGGCGAGACGTTCCGGTTGTACTTCCAGCCGCCGCGCACGGCGCTCGCGATCGTGCTGGTCAGGTTGTTGACGCGCGCCGTGCTGTAGATCTGGTTGAAATAAAGCGTGATCTTGTCGTTGCGCGTGTTGCGGCCGGCGGTAAACGCGGTGGACAGCATGTCGCTGCGGGCGTTGCCGCGGGCCAGGGCGAGGCCGATATCGAGATTGCCGTTCCACAGTTCGAGGATGCCGGGATGCAGCAGGCGTTCAAAGTGATGCTGCTCGGCGGCATCGCGCACCGCGGCGATTCCGACCAGAGGCGCCGTCTTGGTCTCGGTGCCCGCGGCGATCTGTAACTGGTCGCCCGCGCTCGCGATCCTGCCCTTGACGGTTTCGCCCGAGGGCAGTACGACGCTGAGTTCGGCATCGCTGCGGAGGCTCTTCACGGCGGACCAGGGCATGGTCACTTCGCCGAGGAACTCGCTCTTGATGGTGAGCTTGCCGCCATCCTTCTTCACGATGGCGCCGGTGATGGTGTCGCCGTTGGTGAGCACCACCTGGTCGGCGGCCAGGGCAGCCCAGGAGAGCAACAGCAAAGGGGTGAAACACCGGACAAACTGATTAGTCATGGCTACACCATCCTGTATTAGCGGCCCTGTATCAGCGGCCTTCGTCGGAATCCAAATGGCACTTCTTGTATTTCTTCCCGCTGCCACACCAGCAGGGTTCATTGCGGCCCAATTTCGGCTCGGCGCGTTCGAACGTCTCGTCGTCCACCATGTCGAAGCCATCCAGACAGACTTCGTAGATGGAGGGCTCCTCCCGCTCGGTGATCTCCTGCCGCGCCGCTTCGATTTCCGCGCGCAGGTTCTTCAGCTCCTGGCGCGCCTCGCGCGAGAGCAGCGCGCCGTATTGTGTCTCGATGGTGGCGGCCGCCTGGCTGCCCGCGCCATGCATGACGTGCGCGCTGGTGAGCATACTGACGATCACCAGATCGCGCTCGTTCTTATCGAATTCGGACAGGTTGTCGGCCAGGCTGAGGAGGACCGCGGAGCGCCCCGGAACGTCCGGCATCAGGCAGAGCTGCTGGGCGAGGGCGGCCAGATCGAGCGCCTCGGCGCCGATGGAGAGCCGGCGGATGATGTCGAGAGTTTCGGCCGGCCGCCGGCGGGCAATGCGCAGGAAGGCCCAGCGCGCCGCGCCGCCGATGGTGTCATCCTCCAGCGGGACGAACCTGGCGAGAGCGGATAGGGCGGCGGGGTCGCCGATCTCCCCCAGCAGGGCGAGCGCGCGGACCACCAGCCCGTCGTTTTCGTGCAGCAGATCCTCGCCGTAAGCGTTGAGGACGCCCAGCAGCAGGGGAGCGCAATCGGCGCCGCGCGCCAGCACGCGATCGATCAGCGCGGCGTCGATGGCCTCCAGTCCGGCCACGAAGAGTTCGTGGAGCAGGCGGTGCGGCTCCAGTTCGCGCGTGACGGCTTCGGGTTCGTCATCTGGCGCGGGGGGCGGTTCGGCCAGGCCGCCGGATTCAAGTTCCGCCTGCGCCTCGGGATCGAAGTGCAGCTTCTCTTTGCCCAGGGCCGCGTAGGCGGCGCCGAGCGGCAGGCCGGCGAGGACGCGACCCAGCAGCAGGTATCCTTCATGTGAGATGGGGTCGGCCTCGATGAAGCGGTGGGCGAGTTGCGCGGCGAGAGTGTCGTCGCCGTTTTCTTCGGCGGTTATGGCGAGAAAGCGGGTGGCGGCTGGGTCGTGGGGATCCACGGCCAGGGCCTGTCGGAACGCTTCGGCAGCACCTAGAACCCCAGAGGCCATCTTGGCGGCAAGCTCGCGGCGGAACTCATAGATGGATTCGGGTGGGAAAATCATGGGGTGTGGCGATCAAGCGCGCGCGCCTAGTGCGCGGTGTATTGCTGCTGCGGCGGGTTCAGCGTAATTTCGAGGGTTTTCTCCTCTTCCGTGACGTCGAAGATCTGGCCGAAGGTCTGGTAGCCCTTGGCGATCACCTGGACCCGAATCTTACCCTGCGGGATGGACGGGATGCGGGCCTCTCCTTCCTGGTTGCTGCGCAGTTCGAAGGTAGTCCGGATGGCTTTGCCGAGCTTCACCACGGAGTGCCCCTGAACGAAGCGGACCACCACGCTGGCGTGGTCCACGGGCTTGCCGGCCTGGTCCTTGAGGACGATATTGATTTTGGTCATGGGAGCGGCCAGCGCGCTGGCGGCAAGAGAAGCGAGCAGGACGGCGGAGACCATCCAGGTGCGAAGAAAGCGATCCCGATTGCGCATACTTCGATTATAAACGCCCATCGGCGCCGTGGTGGTAGAATGGGAGTGTAGTACCTGCCAGACGCAACCATGTGGGGGCGCAACGGATTCGACGGGATTGAATCGTGGTGGGGAGGCGTGCCGGGTTCCGAGCTCCCGTAAAACGATCGGAAACTATAACTGCCAATACGCAGTTTGCATACGCTGCTTAAGTAATTAGGTAGCCGCTCCAGCCACTGAGCCCGCGCGGTGGTGAGTGAGCGTCATTTTGCGGGATAGGCCAAGAGCTTCGGTCCGGAGCTGGCGGCTGAGAACCAATCGGGCTAGGCTTCCATCACCCTTGCCGGTTCAGAGGTGGCGGTCAAAAATCATGAGCCGGATACGCACGTAGTTCTCTTCATTGCGGGCTTTTTCGGACGGGGGTTCAACTCCCCCCGCCTCCACCACGGGCATGTTGAAGGCTCAAAGACGCCACCGCCCGCCGTGCAAGCGCCCCGAGTCGGACCTAAGGATAGTCGGGCAACTCTTCCATTGATCGGGTCTTGGCGCGCTCGAAGGCCTTAGGCCGCGGGCGGCGATATTGGCGGTGGAGTTAGGTCTGGCGCACCGGGAACATTCGCCGATTTGACATCCACATTCGCGGTGTGTATGCTTCAAGGTGTCGTCACCCGGCACCTGTGAAATCCCATGAATAGACGCATCAACATCGTTCTCCCGGAAAGGACCGTCAGTGTACTCGACCGGGTGACCACGAAAGGCACGCGGAGCCGGTTTATCGACCAAGCGGTTTTGCACTACGTCGAAACGCAAGGCAAGCAAAGCCTTCGCGAACAGCTTAAAGCCGGCTACGGGGCGAATGCAGAGCGCGATCTGGCGATGGCCGCCGAGTGGTTCCCGATTGAGGAAGAAGCGTGGCGGACGTTTGAGAATTCCCGTACGACGAAAAAGCCCGCGAAATCCAAACGGGCATGACCTTCCCGCGAAGAGGCGACATCTACCTGGTCGAGTTTGACCCTGCCCGAGGCCACGAGATCCAAAAGACGCGTCCGGCCGTCATCATTCAAAACGACATCGGCAATCGGCATAGCCCCGTGACCATCGTAGCGGCAATCACCTCGAAACTCTCGCTGAAGCCATATCCTGTTGAGGTGGCGATATTGCCGGCGAGAGCGAATGGGCTCTTGGTGCAGTCGGCAATTCAGCTTGGCCAGATCCGCTCCGTGGACCAGCGGCGGCTTCTGAAGCGCCTCGGAGCCGTTGATGTGGGGGATATGCGGAGAGTCGATGCTGCGCTAAAAATAAGCCTCGGGCTGGTTGATTTCTGAGAGCGTACACAAGGCGCTCTCTTGCTTGACACTCGACACTTGTCACTTTACGATGGACTTGTGATCGGGAGCTTCCGGCACTCCGGGTTGAAGAAGATGTTCGACGGCAACGCGAGCCGGATCGCTGCGAAACTCCGTCCTCGCGTCGCGCTGGCAATCTCGGCCCTGGATGCCGCGGAATCGCCGCAAGAACTCAACGTGCCCGGTTACCGCCTGCACCAACTCAAAGGAGACCAGAAGGGAACCTGGTCCATCACGATGAGCGGAAACTGGCGGATCACGTTCCGATTCGAAGCGGGCAACGCCCATGATGTGGACCTGATCGACTACCATTAGGAGAGAATTATGCCCATGAAAAACCCGCCTCACCCCGGCCTGCTTGTCCGGTACGAGTGCATCGAACCACTCGGCCTGACGATCACCAAAGCCGCCGAAGGCCTCGGAGTGACGCGCCAGGCGCTGAACAATCTCGTCAACGGGAAGGCTGGAATTTCTCCGGAGATGGCAGTGCGGCTTGCAAAGGCCTTCGGCAGCACCCCGGAATTCTGGCTCCGTCTCCAGTTGAACTATGACCTTGCACAAGTGCGCCAGGATGCCATAGCGGTAAAGCGGTACAAGCTGGCCTCATAGTTTTAGGGGAAGGTCCCTCCTCCCACCGTACTCCCCCCTGCGCTGAGTCGCTCACTGTGCTGTAATCAGGGATCAGCCACCAACGGCGCATGAAACTTTTCTCTTGGAATATCCAACACGGCGGCGGTACGCGCGATGTCCGTATTGTCAGCGCGATCGCCGACCACAATCCCGATATCATCGCCCTCACCGAATTCCGCGCCAAACCCGGCATGGCCCTCTGCCAGGCGTTCGCCGCCAATGGATGGCCGCACATCGCCTCCAGCAGTCCCGCCGGCATCGACAACGGCATTTGCGTGCTTTCGCGAATGCCGCTGCGCTGCGACCGCCCCTCCACCGCTCCGCCCGAAAATGCCGTTCGCTGGCTGGATGTCGATCTGCCCGAGCAGGGCTTCGGCTTCGGCGTGATCCACATCCTCACCGCCATTCCCGGCGCCAAGGAACCCGAAGGCGCGGCCAAGGCGCGATTCTGGGATGCCCTGCTGGCGGCGGCCGAAGCCCGCATCGCCGAACCGCTCCTCTTCGTTGGCGACTTCAACACCGGGACGCCGCTGGTGGATGAAGCCGGATCCACCTTCGTGTGCGCCGAACACTTCGCCCGCCTGTCGGCCCTAGGCTGGACCGACGTGTGGCGCCACTTCCACGGCGATGCCACCGAGTACACCTGGTATTCCCTGCCGAGGGGCGGCGCCCCGGCCAACGGCTTCCGCCTGGACCACGCCTTCGCCACCCCGAGCCTGCTGCCGCGCATCACGGCCTGCCGCTACTCGCACGCCGAGCGCGAGCGGAAGGTCTCCGATCATTCCGCCATGATCCTGGAAATCAAGTGAGCCGCCACCCTCGGAAGCTGTCAAAGAATCGCGCCTGCCGCGTCCGAATCAAAGAATACCTTGGCATTCCAAACGGCTGCGCGCGGCGGTATGCTTGGGCGAGAGGTGAATCGTGTATTGTCCGCAATGCCGCTGCGAGTACCGAGACGGTTTCACCGAATGCTCCGACTGCCACGTTCCCCTGTTAGCCGGAACCCCTCCCCAGGAGCCAGTCGATCGGTTCGACCCCACTCTCGACCTGGTCGTGGTGCTGGAGACAAACGATCGCATCCAGCTTGCCTTCGCCAAGGGATTGCTGGAGGAGGCGGGCATTCCCTTCTTCATTCTGGGCCAAATCGCCACCCTGATCCAGGACGTGGATGGGTTTCTCCATAAGTGGGTCCGCGTGCAGGTGCCGCGCGACCGCGAGGCGGAAGCCAGGGAACTTATGGAAGAGGTGCTCCAAGCGGATAACAGCCTTCCAGACGCTGGCGAGGATGGCGCCGCGGCGCCCGGCGAGAACGCCTGATCTATTTGCGCTCGAAGATGAGGGTGATCGGCTTGTGCTCCGGCCTCACCACGCTGACCATCATGGTGCCATCCGCGGCCAGGGTGTAGCTTTCGAGAGTAATCGCGCCGGATTGCGTGGTGGTCACCTTCAGCACGTCGTGATCCCACCGGGTCTTGCTCTTGAGGTCTTTGCCGGTGCGAATCGTGGCGCCGCGGTCGGCGTCGGTCATATCGCTATAGAAGAAGGTCTCGGTGGCGCCGGCATACACGAAACTGCGCGAGACGGTGATGATGCCCTGATGGTCGTTGATCGTCACGGTGCCGGTTTGAACCACGGGCTGGCCGGCAAAATCGCTTTTGGTGGGCACCAGCGTCCAGGTGCCGTTCATGGTGCTGTGGTCGCGCGCCATGGCGGAGAACGCGAAGAGGAGGGTCGTCAGGACGGCTCCGGTAATGATAGTAGTTGAATTTGTCCTCATGATTTCCTTCCGGTGGCTACCGTTTTCAACGGAAGCGCATGTAGTGCTGGGAATGTTAGAGCACGCAGGGTACCACAGGCTTGGTATCATTTTTCACGACGCGCCATGAAGAGAGCCGGCCAGGAAATGGACAGTTTGTTTGGCGAGGAGGCTCCAGCTCGCGAGGCGATCGCCGAGGGGGCCACGCTGCTGCGCGGGTTCGCTAATGTGTCCGCGCAGCGCCTGATGGACGACCTGGCGAAGATTGTGGCCGTCGCGCCGTTCCGCCACATGGTGACGCCCGGCGGCTTCCGTATGTCGGTGGCGATGACGAACTGCGGGCAGGCGGGCTGGGTGTCCGACGCCAAGGGATATCGCTATGACGCGGGCGACCCGGTGACGCGGATGGCGTGGCCCGCGATGCCGCCGTCGTTCCACCAACTGGCGGCGAGTGCCGCGCGCGAAGCGGGGTACCCAGGATTCGAAGCGGACGCCTGTTTGATCAACCGCTACCAGCCGGGGGCGCGCCTCACGCTGCATCAGGACCGCAACGAGCGCGACTACCGTGCGCCGATCGTGTCGGTGTCGCTGGGACTGCCGGCGGTGTTTCTGTTCGGCGGCGCCAGCCGCAAGGATCGTCCGCGCCGCATGCTCCTCGCCAGCGGCGACGTGGTGGTGTGGGGCGGCGCCACGCGCCTGGCCTACCATGGCATCGCGTCGTTGAAGGATGGCGACCACCCGCTGACCGGCCGGTGCCGGATCAATCTGACGTTTCGCAAGGCGCTGTGAAGCATGTCGGAACGTGAGAAAAAAACAAATGGCCGCCGATGAACGCCGATCAACGCTGATAAAAACAAGATGCTTATCGGCGTTTATCTGCGTTAATCGGCGGCCATAAATGATTTTTTCACAGCTTCTCAGCAAGCGGCTTCCCGATAGGCGATTACCGCGCTTGATAGGTCGCGATCCACCACGTGTTGCCGAAGGAGTCTTTCACTCCGGCAACGCGCTCGTCGTAGAGTTTGTCTTCCGGCGGCGCGATTTCCTCCGCGCCCGCTTCCAGGGCGCGGCCGTAGGCGGCGTCCACGTCGGGCACGTAGACATAGATCGACGCGGGGGCGGCAATCGCGGGAGGCGGATCGCCCACTTCGAGCACCACTACCGAATCGCCGATGGCGGCCTCCACGTGCAAACAGTTCAGACCGAATGCGAAGCGCTCCAGTTCCACCGCGCCGAACACCTGCTCGACGAACTCGATCAAATCGGCATTGCCATAGAGATAGGGGCGAACCGTGCCCACGCCGTGGCGCACGTAACTGGCCCCGGTGGCCGCTTCCGCCAGTGCCTCGTCGGAAAGCTGCGCGTTCAAAACCTCGCGCGCATCTTCCCGGGTGGACACCGGCACGAGCACCGCCAGGCCGCCGGCTCCCAGTCCCGCGCGGATCCCCGCCCCGCGCAGTAACTCGCGCGCCAGTCTGGCCTCCTCCTGGGACTCATAGGTCTCCGCTACGGCGAACTCTTCGGTTTCGCCATGCGGCTCCGGCGCCTGCGCCACCGCGGGCGCGGGCGGCGCGGCTTGCAGTTTCCGTCGCGCCAGTTCTTCGTCGTAGCACGCGCGCGCCATTTGCACCAGGTCCTGGCGGTCGACGTCGAGCAATGCTTCGTCGCTCAAGCCGGCGTACTGGCGCCGGAAATCTTCCACACTCACTTTCATCGCGTGCCTCCCGAATCGGCTTAGGGAACTGACAAGACTGCCATGAATTTCCGGCGCTCTTTGCCGGAAATTCGCTGTCAGCCCTGTCTGTCCCCGGCTTGCCTTCAATCTGGTGTACCATGCGGCGGCACGCGGCGCTACAATCGAATTGCCGTGCTGCGCTTTTGGCTTCTGATTCTCGTCGCGGCCGCCGCACCCGCGCAGGTTCTCTACGAGCTTTCCGGGCGCATCGGCCCGGAAGGACGTGCGTCGGTGACGCTGTTCGGCGCTACCCACCCCTTCACCACTTCCACTTTCACCGACGAGAGCGGACGCTTCACCTTCAAGAAACTGGCGGCGGCGACATATACCTTGGCGGTTTTCCAGCCCGGACGCGGCGACGCGCGCCAGACCATCGAGGTGGGACCCAGCCTGGCCGATGCGCACAACCGCGTCCAACTCACCATCACCCTCAGGGACGCCGATTTCGACCCCACCAGCGACCGCCGGCGGCACTCGGTCACGACGCGCGAACTCGCCATCCCGGAGCGCGCGCTGCGCGACTACGTGGACGCGCAACGCGATCTGGAAAAGCGCGACGTGGAAGCCGCCGAGAAACACCTGGAACACGCCGTGGAACTGGCGCCGCGGTTCGCCAACGCATGGAACACGCTGGGCACCATCGCCTATCAGACGCGCCGCTTCCCGCTGGCCGAGCAGCGTTTCCGCCAGTCGCTGAAGCAGGACCCCACGGCGTACGAACCGCTGGTCAATCTGGGCGGCGTGCTGGTCACCGTGCACAAGCTGGATGAAGCCCTGGAGGTCAACGTCCACGCCACGCTGACGCGCCCCAACGACGCGCTGGCCAACTCGCAGCTCGGCATGACGTATTTCGAGCTGGGGCAGTTCGATTCCGCCGTGAAGTATCTGGAGCGCGCGCGCCAGCTCGATCCGGCGCACTTCTCGCATCCCCAACTGTTCCTCGCGGAGATCCATTTGAGGCGCGGCCAGAAGTGCGAGGCGGCGCGCGTGCTGGAGGACTTCCTGCAATATCATCCGGATTACCCGCAGGCGGAAATCATGCGCCAGAACATTGTCGAATTGCGACAATAGAAGCTCGCGTGCGTCTCCCCATCGACGAGCTGCTCCCCGCCATTCCGCACCACCTGCGCACCGGCAACCATCTCGTGCTGGAAGCGCCGCCTGGGGCGGGCAAGACCACGCGCGTGCCGCCCGCGCTGCTTGACCTGCTCGGGCTGGCCGCGCGCGAGGTGCTGGTGCTGGAACCGCGCCGTCTGGCCGCGCGCCTGGCCGCGCGTTACGTGGCGGGCGAACGCGGCGAGGCGGTGGGCGAAACGGTGGGCTATCAGGTGCGCTTCGAGGAGGTGGCGGGACCGCGCACGCGCCTGCGCTTCCTGACCGAAGGCGTGCTCACGCGGCGCATGCTGAGCGACCCCTGTCTAGAGCGCGTGGGCTGCGTGGTGCTCGACGAATTCCATGAGCGGCATCTGGAAGGCGATCTGGCGCTGGCCTTGCTGCGGCGCTTGCAGCGCACCGGGCGGCCGGATCTCAAGATCGTCGTCATGTCGGCGACCCTCGATGCGGCGCCTATCGCGCAGTATCTGGCGGGCGAGGGGAGGCAGGCTCTGCCCGTTCTCCGGTCGGCGGGGCGGCAGCATCGGCTGGCGATCGAGTACACTCCGCATTCCGCCGCACCGCTGGAAGACCAGGTGGTGGCCGCGCTTGAACGGCTGGCCGCCCCCGGGCTCGCCGTCGGTGGGATGGGCCACGTGTTGGTGTTCCTGCCC
>Ga0208587_1002208_pt1 | contig 10007 bp, 7 predicted proteins | sample NGESurdeep092012_7_FD_184472 | JGI IMG/M metagenome (GOLD analysis project Ga0208587, IMG submission 184472) | Arctic peat soil microbial communities from Barrow, Alaska - NGEE Surface sample 210 deep-092012 (SPAdes) | ecosystem: Environmental > Terrestrial > Soil > Wetlands > Peat ...
GACCGTCCATAGCGAGAGCCACGAGGCTTCCGGCCTCGTCCCGGATGGCGGCCATGTCGGACGAGCCGAATTCCACGTCGCCGTAGGGGTCGATGCGACTGAGTAGCAGGAGGTCCGGGCTGAATGGCAAGAGCCGGTCAAAGTCCCCTGCGGCGTTGAACTCGCCTCCAGATGGGTCAGGCAAGCTGACGACTTGCCCATTGATCTCAAGCGTGACCACGACACCCATACCGAGCAGTATCGCAGCGTCCGCTTCCGCTGATGGGGCGCTCGATCGTGCCGATGTCCGAATGGTCGGTAGTCGCCCCGCCTTAGGGTTTCGCCATGACCCGGATCCCGCTGATCGTCGAGCCCGACCCCGATGACCCCGAGTGCGCTGAGGTCATGGTCGACGGCAGTATCGCGGGACGCCCGTACCGCTTCGTTCTCGACACTGGTGCGGCACGGACGCATGTCGTGGCCGACGACTTCACCACCACCCTGGCGAAGTATGGGAAGCACGACTCATCAGGTGTCTTCGCCGTCGGCAGCAATCCGCTCGTGACCCTCCCGGAGCTGGTCGTGGGTCCAATGGCCGGATCGAGCGTTGATGCCGTGCTGGTTGACGCCACCCAACCAGGAGCCCAGAACCTCCTGGGCATGGATGTTCTGAAGGGTCACCGCTGCCACTTCCTGTTCGACAGCGAAACCCTCGTCGTTGAGGCGGCACGGGAGGTGGACGGTATGCGCCCTCTCCAGATGGATGACGTGTCGCATCCATATGTAGAGGTGAGCTGGCCTGACGTGACGGCGCATTCCGTCTGGGACAGCGGCGCCGGCATCACCATCGTCGACCAGGCTTTTTGGCGGAAGCACCCAGATCTGTTCGAGGAGGCTGGTACGTCAGTCGGTACCGATGCCACGGGTACGCAGGTCGAGACCCCCACGTTCGTGATGGCCGAGGCAGAGATCGGAGGGGAACAGTTTGCCCGGCACAGAGTCGCCGTAGTGGACCTGTCGCAGGCCAACGCCACCCTGGACCAGCCCATGGACCTAGTCCTGGGCTACACCACCTTGCGGCAAGCCAACTGGCGCTTCGACTTTCCGGCCAAACGATGGGCCATCACCCGGCGTCTCCTCTGACTTGTCGGGGCGGGACGACGCGCGCGCGTGCCGCGATGGGTGTGCGTCCTTGTCCGTAGACCGATCGGTGACCGGTCATCGACGTCCACTCGTGTGTCCGGTCCTGCGGTCTCGCGTTCGGAGGGACAACCGCTCCCCACCCCAACAGCGGCATGCCCGCCATGGGCTGGGGAGCGGTCGGGTCGTTCGGTTCAGTCGTCTGGACTGAAGCTGTACTCCCCGTCCCAGGCCCAGTCGGGGTGGGTGTTGTCGCCGATGAAGGAGACATCGGCACTGGCGTGGAAGTCTTCGAACTTGCCGGTTCCGCCATCGAACGTGACGGTTCCGGTCCCGGTGGCGAAGTTCAGGAAGACGTGTCCGAACGCGCTGTTCCCGTGTCCGGTGTCGAGAACGATGTCGGTGTCGAGTTGACCGATGGTGAAATCGGCTGCATCGGCGTAGATGACCTGTGAACCGCGCTTGATCATCTTGAGGTTCGAGGAGGTGATCGTGCAGAATCCACCTGCCTGGCCTGCGAACTGCGAGCATTCCTTGGTGACGTGAAGGGCCCCCGTCCGGGGCGAGGCCGAGGCGGGTGCCAGCCCGGTGAACGCAAACGCTCCGGCCAGGATGCCGGTGATGACCATGCTGAGAATGCGCTTCATGATGTGTCCTCTCCGTGGTGGTGACCGCTGTGGGTCGTGCCGAGTTCGACGACCGCGACCGAAGTCCCCAGTCCGCGCAAGGCGGGTCGAGGTAGCTGTTTCATTTCGGTTCCTTTCTGCGATATGAGGTTTGCTTATCCGAATGCTCACTCCATGCCTGTCGAAACCATCTCCGACTCCGGGATGCGGGTGGATAGATACTTGACTGTCGCAGCTGGCGGGTTTCTCCCACATCGGAAGGAACCCCTTATATTTGCTGTCGGTGGCCTTAGGCCACGTTTGCGACGGCCCCAGATCCTCGGTGACAAGGGCTGCCCCGAGCGAGACACTGTGACGATGGGGAATGCCGGGAATGGCAAGAGCAGACTGTTCGCCGGGCGGGTGCTCGAGCTGCGGCGGCTGGCCGATGGTCTGTCGGGGTCCGCGCAGGGGCAGCCTTTAGCGGTGTTCGTCCACGGCGAGGCGGGGGTGGGCAAGACGCGGCTGGTCCGTGAGGTTACGGAGCAGTATCGGGCTGGTGGCGGGGAGGTGTTGTGGGGCACCTGTGTGCGCTTCGGCGCGGCCTCGGTGCCGTTCGCGCCCGTGCTGCAGGCCCTGGACCGCTGGGCCGGACAGGTTGACCTGGAGGTTCGTTCGAAGGTCCTCGAAGGTTCCGACGCGGTGTCCGTCCTGCTGCCTTCCATGGGCGCGGGCTCTCCCGATGTCCCTGCGAGCCGGTTGCTGCCGGTCGTGGACCGGGTTCTTCAGCGGATCGCCTCGGACCGACCCACAGTGCTTGTGGTCGATGATCTGCAGTGGGCGGATGCCGCGTCGCTAGACTCGCTCGCTTACCTGATCGCCGGGTTCCGGGGGCAGAACCTGGCGCTGGTGGTCACCATCCGGGAGGAGGACCGCCCGGTCGGGCATCCCCTGCACGGCTGGCTGGCCGACATGCGCCGCCTCCCGGGGGTCGCTGAGCTGGTCCTGGCCCGCCTCGACCCGGACGAGAGCACCGAACAGATCGCCGCGCTGCTGGGCCGCCCTCCCGGCGAGGAACTCGTCGGCGATGTCCTGGAAAGGTCAGGGGGGAACGCCTACTTCACCGAGCTGCTGGTGCGTGATCTGCCCCAGAACGCGGAGCGCCTGCCCGCCGAGGTTCCCCACGCGTTGCGTGAGGCGCTGCTGGCGCGGTGGCACTCACTCTCGGAGCCCGCCCGGCTGATCACCCGACTTCTGGCGGTCGGAGGCCGTCCCATGACATACGAGATGCTGTATGCCGTTGCCGAGTCCAAGGTCGTGGCGGACGACATACCGATGCTGCTGCGTGAGGCCGTCGAGGGCGGAGTGCTGCAGGCTATCGGCGGGCGGGCCTGGTTTCGCCACCCCCTGCTGGCTGAGGTCCTCCTCGCGACCATGACGTCCCCGGAACTTGTGCCGGTGCACGCCGCCTACGCGCAGGCCTTGGAGGCCAGCGCCGCGAACCGCCCGGACCTGGCAGGTGCCTTGTCGGCCGATCTGGCCGTCCACCACGAAGGTGCCGGTCACTTCGACCGCGCCTTCGCCTACTCGATCCGGGCGGCCGACTACGCCCACGAGCTGCACGCCTCCAGCGTGGAAGCCGCTCACCTGACCCGGGCCTGCCAGGTGTGGGAACGCGCCGGCCGGGAAGTTCGCGGTTCAACCCAGGACCGGATCGCCCTGCTGCTGCGGACCAGCCGGGTCGGGGAGCAGGCCGGCGTCCCGGAGACCACCCAGTTCCTGGACCAGGCGCTCTCGCTGGTGGACCGGCAACAGCAACCACTGCTGGCCAGCACCATGCTGGTCGAATGGTCCTGGTCGATGTCCTGGGGCAACAGCAGGCCCCTCGATGACCAGAACCCGCAGGTTCGCCCGGAGGTTCTGGAGGCGGTTGAGCTCACCAGGCCATTCCCTGACAGTCCCGAGCGGGCCTGCGCCCTGGCGCGGCTCGTGGATGCGACGCTGTGGGACCTGCACGCACTTCAGCCGCCGGCAGAGATCTGGGGTCAGGTCCAGGAGGCGGTGGAAGTGGCCCGGCGCAGCGGTTCAGCGGCAGCCATGGCACGTGCGTTGTGTAGTAGGGCCCAGTATCTGATCTGGGACAACCGGCCTTTGGAGGCCGTCGGGGAAGCCGAGGCGTCCTATCGGCTGGCGAGCGAGGCGGGGCACACCGACATCATGCAGGATGCGGCGTTCACGCAGGACAACGCTCTCCGGGCCCTGGGGCGTACCGCAGAAATCGCGGATCTTGGGCAGACCGCGTCCAAGGAGCTGCTGGCATTGGGGGCCACCCAATGGGGCGGGGTCCTGGCGGTCAGGGCTGCCGAGGGGCTCTTCGAGCTGGGTCGCTGGGCGGAGTCTGATGACCTCGTGCGCAAGGCTTTGGCAGCACGGCGTGGCGGTCTGGCCGGCGCCGACGTGAGGTTGTCCGCGGCACGGCTCGCCGCGCGACAGGGACTGACGGCCATCGCCCAGCAACACGTCGACCGAGCACTCGAGCTGGGGCCGATCGACCACGTCGGGCTCATGGGGCGCGAGACCGAGCTGCAGCTGCTGGTAGCTCGCGGTGAGATGCAGCGAGCGTTGGAGCTGTGCCGCCCGCTCCTGAGGCAGTATCTCGCTGAGGGCGATTGGGACACTGACTGGCTGCTGCTGTGGGGTGCGCGAGCCGCGGCTGACCTGGCCGCACAGGCCCGTGACAGCCGCGACCAGGACGCGGAGAGGAATGCGATTCACCAACTGGACCAGCTGTTGGCCATGGTCGAGGCGACCCCGCTTGCCCGCCCAGGGTTGTCAGCCCAAGATGACCCGATCTGGACGACCTACCGGGCCGTGACAGTCGCCGAGACCGGCCGCTGCCGCGGGTCGGCCGGGCAGGCCGCCGGCTGGGAGCGTGCCGCGTCCAGCTGCTCTGCGATCGGATTGCGGTGGTACGAGGCGATGTGTCGATGGCGTTGGGCCCAAGCGCTCCTTTCCGAAGGCGCGACCAGGAGCGCGGTCGCCCAACCGCTGCGACAAGCTCACACCCTCGCCATGCAGATGGGCGCCGCGCCCCTGGTCGCAGAGACCGAGTCCCTAGCCCTGGCCGCCCGGATCAACCTCGTCGAACCAGGCCCCCTAATGGAGTCGTCGGGGCAGCATTCCGTCTTGGCAACGCTGACCACCCGGGAGCGAGAGGTGCTCAGCCACCTGGTCGCCGGACGGACCAACGCTGAGATCGCCCGCGACCTGTTCATCAGTGACAAGACCGTCAGCGTCCACGTGACCAACGTGCTCCGCAAGACCGGCACGCCCAACAGGGTTGAAGCAGCCAGTCTGGCGCTCAGACTTGGACTGAATTGACCCAGGGACCGGCAACCAGCGAACGCGGCCGTCATCGACACTCCAAACGCGCTCTCGTTAGCCTGCTCGTCGAGCGCGGAACGTCCGCCGCTTTCCGCGGGACCGTAAGCGGAACGATGATCGGACGCACCTGAGCCAAGATCGGTGTCGTATGACGATCCCGTTGCGGACACCTGGCCGCCGGCGCGCTCCTGCTTGACACCGCGCGAAATGCGGCAAAGTCGGAAGTTCTGATTCCGGCAAGAGTGTGGCAACCGACGGACATATCCAGCCTGCAGCCGCGAGGCCGAGAGCTACGTGTCTCACTCAGTCGACCCCACGGAAGCCGGCCCTCTGGGCGGCGTCAGCGTCCGTGAACCACAGATGGGGGTCAGCATGCCCGTAGGTTGGGTGGTCGGGCGTGACGAAGGTCTTTGTGTCCTCCCACGCCTTGACGGGATGGCCGAGCGGGATGGCGCCGTCGTCGATGATCGCCGCGGATCCGACGCCGTACCCGCCATCACGCACCTCCTCCAGCGCTGAGGTACGGCGGCTGTCGGCGTCGGCATCACCGTTGTCGTGGTCTGACTGCTCGTGACTGCGTCCCGGCTCGCCGGGTGTTGCCCCTTCCACGAGGTTGCCGTCCGCGTCCCAGACCTGCGGGCCTCCCGCCTTATCGGCGTTCCAGTCACCCGTCTGGCGTGACTCTTCACCGGCCGAGATGTCATGCTTCGCTGGGTCGTGTTCTCGGGCAAACTCTTCGGCGGACTTGCGCCGCTCCTCCTCATCGTCACGGTCCCGTGGGTCCGCGCCGCCCGCCGTCTCCCTCTGCGGGTGCTCCGAATCGCCGGACGCTTCCGAAGCCGCGGCTCGACCCTTGTCCGTCTCGACCGTCGGCTCGGTGGGCGGCTCCTCTTCGGTGGATGTCCCACTCTGCTTCCGGTCCCCGTTGTCCGTCTCGACCCTCGGCTCGGTGGGCGGCTCCTCTTCGGTGGATGTCCCACTCCGCTCCCGGCGCCCATCGTCGGTGTGTTTCCGATCTGCGTGGTCTTCCCGCTCACCTGGCTGATCCGTCACGATGACTCCTCGCTCGCTGAGGCCGGCGGCCTCCTGCCGCCCAAGGTATCGGGGAGTCTGCGCCATCTCAAGAGACCTGAAACGACAGCTACCGCACCCAGAACTCCGCTGCCCCCCCAGCCTCCTTTCCCCGCCGCGTCGCCGGCGTAACCATGCAACGGTATGTCGTCACATCGGCAACAAAGTGCGCTCTATGCCGCACAGCACTAAGCGGGCGTCGCCCGACGTGCGGCGGATCAGTGGTTCGTCAGAGTTGCGACTCGTACGCGTATACGTAGAAGGGACATCGCACTCGTCGCGACTCCGGCCTCCAAGGCCCGGTGAACCGCATCGTCAGCGGATCCGGGTGCAGCTCGTGCAAGTCTTCGACGTCGTCAGGCAGCCAAGTCGTCACCACGATGCTTCGAGTCGTCAACACCACCTGCCGCTCCAGATTGGAAGGATGCCTCCCTGACCATTGCGGCCGAGTCACGTCTCCGTTGTCGCCGCGCCTCACGATCAAGCATGAGCGGATGCTCGTCGAAGCCGAGCCCTGAGCGGAAGACTCACGTCACACGCGGCGAAATGACGCACCTCAAGACCGGCTGACGTGGTCTTCCGATTCGCTGCCGTTGCCAATGCTGACCGGTCCGCTCGTACCATGAATGAATGACGACGGTACTTGTTCAGGGCCTCGGGGAGTGTCGGTGCCCGCAGTGACCGGCGATCGGGGCCGAGACCGGGACGATGCTGGTCGGCCACGGCAGGGACGCCCTCGCGATGCTCTTGGCCGCCCCCTGCCCTATGGGACTGCCGGCGTCGAGCCGGTTCCGGAAGAGGCGCTGCCGCCGGTGGAGACAGTTAACTTGGCCCGGAGGCTGGTGCAGGAAGGCCGGCCGTTCGCTGCGCATGAGGTCTTGGAGGCCCGCTGGAAGGCTGGTCCGGACGAAGAACGCGACTTGTGGCAAGGTCTCGCGCAGGTCTGTGTCGGCCTGACGCATGCCGCCCGCGGTAACAGCATCGGAGCTGCCCAACTCCTCGAGCGAGGTGCGGCCCGAGTCGAAGAGTACGAGGCTGGCCACGGTCCGGCGTACGGGCTCGACCTGATCGCGATCATTGCGTGCGCGCGCGAGCACGCGGCCGCAGAACACTGAGACATACGGGTCGCTCACGCGCGGCGGTGTGACGCGCTTCGATCGATGAAACCCTCGGGCTGCGGTCAACGGCGAGCTGACTGCCGAATCAGTTCGCCCTCAATGGACGGCGCCGGTGGTTGTGATGACTCCGTGACCAAGCTCTCGGACCGATCCGTCATGAGACCAACCGCCATCAGCCTGTCGCACGCGGGCTCGCTCATGCCTTCGTCCCAGCCGTCGATGAGAAACGCCAGGTCTTCCGTCAGTGCCCGATCGATCATCTCGATGGAGCGCAGGTACGAATCGCGAGTGCACCGACCGCTGAGATACTCCCGCAACATGAGACCAACGATCTTGGCCTTCGCCGTACTCTCCACCCGATCAACGATCCCGATGACGCGTTCACCAAACTCCTCAATGCGATCGTCGTCTTGTAGCTTTTCGCGGAAGCTGGCTGCCTCCTTCTCGGTCAGGCTCCCCAGGCCAAGGAGCAGGGCGATCAGCTTCTTTGTCAGCCATGCCTCACGCAGCCCGGCGGCTCCCCGTGTCAGAGCGAGAACGGTCTTCACGACCGGTATCTCGTCCGCGATCCCACTGTCGACCAAGGCGTCGAACCCGAGCTCTGCGTAGGCCTGTGTCAGATCCTGCAACTCGGGCATCTTCGCGACCGTCTCAGCTAGGGATCGCCCGACCGGTTCGCCTTCGCCGACTTCCTTCATGCAGGCAATGCTGCCAGACCCCAGGCTGGCTGGCGCGTCGCAGGACTGGTCCCGGCGCATGCTCTCGTTGACTTCGCCGGATGCACTGGCCCTACCGATCCCCTAGCCCTTTGGTCAATGGTTACACGCGGCGGTATGACGCAGGCGCAAGGTGCGCGACTCGCGGGTACGCGCGTATGGCGGCAGTGAGCGGAATGTTATGGCCCGCCATGTCCGCTGGTGTCCGGGCTTCCGCCGTTGGGGACTTAGGTGCATGAGGCTCTCGACGGGTGGATCCGGCGCGCGTGTCGGAGTGCACGAACGAGACGTCACCCGGCGCCTTCGATGACCTGAGTGAGGCTCGCAGCCTGGTAGTGCATGAACGGCCCTGTCCAGGCTTGGGTAAAATGATGCCAGCAATCCGACGGCTCAACTAATCCGGTTCAGACTCCGCGTCGGCCGCCTGGCGACGAGCCACACCCGGTGACCGGTCCGACCCGCCCAAAGCGCTTGAAAGCGGGTACGGCTTCAAGCCGATCCTCATTGCTGTGACCACCCGGGAGGCCATCTACTCTCTCGTCAAGAGCCTCATCGACCGTGGGCACGCCAGCTCGTCGGACCAGCGAATGGTCGCCGTCTTGTCAATACGATCACCCGGCAACCTGCATACTGCTCGGTATGGCTGACAACGATGACCGCGGCAAGACCGAGGTCAACGAACCGATCCTGGAAGAGCACGGGGACGTCCGTCGTCGGTTCGCGGAGTTGTGGAACGAGCGTACCTCCGGCGAAGCAGGCGCCGTCGACCTCGCCGCCGCTTGGCAGCCGGTCGCCAGCATGCTGGAGGACCACGCGAGCGCCCAGGACGAGAGCGCAGACGCGGTCTTGCCGAGGGAAGGCCACGACGACACGCCTGAAGAAGCCCTCGACTCCCCTCCGGCGGAAGGTGAGCGCGGCGTCAGCGGTGACTTCCCCGAGCACAGCGACGAAACATCCCTGTCGCGCCCTGCGGCCCAGTGAGTCGCAATCCGCCCGGGCTGCCATCCGGGCGGCAGGACCTCCGGGGCGGACATCGACCCGCAGGACTGCGAGGTTCTCCAAGCCAGGCCGCACGGCGTCAATGCATCACTGAAGGATCATGATCAACAGCGGGACCACTTCATCGAAGTCTGTCACCGAAGTCCTAGAAACTGCCGATATCGGTTGGCGTCGGCGTCGGCGTTGAGTCTGTCGTTGGCATTGACTTGCGTGTCCCACGTTGACACCAGGCACGGTCTGTCGGTGATCGCGGAGGTCCGCGACCTGACTGGCGGGGATGAGGCGGGCAGGTAGGTCATCGGGCACGGTCCTGTGGACAAGATGTGGGTGCTCTGTGGGAAACGCCAGATCGGCGGACAGCTTCTTGAGCGTGGCCAATGCGTCGGTGACCAGGCGTTTGGCTCCTCGAGGCGAGCCACACGATCCCTTGCGCAGGCGTTGGGCCACGATCACCGGCGCCGTGTCCTTGGTGGTGAGCGTGGCCAGTATGGCGTTCAGGCCACGGACCCCGGAATACCCGTAACCAGAGCCCTGCTTGGCGTAGCCGTGGACCTCGATGATCGTGTCATCGATGTCGACCATCACCTGCTCGCCGATCCCGGCGACCACCGGGGTCCTGGCAGCCAACCCGCCCAGGAACCTGCCGGCCACCGCGTCGAGCTGGCGGACATGGCCGAAAGTGAACGAGCGCAGGAACGAACCCAACGTCGAGGGCGCGTAGACGCCGGCGAAGACCTTGCCCATCCCACCGTGACGCAGCAGCGCCATGTCATCGATGCTATCCGCGCCGGCGACCATCCCCGCCACCAGCGAGGAGACCTTCAAACCCGCGTTGGCGCCCTTGTCAGTCGGCACGCTCAGATGCTGATCGGCCAACCTGGCAAGGCCCGCTGACCGGGCCAGAGCCAGTATCGGGACCAGCCCGGCCGACGACACGAGCTTTGGGTCGTTGAAGACTGCTGACCTGACCGGGTGAGTGTGAGAAAGTTGCATCT
>Ga0208587_1002214_pt1 | contig 9985 bp, 10 predicted proteins | sample NGESurdeep092012_7_FD_184472 | JGI IMG/M metagenome (GOLD analysis project Ga0208587, IMG submission 184472) | Arctic peat soil microbial communities from Barrow, Alaska - NGEE Surface sample 210 deep-092012 (SPAdes) | ecosystem: Environmental > Terrestrial > Soil > Wetlands > Peat ...
TACCCACGAATGATTCGGCTTTGTTCTCGTTTCGATTCTGTGCTGTTCACCCCAAAGATCTCCGAGATTCCCAGCTACTGCAATTATTCGAGGTCCCCTCCAGTGTGAAGCGGCCAGCACGCTCGGGTTCCGAGATCATCATACGAACACACAAGCACCGCCCAACGAACAAGCGGGAACCGCCGTTTCGGAGCAACCATTCCCGACGCGCACCGTTGGTTCGCTGTCAAACAAGCAAAGGAACTCCAGAATGTCGAATGCGAACCAGAGCAGCTCGAATCAGAATTTCGCGCAGCAACAGAACGGCAAGGAACAAACCGCTACAGCGGAGGCGTCGACCAGCAGTTTCCCGGGCGGCTTTCAGGCGATTGCCACTGCTTACGGCGACTACACGAAGAAATCGTTTGAAGACACCAAGTCTTTTGTCGAGAAGCTCTCAGGCGTGAAGTCGTTCGACAAGGTGGTCGAAATTCAAACCGAATTCGCGAAGACGGCTTTCGAGACATTCGTCAGGGAATCACAGAAGATTGGCGCCCTGTACGGCGATCTTGCCAAGCAATCCTACAAGCCGTTAGCCGGCTTCGTCGCCAAGATGGCCCCGACAAACCGATAAGTTTTCCACACAACCGATCGGGCACAGCTAGCCGGCCACGTCGCCCGCAACGAAGCCGGGTACTGAACCCGCCGACGCAAAAACGAAAAACCCCGCCCCTTGCGGGGCTTTTTTCCGATAACCACTCAACGGCAACCGAGAGCCTGCGCACTGCGCTTCTCAACCAGGAGAATCATGTCTGATCCTAATCCGCCTTTCCAGGATCTGTCCTTTGATCCAGATGACGTAACCGCCGTCAACAAGGCGTACGACCTGGCATGTCAAACGCTTCAGAATATCGGTCAGCCAGAAGTGGATCGCGAAATCATTGCCATAAGAATTTTGCAGGCCGCAGAGAGCGGCGAATGGAACACCGATAAACTGTGCGAGCGTGCCATCCATGGATTGACGGCGCGCGACTATCGGCAGCATCGAAATTGATGTTGAACCCGGATGGCGTTGAGTGCCAGACCTGATCGACTCACCCGCCGAGGCCTGCATCCTTCAGCCGCCCGGCCAGCCAGACCGTTAACGGCCCGTCCAGCACGCCGCCGACATACACATCCGACGATGTGACGTTGTTTTTCGCAAGCGTCAGATAGACACCGATCCGGTAGGCAAACCACAAATGCGGATCGGTCAGCGCCCGCAGCTTTTGCTGGTCATGTTCCGGCGGCTGACGATTGGCTGCCTTCCTGACTTCGATCGCGAGCAGGTTGTTGGGAATGCGGCGCTGGTGCACGACGATGTCGGGATAAACAGATTTTCCAAAATGATCGTCGGTAGAGACCATGGTTCCATGCGGAAGCCGCAGCGTCCGCTCGCCCAGCCGGTCGTAATCGCAGTCGACCTCCCATCCCGGGAATTGCTTTTCGATTTGCACCGCCAGCCGGTGCGTCAGCGGACGCTCCCCGAGATCCTTCTCAAACAGATAGGTCTCGCACGCGTAAAACTCTCCGAGCGCAGCTACAACCTTGTTCAGCTCGGTCTGCATTTGGCCTCCGACAAAAGCATCTTAGGCGCGAGCTTGCGGCAGTTCAAAGGCCGTCCTTACATCTGCACTTCGATCAACCGCGGTCCCTGCCCGGCGATGCCTTCCGCCAGCGCCTTGACGAGATCGTCGGCAGTGGCGACGGCGCGGCCGGGAACGCCCATGCCCTTGGCGAGCGCGACCCAGTCGAGCGTGGGGCGGTCGATCTTCAACATGTCCAGCGCGCGCTGTCCCGGCTCGCCGGCGCCGACGCCATCGAATTCGCCCCGCAGGATCTGGTAGATACGGTTGGCGAACACGATGGTCAGAACGTTGAGGCCTTCTCTGGCCTGCGTCCACAGCGATTGCAGCGTGTACATCGCGCTGCCGTCGCCGACCATGCAGATCACCTTGCGATCGGGGCACGCCACCGCCGCGCCGGTCGCGACCGGCGTCGAAAATCCGATCGAGCCGCCCATGTTCTGCAGCCAGTCATGCTGGGGAGCAGCTGACGTCGGCGGAAAGAAGCCGCGCCCCGTCGTGATCGATTCATCGACCACAATGGCGTTTTCCGGGATCGCCATCGCGATCGCCTGCGCGATCGAGGCGTGGGTCAAGGCCCCGGTCGGTTTTGCAAGCTCGACCAGGGCTTGCGGTTTGGCATCTGTCGGCTTGGCGCCCAAAGCGGACGCCAGCGCCTCCAGGGCGGCGACCGAGTTTTCTCCGCCCGATGTCATGCGATGGACCTCGCAGCCCTCGGGTTTTAACAGGCTCGGCTTGTTGGGGTAGGCGAAAAACGCCACCGGGTCGTTGGCCTCGACCAATACGATGTGCCGGAAATCCTTCAGGATCGGCAACGCCTGCTCGATCACATAGGGAATCCGGTCGATCGCGAACCGCCCGCGCCCCCGCGCCATGCGCGGATTGTAGGTCTGGCCCATCACCTTGCAGCCGGTCTTCCCGGCGATCTGCGCCGCCAGCGCCAGCCCCTGCTCGGTCAGCGCGCCGCCGGTCAATAGCAGCAGCGTCTGTGCGCCGCCGCGCAGCACCTTCGCCGCGTTGTCGACGGCCTGCGACGAGTAGCTGGCGCGCTGGGATTCCGCCGGGACCTGCGCAATGCCGTCGGCCTCGTTCCACGCGGTGTCGGCGGGCAGGATCAGGGTTGCGATCTGCGGCGGCGCGCTTTTGGCAGCGGCAATGGCGGCCGCGCCGTCCCTGGCGACCGATTTCGCGTCCGGCGAGGTCCGCACCCATGCCGACATCGGCCTCGCCAGGCCCTCGATGTCGGATGTCAGCGGCGCATTGAATCCGATGTGATAGACGGCGTGCTGGCCGACGATGTTGACGATGCCGGAATTCGCCTTCTTGGCGTTGTGCAGATTGGCGAGGCCGTTGGCGAGGCCGGGTCCGAGGTGCAGCAGCGTCGATGCCGGCGTGCCCTTCATGCGGAAATAGCCGTCCGCCGCACCCGTCACCACGCCCTCGAACAGGCCGAGCACGCAGCGCATGCCCTCGACCCGGTCAAGAGCCGCGACAAAATGCATCTCGGAGGTGCCGGGATTGGCGAAGCAGACGTCAACACCGCCCGCGACCAGGGTCCGCACCAGACTTTCCGCACCGTTCATCATTCCACTCCCGTTCGCGACGTTTCTTTGGGTTCATTGAAGATCAATCATTCCTAGCGCATTTCGTCAAAGGGTTCGCGGGCATTGCTGCCATCGCAGGGCAGCGGTGCTTTTTTAACCGCAGTGTTTGAAAATCAGGCGCTCACGCGGCCGTGGCTTGCGAAATCGCATAAATTGTGGCCTGTCTCACGGCGAAATCGATTTCTTGCGAGGACAAGATGACCCGGGCCTTTGCTTTGCTGTTCGCGGCGGTGACATTGCTGGCCGGGGTCGGCCAGGCGCGAGCCCAGCTCTTCGACATGCGCGACATCATGGGGGGCGGCCCCAATTTCAGCATCGGCGGCTCAAGCCCGATTCCGCGCGCGACCGTGAGCTTCGCCAGCAATTATGCGCCCGGCACCGTTTTCATCAACACCGCCGAGCGGCGGCTATACCTCGTGCTGCCCAATGGCCAGGCGCTGCGTTACGGCATCGGTGTCGGCCGCGACGGCTTTCGCTGGGGCGGCACCCACCGCATCTCCGCCAAGAAGGAATGGCCGAGCTGGACGCCGCCCTCGCAGATGATCGCACGCCGCCCCGATCTGCCGCGCCACATGGCCGGCGGCATCGACAATCCGCTCGGCGCCCGCGCCATGTATCTGGGCTCGACGCTGTATCGCATTCACGGCTCGAACGAGCCGGAGACGATCGGCCAGGCGGTATCCTCCGGCTGCTTTCGCATGACCAACGACGACGTGACCGATCTTTATGATCGCGTCTCCGTCGGCACCACCGTCGTCGTGAAAAACTAGCCAGGCGCTGAGCAAGGGAACTTGCACCACTCTGCTGTGGCGACCCGGAACTCGATGCGCGGCCATCTATTGAAGGATTGCGTCGGCGTGCCGATTACGGCAGCGTTGTTGCGATGAGCGCAAGTTATCGATCTCTGCATCTGCGGATACTCGCGGTCGTTTTGGCCGGCATCGCGTTCGATATCGTTGCCTTGCCGCCGGCCACATCCGCGGAAATTCCCGCCATCGCATCGCGTCAGCGCGCGGAAAAAAAGACCTTCACCGACAGCGAGATAACGGAAGGCTTCTTCAAGACCGCCTTCGGCGCCGAATATCATCTTGCCGGCCGGGTCGACCGCATCCGGAAGTACGACGTGCCGGTGCGCGTGTTCGCCGACGGCGCCAACCGTCTGGAGCGAAAGGCGCAGCTTGCGAAGGTCGTTGCCGACATCGGCCAGCGGGTTCAGCATCTCGACATCGCCATGGCTGACACCAGCGCCGGCGCCAATGTTGTGGTCAAGCTGGTGCGCGACCGCGATCTCTACCGCACCATCTCGGCGTTCTACGGCAGCGAACGGGCGCGCGAGATCAAAACCTCGCTCGATCCGCAATGCCTGTCCGGCTTTCGCAAGAGCGAGAAGTATGAAATCGAGCACTCCGACGTGATTCTGACGGTCGATAATGGCGATTTCATCTTCCTCGACTGCGCCTATGAGGAACTGCTGCAGTCGCTGGGGCCGATCAACGACACCTCTTCGGTGCCGTGGACCATGTTCAACGACGATGTCTCGATGGGATTCTTCGACATCTACGACCAGTACATCCTCAATATTCTGTACGACCCGCGCATCAAGGCCGGCATGACCGTCGGGGAGGTCAAGGCGGTGCTGCCCGAAGTGCTCGTCGACGTCCGCGTCTGGGTGAGGAAGATCAACAATCTGCCGGACTGAAGCTATGGCGGGCGCGCGCCGCAAACTCAGTGCTCTACCTCTCCGGCGCGTAGCGCCGTGAGGGGCTAAAACCTATCGATAGACCATAACCCCTCTCCCGAAGGGAGAGGGAGCGCCCTTCCGTTGACGCGATGTCGAAGCGACGCTTCGATCCAGGTGGATTGGCCTCTACGCCGATTTCTCGAACAACTCCCGTCCGATCAGCATGCGCCGGATTTCGCTGGTGCCGGCGCCGATCTCGTAGAGCTTGGCGTCGCGCAGCAGCCGGCCGGTCGGATAGTCGTTGATATAGCCGTTGCCGCCGAGCAACTGGATGGCGTCGAGTGCGCATTGCGTCGCCTTCTCGGAGGCGTAGAGAATGGCGCCGGCGGCATCCTCGCGGGTGGTCTCGCCGCGGTCGCAGGCCTTCGCCACCGCGTAGACGTAAGCGCGCGACGCATTCATCGTGGTGTACATGTCGGCGATCTTGCCCTGCACCAGCTGGAAGCTGCCGATCGGCTGGCCGAACTGCTTGCGTTCGTGGACATAGGGCATGACAACGTCGAGGCAGGCCTGCATGATCCCGAGCGGACCCGCGGCCAGCACCGAACGCTCGTAATCGAGACCGGACATCAGCACGTTGACGCCGCGGCCGACCTCGCCCAGCACGTTTTCTTCCGGCACTTCGCAATTCTCGAACACCAGCTCGCCGGTGTCGGAGCCGCGCATGCCGAGCTTGTCGAGCTTTTGCGCGGTGGAAAATCCCTTCATGCCCTTTTCGATGATGAAGGCGGTGATGCCGCGCGCGCCGGCGGCCGGATCGGTCTTGGCATAAACCACCAGCGTTTCCGCGATCGGCCCGTTGGTGATCCACATCTTGCTGCCGTTGATGACGTAGCGGTCGCCCTTCTTCTCGGCGCGGGTCGACATCGACACCACGTCGGAGCCGGCGCCGGGTTCCGACATCGCCAGCGCGCCGACCTGTTCTCCGGAAATCAGCTTCGGCAGATATTTCCGCTTCTGCGCTTCGCTGCCGTTACGGCGCAGCTGGTTGACGCAAAGGTTCGAATGCGCGCCGTAGGACAGGCCGACCGCCGCCGACGCCCGCGAAATTTCCTCAACCGCGATACAGTGCTCGAGGTAACCCAGCCCCGATCCGCCGTACTCCTCCTCGACGGTAATTCCGTGCAAGCCAAGCGCGCCGAGCTTCGGCCACAGATCGCGGGGAAATTGATTGCTCCTGTCAATTTCGGCGGCGCGCGGCGCGATCTCGTGGGACGAGAAATCATGCACGGTTTCGCGAATCGCGTCCGCGGTTTCGCCGAGATCGAAGTTGAACATCCGATGCGCGTTGGGAATCATGGTCGGGCTGCCTCCGGGCAAATCTGCTGCTGTTCCGCGTACAGCCTTATGCCTTGGAAATAAGCTTGTCACGGGCCGAACATCCCGAGAAGGCGGCTTCCGTCGGATTGCCGCGCGGCGGGCGCCCTGATGCGGCAGAATACATCAAACTCTCCCTTGCTCTGGCGCGCGCAACGGGCTGTAATTCGAAGCCAATACCGCCTTCCGGAATTAACCACGGAGGGGACAATCAGGGAGTAGACCTATGCACGGGACGATCGATCTCGTTCAAGATCCCCAACAAAACGCCGCGCGGGAGCACGCCTATTCGGTTCCGCTCGCGCAATTCAATCCCGGCGACCCCGAATTGTTTCGCTCCGATACGTTCTGGCCGTATGTCGACCGGCTGCGCAAGGAAGACCCGGTGCATTACTGCAAGGACAGCATGTTCGGGCCATACTGGTCGGTGACAAAATACAGCGACATCATGGACATCGAGACCAATCATTCGGTGTTCTCGTCAGCGGCATCGCTTGGCGGCATAACCATCCGCGACGTCGCATCCGACCTGCGCCGCGAAAGCTTCATCGCCATGGATGAGCCGCGCCACGGCGCGCAGCGCAAGACCGTCGCGCCGATGTTTACGCCGACGCATCTCGACCAGCTCGCGATCAACATCCGCCAGCGGTCGACCAAATGTCTTGACAATCTGCCGAAGAACGATGTGTTCGACTGGGTCGATCAGGTCTCGATCGAACTGACCACGCAGATGCTCGCCGTGCTGTTCGACTTCCCGTGGGAGGACCGCCGCAAACTGACGCGCTGGTCCGACGTCGCAACAACGATTCCCGGTCCAGACGGTCTCGTCGCGACGGAAGAAGAGCGGCAAGTCGAACTGCTGGAATGCGCGACCTATTTCGGGAAGCTCTGGAACGAGCGCATCAATCAGCCGCCGAAGAGCGACCTGTTGTCGATGATGGCGCACAGCGAAGCCACGCGCGACATGGACCCGAAGAATTTCCTGGGCAACCTGATCTTGTTGATCGTCGGCGGCAACGATACCACCCGCAACACGCTGTCGGGCAGCATTTATGCGTTGAGCAAAAATCCGGATCAGTACAAGAAGCTGCGCGAAAATCCGATCTTGATCGACAGTTTCGTGCCGGAGGTGATCCGCTGGCAGACGCCATTGGCGCATATGCGCCGGACCGCGCTCAAGGACGTCGAGTTCCGCGGCAGGCAGATCAAGAAGGGCGACAAGGTCGTGATGTGGTACGTCTCGGGCAACCGCGACGAAGAGGTAATCGATCGTCCCTACGAGTTCATCATCGACCGGGCCCGACCGCGCACCCACATGTCCTTCGGATTCGGTATTCATCGTTGCGTCGGGCTCAGATTAGCCGAGCTTCAATTGAAGATAATTTGGGAAGAAATCTTGAAGCGCTTCGACAATATTGAGGTGGTCGGCGAGCCCAAGCGGGTGTATTCGAGCTTTGTCAAAGGCTACGAGACCCTGCCGGTCCGCATTGCCGGCTGATACCTGACGGCATCCACTTTGGGATCGATCAACGATGAACATCCAGACATCAGTCCGAGCCGACAAGGCTGAGCTTCAGCGCCTGGCGCGCGAAGAGGCCTATTCCACGCCGCTGAAGGATTTTCATCCCGGTGCGCCGCGACTGTTCCAGAACGATACGCTGTGGCCGTGGTTCGAGCGGCTGCGCAAGGAAGAGCCGGTGCATTACTGCACCAACTCGCCGATCGAACCCTACTGGTCGGTCACCAAGTACAACGACATCATGCATGTCGATACCAATCACGCTATCTTCTCCTCCGACGTCAGCCTCGGCGGCATCTCGATCCGCGACGTGCCTCCGGGTTATGACTGGCCGAGCTTCATCGCGATGGATCAGCCGCGGCACTCTGCCCAGCGCAAGACCGTGTCGCCGATGTTCACGCCGACGCATCTGGACGAACTCGCCATTCTGATCCGCGAACGGACCGGCAGGGTGCTCGACGCCCTCCCCCGCAACGAGACCTTTGATTTCGTCGACCGGGTGTCAATCGAATTGACCACCCAGATGCTGGCGACCCTGTTCGACTTTCCCTTTGAAGAGCGCCGCAAGCTGACGCGCTGGTCCGACGTCTCAACCGCATTGCCGAAGAGCGGAATCGTTGAATCTGCGGAACAGCGCCGGGCCGAGATGGACGAATGCGCCGCCTATTTCGCCAAGCTCTGGAACGAGCGCGTCAATGCCGAGCCGAGAAACGATCTGATCTCGATGATGGCGCATAACGAAGCCACCCGGCACATGGACCCCGACAATCTGATGGGCAATATCATCCTGCTGATCGTCGGCGGCAATGACACCACCCGCAACACCATGAGCGGGTCGGTGCTCGCATTGAACGAACACCCCGACCAGTATCAGAAACTGCGCGACAATCCGGCGCTGATCGACTCGCTGGTGCCGGAAGTCATCCGCTGGCAAACGCCGCTGGCGCATATGCGGCGGACCGCGCTTGAAGATACCGAGCTCGGCGGCAAGACCATTCGCAAGGGCGACCGGGTTGTGATGTGGTACGTCTCGGGCAACCGCGACGAAGAAGGCATCGAGAACCCCAACGACTTCATCGTCGACCGCGCCCGGCCGCGCACGCATCTGTCGTTCGGCTTCGGCATCCACCGCTGCGTCGGCATGCGGCTCGCCGAGCTGCAGCTGAAAATCGTGTGGCAGGAGATGCTGAAGCGATTCGACAGGATCGAGGTGGTCGGCGAACCGAAGCGGGTGTATTCCAGCTTCGTGCGCGGCTACGAATCCCTGCCGGTGCGCATTCCAGCGTGAATTGATCAAACATTGAACACCAGCTTGAATTCGCCGCGCCTCGCCGAAGCCATCAACGCGAAGGGCTTTACGGCAGCCGCAGGATTCCGCATCATCGCCGTCCAGCCGGGGAGCGCCGAGGTCTCGCTGGCTCGCCGGCCGGACCTGCTGCAATTCTTCGGTCATTTTCACGGCGGGATCATTGCCGCGCTGGCCGATCAGGCAGCCGGGATCGCCGTCACCTCAAGCCTGCCTTCGGGCAAGATCGGGGTCACCGTCGAGATCAAGGTCAACTTTCTTAGCCCCGCGGACGGCAGCGAACTGGTGGCGCGCGCCAAGACCCTGAAAATGTCGGGCTCGATCGGTGTCGCCACCGTCGAAGTCTTCTCCAAAAACGAAACCTCCGAAACCCTCTGCGCATTCTGCACCGCCACGATGCGCGCCCTCGATCTGCCAGCCGAGTTCCGATGACCGCAACAGAACAAGAAGAATATGCCGACATCCGCGAGGCCGTGGCAAAACTCTGCGCCCAGTTCCCCGGCGAATACTGGCGCAAGCTCGACCGCGAGATGGCCTACCCCTTAGCCTTCGTCGATGCGCTGACGACGGCCGGATATCTCTCGGTATTGATCCCCGAAGAATATGGCGGCGCCGGGCTGAAACTGTCCGCCGCAGCCGCAATCCTCGAGGAGATCCAGCGCGCCGGGTGCAATGGCGGCGGCTGCCATGCGCAAATGTATACGATGGGGACGCTGCTCCGCCACGGCAGCGACGAGCAAAAGGCAAAATGGCTGCCGAAGGTCGCCAGCGGCGAATTGCGGCTGCAGGCGTTCGGCGTCACCGAGCCGACCAGCGGCACCGACACCTCGTCGCTGAAGACCTTTGCCAGGCGGGAGGGCAACGACGGCTACATCGTCAACGGCCAGAAGATCT
>Ga0208587_1002215_pt1 | contig 9976 bp, 9 predicted proteins | sample NGESurdeep092012_7_FD_184472 | JGI IMG/M metagenome (GOLD analysis project Ga0208587, IMG submission 184472) | Arctic peat soil microbial communities from Barrow, Alaska - NGEE Surface sample 210 deep-092012 (SPAdes) | ecosystem: Environmental > Terrestrial > Soil > Wetlands > Peat ...
TGTCGGAGAAGGGCTATTCGGTCGGCGTGCTGGAGTGCGGACGGCGCTTCGCCGACGAGGACTTCCCCAGCTCGACGGCCGACCTGAAGCGCTACTTCTGGAACCCGCGCCTGGGGATGAAGGGGATCTTCCGGCTGACAACCTTCAAGGACGTCTCGGTCGTCTCCGGATGCGGCGTGGGCGGTGGCAGCCTCGGCTACGCATCCACGCTCTACGTGCCGGCCAAGGCCTTCTTCGAGGACCGCCGGTGGGGGGAGATGCAGGACTGGGAGAGCGCGCTGGCCCCCCACTATGCCGAGGCCCAGCGCATGCTTGGCGTGGTTCAGAATCCGCACGAGGATCCCGCCGGCCAGCTGCTGCGCGAGCTGGGCGAGGAGCTGGGCGTGGGCGACTCCTACAAACGCACGCCCGTGGGCATCTACTTCGGCGAGCAGGGCACGACGGCGTCGGATCCGTTCTTCGGCGGCGAGGGGCCCGACCGGACGGGCTGCCAGCTGTGCGGGCGCTGCATGGTCGGCTGCGTGCACGGCGCCAAGAACACGCTCGTGAAGAACTACCTCTACTTTGCCGAGAAGCGCGGCGCGCGGGTGATGCCCGAACGCACCGTCGTCGACGTCCGCCCGCTCGGCTCGCCGGACGGCAGCGACGGCTACGAGGTGGAAAGCGTCCGCTCGGGCGCGTGGCTGAACAAGGAACGCCGTGTCCAGCGCGCCCGCGGCGTGGTCGTCTCGGCCGGACCGCTGGGCACCAACAAGCTGCTGCAGCGCTGCCGCCTGAAAGGCTCGCTGCCGCGCATATCGACGCGGCTGGGCGAGCTGGTGCGCACCAACTCCGAGTCGATCCTGACCGTGACCGTCCCCGAGGACTACCCCGACGACCTGATCAAGCGCGTGGCGATCAGCTCCTCGATCTACCCCGACCCCAACACGCACATCGAGACCGTCACCTACGGCGACGACGGCGACTCCATGCGGCTGCTCTACACGCTGCTCACGGGCGACGGCACGCGCGCGACACGACCGCTGAAGCTGCTCGCGCAGATCCTGCGCCACCCCAAGCGCCTGGCGCAGGTGCTCTTCGCCAAGCACTGGTCGCGGCGCACGATCATCATCCTGGTGATGCAGACGCTCGACAACGCCATTGCGCTGCGCCCGCGCAAAGGCCCCTTCGGCTCCTTCTGGCTACAGACCGAACAGGACCCCGAGCGCCCCAACCCGACCTTCATCCCGGTCGCCAACAAGGCAGCCGAATGGTTCGCCGAGCGCACCGGCGGCATCGCCCAGAGCGCGCTCACGGAGGCTCTCTTCAACATCCCCACCACCGCCCACATCCTCGGCGGCGCGGTGATTGCGCCCGACCCCAGCCAGGGTGTCGTGGACGCCGACCAGCACGTGTTCGGCTATGAGAACCTGCTCGTCTGCGACGGCTCGGCGATCCCGGCCAACGTGGGCGTGAACCCGTCGCTGACGATCACCGCGCTGGCCGAGCACGCCATCAGCCAGATCCCCGCGGCCGGGGCCGTGGAGAGCGAGCCCACTCACAGCACAGCCGCAGCCGCTTAGCGACCCTGGCCGGCGCTCAATGCGAACCGCCGGCCATCGCCGGCAGGATGACCAGCGTGTCGGCCTCGCCCACCGCGGTGTCAAGCCCGTCGAGCACGCGCACGTCTTCGTCGTTGAGGTACACGTTCACGTAACGGTTGAGCTCGCCGTCGGCGGAGAACAGCTGGCTCTCGGTGGCTGGGTGGTTGGCGACGAGGTCGCGCAACACCTCGCCGACGTTGGCGCCGGAGGCGCCCACCTGCTTCTCGCCACCCACCGACGCCCGCAGCACCGGGGGTATCTTGATCGTTGCCATGTGGGCGTCAGCCTATCCGGCAGCGGCGCAGAATGCCTCGTAATCGGGGAACACGCCGAGCTCCTCGTCGCCGATGTCCTCCGGGTCGCGCGAGCAGATCGGGCAGTCGGGGTCGCGGTGGACCTTGACCTCCGTCAGCGTCGCTCCCAGCGCGTCGTAGAGCAGCAGCCGTCCGATCGCCGGCTCGCCGATGCCCAGCACCAGCTTGACCACCTCGGTCGCCTGCAACAGGCCCATCGTGCCCGGGAGCACGCCCAGAACTCCGTTGGCGCCGCAGGAGGGCGCCAGCTCCGCCGGCGGGGGCTCGCGGAACAGGCAGCGGTAGCAGGGGCCCTCGTAGGGCTTGAACACCGACAGCTGTCCATCGAAGCCGAGGATCGAGGCGGAGACCACGGGGATCTTCAGCCGGACGGTGGCGTCGTTGAGCAGGTAGCGGGTCGGGAAGTTGTCCACGCCGTCCACGATCACGTCGTAGCCCTCGATTATCTCCATGATGTTCGAGGCGTCGATCCGCGTCTGGTACTTGACGACGTTGACGTCCGGGTTGAGCGCGTGGATCGACTCCTCGGCGGAGTCCACCTTGGGAATGCCGATCCGCTGGGTGGAGTGGATCACCTGGCGCTGGAGGTTCGAGAGGTCGACGACGTCGTCGTCGACGACGCCCAGCGTGCCCACGCCGGCGGCCGCGAGATACAGCGCCGTCGGCGAGCCGAGGCCGCCTGCGCCGAGCAGCAGGACCTTGGCGTCGAGCAGCTTCTGCTGGCCCTCGACGCCGATCTCGGGGATCAGCAGGTGGCGCGAGTAGCGCTCGCGCTGCTCGCTGCTGAGCGCGCGCGGGACCACGACCTCATAGCCGCGATCCTTCCACAGCGTGATGCCGCCGGTCATCGAGCGGACATGCTCGTAGCCGAGCTCGTCTTTGAGCGTGCGCGCGGCGTAGGCCGAGCGGTTGCCCGAGGCGCAGTAGAGGATCACCTGGGTCGAGCGGTCGGGCACGACGCCTTCGATCCGCGTCTCCAGATAGCTGCGCGCAACATGCTTGGCGCCGGGAAGGTGCCCTGCGGCGTACTCCTCGGTCTCGCGGACATCGATGACCGCCACGCCCTCGTGCATCAGCTCGTGGACCTCGGATGGGTCGACCTCTTCGATCTGGCTCTTGACTTGGCGGAGAAGCTCCGCGCCTGACGGACTCATCTTGAAACTCCTAAACCACGGTCGGGATTCAAGGACTTCATAAAGTGTAGCGCCACTTGGCGAGGGTATGAAGCCCCCACCACGCGGCGGCTGCTCGGCTCGCGCTTGGGCCCCCCGGCCGGCAGTTCGGACGCGCCCTCCCTACCCTGAGCGGGGATGCGTCCACGATCGCGGCTCGTGCTTCCCCTGCTGTCGGCCGCGCTGCTGCTCGCCCTCATCCTGGCCATCACCCTCGTAGCACCGTCGCACAAGAGCGCCTCGATCACCTCCACCTCGGGGCCGAGCACGGGATTCGACGGCGCGGCTCTGCCGGGAGAGGAGCCGGCGCAGGAGCTCACGCTCACCGATCAGGCCGGCCACCCCGTCTCGCCGAGCGACTACCGCGGCCAGGTGACGGTGCTCACGTTCCTCTACTCCACCTGCGGCGCCAGCTGCGTGGTGATCGCCCAGCAGATCCGCGGCGCCCTCGACGAACTGCCCCGGCCGGTGCCCGTGCTCGTGGTCAGCGCCGACCCCCGCGCGGACTCCCCGGCCAACGTCAGGCGCTTCCTCGCCGCGGTCTCGCTGACGGGGCGCGTGCGGTACCTGACCGGACCGCTGCCACGGCTGCGCAGGATCTGGCGCGCGTACGGCGTGCTCGCCGCAGGCGCCGGCCGCGCGGCCTTCGCGCGCTCCGCCCAGGTGCTGCTGCTCGACCGCCGCGGCCGCAGGCGGGTGCTGTTCGAGCAGGAACAGCTCACCCCCGAGTCCCTCGCTCACGATATCCGGAAGCTTCAGGCCGGCTGATACCCTAGCGGGCAGGTAGGAAATCTTGCGATGATGTTCTCAACCAAGGCCGAGTACGGCGTACGCGTGATGGTCGAGCTTGCTCGGCGCGCCGGCGCGGACCCAATCCCGCTCGCGGAGATCGCGGCCCACGACGGACTGCCCCTGGCGTACCTGGAGCATCTGGTGGCGCGCCTGCGCAAGGCCGGATTGGTCGCCTCACGCCGCGGCTCGCGCGGCGGCTACATGCTCGCGCGCGCCTCCACTGAGATCACCATGGCCGAGGTCGTGGAGGCGTTGGAGGGCTCGATCGCGCCGATCGAGTGCATCTCCGAGGCGCCCGACGGCTCGATCGTGTGCTCGCGCGAGTCCAGCCCCGAGCACGTCTGCCCAACCAAGCTGCTGTGGACGCGCGTGCGCTTCTCGATCGTCAACACGCTTCGAGAGACCACGCTGGCGGACCTCATGATCACTCCGGCGTTGCCGGCGCCAGCCACCCTCCCACCCCTGCAAATCGAACCACTCACAACCGGAGCCTGACCACAGAACATGGCCGACCTAGAGATCAAAGACCTGCACGTGCGCACCGAGGACCGCGAGATACTCCGCGGCGTCGACCTCGACATCAACCGGGGCGAGATCCACGCCCTGATGGGCCCGAACGGCTCGGGCAAGTCCACGCTCGCCAACACGCTGCTCGGGCACCCCTCCTACGAGATCACACAGGGCTCGATCACCTTCAAGGGCGAGGACATCACCGAGTCCGAACCGCACGAGCGCGCCAAGGCGGGCCTGTTCCTGGCCTTTCAGTACCCCGTCTCGATCCCCGGTGTCTCGGTGGCCAACTTCCTGCGCATGGCGATCAACGCCAAGCGTGAGGAGCCGATCCAGGTCAAGGAGTTCCGCACCCAGCTCCAGCACGCCATCGAGCTGCTGGACGTCGACAAAGCCTTCACCTCGCGCCACCTCAACGACGGCTTCTCCGGCGGTGAGAAGAAGCGCGCGGAGATCCTGCAGATGGCGATGCTCGCCCCCGACATCGCGATCCTCGACGAGACCGACTCGGGCCTGGACATCGACGCGCTGCGGACGGTCGCGGAGGGCGTTCAGCGACTGCACGACGAGCAGGGGCTGGGCGCGCTGATCATCACCCACTACCAGCGCATCCTGCACTACGTCAAGCCCGAGTTCGTGCACATCCTGATGGACGGGCGGATCGTGCTCGAGGGTGGCGTCGAGCTGGTCGAGCGCCTGGAGCGCGAGGGCTATGACCAGATCCGCCAGGAGGTTGGCGCGAGCGCGGTCGCCGCCGGTGACAGCGGTGTCTGAGGCGGGCGGCGCGAGCGCAGCGGAGGCGTCCACCAACGGCGCGGCGCCGGTCCAGGCCAAGGCTGGCCGCCACCGCGAGGCAAGCCTCTATCACGCACTGGCCGGTGCCGGCGCGGGCGACGGGCGGAGCCTGGAGGAGCTGCGCGCGGCGGCGCTGAAGACGTATGAGAGCTCGGAGCTGCCCGTGTGGCGGCGATCGGGGTTCTGGACCACGACGCTGCAGAGCCTCGACCTCGACGCGCTGGACACGCACGCCGCGGCCAGCGAGGGCGTGCCCGATGTCGTTCGGCGGACGCTGCCCGAGCGAGCGCACGCGGGCAGGCTGGTGCAGAACGGCGACCGCGTAGTCCAGGTCGAGCTCGACCCGGCGCTGGCCGAGCGCGGCGTGATCCTGTGCTCGCTGCAGGACGCCTTCCGCGACCACGGCGAGCTGGTCGGCCCGTGGTACTCCAAGCGCCTGACCATCGATCGCCACAAGCTGGAGGCCGCCAACGCCGCCTTCTGGCAGGGCGGGGCCTTCCTGCACGTTCCCGCCGGCGTGGTGGTCGAGGATCCGTTCGAGATCGTCTACGCGATCGACGGTCCAGGCGTGGCCCAGTACGGGCGCACGCTCGTGCTGGGCGGGCCGAACAGCGAGTTCCGCGTGCACGAGTACGACCTGGCGGAGGACTTCGAGGGGCAGGCGCTGCACGCCGGCGCGTTCGAGCTCTACCTCCAGGACGGCGCGCGCTGCCGCCTGGCGCAGCTGCAGGACTGGGGCAGCGGCGAGGTGTTCGACGCCTCCACGCGCTTCGTGGGCGTCGGGCGCGACGCCCACTGCCACTGGCTGCCCGCGCTGCTGGGCGGACATCTGGTGCGTCAGCACCTCGAGCTGGCGGTGTCCGAGGCGGGCGGGGACATGGCCTTCCGCGGGCTGTTCTTCACCGAGGAGCACGAGCATCTGGACGTGTTCGTCGTGGACCTGCACGAGACGGGACCGTCCGGCGGCGATGTCCACTGGCGCGGGACCGCCACCGGCGAGAGCCGCGCGAGCTTCGAGGGCCTGATCCAGATCGACCCGGGCGCGCAGCGGACCCACACCTACCTGCAGTTCCACTCGATGATGCTCTCGCCCAAAGCGCGCATCGACGCGATCCCCTCCGTGCTCGTGTCCGCGGACGACGTGTCCGCCTCCCACGGCGGCACGGTGGGCGAGCTGGACGAGACGGCCATCTTCTACATGCAGACCCGTGGTCTGGATCGCCCGTCGGCGGTTCGCGTGATCGTCGAGGGCTTCTTCGAGCCGCTGGTGGCCGAGCTCCAGGACGAGGCGCTGGAAGAGGTGGTGCGCGCCAAGGTCGCCACGAAGCTCGCTGCGGCCCGCGAGGACATCGAGGCCTATGCCGCCAGCCGCTGAGAGCCTGCTGGATGTGGGGTCCGACTTCCCGATCCTCGCCAGACGCCTGAACGGGCGTCCGCTGATCTACCTGGACTCTGGTGCCACCTCACAGAAGCCCGAGGTCGTGATCGAGGCGCTGGCGGGGCACCTGCGCGCGCACAACGCCAACGTCCACCGCGGCGTCTACCCGCTGGCCCAGGAGGCGGACGCGGCGTTCGAGGGGGCACGCGCGCGGATCGCGGCGTTCACCGGCGCCCGGCCGGAGACGACCATCTTCACCAAGAACGTGACCGAGGCCATCAACCTCGTGGCCTACGCCTGGGGCCGTGCGCACGTGGGCGCGGGCGATGCGGTGCTGATCACCCAGATGGAGCATCACGCGAACATCGTCCCGTGGCAGGTGCTCTGCCGCGAGCGTGGCGCCACGCTGCGCTATCTGGAGGTGGACGAGCGCGGCGAGCTCTCGCTGGAGGGCCTCGACGCCGAGCTGGCGCGTGGCGACGTGCGCCTGGTGGCGTTCGCGCACGTGTCCAACGTGCTCGGCACGATCAATCCCGTGGCGGAGATGACCGCCCGCGTCCGCGCGGCCGGTGCGGTCTCGCTGGTGGACGGAGCGCAGGCGGTTCCACAGCTGGCCGTCGACGTGGAGCGGCTCGGCGCGGACTTCTACGCCTGGACCGGCCACAAGGCGCTCGGGCCGACCGGGATCGGCGTGCTGCACGGCCGCAGGGAGATCCTGGAGCGGATGGAGCCGTTCCTGACCGGCGGCGACATGATCGCCTCGGTTGACTTCCAGGGCGCGACCTGGAACGAGCTGCCGTGGAAGTTCGAAGCTGGGACCCCCATGGTCGCCGAGGCCGTCGGCCTGGGCGCGGCGGTGGAGTACCTGGAGAGCCTCGGCATGGATCGCGTGCGTGCCCACGATCGCCAGCTGACCGCCCACCTGCTCGAGAGTCTCGCGCGCGTCCCGGGGCTGCGCGTGGTCGGCCCTCCGGAGGCCGAGCGCCGCGGCGGACTGGCGTCGTTCACGATCGAGGGCCTGCACCCCCACGACGTGGCCGAGCTGGCGGCGCGCGAGGGCGTGTGCATCCGCGCCGGGCACCACTGCGCTCAGCCGCTGATGCGCTGCCTGGGCGTGGGCGCGACGGCGCGCGCGAGCGTGAGCGTCTACAACCAAGCCTCCGACATCGACGCCCTCGTCGGATCGCTGCTGGCGGCGCGCGAGGTGTTCGCGCTGGACGCCGCCTGATGGACGACCTCTACCGCGACTACATCCTCGACCACTACAAGCAGCCCCGCAACTTCGGGGAGCTGGACCCGCACGATCTCGAGGCGTTGGAGCACAACCCGCTGTGTGGAGACGAGCTCGGCGTGCACATCCGCGTGCGCGACGAGCGCATCGAGGACCTCCGCTTCCACGGCCACGGCTGCGCGATCTCCCAGGCCTCCGCGTCGATCGCCTCGGAGGAGCTGAAGGGCATGAGCCTGGCCGAGGTCGGAGCGCTGGACGCCGACTGGATGATCGACCTGCTCGGCATCCCCGTCTCCGCCACGCGGCGCAAGTGCGCCCTGCTCAACCTCAAGGTCGTCCGCGGCGCTGTCACCGGCGATCACGCCTGGCCGGCCTGAGCCGCACACGCTCTGAAGAGCGCCAGGAAGCGCCTCGCATCGTATTTCCGTCCGCGTGCTCTTGCATACGTTGACCTGGCGTGCACGCGGGCGACACATCACACATGCCTTCGCGTACGCATTGGCTGAGCGTGCGCCGCTCGGTCTCTCGCACGACAGCGCTGGATGCGGCGACGGTGCTCCTCGCCCTGGCGATCTTCGGCACCACCTTCGCGTTGCGTCGAAGCCTGTCGAATGCTGTCGACGCCGACGAATTGGTGCCCGTCGCGCTGCTCGCGCTCCGGTTCGGCCGGCGCGGAGGCCTGGCGGGCGCGCTCGCGGCGGTCACGCTCACTGGTCTATGGGACCTCGTCCACGACGACGCGGCTGTGACCATCCTCGGCTATTTGAGCCGCGGCATCGCGTTCGTCCTGATCGGCGTGTTCCTCGGGGCCTTCATAGATCAGCGACGCAGACTCGAAGCCGAGCTCCTGCGGTACTTCGACGCGTCGCTCGACCTGCTCGCGACAGCAGACCACAACGGTCGCTTCACGCGCGTCAACCCAGCGTGGGAAACGGCCCTCGGCTACACCCGCGAGCAGCTGTGCTCGCGGCCGCTCATCGAGTTCGTCCACCCCGACGACCGCAGGGCAACGCTCGCCGAGCTCGCCGCCCTCGTGGAGGGGTCGCGCGACACGGTGAGGTTCCGCAATCGCTACCTGGCTGCGGACGGAAGCGAACATTGGCTGGAGTGGAGTGCGCACGGATCGTGCCGCGACGGCCTCGTTCACGCAGCGGCACGCGACATCACCACTCAGGTCGAGGCCGAGAGACAGCTCGCCAACAGCTCGAAGCTGCTCGAAACGAAGGTCGCCGAGCGAACGCGCGAGCTGGACGAGGCCCGCGCTGAGACCCTGCAGCGGCTGGCGCGCGCCGGCGAGTACCGTGACGATGAGACCTTCCAGCACACAGAGCGCGTGGGGGCGACTGCGGCGGAGATCGCCGCCCAGCTCGGACTCGACTCGGAGCAGGTCGAGCTCATTCGTGAAGCTGCCCCTCTGCACGACATCGGCAAGCTCGCCGTCCCAGATGGCATTCTGCTCAAGCCCGGCCCGCTCGCCGACTACGAGCGTGAGGTGATGCAGGGGCATGCCGAGGCCGGCAGACGTGTGCTCTCCGGCAGCGGCTCGCCCGTGCTGAAGATGGCCTCCGTGATCGCCGCGAGCCATCACGAGCGCTGGGACGGCACGGGCTATCCCGCAGGTCTCTCTGGCGAAGCCATCCCCCTGGTCGGCCGTGTGGTCGCCGTCGCCGACGTCTACGACGCGCTCACCCATGATCGACCCTACAAGTCCGCGTGGCCGGCCGAGCGGGCGATCGCCGAGATCAAGCGGGCCGCGGGAAGCCACTTCGATCCTCGCGTCGTCGCAGCGTTCCTCGCGACCCGCGAGCTCGTGGCCACTCCATTGCCGCAGCACCTGGTCCAGACCGGCGAGGACGCGCTCGTGCTCTCCGCCGGAGCCGCGTGACACGCCGAGAGCGAACGCACGGACACGATCCCGCAGCTCCGACTCGCGACGCCTCCGTGTGAGGACTGCCGGTCTCGATACAATTCCTACTCCAGAGCACAGGATTCGCAAGCGACCCGCCAGCGAGGAGCCTCATGGCCACGATTGACCGCACGACCATCGCCAAGCCGAGCCCGATCGTCGAGGACGACCAGGGCCAGCTGCGCGCTCGCCAGGGCATCTCGCGCGAGGTCGTCAGCGAGCTCTCGAAGATCAAGGGCGAGCCGGATTGGATGGCCGAGAAACGGATCAAGTCGCTGGAGATCTTCGAACGCAA
>Ga0208587_1002216_pt1 | contig 9976 bp, 6 predicted proteins | sample NGESurdeep092012_7_FD_184472 | JGI IMG/M metagenome (GOLD analysis project Ga0208587, IMG submission 184472) | Arctic peat soil microbial communities from Barrow, Alaska - NGEE Surface sample 210 deep-092012 (SPAdes) | ecosystem: Environmental > Terrestrial > Soil > Wetlands > Peat ...
CAGCTCCTCTCGACGCTCCTGTCCGTGCTCGCGTTCGGCGGGCTGGCCGCGCTGCTCCTGGCTCTCGCCGCGGGCTACGTCTACGCCGGGCGGGCGCTCATCCCGGTTCGAGCCTCCATGGATCGACGCGACGCAGCGCTCCAACGCCAGCGCGAGTTCACCGCCAACGCCAGCCACGAGCTCCGGACGCCGCTGACGATCATCCGCGCGAGTGTCGCCGATCTTCGCCGCAACCGGAAGCAGCCCGTGGAGAAGGTCGGCGAGGCGCTCGACGACATCGACGTGGAGGTCTCGCACCTGACCGCGCTCGTCGAGGATCTCCTGCTCCTGGCGCGCACGGATTCCGGCGCCCTGGCCCTGGAGCGAACGCCATTGGACCTTGCGGATGTCGCGGCGGAGGCTGCCGGGCCGCTCACGCCGGTCGCCGCCCAGCGAGGGGTCCGGCTGGAGGTCGATCCGCGCCCCGCGCAGGTTGCCGGAGATCCGCTCCGGCTTCGCCAGCTCGTGACGATCCTCACCGACAACGCCCTGGCCCACAGCCCGGCCGGGACGACCGTCGCCGTGCGCGTTCGCCCCGAAGGGCCCGATGCGGTGCTGACCATCGACGACCAGGGCCCGGGCATCCGCGACGAAGACTTGCCACGGGTCTTCGAACGCTTCTGGCGCGCCGACAACGCGCCGGCCGGCGGCACCGGCCTGGGGCTGTCGATCGCGGCGTGGATCGTGGAAGCGCATGGCGGAGCGATCGCGGCGGCCAACCGTCCGGAGGGCGGGGCACGCTTCGAGGTCCGGCTCCCGATCAGTACCTGAGCCGCAGGCGGAGCCGCCGATCTTGTGACCCGCAGGGCGCGCCAGGGCGCGCCGCCGACCGCCTGGCGCCGACCGTCTGCGGCGCGGTGGGTGGCCCTCCACGGTTCAGAGAGCCGAGCTGGGCGAGCGGGTCCGTCGAGTGGTCGCCCCGACCGTTGTGGCCGAGGGCGGCCAGCGCATCGGCGTCATGGTCGGCATCGGCGTCGTGATCGGCATCGGCAGGGCTTCGTTCTGCACCGCTGGTCATGTCGCGGCCATGAGGATCGCCGGGCCTGGGCGACCCGGCGCCGCCGCCGCGATGCGCCAGCCTGTGGGAGCCCGCATGCGGTGGGGGAGGCATCTCCCACCGTGATGCCAGTAGCGGACATATCGACAGTCGTAGGTGTGCCCGTCGACAGTCGTAGGTATGCCCGCAACGGGCATCAGCGAACCAGGGATGGCACGCGTCTGATGCGTATTCGTGCTCCCCTTGCATCACGGCGCATGACGGCCACGCCAACGTGGCGAGTCGCCCCGACGACGAACCAACCCATTGCGGGCGCCTCAGCCCCCGCCGGGCGGGTCCTCCTGATCAACGCTGTAGCCGGCGTCAGGTTCGTCGTCGAGGACGAGCACGGGCGCCATCCAGCAGGGGACGGGGCGGTCCGCGGGGCGGACCTCAGCGTCGATCGCGATCAGCAGGGCGGCAAAGCGGCCGAGCGGCATGTTCGAGCCCTTGCCGTTCTCGAGCCGCGAGATGACCGTCTGATCGATCCCGGTCAGATCCTCGACCTGGCGCTGGGTCAGGCTCGCGTGCATGCGCGCGGCCCGGACTTGGCCGCCGACCAGGACCAGCGGGTGGTCCGGCGGGCGATGGTCGCGCTCTCGGGCAGGATCGACGCCAAACCACTTCTCCAGGAATCGCTCGTACATGCGGCGATTCAAGCTGATCGCGCGTACCCGGCGATCAACCGGTGCTTCACTGGGGCTCATCACGCGAAACCGGGCTCGACATGCCCGCAACCGGGCTCGACATGCCCGCAACCGGGCTCGACATGCCCGCAACCGGGCTCGACATGCCCGCAACCGGGCTCGACATGCCCGCAACACGCATACGGTGCGCAGAACTCCTGTCGCCCATATACGTCCGCGAGAAAGGGCCAGCATCACGCAGCTCGCGTACCAGCGTTCCCGTCGCACGGCGCGCCACACAAGCTGGCGCGGCCGGCGCCTAGGATGCGCTGAGCATGCAGCTTCTCGACGGCGCTCCCGTCTACTCGGCCACCGATCTCGTCGGCTTCCTCGCCTGTGCGCACCGCTTCGAGCTGGAGCGCGCGGCGATGGCCAGTCTCGTCTCGAAGCCGATCCGCAGCGACCCCACCATCGAGCTCGTCCAGGAGCGCGGCTACGAGCACGAGAAGCGATACCTTGACGACCTCCGGACAGCCGGCCGGCGGATCGTCGAGATCCCACGCGACGGCTCGGCCGCGAACTCGCGCGCGGGCCTCGATGAGGCCGCCGAGCTCACCCGCAAGGCGATGCGGGACGGCGCGGATGTCGTCTACCAGGCCACGTTCTTCGACGGGACATGGCGCGGCCACGCCGACTTCCTCCTGCGGGTCGACCACGCACCCGGCGAGCCGGACAGCGCGCTCGGCGCCTGGCACTACGAAGTCGCCGACACCAAGCTCGCCCGCCACGTCAAGGCCGGCGCCGTCCTCCAGATCTGCTCGTACGTCGACCAGCTGACGCGGGTGCAGCGGAGGCACCCCGAGCGGCTCCACGTCGCGCTCGGCGGGAGCGCTCGCGAGACCGTGATCCTCCGCGTCGACGACTACATGGCCTACTACCGCCGCGTGAAGGCGGACTTCATCGCCGCCGCGGACGACCAGCGAGTCGGCCCACCGGCCTACCCGCCCGCGAACACGTATCCGGATCCCGTCGAGCACTGCGACGTCTGCCGCTGGTGGGCGGTCTGCCGGGACCGGCGCCGTGCCGACGATGACCTGAGCCTCGTGGCGGGAATCAGCAGCCGACAGCGGCGCGGGCTCAAGGAGCGCCCCGCCGACGCGCCGCCGGGCCCGGTCCGGACCCGTCGAGGTCTTGCCGGGCTCCAGCTCCCGCTGCGGCCGAAGCTCGAAAGCGGCGGCGATGTCGCGCTCGCGCGCGTCCGCGAGCAGGCCCGGATCCAGGTCGAGGGCGAGGACCGCGGCGAGACCCTGTGGGAGCTCCTCGAGCCCGACTGGACCCAGGATGCCGAGACCGGCGCACGGACACTCGTCCCGGATCGCGGCTTTCTGGTCCTGCCCGAGCCGTCGCGAAACGACCTCTTCCTCGACCTCGAGGGCGATCCGTTCGCGCTCGACGACGGCGTCGACTACCTGTTCGGCGTGCTCGACCCGGCGTTAGTCGAGGATGACCCACGCTGGACGGGAGTGGAGGCCGGAGCGGCGGCCCCGAAGTTCCATGCCTTCTGGAGCCGCGACATCGATGGCCTCGTGACGCTTCCCGCCGAGAAGGCGGCCTTCGAGCGGCTGGTGGATTTCCTGATCGCGCGGCTCGATGCGGACCCGGCACTCCACGTGTACCACTACGCGGCGTACGAGAAGACCGCGCTCGCGCGCCTCGCCCAGCGTCATGCGACTCGCGAGGACCAGGTCGACCGGCTCCTCAAGGGGCGCGTCCTCGTCGACCTCTATCGCGTCGTGCGACAGGGAATCCGGGCCAGCGTCGAGAGCTACTCGATCAAGCGCCTCGAGCCCCTCTACGGCCTTCACCGCGAAGTCAACCTGAAGGACGCGGGGAGCAGCATCGTCGAGTTCGAAGCGTGGCTGGGCCGCGGCGCCACCGCGGACGGTCTCGTCGGCGACGAGATCCTCCGCGAGATCGAGGGCTACAACCGCGACGACGTCCTGAGCACGTGGCGCCTCCGCGAGTGGCTCGAGCGCCGCAGGCTGGACATGGGTGCGCGGCTGGGGATCGCGATTCCCCGCCCCTCGCTCGCGGACGCGGCGATGGAGCCCCCCGAGCCGACGGAGCGGCAGGCGGCCGTGGCCGCGGTCGTCGCGGCGTTGACGCGGGACCTCGCGGGGATGGACCCGGCGAGCGCGGAGCTCACGGCCCTGACCGACGAGCAGCGGGCGGCCTGGCTCCTCGCCCAGCTCCTCAACTGGCATCGCCGCGAGAACAAGGCCTTCTGGTGGCGCTACTACGACCTCTGCGGGATGACCGACGAGGACCTGCTCGAGGCGCGCGAACCGATCGGGAGGGTCGAATTCGTGGAGGACCTGGGCTCGGCGTCGAAGGCCGGCGCGCACCTGCAGCGATTCCGCTTCCCGCCCCAGGACCACGCGGCCAAGGTGGGCCGCCGCGTCGACGATCCGCGCGTGCAGGCGGCCGTGGGGAGCGTCCGGGAGATCGACGAGGTCGGCGGCACTGTCACCCTCTACCGGACCGCGACCGAGCTCGCGCGCGGGATTCCCACTTCGCTCGTCCCGTTCGACTTCGTGCCGACCACGGTCATCGAGGATTCGCTTCTCCGAATCGGGCGGCGCGCCGTGGAGCTCGGGGCCGGGCAGGGTATCGGGCAGGGGATCGGGCACGGGATCGGCGACCCCGGACCCATCGACCGGGCCGGGAGGGAGCTGCTCCTTCGACGCCCCCCGCGAATCGCCGGCCGCGTGCCGGGATCCCCGTTGCGTGCCGACCACGAGCCTGCCCTGGAGGCCGCGACCCGGCTCGCCCTCGACCTCGACGGCACGACCCTCGCGATCCAGGGTCCACCCGGGACCGGCAAGACGTACACCGGGGCCCGCATGATCCTCGCGCTCGTTGCGGCCGGCAAGACGGTCGGGGTCACCGGGAACAGCCACAAGGTCATCGGCAACGTCCTTGACGAGGTCCATCGCGCCGCGGAGGAGGCCCGTCTCCCCGAGGACTCGATCCTGATCGGCCAGAAGCCCGGCATGGGCGAGCCGTCGACGTGCCCGGACGCGCAGGACCTCGCGAAATGGGACGGCGGACACATCGCCGCCGCGCTCGCCGATGGGTCCCTTCACGTCGTCGGGGGCACGGCCTGGCTCTGGTCCATGGCCGCCATGGCGGGGAGCGTCGATGTCCTCCTCGTCGACGAAGCCGGCCAGATGAGCCTCGCGAACACGATCGCGGTGTCGCCCGCGGCACGGTCGCTCGTGCTCCTGGGCGATCCGCAGCAGCTCGACCAGCCGCTCAAGGGGAGCCACCCGCCTGGCGCCGAGCGGAGTGCGCTTGCCCATCTCCTCGCCGGCGACCCCGGCCAGCCGCCCCACGCCACGATGCCCCCCGAGCGTGGCCTGTTCATCGAGAAGACGTGGCGTCTCCATCCCGACGTCTGCGCGTTCACGAGCGAGGTCTTCTACGAGTCGAAGCTGACGCCCGAAGCGGGGTGCGAGCAGCAGTCCGTGCGGGGCGTGCCGCCCGAATCGCGGCCGGGCGTGCCGCCGCTGCGCGGGGCGGGAATCCGCTGGCTGCCCGTGGAACACGCCGCGAATGCCGTCGATAGCCCCGAGGAAGCCGCCGAGATCGCCCGCCTCCTTGGGGAGCTGTTCGACGCGGCGACCGATGCCCGCTGGACGAACGTCGACGGCGTCGAGGCGCCCCTCCTCCTCGGCGACGTGGTGGTCGTGGCACCGTACAACGCCCACGTGGACCGGATCGCGGCGGCGCTCCGGGCGGCCGGGCTCGGTGGGGTCCGGGTCGGCACGGTCGACAAGTTCCAGGGCCAGCAGGCGCCCCTGTCGATCTACGCGATGGGGACGTCGTCGCCGGAGGACGCCCCGCGGGGGATGGAGTTCCTCTACTCGCTGAACCGCCTCAACGTGGCCACGTCGCGCGCTCGCTGCATCGCTGCGGTCGTCGCCTCACCGGCGCTCGTGCGCGTCGCCTGCCAGACGCCCCGCCAGATGCGCCTGGCCAATGCGCTCTGCAGGCTCGTCGAGATGTCGTCGCCGGTGGCCTGACGCAGGCTCCCGCTGCCGGCCGCATACGGCAAGGACGACGTGTGGATTGCTGATGCCCGTTGCGTACATGCCCGACGGCCGTAGCCGGCATCCGGCCTCGTGGGGCACCGGGGATCCGCGAACGCGAAGCCCGAGGTGCCACCAGATCCGCCGCCCGGATCTCGGCGTAGTAGCGGACCCCCGACATCCTCCATCTTCAGGACGCGGCCCGACGGGGGCGAGAGCCTGGGACTCCCGCCCCCGTCCATGCCTGGCGGCGCGTGGCCGCCGGCGCCTGTTCCGAGGCCCGGTGTGAGCGCGCATACGGCTCATGCGACAACCGGCTCGCGCATGCGCGTTGCGGACATATCGCTGGCAGTCACGGGTCCCAGGGTCGCGGGTCCCGGGGTCGCGGGTCCCAGGCTCGCCGGTCGCCCAAGCCGGGCTTCCACCCAGGTCCGCCACCCTCGCCGTCTTCCCGGCGGAAGCGCCGGATATGCCCGCAACGGGCATACCCGGGGTGAACTGGTCTCGGGGCAGATTGCCGGCTGGTCTCGCGCCTGCATCACGGCTCCGCGATATCCGGGAGCGGCGTCGCCCTTTCCCGGACGGCTCCGCGCCGTCCCGGAGCGGTCGCGTGCTGCCTCCGACTACGGCGTGCGGTGGGTGCCCCTCGGCTGCGCGGCCCCGACCCCCAGGACCTCGGTCCCTGCTTCGAGCACGTCTGCATCCTCGCCCATGCCCACGTAGAGCAGCGGCGAGGTCAGGAAGAGGTCCGCGGCCGCGAGCGTCGTCGCGATCGGCACGTTCTGCACGTTGCAGACGCGCAGGAGCGTCCGGATATCCGGGTCGTGGGGGTGGGCGCTCAGGGGATCCACGAAGAAAAGGACGGCGCGGATCTTGCCTTCGGCGACCATCGCCGCGATCTGCGCGTCGCCGCCGAGCGGACCCGAGAGCAGGGTCGTCACCTCGAGCCCGACCTTCTCGCGGAGCAGGCGCCCGGTGGTCGCGGTGGCGAAGAGGTCGAACTGCGCGAGCACGGCGCGGTTGTAGGTGGCGTACGCCACGAGGTCAGTCTTCTTCCCGTCGTGCGCGATCACGGCAAGGCTGGGTCGAACAGGCATCAGGAACTCCAGGGATTGCGATCTGGGGCGACCCAGAGTCTACGCCTCGTCGCGGGATCGGACGGTCGAGGGGTGGCCCGTGGCGGATGCGTCAGCCCCGCCGGATGCAGCGAATCGCCCAGCGACCGTCGAGGTCCTGGTGTGCCCCGGTGATCTTCCCGGCCCGCAGCAGCTGTCCCAGCGCGCTCGCCGGGCGAGCGGGTGACTCCCCGAGCAGGCGTCGGATCGAGCCCTCGGCGTTTGCCTGCGACGGCGTGATCTCCAGGCCGGGCTCGCCGCAGGCGAGAGCCTGGAGCAGCTCGTTGACGCGGTCCAGGTCATCGTCCGAGATCGTGTTCGGGCTTCGGCGGGCGGTGCCCTTCCCGACGGCCGCGGCCGGCTCGGCGGGTTCCGGCGGCTCGACGGTGGATCCCGTCACCCCGTCAGGGCGGGTCGTGCCGTTGGGATGCCGGCGATTGGCGAACGGGAGCACCGTGCCCCGTGCCGGCAGGTTTGCCCGGACCTCTTCGGGGACCGCGGCCGCGAACGCCTCGAAGCAGGCGTCCTCGTATTCCTCCGCGGCATCGGTGGACGCCCACCAGACGCGGGCGTGCCTGAGATTCGTGAGCGCCTTGAGCCATTGCCCTGCCGCGTGCGGCCGCGCGTCTCCGAGCGGTGTGCGGTAGAACGCGTCCACCCGCCGCGCGATCGACTTCCCCGTGCTCCCGATGAAGACGATCGGCTCCCCGGGGAGCCACCATGCGGCAAGGCGCGCGCCAAGGCCCTTGCCGGTCGGTCGCTCCCCATCGACCGCGAGGGTGGGCACGCGGCTGAGCCACGTCCCGACGGCCGAGATGTCGACCGGGGCGCGGTCAGGCACGGCCGGCCATTCGACGACGTAGATGCCCGGGCTGTTCGCACGGACGGGACTGCCCCAGACGACGGGCCCGTCGGCGCTCAGCCCGACGGTTCGAAAGAGTTCGACGGCGGTGATCGGCATACCCGGATGGTACGGCGCGGGTCACCCCGCGAGGACGGCTCCCAGCGCATCGGCAAACGGCCCAAAGGTCGCGGACGTGAAGCCCGCCACGTTGATCCGGCCGCGGCCGACCAGGTACACGGCGTGCTCCTCGCGGAGGCGCGCCACCTGCTCCAGGCTGAGCCCGAGGAGCGCGAACATCCCGCGCTGCGTCGCGATCGGTTCCCAGTCGCCCGGGATGCCGCGCGCAGTGATCGATTCGACGAGCGCGGCGCGGTTCGCCTGGATGCGAGCCCGCATCGCGGCCAGCTCGATCTCCCACCGGGCGCGCAGATCGGGATCGGCCAGGATCGTCGCCACGATGTCGCCACCGTGCGACGGCGGGTTCGAATAGTTCGACCGGATCGCGATCTTCACGTGCGACTGGGCGGCCGCGGCCTCCGCAGTCGATCCGGCCACGAGGAGAAGGGCGCCGACCCGCTCGTTGTAGAGGGCGAAGCTCTTGGAGTACGAGGTCGACACGAGGAGCTCGAGCCCCGGCCGGAGGAGACCGTCCATCCAGTCGGCGTCCTCGCGCAGCCCGTCGCCGAAGCCCTGGTAGGCGAAATCGACGAGCGGGAGGAGCCGCCGTGCTTCGACGAGGTCGCCGATCTTCCGCCACAGCTCGGGCGACGGGTCGACGCCGGTCGGGTTGTGGCACGAGCCGTGGAGCAGCACGACGTCCCCGGGCGACGCCTCGCCGAGCGCCGCGAGCAGGGCCGCCTCATCGATCCGCCGGCCAGTGGGATCCGTGTACGGGTACTCGCGGATCCGGAAGCCTGCCAGCGAGAAGAGCTGCGGGTGGTTCGGCCAGGTGGGCTGGCTCATCCAGATCGTGCCGCCGCCGCCGGTCTGCCGGATGAAATCGGCCGCCACCCGGAGCCCGCCCGTGCCGCCGGGCGTCTGGCTGACGGCGACACGCCCGGATCGCACGACCTCGTGCTCGGGCGTGAAGACGAGGTCCCGGACCGCGTCGCGGAAGGCCGCTTCTCCGTCGATGGGCCGGTAGAGCTTGGACCGCCCGGCGGCGAGGATCCGCCGCTCCGCCTCGGTCACCGACGGCAGGACCGGCGTCGTCCCGGTCTCGTCCACGAAGACGCCCGACGACAGGTTGATCTTGCCGCTCCGCGTGTCGGCGCGGGCGGCTTCGGCGAGGCCGAGGATCGGGTCGGGCGGGGCGGGGACGCGAGCGAGCGACGGCAGGGCCACGGTGCGGTGCTCCTGGGGGCAGCGGGCGTTGGGCGGGCAACCGACGCACTGGACGGGTCGCCCGGGTGGACGCCGAGAACGATACAGGGGCCGCGGCGGGGCCGCGGATCTCGGACGAGCTCGCTGCTAGGCTTGTCGACCATGCGCCTGCTCGCCCTGACCTGTGAAGTCCTCGCCCGGTCCGTCTACCTGTGCGCGGCGCGCTCGCCGCACGTGGTGGACGTTCGGCTGAACCGGCGCGGCCTCCACGACGACCCGCCGAACCTCCGCTCGATCCTCCAGGCGGAGATCGACGAGATCGGCGCGCCGTACGACGCGGTGGTCCTGGCCTACGGGCTGTGCGGCGGCGCGACGGCGGGGCTCCGGGCGGGCGCGATCCCGCTGGTCGTCCCGCGCGCGCATGACTGCATCACGCTCTTCCTGGGCGACCGGGTGCGCTACCAGGCCGAGTTCACGGCGAACCCAGGCACGTACTGGTACGTCCAGGACTACCTGGAGCGGACCGATGACGGGAGCGCGTTCGGCGGGGTGGGGGCGGTCTCCGACGCGTCCGCCCGGGCCACCCACGAGGAGTACGTCGCGAAGTACGGCGAGGACAACGCCGCGTACCTGATGGAGGCGCTGGGCGGCTGGCGTTCCCACTACAACCGCGCCGCGTTCGTGGAGATGGGCGTGGCCGCGCCGGAGGCGGCTGCGGCTGCCGAGGCGCGTGCCCGCGACGATGCCGACCGGCGGGGATGGCAGTTCGCGAAGCTCGCCGGCGAGCTGCTTCTCGTACGGCGCCTCATCGACGGGGCCTGGGACCCGGCGGACTTCCTGGTCCTGCAGACGGGCGAGCGGCTCGCGATGTCCTACGACGACGGCGTGATCAGGGCCGAGCC
>Ga0208587_1002224_pt1 | contig 9952 bp, 9 predicted proteins | sample NGESurdeep092012_7_FD_184472 | JGI IMG/M metagenome (GOLD analysis project Ga0208587, IMG submission 184472) | Arctic peat soil microbial communities from Barrow, Alaska - NGEE Surface sample 210 deep-092012 (SPAdes) | ecosystem: Environmental > Terrestrial > Soil > Wetlands > Peat ...
GAACATTGGCCGGCTTAAACCGGCTGCGCAACTACCGCTGTCGGGTGTGCAACTCAGCGGATTGGCCGGTCAAGTGCGACATAGAAGTGGCGGTCAGGCGACCCTCGACTCCCAGTAGTCCTCAAACTCGCCATTCATCTGGCAGCAGCGGAGGGCGATAATGGCGTTGGCCCCGCGAACAGTCCAAAACATCCCGGACTGTTTGAAGCGCGCGCCGATGACGGTCTTGCAGCCAGCCTCGATCACGCCAGACCCGACAAACAAGTGCTGCTCGCGGAACTTGGGGTAGCGCATACGTTCGGCGTTCTTGGCGAAATACTCGGCTTCGGTGAGGATCTCCTTGGCCAGATCGGGATCGGCGACTTGGATGGAGCGGAGCGAGCAGACCAGTTCCTCAATCTTGCCCTTGTCGAGGTCGTCCTGCTCGATTGTGATCCAGCGCGCCCGTTCGGCCTTGTCCAGGGGGAATAGCTTGCGGGCCAGATCCCACACGTGTTGGCGAGCGTGAAAGAGATCGACAATCTGAATGGCGCCGGGGAAGTGTTGCTGAGCGATGTTCCAGATCCATTCGGCCCCGTCGCCGATCACCACTTTCTTCTCCGCCAGGCTCCAGTCGCGATTCCACGCTTGCAGATAGAGCCGCTTTCCGAACTCTTCAGCCGGTTCGATGGCGCCGGTATAGGTGGTCGAGTCCGGGTCGCGGATGGGGTAACCTTCCGCGTCCCATTTGGTCTGGGTGAACACGCATCCCAGCTTGGCTTCGCGTGTGTGGGCCGGTTCTCCTGCCGTTTTGCCGGCTCGTCCTTCGGTCTCTTTCTTCACCACCGGCACTCCGGTACCATCCATGAGCACATACAAAATGGGCACGGACTTTCCCATCACAATCGGTAGATCCAACTGCACGGCCCGCTGGATTTGCTGCTGTTCGCGCGCGGCGATGTCCGCTCCGATGCTCTCGGCGGTTCGCTCCACGGCTTTGCTGGTCACCTCCAGATCCGCCAGCGATTTCATCTGCTGGCGTCCGTGATCGAAAGGAGCCTCTTGGCCCACGATGGCCAGCATGCGACGCACTCCCGGGGAACACTCCTTGTTCTCTATATCGAGTGCGACATCGGCCGGAAACTGGCCGTTGTGGCAGTGCGAGCACAGGTAATAGGGACGCGACACTTCGACTCTGCCGACTGCCGTGAGAACGGGTTTGGAACGTAACTCCTGGTAGTGAGCCGTATGGCCGCAAGAGCAAGGCGCCGTCCGTTGCTCGGCAGGCGGAACGGGAAACCGCAGCAGTTGAGTGAGGCCTGCGGCTCCGACCCGATGCATGGCCGAGCGCATCATCATTTCGCTGGCTTCCAGGTCCACATGCCCCGTCTTGCGCCGGCCGTTGAAGAGCACGTGCAGCCACTGAGCTACTTCGCGGGCGATCTCCTCATAGATCGCAGCAGCCGTTTTTTTTCCTCTGGTGTCCACGTGCCGCTCTCCGATTCGAGCGGCCGCTGCATGCAGATCTTCTCGTTGACCGCGATCAGTTCAGTGCTCAATTTCTGGAAGCGATGGTGCTCATCGATTTCGGACTGTGCCTTCCGCCAGGCGGCGGGAGAAGGAAACGATTCGGCGACGGTTTTTCCGTCCACTTTACGTGTGAGTCGAATTTGTGGATCGTGTCCCGGGTCGTTGGGCTTGGCGCAGTGGCAGGTCGGCTTTCCGCAGCGGCGAGGGACAGCGCAGATCGAACCTGGGCGCAGATCGCCGAGGGCGGTGAACTGACGAAGGATTTTGGAGCGCTCAGCTTCCAACTCCGGCAGAGAATTCGGCATATAGGGGTGGCCTCCTAATGCTGAGTGTATCAACACACTCAGAAACATGCCACAAAAAAGGAACCCGAGCGATCTGCCACTTCTGTGTCGCGCACCCGCCACGGGAGGACCGTTTGACACCCTTGCCGTCAAACGGGTGGATGCGAATACGACGAGCTTTGAAGTAAAAAAGACCGGTGGGAAATACCATGTGACGGGTCGGAATGTTATTTCCAAGGACGGCAAGACGCTGACACAGACGGCCAAAGGCACCGACGCCGACGGCAAACCAATGACCGCAACCAGCGTTTTCGACAAGCAGTAGCCAGCGGTGGCGGGGCATTCCAGGTGCTGGGATGCCCCGCTGCGGTCAGTGGGAAGATTCGCGCCGGGCGGCGGCGAAGCTGAGCGCCACTAGTCCGAGGGTGGCGGCGGCGTAGAAAGCCCATAACACGGCGAGCACAGGTTGGGAGAGCAGGGGCGCCTTGAAGGCGGCGAGACGCGTGAGGAAATCCGCCGAGTTTGCGGCGGCGGGGTGGAAGTTAGCTACGGGGCCGCCGGGGCGGTGCGCGATCAGGCCGGTGTAATAAGGCAGGGCGACCATGTGGAGGGTGTAGAGGTCGAACAGGGCGAAGAGGGCGACACCCGAGGGAGCGACGAAGCGGCGGGCGGCGCGGGGCGAAAGGGCACGCAGGCCGGCGACGCAGAGGGTGACTTCGGCGGCGGCGACGGCGTTGAGGTAGACGCCCAGTGAGGTCGCGATACCCCAGACCATGGAGAGCAGGTTGGCGTGATAGAGTTGGCCCAGCCAGAAGGTGAGGACGAAACCGGCGAGGATGCGAATGGCACTGGTGGACATGCGAAAGGCCAGTCCGAGCATGGCGAGAGCGATCAGCAGGTAGAAGAGGTGGTACATCCAACTGCGCACGGTGAGGGTGCTCCAGGCGCCCAGCCAGAGGTGGGAAAACAGGATGGAATCGATGGTGACGAGCCAGGGGACACGGGTGGCCTGGTGGAGTTGGGCGCCGAGCGTGGCGGTGGGCTGGACGGCGGATTCCCACATGCCGGAGAGAGTGCCGGTGGTGAGGAGATTGCGCAGGTACCACCATGCGGCGATGGCGAGGGTGACGAGCGGCACGAGGAGGGCCCGCGGGCGGCGGCATTTCAAGACGAGCAGCAGGGCGACGGGCGGGATGGCGGCGAGGAAGTAGGCTTTGGTTAAGAGGCCGAGGCCGAGGACGGCGCCGAGCGCGATCAAGCGAAGGCGGGTGAGTGGTTCCACGGAAAGCCAGAGGAGGAGGGTGAAGAGGACGACGGCGAGGGACTCGTTGGAGACGCGGGCGATGCCGATCAGGAAGCCGGGCATGGCGGCGACGATGGCGGCGCAGACGCACGCGGTGGCGTCGTGGCGGAAGACGGAGCGGGCGGTGAGGAAGGTGAGGGGGATGACCAGGGAAAGGATCAACATGGAGAACCAGCGCAGCAGCAGGATCTGGGTGGCAAGATGGGCGTGGCGGGCGGCGAGGAGAACGGGGGTCATGATCCAGGCGGCTAGGGGGGCTTGCAGACCTTCGTAGGTCTTGAGGTTGCCGGTGGAATCCTGGAGGGCCCAGGCGGAGGGAATGGCGCGGAACTCGGATTCGCGGCGGGCGCGTTCGGCGGGTGGGATGCGCCAGAACTGGTCGTAGGTGGCGGAGGGGGGCGGGAGATAGCGGCACTCCCAGGAGACGGGCGCGAGTTGGAGGGAGGCGGCGACGTCGCGGGGAATCTGGCTGAAGCGGGAGACGAGGGGTTCGCCGCGAAAGGCCATGCGCTGGACGACGGCGAAGTGGGACCACTCGTCAAGGCCTTCCCAGAGAGGGAGCGCGGCGCCATAGAAGAATGCGCGGGCGAGGAAGCAGAGCCAAATGGCGAGGAGCCAGCGGGGCGCGCGCATTGCACTAGCATGATAGCGGATGGCGTCGGGGTGGGACAGACGATCGGTTTGTGTCGTCTGTCATTTTTTCACAGAGCCGTGCTCTAGCGAGAGTTGACAGACCACAAAAGGCGATGGTCTGTCCCACTGTGCCAGACTGGAGAAGGAATGCGCGTTGTGATTGACGCCACACCGCTGCTGGTGCGCAGCGCGGGCGTCAAGAACTACCTTTATCATTGGATTCTGCATCTGCGGCGCGCGGCGGGCGGCGCAGCGGTGTGCACGTTCCCGCGGATGGAGCGGGTTCGCGCGCTGACGCACGAGGCTTCAGTGGCAGGTCCGCTGCGCACGTTCAGCGGGCTCGGGGCGTTGGCGATCTCCAACTACTCGGGGGCGCCGCTGCTGGATTGGCTGACGCGGGGCGCGGACGTGTTCCACGCCAGCGTGCTGGTGCGGCGCCCGCCGTCGCGGGTGCGATTGACCGCCACGGTGCACGATCTGACGGGGTTTCTGATGCCGGGACTGCATCCACGTTCGAATCTGGTGGCGGAGCGCAATTTCGCTCAACTGGCGCGCCGGGCCGACCGGCTGATCGCGGTATCGGAGTGCACGCGGCAGGACGCGGTGCGCACGCTGGGAATCGCGCCGGAGAAGATTTGCACGATTCACTCCGGGGTGGCCGACGCGTTCTTCGATCCACCGGCGGCGCTGGTGAACAAGGTGCGGGCGCGCTACGGATTGGAGCGGCCGTTTGTGTTATTCGTGGGCACGATTGAGCCGCGGAAGAATGTGGATCTGCTGCTGGATGCGTTCGAATCGTTGCCGCAGTCGATGCGCGACCACTGGGAGCTGGTGGTGGTAGGACCGGTAGGCTGGGCGGCGGAGAAAACGGTGGCGCGGCTGCGGTATGTGCGGTATTTAGGGTATATTCCGGAGCCGGATTTGGCGCCGTTGACGGCAGCGGCCGATGTGTTCGTGTACCCGTCGTTGTACGAGGGCTTTGGATTTCCAGTGGCACAGGCCATGGCGGCGGGGGTAGCGGTGATCACGTCGAACGTCTCTGCGCTGCCGGAAGTGGCTGGAAATGCGGCTCTATTGGTAGACCCGCGGAGCCAGAGCGAACTGCGGGCGGCGCTGGTCCGGCTGTTGGGGACGGCCGACCTGCGGAAGGCGCTGGGCCTCGCGGGGCGGGAAAGGGCGCGGGAATTCCGCTGGGAGGTGTGCGCGGCGAAGTCGCTGGAGTTCTTCCGGGAGGTGGCGGGGGAGTAACCTCGGACAGGACCAAAGTATGACCGGTACCTGTATGGAACCCTATTGTCCACAGGGTACTTGCCCCAGGTACGAGGGAATTGATCTACTCGAATCGGCGGGATTGATCCACTCGAATCTGTGGATGAGAGCTGTCATCGTGGGGATGGAGAATATGCTGTTGAACGATAAGAAGACGCTGGCCCAGCGGCTGAGCGAAGGGCGGCTGCCGGTAGCGGAGGCATTGCGGTACGCGATGCAGTTGGCGGATTGCCTGCGCAAGCTGCACGATACGGGAAAGGTGCATGGGGCGGTCACTCCGTCGAACCTCGTGCTGGCGGCCGGCGGCGTGGAGTTGCTGCCCGCGGCCGAGGGATGGGGCGAGGCGATTACGCCGTATACGGCTCCGGAGGTGGTGCAAGGGCGGCCGGCCGACGCAAGCAGCGACGTCTTTGGCTTCGGCGCCATACTGTTCGAGATGATGACCGGCCGAAGGGCCTTCGATGGCGAAAGCCGCGTCGCGCTGGCGGCCAATCTGACGGAGACGCCGGCACCCTCGTCGGGAAGCCCGATAGTGGATCGCCTGGTGGGTCCGTGCCTGAACAAGAACCCGGACGCGCGCAGCCCCCGCATGCAGATGGTCATGCTGGAGCTGAAGCTGTTGATGGTGGCGGTGCGGCGCGCCGCGCCGGGTGCGGGGGGAGCGCCGCGCCGCGCCGCGGCGGTGGATACGGGGGCCGTGCGGTCGGAGATGCAGCAACTGGAAGCGCGGCTGGAGGCCCGTCTCCAGGTCCAGGAGAAGGGCGTTTCTGAAATGCATCGCTCGGCGAACGAAGCGGTGAGCTCCCTGCGGATGGAGGTTGCGGCCATGAAGAGCGAACTGGCGGCGAATCGCCAGCAGGCCTTGGAACGCAAAGGCGGGGGGCTCGACGATGCGGCGAGCGAGGTGATTTTTTCCAGGGTAGACCGAGGCTTCGAAGTGCTGAACGCGCGCATCGAGCAGATCGAGCGGACGGTGGAAGCGATGCGCCGGCATACCTCGCAATTCGCCAACAATATCGTCGAGGACCTGGCGGATATCGAACACAACGGGAAGAAACCTTGCGCGCCGATCGAATCGGCGCGCAAGGCGACGTCGCAGACGGAGGATCTGGTAGAGCGCGTGGTGGAAGCGTTGGAATCGCTGCAAACGGAGGAGCTGGATCGGGACGAGGGCGGCGAGCGATCCGGTTCCGTGGTCAACTAGGGGCGGACGGTGGCGCACGAGTTCTTCACAGCTCCCGACCCAGAGGGTACCCCGGTCGCGGCTCCGCTGACGGTGGTGTGGCGGCGGGTTTGCGGGCGCGGATAAACGCGCTGAAGAACTTCTCGTCCACCAGGGGCGCAATCGCGTCCACGTCGAGCCCCATGCCTGCGAGGGATGCCCGGGCATCGGCGACGCGATAGATGCGGGTGGGCTCGACGTCGACGCCTTCGAACCCGGCGGCGGACAACTTGGCGCGGTACTCGGCTTCGTCGAGCGCGCCGGCCAGGCAGCCCACCCAGAGCAGGACATGCTGGCGGATCGCGGCGGGAATTTCGCCGCGCGTCACGACGTCCGATACGGCGAAGCGCCCGCCAGGTTTGAGCACGCGAAAGGCTTCGGCCAGAACGCGGTCCTTATCGGCCGAGAGGTTGATGACGCAGTTGGAGATGATGACGTCGACGGAGGCATCGGGCAGCGGAATGCTCTCGATCTGGCCTTTGAGGAATTCCACGTTTTCGACGCCGGCCTTGGTTTTGTTGGAATTGGCCAGGGCGAGCATTTCGTCGGTCATGTCGAGGCCGTAGGCCTTGCCGGTGGGGCCCACGCGGCGCGCCGAGAGCAGCACGTCGATGCCGCCGCCCGAGCCGAGATCGAGAACAATCTCGCCGGGGTTCAATTGGGCAAGCGCGGTGGGATTGCCGCAACCCAGGCTGGCCAGGACCGCGGTGTCGGGCAACTCGGCGAGTTCGCTGCCGTAGAGGTTAGCGGTGATGGGGTCGCAGCAGTGGGCGTCGGCCGGCGCGCCTCCGCAACAGGAACTAGAGCAGCCGGCGACCACGCGAAGCGCGGCCTGTCCGTACTTTTCTTTTACAACGTCGGTGATGCTTTCAATTGGCATGATGACCTATTCCTTATTTTTTGATGGTAACGATGGTTTCCGGCTTCACGGCTTGGTTCCGGGTGCAGCATTCGGCATAGAGGAAGCCGAGTAATTCCTGCAGCGTTCGGGTGTTGGCGGTGCACCGCAGAAAGGTGCCTGCCCGTGTCACCGTGATGAGTTCCTCGTTCTTGAGCTTGTCGAGATGGTGCGAGAGGTTGGACGCCGAAATCCCCAGTTCTTCCAGGATCTCTCCGACCACCATCCCGTCGGGATGGGCGGAAAGCAGAAGTTGCATGATGCGCAGGCGCGATTCGGTTCCCATGGCGGCGAACATGTCGGCGTAGCGCGTGACTTGTTCCGGATTCTTTTTCATTCATCCATCCCGCGCTTGTTCCATAATTCAATAATAATTTAATAATGGAAGTTGTCAAGAGAAATTTCGGTGCGGGTGCGCGCGGGTGCTTAGCCGAGCCCTAGCGGTCTCGGCTTACGTTAAGCGCCGCATGGAGAGCGGGTGCCCAGCGGCAAATGCCGGCCAGGTCCGAGCTTCGCTCGGATGCACAAGGCGGAGCCTTGTGCATCCGCAGACTTTCAGCCTAATGCGCCCGCATGCGGGCGCATTTCCTTTTCGCTGCTCAACCTCGCGGCTCGGATTGGGAGTCGCGTGCGTCGCAAGCGGAATCCCGACCGGTGAGTGACATACTAAGCACCCCTAAGCATCCGAGCGCTGTGGCGTCGTAACTTGATAGATGCCCATGCGCGGATTCTTGCGATCCCTGTTCTCCCCGCCAACCGCCGCCACCGCGGAAATCCCCGCCATCCGGCAGCGGGAGCGCGCATTCCGCGCGCTGCATGACCACGCTCTTCGCGCCGCTTTCCGCGACTGCACGGACGTGGTGGAAGTCGTCGCCATCGTCACCGCCGTCGCATCGCGCGTGCTCCAGTTGGAGATGTTCGATGTGCAGCTTCAGGGAGCGCTCGGGCTCGCCCGCGGGCGCGTCATCGAAATGCAGACCGGCGAAGGCAAGACCCTGGCTTGCACCCCCGCCGTCGCCTGGCTGGCGCGCGGCGGCCGCGGCGTCCACGTGATGACCGTCAACGACTACCTGGCGCGCCGCGATGCCCGCTGGATGGGCGGCATCTATGAATTCCTCGGTCTCTCGGTAGGCTGCGTCCAGCAGACCATGGCGCCCGAAGCTCGCCGCGCCGCCTACGCAAGCGACATCACGTACGCCACCGCCAATGAGATCGGCTTCGACTGCCTGCGCGACCAGGTGGCGATGCGCGCCCGAGACCAGGTGCATCGCGCCTTCCAGGCCGCCGTGATCGACGAGGCCGATTCCATCCTGATCGACGAAGCCCGCATTCCGCTGGTGCTGGCCGGCGGCGAGGCCGATGAAGAGTTGCTGGCCCGCGTCGCCGACCCGGTGGCGCGCCGCTTCCAGCAGGGCCTGCACTTCACGCTCGACGAATACGGGCGGAACATCTCTCTGGCCGACGAAGGCATCCGCGCCGCCGAGCTCGCCCTGCGCAGCGGCAATCTGTTCGCGGAAGAAAATCTGGCGTTGTATACGGCGCTGCACAACGCGATCCACGCGCACTTCCTGCTGCGCCGCGACGTGGATTACGTGGTCAAGGAAGACGCCATCGAGAGCGTGGATGAATTCAAGGGCCGCATCGCCCAGGACCGCCGCTGGCCCGCCGGACTGCACACCGCCATCGAAGCGAAGGAGGGCGTGCCCTTCCGCCGCCAGGGCCGCGTGCTCGGCTCGCTCACGCTACAGAATCTGGTGGCGCTCTACCCGCGGGTCTGCGGCATGACCGGCACGGCCGCGACCCAGGCCGGCGAGTTCCGCACGTTTTACGGCCTGGACGTCGAGGTGATCCCCACCAATCGCCCGATGATCCGCGTGGATGAACCGGATGTGCTCTTCGCGTCGAAATCCGCCAAGGAAGAGACGGTCGCCGCGGAGATCCGGAGCGTGCATGCCACCGGCCAGCCCATCCTGGTGGGGACGGCGAGCGTCGAGGAGTCGGAGCGTCTGAGCCGCGTGCTGGCCGGCATTCCTCACTGCGTGCTCAACGCGCGCAATGAAGAGCAGGAGGCGCTGATCGTGGCTCGCGCCGGGCAGCGCGGCGCGGTCACCATTTCGACCAACATGGCGGGCCGCGGCGTGGATATCCACCTCGGCGAGGGCGTGGCGGAGTTGGGCGGGCTGTACGTGATCGGCCTGAATCGCCACGAGAGCCGCCGCATCGATCACCAACTGCGCGGCCGCGCCGGACGTCAGGGCGACCCCGGCCGCTCGCGCTTTTTTATCTCCCGGGAGGACGATCTGCTGGTGAAATACGGCATCGGCGACGAGCGAATGCAACACGATGTCGAAAGCATACAGCGCCTGGTGGAGGGTCAGAACCTGGAGATCCGCCGCTTCCTGGCCAAGTACGAGGCCGTGATCGAAGGCCAGCGCCAGCGCATACAGGAACGCCGCCAGGAGGCGCTCACCGCGGAGATCGACGCGCTGGAGCGCACGGTGGAACTGACCACGATCGACGATTTGTGGAGCGACTATTTGGCGGCCGTTAGCGAACTGCGCGGCGGCGTGCACTGGTACTCGTGGGGCGGCCGCGACCCGCTGCACGAGTACCTGACGCGCGTCGATGCCATGTACCGCGAACTGGAGGAAGGGCTGGATGCGGAGATCGCCGCCCGGCTGGAAAACGCGCGCGTGAGCGGAGCGGCCCCCACGGAGCGCGGCGCCACCTGGACCTATCTGACTACCGACCGCCCCTTCGGCAACTACACGGAGCGGATTCTGAAGGCGCTGGTGAGCAAGTTTCGCAAATGAAGCGGCGGGGCGGTCAAGCGC
>Ga0208587_1002225_pt1 | contig 9950 bp, 9 predicted proteins | sample NGESurdeep092012_7_FD_184472 | JGI IMG/M metagenome (GOLD analysis project Ga0208587, IMG submission 184472) | Arctic peat soil microbial communities from Barrow, Alaska - NGEE Surface sample 210 deep-092012 (SPAdes) | ecosystem: Environmental > Terrestrial > Soil > Wetlands > Peat ...
GGCTCTGAAGGTGTAACGGAACCGCGACCGTAAGGGAGCGGTTGGTACACGGGTTGGTACAGTTGTTTCCCAACAGGACCGTGTCCAGGGTTTTCCGGCAACCGGCGCCGGTAGATCGAGCCGGGCGAAGCAGGAATCCAGATGAATAAACGATTCGTAGGTGTTTTGACATTCGCGTTTCTCGTGGCAGCCGGCGCCAGCCTGGTGCTGTACCGCGTGCTGATCAACCGGCCGGCCACCACCATTGCCGGTCCCGCGCTGGCGCAAGTTGCGCTTGCGACCAAGGATCTCGAAGTCGGCACCGTGTTGAAAGAGGATGACGTCAAGGTGGCCGACTGGCCGGGGTCCATCCCCGTGGGCGCCACCAACCAGATCAAAGACATCATCGGCCGGGGCGTCATCACGGCCATCTTCGCCAAGGAGCCGATCATCGCATCGCGCCTCGCGCCCAAGGGTGCGGGCGGCGGCATGGCCGCGATGATTCCACCGGGGATGCGCGCCGTGGCCGTAAAGGTCAATGAAGTCGTGGGCGTCGCCGGCTTCGTTGTGCCCGGCATGCGCGTCGACATCCTGATCTCCGGCAATTCGCCCGGAGGCAACGGCAGTCTGGGCACTCAAACCCAAACCTTGCTGCAGAATATCGAAGTGCTCTCCGCCGGCCAGGATTTCAAAAAGGACGCGGAAGGCAAGCCCGTCATGGTGCAGGTGGTCAACATGCTGGTGACGCCAACCCAGGCCGAGCAACTTAGCCTGGCCGCCAGCCAGACCAGCATTCAACTGGTCCTGCGCAATCCGTTGGACCACGAGATCGCCAAGACTCCCGGGACCGCCCTCCAGCACCTCTTTAACGGTGGAAGAATGCAGCCTCTACCCAACCCATCATCGCGCCCGCGTACCGTATCCCAGCGCGTAGCTCCGCCCCCCGCCCCGCCCAAGGAGATCCCCTTCGTCATGGAGATCCTCTCCGGGCAAAACAAGCGGGAACAGAAATTCGGCGGAACTCCGGAGGTCAAATAAGTGTCGCGACTTCGCATTGCATCTGTCCTAATGGCGGCCGTGTGGCTCTGGGACGCCCCCACCAGCCGCGCCGGCGCCGATGAGAACCCCAAGGCCCAGGAAGCGGCGCTTACCAGCGTGCCGGGCAAGCTCATGGTCACGGTCGGCAAGAGCCTGATCATCGATAGCCCGATGAAGATCCAGCGCATCTCCGTCGCCAACGGCGAGCTGATCGAAGCCGTCGCCGTCAACCCCAAGGAAGTCCTGATCAACGGGAAGGCCGCCGGCGAGACTTCGCTGATCGTCTGGCAGGAAGGCGGCAACCGCCTGCTCTACGATCTCACCGTGCGTTCGAGCCCCTTACGGCTCGACGTGGTGCGCCAGCAACTGGCGCGCGATTTCCCCAACGAGGATATCAACGTCACGTTCGAAAACGAGACCGCCTTTGTGCGCGGCACCGTAAAGGATATCGTCGCCGCCGACCGCGTCATGTCGATTACCGCCTCGCTCGGCAAAGCCGTCAACCTGCTGCGGGTCGAGGTTCCTCCGGTGGAGGAGCAGATTCTGTTGAAGGTGCGCTTCTGCAACGTGGACCGCGCCGCCAGTACCGACCTGGGCGTCAGTTTCGCTTCGGGAGCATTCAACCAGTCCACCGCCATCGGCACCGGACAGTACTCCGGCCCGACCGTCAGCACCACCGGAACCGTCAGCCTCTCCGACATGTTGAGCGTTTTGTTGTTCCGCAAAGACCTGAACCTGGCGGCATCCATCAAGGCGCTGGAAGGCAAGCGCATGCTGGAAACCCTCGCCGAGCCAAATCTTCTGGCCATCAACGGTAAGGAGGCCAGCTTCGTGGCCGGCGGCGAGTTCCCCTTTCCCATGATTCAACCCGGCGCCGCGGGCAACGCGATGACCGTATCCTTCCGCGAGTTCGGTATTCGCATCCATTTTCTGCCCCGCATCACGCCCCGCGGGACCATTCAACTCCAGGTTTCCCCGGAAGTCAGCTCGCTGGATTACGCCAACGCGGTCACCATCTCCGGCACTACCGTCCCCGCCCTGAGCACGCGCCGCGTGCAGACCGAAGTCGAACTCGACAGCGGACAGAGCTTTGTCATCGCCGGCCTGATGGACAACCGGATGACGGAGACCATCAACAAAATCCCCGGCCTGGCCAACATCCCGCTGCTCGGCAAGCTCTTCACCAGCCGCGCGGCGTCGCGCAACAACACCGAACTGCTGGTCATCGTCACCCCGGAAGTGGTGCGGCCGATTCCCGCCGGACAGCCCTTGCCCTCGCTCAACATGCGCTCCCCGTTCCTGACCAAGAATTCCGATGTCGAGATGTACCAGCCGGGTATGGATAAGACCGGACCGGTGCCGGTGAAGCCGCCGGCGGATTCCATGCCTGTCGAACAATTGATCCAGCAGCGCAAAGCAGGCCAGGCGGCTCCGCCGGCCACGATGCAGCCTTTCCAAATCGTACCCGTGCCCCCGGCGCCCCCATCCGTGAACCCGGGCTTGACGCCGCCTTCTACCGGAGGCATCGCCAAGTGACAAGGCGACCGGGAGACTCCACATGTATCCGCTGACCATCGGGCTGGCAATTGAAAACCGGGAACTCTGGGAGCAGGCGCAGGCGACCCTCGCCGATCTTCCGTTCCGCATCATCGTCGAACACCAGGATGTGGGCGATGTCAGCAATTTCCTGGACCGTCTGGAGCGCATGCGGCCCGACGTGGTGCTGGTGGATATCAGCGGGTGGAAGGAACCGCTCGAGGGTCTGGTCGCCTCCATCCGGGCCGCCGCCGGCGACCCCATGATCATCGCGCTCAATACCACCGCGGAGGCCGATGCCATCCTCTCCTCGCTGCGCGCCGGCATCAATGAATACCTCTACCCGCCGTTGCAGGAACCGCTCAAGAAGTCGCTCGAACGGCGCAGCATGGAGCGCAGCCGGCGGCGCGAGGGCGCCAAAGGCGGAGGCAAATCCCTCGGCTTCATGTCCGCCAAGGGCGGCTGCGGCGCCACCACGCTGATCTGTCACGTGGCCGCCGAACTGGGCCGCATGAATCAGCGAGTCCTCCTGGCCGATCTGGATCTCGACGCCGGCATGGTCGCCTTCATCACCAAAACCAAGTCCGTCTACTCCATTCTGGACGCCGTCAACAACCTGCACCGCCTGGACATTCATTACTGGAAAGCGCTGGTCAGTAACGGCATTCCCGGTGTGGAGATCGTCTCCTCTCCGCTCGCCCTGGCCTCCAAGCAGCAGCCCAAGGACGAGCAGATCCGGCAGGTGCTCAGCTTTGCGCGCCCGCACTACGATTGGACCCTGGTCGATCTGGGACGCAGCCTCACCCACCTGGGGATGGCGGCGCTCGAAGAAATCGATGAAGCCTGCCTGGTCACCACCCTGGAAGTCCCCGCGCTGCACCAATCCAAGCAGATCATCCAGACCCTGATTGACAGCGGTTACGGCAAGAACCGTATCAAGCTGATTCTCAACCGCGCCCCCAAGCGGCTGGACATCACGCCGGCCGAACTCGAAAAGATGCTGGGAACGCCGATCTTTTGCACCGTGGCCAACGACTATCCCGAGTTATACGAAACCTACGCGGAGGGCCGCATGCTCTCGCGCAGTTCCGAGCTGGGGAAGCAGATTTCCAGGCTCGCCCTGAAGTTGGCGAATCTCGAAGAGGACAAATCGGCGACTAACGCCAAGAAACGCTTCGCATTGTTCGGATAAGAGGCAAACCACCATGGCTTCCATGATAGATAGCGGATCAAGGTCCGGCGAAAGCCGGGAGACCGGCTGGGTAAATCGGCTCTTCACGCGCGAGGGCTCCACTCCCGAATACCAGGAGTTGAAGTTCACGCTGCACCGCAAGCTGCTGGACCGTATCAATCTGGAAGCGCTGTCTTCCATGGCCGGCGAACGCGTACGGGCGGAAATCCGCGCCGCCGTTGCCAAGCTGGTGGAGGAAGAGAAGACGCCTCTCAGCCTGGTGGAAAAGGACCGCGTCATCGAGGAGATTCTCGATGAGGTCTTCGGCCTCGGCCCCCTGGAACCCCTGCTGCAAGACCCCACCATCAGTGATATTCTGGTCACCACGCCGCACCTGGTCTACGTGGAACGCGGCGGCAAACTCTACCGCACTCCGGTGGAATTCAAGGACGACGCGCACCTGCTGCGCATCATCGAAAAAGTGGTTTCCCGCGTGGGACGCCGCGTCGACGAATCGTCGCCCCTGGTGGACGCGCGCCTGCCCGATGGTTCGCGCGTCAACGCCGCCATTCCGCCGGTCGCCGTGGATGGCCCGCTGCTCTCCATCCGCCGCTTCGGCCGCCATGCCCTGAAAGGCGAGGATCTGGTCGCCAAGCTGGCCCTGACCGAGGGCATGCTGGAACTCTTGAAGGGCTGCGTCAAGGCGCGCCTCAACATCCTGATTTGCGGCGGTACCGGTTCCGGTAAGACCACCCTGCTCAACGCGCTCTCCTCCTACATTCCCGAAGACGAGCGCATCGTGACCATCGAGGACGCCGCCGAACTTCGTCTCCAGCAGACCCACGTGGCGCGCATGGAAACCCGGCCGGCCAACGTGGAAGGCACCGGCGCCATTCACATTCGCCAACTCGTCATCAATGCCCTCCGTATGCGGCCCGACCGCATCATCGTCGGCGAGGTCCGTTCGGAAGAAGCCCTGGATATGTTGCAAGCCATGAACACGGGTCATGATGGATCGCTCACCACGATCCACGCCAACACCCCGCGCGACGGCCTGGGCCGCCTGGAGGTCATGGTCGGCATGGCCAACGCCAACATGGGAATCCGCTCCGTCCGCCAGCAGATCTCCAGCGCCGTGGATCTGTTCGTGCAAACCTCGCGCTTCAGCGACGGTGCGCGCCGCATCACCCACATCACCGAAGTCATCGGCATGGAGCAGGACGTGATCACCCTGCAAGATATCTTCCTGTTTGAGAAGACCGGCATCACCGAGGCCGGCAAGGTGAAGGGCCGTTTCCGCGCCACCGGCATCCGCCCCAAGTTCTACGACCGCCTCAAGCAGTGCGGTATCGTCCTTCCCACGCAGATGTTTCAAACGGTGGTGGAGATTAACTAATGCTAACCGCCGTGGTTTGCTTCGTCGTCGTGTTCGCAATCATACTGCTGGCAGTCAGCGTGTCGATGAAGTATTTCGACGCCCGGCGAAAGAGCCAGGTGGCGGGCATGCTGCACACGGCCTCCGGCGAAAACGTGGTCAGTGTCAGCAACCTGCTCAAGGAAATCGAGTCCGGCAAGCCCTCGGCTCTCAAACGCCTGCTCTCCAGTATGCAGTTTTCCAAGCATGCGGACGAAATGATCCAGCAGGCCGGCCTGAGCTGGTCGTCCAGCCGGCTGTTGACCTCCATGGTGCTGATGATGGTCCCGGGCTTGGGCCTGGGCCTATTGGTGCCCTTCCTGTTCAACGGCCCCACCACGGCCATCGCCTTGGCCCTCGTCTTCGGATCTGTCCCGTATCTCGTGGTTCGCGCCAAGCGCAAGAAGAGGCTGAACACGCTGGAAGAGCAATTCCCCGAATCGCTGGACTTCCTGGCCCGTTCCATGCGTGCCGGCCACGCCTTCTCGATCAGCCTGGAAATGCTGGGCGAGGAGATGGACGATCCGCTGGGGCAGGAGTTCCGCGCGCTCTTCAACGAGCAGAACCTGGGTGCGCCCATCGATATCGCGCTGCGCAATTTCGCCCTGCGCGTGCCGCTGCTCGACGTCCGCTTCTTTACCTCGTCGGTGCTGCTGCAGAAGCAGACGGGCGGGAACCTGAGCGAAATTCTGTCGCGCCTGGCCTACATCATCCGCGAACGTTTCCGCCTGAAGGGACAGGTCAGAGCCTGCAGCGCCCACGGGCGGATAACCGCCTCCATCCTCACCCTGATGCCGATTGCCACCATGCTTGGGCTGCTCTTCGTGGCCCCCGGCTATCTGCAGGGGATGGCCAATGATTCCGACGGCAAGTATATGATTGGCGGCGCCATCGTGGCGCAGCTTCTGGGCAATTTTTTCATCAAGAAGATCATCAACATAAAGGTCTGATATGGCTCATCCTGTAGTATTCGCCACCTGCGCGTTCCTGATGCTGATGCTCATCCTCACCTGGGTGGGTTACCGTCTGGTCTACAAGCCCGGCAAATTCATGCGCCAGTTGGGCCGGCCGGTCATCACCAGCGAATCCCAGCGCCTGGTGGATGCCGGCGGCGAGCCCGAGACCAGCACCGTGGTGACGTTCCTCCAAGGCATCGGGTCGCGCGTGCCCTCTTCGGAGACCGAGGTCGCCAGCCTGAAGCTCGACCTGGTCCGCGCCGGTTTCCGTTCGGAAAGCGCGCTGCCGGTTTTCTATGGCCTGCGCATCGTGATTACTCTGCTGATGCTGGTGTTTTGCGTCACGCTCGAAGCCAGGATGCCGTCCAACCCGGTGATCAAGCTCGGCCTCATGGCAACCGGCATCGGCGCCGGCTGGATTCTGCCGCGCTTCTTCCTGGAAAAGAAGGTCGCCAAGCGGCAGGAAGTTCTGCGCCTCGCGCTGCCCGACGCGTTGGATCTGATGGTGGTGTCGATCGAGGCCGGCTTAGGCCTGGACCAGGCCATTTCGCACGTCGCCCACGAACTTTACACCAGCCATCCGGAACTGGGCGATGAGATGTCCCTGGTCACCCTCGAAATGCGCCATGGAAAACGGCGCAGCGAGGCCCTGCGCAACTTTGCCGAACGCACCGGCGAGGCCGAGTTTCGCAAACTGGTAGCCATCCTGATTCAGAACGACCGTTTCGGCACCAGCATGGGGGAAAGCCTGCGCACCCATTCCGATTTCATGCGCGTGCGCCGCCGCCAGGATGCCGAAGAGCGCGCCGGCAAGGTCGGCGCCAAACTGGTATTTCCGATCTTCTTCTTCATCTTGCCGTCCATGTTGATTGTGGCGGCCGGGCCAGGTCTCCTACAAGTGTTCAAGTACCTCTTCCCAATGATGAAAACGATACATTGACAAGCAAAGGAGCGCAAAGACGATGACGACTGAAACAATTCTGCAGGCAGGCATGTGGATCGTGGCCGGGGGCATCATGATGGTCTTCTTGAAACGCCGGCGGTCGCGCAGGAACACGCGGTAACCGAAAGAGGGAGACCAAAACCACGAAAGGAGGAACCAAATGGAACTTGCAATCCAAGGAGCGATCTGGCTGGGTGCTGGCGTAGCGCTCGTCATACTGCTCTCGCGCCGCCGCAGGCACCGGCAAGTACGCTAGTGTTCCATGCAGGGAGGGCTGGCGTGAAGTGGGCAGTTCGGAAGCTTTCGCCAGCCGCGAGATCACAATGTCGATCCAACTTATAGTCACCAAACAGAATCGGGATGGCGGTTGGCCCTACGTTCGGGGAACGTCCTGGACCGAGCCGACGGTGTACGCCATCCTGGCTTTGTTGGCCTCCGGCGAGCTCGATCCGGCGCGCCGCGGCTTCGACTGGCTGCGGGCTTCCCAGTTGCCCGATGGAGGGTGGCCTCCGCAAACCGGTTGCGACGAAAGCACCTGGGTGACTGCCCTGGTGGCCGTGCTTCCGCCCGGCCAACTCGGAACCGCCGTCCATGCGCGTGCCATCGACTGGCTATTGGATACGGACGGGGAAGAATCCTCCGCGATGTACCGCTTGCGCAGGTGGCTTCTGGGCGCACCCCAACTGCCCGACACCGAATTCCCAGGTTGGCCCTGGATCCCGGGCTCCGCCGCCTGGGTCGGACCCACTTCGCTGGCCATTTTGGCGCTGGAGAGAGAAATGGCCCGCCGGCCGTCGGCGGCGATTCGGCGGCGCGTCGATCAGGGCCGCCGATTCCTGCTGCGGCGCATGTGCCAGGGCGGCGGCTGGAATCACGGTTCCGCACGCGCCCTGGGCTATGAGTCGCCCCCTTATCCCGAAACCACCGGCATGGCGCTCGCCGCCCTCCGCGGCGTGCGCTGCCGCGAAACCGAGCTGTCCCTGAACGTGGCCGCTCGCTTTCTCGGCGAATGCCGTTCCGCCGACGCACTCAACTGGCTCCGCATCGGGCTCATGGCCCACGGCCGCCTGTCCGATGGCTACTGCCCAACGGCCCCGTTGGCTTGCCGGACGCTGCCTGAAACGTCGCTGGATATGCTCGTGGCGGGAACGCAAAAGGGCAAGGATTTCTTCTGGGGCTGATCATGGCACACCAACTCACCAGACGCGAGCTGTTGACCGCCGCCGCGGGCGCCGCCATGATGACCGGGTGCGGAATCGAACTGCGGAGCATTGCGCCGGCGCGCGTTTCCATCCTCAAGGTGCCTGCCTACGATCAGACCATCTACGACACCATGCGCCGCCTGCTGGCAGAGCATCTGGGCGACGTCCGGGGACGCAGCATCCTGCTCAAGCCCAATCTTGTGGAATTCGAACCCGCCAGCAGCATCAACACCCACCCCATGCTGGTTCACGCCGCCTACGAGGCGTTCCGTGCCATGGGCGCCGCCTCGGTACGCATCGCCGAGGGACCCGGCCATCGCCGCAACACCCTGGACCTGGCCGAAGCCGCCGGATACTTTCATACCGTCCCGGACTTTGAAGACCACTTCGTCGATCTCAACCTGGATGAGGTCACGCGCGTGCGGCCCACCGCGCAGTTCTCCCGTATCAAGAAGCTCTACCTGCCCAACAGCGCTCTTGGCGCCGACTTGCTGGTCTCCATGGCCAAGATGAAAACCCACCACTGGGTGGGCGCGACGCTTTCCATGAAGAACCTGTTCGGCGTGGTGCCCAGCGGCATTTACGGTTGGCCCAAGAACGTGCTCCACTGGGCGGGAATCGACGAATCGATTGCCGATCTGCATGCCGCCTTCCCGCGCCACTTCGCCATCGTCGACGGCATCGTCGGCATGGAGGGCAACGGTCCCATTCAGGGCACCGCCAAACACGCCGGAGTGCTGGTGGCTGGCAGGGACCCGGTGGCCGTGGATGCCACCTGCTGCCGCATCATGAGGATCGATCCCATGCGGATCCGCTACCTCCAACTGGCCTCCAGCCGCGACACCGAGTCACAGATTACCGAAGACCATATCCGGCAAATGGGAGAATCCATCCGGACCGTGTCCACGCCTTTCGAACTGATTCCGCAGTTCCGGAAAACTCGATTAGAGAATGGCTAAGTGCGCACGTGCTGGCACTTCGCGCTGTCCGTCCTCCTGCTGGCGCCGGTTTACTCCATTCATATTTACAGCGCGTGGCTGACCCAGTGGAATCAGCGGACGGCAATCCGCTTGAGATCGTAGACCCGGAAGGAATCGCCTACCGTGTCTGTGGGCGCGGTCCGGAGCATCCAGTCATAGCGGCCATCGAACGGCTGGAACTCGTAGAACGCGGTGATGCTCATCACCACCACGCAACCCGACGACCGCGCCTCGTCCAGGCTCGCCGGGGCCGGCTTGGACTCTATGCCGTAATACGAGGGCAAAGCCGTTCCAAAGTAGTCGAGGCACACGTTGGAAATGCCCCGAGACACCAGGTAGCTTTTCAGCCGCTTGAGATCCTGCCCCCAATCGAGGTTCGAGTCCACCAGGTACTTCCACCCCTGGCGCGGCCCCCCGCTCGGCAGATTGAAGAAGCCCAGGTACCGCGGAAACACGGACGCCGATTCCAGCACCACTAGCGCAAGGCATACCACCGCCGCCTTCCGGAGGAAGGCCGGGATCACCACCTGCCGCGAAAAAAGTACGGCCGCGATCCACATGAACATCAGCGGATAGATCGGCAGGATGTGCCGGATCCCCAGATTGATGCGGGTCTGCATGCATACCGCAAGATACAGCACCGGAGGGAAAAGCAGAATGTACCAATGTGGAGACAGCCGCTTGAGTCTTACGAACGCCTCCCGCGGGCCTCCCCTGAACAATACCGTGGC
>Ga0208587_1002231_pt1 | contig 9940 bp, 8 predicted proteins | sample NGESurdeep092012_7_FD_184472 | JGI IMG/M metagenome (GOLD analysis project Ga0208587, IMG submission 184472) | Arctic peat soil microbial communities from Barrow, Alaska - NGEE Surface sample 210 deep-092012 (SPAdes) | ecosystem: Environmental > Terrestrial > Soil > Wetlands > Peat ...
GAGGCTCTGGAGGACGCCATCGCGGAAGCCCTGGCAGCGATTACTGCCGAGAACGCCTTAGCTTGGTTCTCTCATTGCGGGTATGGTCTACAATAACGTTGAAAATGCTCTAGAATGCGAGGCCGACCATTCGCAACATGCTTTTGGCCGCCCGCACGATCACCTACGCCACTTTCCCCGTTTGACCCCGGTCTTCGCCGCCTGATACCTTCAACTGTTTGTCCCACCCGCAAATCTTCCACAAGCGAGAGACTGCATGGCACTCAAGTTCAAAGGCGTCGATTTCATCGAGTTCGATTCGCTGCTCAACGATGACGAACGGCTGGTCCGCGACAACACCCGCAAGTTCATCGAAGAGAACCTCATCCCCATCATCGAGTTATGCAACCGCGAAGGCCGTTTCCCCAAGGAGTTGATCAAGCCCATGGGGGATCTGGGCTTCTACGGCGCCAGCCTCAAAGGGTATGGCTGCGCCGGCATGTCGGCCGTCGAGTACGGCCTGATGACGCAGGAACTGGAGCGCGGCGACAGCGGCGTGCGCTCGTTTGTCAGCGTGCAGTCGGCACTGTGCATGTATCCCATTTACACCTTCGGCAGCGAGGAGCAGAAGCAGAAATACCTGCCCAAGATGGCGCTGGGCGAAATTCTTGGATGCTTTGGTTTAACGGAGCCTGATGCCGGATCGAACCCGAGCGCAATGCGCACGCGCGCGCGCAAGGACGGTGACGACTACGTGCTGAATGGCGAGAAGATGTGGATCACCTCCGGCTCCATCGCCGACATCGCCATCATCTGGGCCAAAGTTGAGGACGAGGACAACCGCGTCCGTGGATTCATCGTGGAAACTGACCGGCCCGGATTCAAGGCCGCCGACGTTCACGGGAAGTTTTCGCTGCGGGCCTCGGTTACTTCAAGTCTTTCTTTACAGGATGTCCGTATCCCTGAGGAAAACCTGCTACCTGCCTCTGGCGGTCTAAAATCTCCTTTGAGCTGCCTGAACCAGGCGCGCTACGGCATCGCGTGGGGAGCGATTGGCGCGGCTATGGCTTGCTATGATTGCTCGCTCCAGTACGCGCAGTTCCGCAAGCAGTTCCACGACCAGCCGATTGCCTCGCATCAGCTCGTACAGGAGAAGCTGGTGTGGATGATCAGCGAGATCACCAAGGCGCAGCTACTCGCGTTGCAAGTGGGCCGGCTGAAAGACCTGGGCAAGGCCAAGCCGTGGCATATCTCGATGGCCAAGCGCAACAATGTCTGGATGGCCCTGGAATGTGCGCGCATGGGGCGGGACATCCTGGGCGCAAACGGCATTGCCGACGAGTATCCCATCTTCCGCCACATGGCGAACCTGGAGTCGGTGAAAACCTACGAGGGTACGCACGACATTCATGCGCTGATCATCGGAGAGCACATCACGGGGCACTCCGCGTTCTGACGACTCCCGCCCTGTCGCCGCACCTTTGGGATAGGACCACGCCCAGGCTCCCGAGAGGCACCCGAGTAGGTCGACGACAGACGGATCCACAATTCGTTGACAAATTCTTTACAGTTCCGTGACAAAAGCCCTGGTCGCATCTAGTTAACTGGTTCTACCTGAAGAAACCTCCAAGACGATTTTGGGGACGCTCACGGATCGGTGGATGACTCGTCCAGAACCGCCATGACGACACGGATTCTGGTTGCCTTCTAGCCGTCTACAGGAGGTTGCCATGATTTGCAGAAACGCACATAGATTTGCAGCGGTTCGCACGCTCGTGTTAGCAGCATTATTTGCTATCGTTTTGACAGCGATTACACCCTTCCCAGCCCTCGCCGGGAATCCCGGTACCTGGGCGAATACGGGTAGGATGAACATCATCCGCGCAGGCCATAGCGCAACGCTGCTCCCGAATGGCCAAGTGCTGGTTGCGGGGGGCGAAGGCACAACTGGCTTTCTCGGCAGCGCCGAGCTATATAACCCGAGTACAGGCCGCTGGACCGTCACCGGCAGCATGGCGACGTCCCGCCTGGGGCAATCCGCAGCACTGCTGCCGAATGGCTTGGTTCTGGTCGCTGGTGGCATCGTCAATATCAGCGATACCGGCGTAGTCACTGTCACCGCCAGCGCCGAACTCTACAACCCGTCCACAGGCCAATGGACGTCCACCGGCGCGCTGAACACGGCCCGCTACAGTGCAGGCACGGCGTTGCTGCAAGACGGCCACGTCCTGGTTGCGGGTGGCGTCAACCCTACAAATGGGACACTCGCCAGCGCCGAACTCTACGACCCATCGAGCGGCACTTGGAGGGCGACCGGCAGCATGAACTATGCCCGTAGTGCGCCGGCGACGCTGCTCGAAACCGGACAGGTCCTGATGGCGGGCGGGAACGGCTATAGCTACACCGCCGAGCTCTACAATCCCTCCCAAGATCACTGGACGTTAACCAGCAGCATGAAGTTTAACCACGGGGGCAGCGCGGCCTTTCTCACAAACGGTGACGTGCTGACCTTCGGAGGACATCTTACGAGTTATGCCGGCCAGTTCTATAACCCGGCCACAAACATCTGGACGGCGACCCATAACATTGGTGTGAATCCTCCCAGCGGCCCGTTAACGCTCCTCAACAGCGGCAAAGTTTTATTGGCAGGAGGGGAGAGCGGGTACGGCACCGATTCCCTGTGCCGTCTTTACGACTCCCCCAGCAACTCCTGGCTGCTCACCGGCAGTATGAACCAGGCCCGAGCAGTTCACTCCGCTACGCTCCTCCAGAATGGTCAGGTGCTAGTGGCGGGCGGCGAGGTGAAAAACGCCGACGGCACTTTCAGCTTGCTCGCCAGCGCCGAACTTTATATACCCTAGGATGCGCGCTGGAAACTCCACACTGTACTCGCCTGGCTTCTTGAGCCAGGCGAGTACACCTATGCTTGGGTCGGGCCAAGCGGTTGGGTGTGTGCGACGGGCCGGCCATTGGTGACGAAAGTCCTCGAACACTTTCGGCAAGAGGTGTATCCTTTGCCGTTGTGCTGAAGAGAAGGGCGCGAGTGCATTGGTTGGTCTCGCACTACCCCGTCTCAGAACGGCCCTCGGCTTGCGCAATTTTGCGTCGCAGCTCATGGTACGTGTCGCAAGCCGCGGCCACCCCGGAGGCCATATGGCGACCAAGATTCAAACCGAAGAACCGATCATTGAACACTCTCCCACTGCAAACCTGGAAACCGACCTCGCGCTGGAGTTCCTGCGTGTCGTTGAAGAAGCTGCCATCGCATCTGCCAAGACCATGGGACAGGGTGACCGCAAAAATGCCGATCAGGTGGCTACCGAAGCCATGCGCAGCGTGATGGACTCGGTGCCAATGGATGGGACCATCGTTATCGGTGAGGGTGAGCGCGACGAAGCCCCCATGCTTTACATTGGCGAGAAAGTCGGCAAACGGGATGGCGGCAGCTATCCCGCGGTGGATATTGCGGTTGATCCCCTGGAAGGTACGAACCTGTGCGCCACTGGGTCGCCCGGCGCCATTACGGTGCTGGCCGCCTCGGAAAAGGGCGGCCTGCTGCATGCCCCGGATTGCTACATGGAGAAGATCGTCGTGGGTCCCTCCTGCAAGGGCATGGTCGATCTCGAGGCGCCCGTGTCGCACAACCTGAATGTGATTGCCAAGGTACTGAACCGGGACGTCGAAGATCTGGTGATCATCATCCTCGACCGCCCACGGCATGAAGGCTTGATCAACGAGATTCGTAAAGCCGGGGCGCGCATCCGGCTCATCTCCGACGGCGATCTTTCTCCCGGCGTCGCAGCCGCCATGTTAGGTTCGGGCGTGCACGCTGTGATGGGCACGGGCGGAGCGCCCGAGGGAGTAATTACCGCGGCGGCCATTCGCTGCTTGAACGGATATATGGTTGGCCGCCTGGTTGGTTACACGCCCGAGCAGGGGGAGCGCATGAAGGACATGGGTATCTCCGATCCGAAACGTATCTACACAGCCGAAGACCTCGCGCCAGGGAAGAACATCATCTTTTCCGCAACCGGAGTCACCGATGGGCCGCTGCTCAAGGGTGTGCGTTTCTTTGGCGATGGTGTGCGTACCTCGTCGCTGGTGATGAAGCTCAACAAGAGCAAGGTCAGGTTCATCGAGACCGTCCACGTCGACAAGCGTCCGGACGCCAAGGTCAGAATTCCGGAGCGATAAGGGGGAAGGCCTGGCTTAATGATCTGGATGCCCCCCGGCCGATGCAACTCATCTTTTTTCTGCTTGATTCTGTGGGAAGAGGAGTAAACTTGACTTAAAGGAATGTAGCTGCGGATGGAACCACTCCATCCGGAGAGGCCTTTGCATGAACGTCCATTTCAGCTACAAGATTTCCAAAACTTCCGACCTCGAAAAACTGATCAACCAACAAGTGGAAAAGCTGGGCCGATACCTCCGGGTATTCCGTCCCGACGTCGTGCACCTGAAAGGGCTTATCGAAGACAGCTCCGCCCGCGAGGGCGTTGTGGTGTCGCTTAACCTGCGACTTCCGTCGGGCCAGATGGCAGCACAGGAGAGCAGCCCGACGGCAACGGCTGCCATCAAAGCCGCCTTCGATTCCATTGCCGAGCAGGTCAAGAAGCATAAGGAGCTGCTGCGCAATCATCACAAGGGGGCGCACCGTCGCGGTCGGGAGCGAGCGCCAGCCGGAACGGTGCCGTTCGAAGACACGCTAGCGGCGGTCAAGCCGGAGCACATTTCCAGCGCCGACATTTCGAGTTACGTCAACGTCAATCTGCCGCGTCTGCAGCGCTTCATCCAACGCGAGCTCGACTACCGCGAGAGCCAGGGGCAGCTCCAGTCCGGCCAAGTCGCGGTGGAAGATGTGGTGGGGGAGGCGATTGCAAATGCCCTCAGCGAGCAGAACGAGAGTCCAGAACCCATGAAGCTGGAACCCTGGGTGCATCGGCTGGCGATGCGGGCGATTGACCAGCTTGCGTCGGAGAATCGCGAGGACGGACACGTCCCGCTGGAACGTTCGCACGGGGAGCAGAACGTACATGCCAGCGATGAGGACAAGCTGCAATTCCATCAGCCCGATGAGCAGCTTTCGGAAGAAAATGTCATCGCCGACCCGAGCGCCAATAATCCTGAAGAGCTGGCGGCGCGAGACGAACTGATTAGCCTGGTAGAGACCACCCTGCGCGATGCCGGGCGCAACGAGGCCGAAGCTTTCATCCTGTACACCCTTGAAGGCTTTACGCTGGAAGAGATCGCCGATATCGCCAGCCGCAGTGTGGAGGAGGTGCGCGCGTCCATTGGCAAGGCTCGCGAACACTTGCAACGCGCCTTGCCTATCAAAGACCCGCTCAAAGAAAAGCTTGTCGAGGTTTCCAAGAGCGCCTAACCAACATGGGGGCAGTCAGCAGTTCCCCCTGTGATGATTTAAGAACTCATCCATGAGGAGAACCGGAATGATCACACGAGATGACATCCGAGAACTCGCTAATTTTCACTCGCCGGAAACTTGTGCGGTTACTTTTTACTACCAGCCCGCAACGCCCCTGAATAAGTCGCACCGCGAAGAATCGATCCTGGTTAAGGACCTGGTTCGCAATGCGCTTCGCGAAGCGGAAAAGCACGGCAGAAATGGCTGTGCCCGTCCCGATCTCGATCGCATTCAGAGCTTGACCGAAACTCTGCGCGGAAATGGCGGCAAAGCCAAGGCAATTTTTGCCTGCAGCAAACAGGGGTTCTGGCGCGAGTTTGACATTCCCGCGCAGTTACTCAAGACCAACCTTTTCGTAAACCGGCGCTTTCATCTGAAGCCGCTGGCCGCGGTACTGGACGGGGTGCAACATGCCTGTGTGGTGCTGGTCGACCGCAGCAAGGCGCGCGTCTTCGAACTGGTGAACGACGAAATGGTAGAGAAGCAGGACTTCATCAATGAACTCACCCGGCGCGGCAAGAGTGACGGCTGGCACGGCTATGACGCGGGACACGCCGAGCGCAAGCAGACGAACGAAACTCTGCAGCACTTCAAGACCGTGGCGGATTGCATTGAGCAATATTTTGAGCGCGGGGGTTGCGATCGATTGCTGATCGGCTGCCATGATGATGTTTGGTCCGAAATCCATGGGGAACTGCACTCCAACTCCAAGCAGCGTCTGGTGGGACACTTCCGCATTGACCCCAAGATCGCGACCCCCGATCAGACAAAGCAGATGGCGACGGAGCAGCTTGCGCAATACAACTCCCGGTTAAAGCAGGAACTGATCGGCGAGGTGATCGGGGAAGCCCATCGCAATGGCCGTGGCGCAATTGGTCTTCGCCGCGTACTGCGTTCGCTGGAAGTCGGCGAGGTACAAACCCTTCTGCTGGGATCGAACTTCCAGGCCCCTGGAGTGAAATGTTACCACTGCGGTCACATGGACCTGCATGATGCACCGGCATGCGTGGTTTGCGGAAAAGAGAACACGCAAATGGAAGACATCGGCGACGCCATCGTAGGTTATGCGATTCGCAATGGAATCGATCTTGTGTACGTCGCTAATGACGAACAATTCGATCAGATCGGACGAATCGCGGCCCTGTTGCGCTTCCGTGCCGATCAGAACACCTCGGTGAAAGCCGCCAGCTAGCGTCGTATAGAAAACTGGAGGAAGGCACAGCTCAGGCTGTGCCTTCACGTTTGAGGAGTGGCGGTGAATTTTCGCATAGCAATTCTTGTGCTGTTGTTTGCCTTCGCAAAGCCCCTGTTCGCGTCCCCTTGTGCTGCCTATCCCGCGGGTACGTGGAAGCTCGACAAGGCTTCCGCCCTGCAATTCGAGCGGGAGTGGCTGCAAGTGCTGACGGAGAAGAATGTCGCCGCGCTCGACTGCATGCTGGCGAGCCAGTTCAAAGACATCTCGATGAAGGGTGTAGTACGGCCAAAGGCCCAAGTCCTGCGCGAGTTGCCGTTGCGAAGCAATCAATATCAACAGAGCCTGACCGGCCTCGAGGCCGATCTGTTCGACAATACGGCGGTTGTTCGCGGAGTAAATATTGTTAGCGACCAGCAGGGACATGAAGTCCTGCGAATCCGGTTTACCGACGTCTTACGCTTTGCCGATGGCCGCTGGCTGGCCGTCGCTTCTCAGGAGACCTCCGAACAGCAACAACAGCACTGAAAACGCCACGCCCTCAAGAATCGTGCTATCCTGCTTGGCCGTTCGTCTATTTCTGAGGGGTTCGCATGAAAGTTACTCGCCGTGGCTTCATCGCAACGACCGCTATCGGTGGAGCATCGCTCGCCCTCGATCTGAAAGCGCAGAGCAAGCCCGAACAAGCCGCTGCATCGCCGAGTGCACTGCCGAAGACGCCGGTCATCATTTGCGCCGCCAATGGCTACAACTACCTTGACCGCGGTTACGCGGTGTTGAGCGGCGGGGGCGATACGCTTGACGCCGTGATGCAGGTCATCACCGGGCCGGAGGACGATCCCAACGACGACAGCGTCGGTCTCGGGGGACTTCCCAACGAGGACTGTGTGGTCGAACTCGACGCCTGCTGCATGCACGGTCCAACACGTATGGCGGGTTCCGTTGCCGGCGTCCGCGACATCAAGAACGTTTCCCTACTGGCGAAGGCGGTCATGGAGCATACCGGGCACGTGATGCTCGTGGGCGAGGGCGCCCAGAAGTTCGGATTCGTGATGGGCTTTCCCAAGGAGAACCTGTTGACCGAGCGCTCGCGCAAGACGTGGCAACTGTGGCGCGAGACCATGTCCAGCGACGATTGGTGGGGACCGGGGCTGGCCAGTCCTAAGTTCAAATTCCCCGATACCGCTGGCAATGTCTCCGAGTACTACGATGAGCGCATCAAGCGGATGGAGAAGCTGGCGGAGAAGATCGGCATTGAGCCGGAGTTTCGCATGGCCGCCATCGAACGCGTTCTGAGGCCGCCGACTGGCACGATTCATTGCTCGTCGGTGAACGAGAAGGGCGAGATGTCGGGCGCGACCACCACCAGCGGGCTGGCGTGGAAAATTGCCGGGCGCGCGGGCGATTCGCCGATCATCGGGGCCGGCTGTTACACCGACCAGGATGTAGGCTCGGCGGGGGCGACCGGCAACGGCGAAGAGAACATCAAAGTCTGCGGAGCGCACACCATCGTCGAGAACATGCGGCGCGGCATGTCTCCGCTGGAAGCCGGCATGGATGCGTTGAAGCGCATCGTCCGGAACTATGAAGGGTACCCGGAAAAGCTGCAATATGTGGACATGAGCTATTACATCCTGCGCAAAGATGGAGCCTACGCTGGAGTCTGCATGTGGAGTGGACCGCCCGAGCATCTGCGTCGCTTTGCGATACACGACGGCAACGGCAAGCGCTACGAAAACGCAGTGGCGCTGTACCAAGGACAGTCGTTGGGCTGGCCGCCGATGCCGGGCAGGAAACATTTGGCGCCAGAGCAGAAGAAATAGGGCCTTTCGATGTCAGACCGCGACCGTCACCGTGGTCTCGGTGCGCGTTACTGGCCGGTAGAGCGTGTCGCGCTCAAAGGGGACGCGGCCGGCTTCGGTAATCAAGCGAATCAGATCCTCGCGGCGCAGACCTTGCGGTGTAGTCGCGCCGGCGTCGTGGTAGATCTTCTCTTCCACCACAGTCCCGTCGATATCGTCGGCGCCGAAGCGCAGCGTAATCTGCGCCATCTTGGGCGTCACCATTTGCCAGTACGACTTGATGTGCGGGAAGTTGTCGAGCACCAGGCGCGAGACTGCGATCTGCTTCAGGTCGAGCATGCCGGTGGTCTTGGGCAGGTGCTGCAGCGGCGTGTTGTCAGGATGAAAGGCCAGCGGGATGAACGTCTGGAAGCCATGCGTATCGTCCTGTAGCGCGCGCAGCTTCAGCAGATGATCGACGCGATCTTCATCGTTCTCGACGTGGCCGTAGAGCATGGTTGCGTTTGACTTCAGTCCGACCTCATGCGCCGTGCGCGCAAGCTGGAGCCAGTCGTCACCATCGATCTTGTGATCGCAAATGATGTGCCGGATGCGGTCGGAAAAAATCTCGGCGCCGCCGCCGGGCATGGAGTCGAGCCCCGCCTCCTTGAATTTGATCAGCACCTCGCGAGGGGTCATCTTGCCAATCTTCGCGAAGAAGGCGATCTCGACCATGGTGAACGCCTTGAGGTGTACCTGCGGAAATCGCTCTTTCAACCCCGCGATCAGATCAACGTAGTACTGGAACGGCAGGTCGGCGTGCAGGCCGCCAACAATGTGAAACTCCGTGATCGCCTCGGTGTAGCCGGAAGCGGCGGTGCTCCAGACTTCTTCCAGCGCCATGGTGTAGGCGCCGGGCGTATCCTTCTTACGGCCGAAAGCGCATAGGCGGCAGGCTGCCACGCAAACATTGGTGTAGTTGATGTGGCGGTTGACGTTGAAGTAGGCGATGTCACCATGCATCCGCTCGCGAACATGGTTCGCCAGCCAGCCGATCGCCAGGATGTCACCTGAGCGGTAAAGTGCCAGCGCGTCATCGGCCGAGAGGCGCTTGTGCGCCATCACCTTGTCGTGAATTGGCTGCAGGCGGGGATCATCGGTCTGGAAGGGATGGATCTTCTTAGCGGTGGCAGTGTGCTGCGATACGGTGGACATCCTTCCAATCATATCGCAGGGAAGCCGTGGAATCACAGTCGAGTGTGATCATGGAAGCAGAAGGAGATGGCCGCTTAACAGGCTGCGGAAGGCAGGCCGATGTACTTCCGGAGCTTAAACAGCTCAGACGTGGGCCTGAACCTGGATGATTCATGAGGATCTCAGGCTTTGAAGGGGCACGGCTTCAGCCGTGCCGTAACCTGCTGTCATTTATGGTGGCTTTAGAGCAGTTTCAGAGTTAGTGTGAACTGCGGAAGTTTCGCCTCCACAGCAATACCAACCCGGAGCAAGACCGACGCTCGGGTAGTGCGGCGCTTCAGCGCCGCGTCATAAGGCCCCGGATGGAAGGGC
>Ga0208587_1002234_pt1 | contig 9933 bp, 8 predicted proteins | sample NGESurdeep092012_7_FD_184472 | JGI IMG/M metagenome (GOLD analysis project Ga0208587, IMG submission 184472) | Arctic peat soil microbial communities from Barrow, Alaska - NGEE Surface sample 210 deep-092012 (SPAdes) | ecosystem: Environmental > Terrestrial > Soil > Wetlands > Peat ...
CCGCACGTCCTGGACCAGGCGATTAACGATCAGGTTGCCAAAGATGCCCGCGCAGACCTGACGGAGGCGATGGATACCGCGAAGCACGAGAAGCTGGAAAGCTACGCGCTGATCGCCGCCCTCAAGAAGCGCGTGGTCGAAGCCCTGCCCGAAGAGCAGCGCGAAGAAGGCGCCCGGTGTTATTCGGCTCTCAAAGAGCGCGTCTTCCGCGATGAGATGCTGAAGCACCACCGCCGTCCCGACGGCCGCGCCTTCGATGAGGTCCGTAAGATCACCATCGAAACCGGCGTTCTGCCGCGTACCCACGGTTCCGCCCTCTTCACGCGCGGCGAAACCCAGGCGCTGGTCACGGTGACCCTCGGCACCAAGGACGATGCGCAGCGCATCGAACTCCTGGAACCGGGCGAAGCCAGCAAGCGCTTCATGCTGCACTACAACTTCCCGCCGTTCAGCGTCGGCGAAACCGGCTTCATGCGTGGACCGGGCCGCCGCGAAATCGGCCACGGCGCTCTCGCCGAGCGTTCGCTCACCGCGCTGATCCCCGGCGAAGATAAGTTCCCCTACACCATGCGCGTGGTTAGCGACATCCTCGAATCCAACGGTTCGAGCTCGCAGGCCACGGTCTGCGGCGCTTCGCTGGCCCTGATGGATGCGGGCGCTCCGCTGCCGGCTCACGTCGGCGGTATTGCCATGGGCCTGGTGTTGGAAGGCAAGGACTACGCCATCCTCACCGACATCGCGGGCGCCGAAGACCACTACGGCGACATGGATTTCAAAGTTGCCGGCACGCGCTCCGGAATCACCGGTCTCCAGATGGATATCAAGGTGCCGAACATCACCGTGGATATCATGAAGGAAGCGCTGGCGCAGGCGCGCAAGGGCCGCCTGCACATCCTCGACAAGATGTACGAGGCGCTGCCCGCCGCCAGGGCGGCGATCAGCCAGTACGCACCGCGAATCTACACCCTGCACATTCCGACCGACAAGATTCGCGACGTGATCGGACCAGGCGGCAAAGTCATCCGCGGCATCATCGAACAGACCGGCGTCAAGATCGACGTCGAAGACGATGGCACGATTCACGTGGCCAGCGCCGATGAAGCCAGCGCGAACAAGGCGATCCAAATCATCAGCGATCTCACCGCCACCGCCGAAATCGGCAAGACGTATCTCGGCAAAGTGGTGCGCCTGGTGGATTTCGGCGCTTTCGTGGAAATCTTCCCGGGAACCGACGGTCTGCTGCACATCAGCGAGATCGCCGAGAATCGCATTAAGGACGTTCGCGACGAGCTGAAGGAAGGCGACCAGATCCTGGTCAAGTGCCTGGCGCTCGAAGGCAACAAAATCAAACTCAGCCGCCGCGCGGTGCTCAAAGAACAGCGCGAGAAGCTGAAGTCCGCTCCTGTGAAGGAGTAGCAGTCTTTCGGTAAGTAAGAAAGGCGCCGGCTTCCCGCCGGCGCCTTTTTGCGTTTGGGATGCGGTTCAAGCAAGATTCCCGGCTGGCGGTGTAGTTGAATACGGGTTGTTGGGACTCTAATAGAGTAACAACCGTTTGTTCCGTCTTTGCCGGTGGTTCATTCTCTGCGAATCAGAACTCCCAAATGCGTTTGCACTTTTCGCCAATCAACGCTGTCCTCGTCTTCATCGCCTTCGGCTGGCTCCTGCTGTTTGCGCATAACGGTCTCTGGGCACAATTCTCGGGCGACGACCTGACGAACCTGCATGGGTACCTCAGTCGTCCAACTGCCTCCCTGATTGTGGACAACCTACGCTACTGGTCCACGTCATATCGCCCGTTAGGCGGGCTTTTCTACGTCGCGCTCTACCGTTGGTTCGGCTTTGACCCGCTGCCGTTCCGTGTAGTGTGCTTCGGCCTGTTGGCACTCAATCTCGGCCTGCTGTGGCGGTTCACGCTCCGGCTGTCGGGCTCGCGCGAGGTGGCATTTCTCGCGCTGTTACTGGCTGGCTTCCACGCGTGGTTCGTTGACCTCTACTACAGCACGGGCACTGTATACGACCTGCTCTGCTACTCCTTCTATCTGGGCGCGTTCAACCTGTACCTGGGCGTCCGCGCTCAAGGGCTCGCCTTGGCTACGCGTCACTTGGGGATTTTGACCGCTCTGTACGTGTGTGCGCTCAATGCCAAGGAGATGGCCGTGAGCTTGCCCGTGCTGCTGGCCGCCTACGAGGTCATTTACCACGGGCGGGCGCTGCGTGAAAGCGGCCGCCACTGGCCCTGGCGCGAAGGCCGGGGCGTCCTTGTTACGGGGCTGCTCACCCTACCCTACGTCATCGGTAAGCTCACGGCGGGGGGCAGCTTGACGGAGAACCCGGCTTACCGATTGACCATCTCGCCCAGCCACTACCTGCATACGTTCCACCTGTACCTGAACCCGTTGCTATACCAAGAGCACGTCTTCCGCGACGCGAACACCATACAACTTTTATTGGCGATGCTCGGGATCGCGCTGTGGCAACGCAGCCGGCCGCTGTTGTTTGCCTGGTGCTTTCTTCTGGTCAGCCTGTTGCCGGTTGCCTTTATGGCCCACTACGCGGCGTTTTTCCTGTACCTCCCGATGATTGGCTGGTCACTCTATGGGGCCGTGCTGCTGGTAATGGCCCGCACGCTTCTGGTGAGTCTGCTTGTCCGTCTGGGGAGACTCCAGGCAGGGCGGGTTCAGATCGTATCCGTGGTCGCGCTGCCCCTTGTGCTTTCGTTGTTCCTAGCCCCACACCACCGGCAGGAGAGCGCGAAGACGCTCCGCAACTTCGAAAACTTTCAGCCGCCTTCGCGGCGGCTCGCCGAGGAACTGATTGCCCTGCGGCCGACTCTGCCCCGCGGAGCGCGGGTGCTGTTCATAGACCAGCCGTTCGCCAAGCACGAATACTTTCTGCCGTTCCTAACGCGCCTGCTGTACCGGGACCTAAGCATCACGGTCGAGGAGGCGCCTGTTGGCCAGGGCCCGCGGACAGGGCACGGCCACTACGACGCGGTGTTCACGTTCCAGCAAGGTCGTTTGGTGGACGCAACTGGGCCTGGTGACTCCCCATCGCACTTTCCGCGGCGAGATTCCGCCGAGAGCGCCCAATTTCAACGCCTGTGAAACGCAGCCACTGTTAACCGCTCGCCCGGATGGGCAGGCTGAAGCCTAATGCCGCATACTTTTTGCCAAAGCTGCGAATCCCGCCGAAATTGTGGGGCGGACCCCCTGGACCCGCTTTTCGCCAATGAAATCGGCATCATCCACACTGCGGCGAGCCGACGGGGGCGTCGTCCCCAGTGGGGACCCCAGGACCGGGGGTCCGCCCCACAATCAATGCAGACTGTGCGCTACTGGGAAAAGCTTGCGGCATTAGGCGGAAGCCTGCCCCACCAACTCAGCGAATCACGTCCAGATCCTTTGCATAGATCGCCTCTCCCTGTCAATTCCGGCGGACCTCGCCGAGTACCTCGTCCGCCGTTTGCCCCATGGGCAGCAGGTGATAGAGTACCAGTTTCTTCGGCCGCACCTGCGCGGCGACCCGGCCCACGTCGGGCCCGGAGGTGTGATAGGCCGCGTGATATTTGCGCCATTCCGGGGTGCGGCCCTCCCACCCTTTCTGCGAGTACAACTCGTGCACCAGAATGTCGCATCCCTTGGCCGCGGCGATCGACGCGTAGTTATAAGTCGTGTCGCCGCCGATCGCGATCACTTTGTCACGGGCTTCGAAGCACCTCGCCGTGTGGTCGGAATGCAGGTGGGAGATGAAGGCGCGGGTCAACTGCTCCGTGCGGATTCCCGCCTGCGCCGCGCGGCGCACCACGCCCGGCCCGCAATCGACGATATAGACCCGGTCGCCCGACACCACGGCGACTGCCGGACCCATGCGGTCCGGTTCCGGATTCGGCGTGCCGGCGCCCAGCAGGATGACTCGCGTGTTCTGCGCCCATGCCGCCGCGCAGGTCAAAAAGAAAGCCAGCCGTACAAGATGCACCTGAACATTGTAGATTGGAAGCGATGCCCCATGTTCTGAAAATAACCGCGCTCGCGTGTGCCGCCGTCCTGGCCGCCGCTGCCGCCGACAACCAACTCACCGCCCAGGAGAAGTCCGCCGGATGGCGCCTGCTCTTCGACGGCAAAACTTACGCCGGCTGGGAAGACCCCACTAAGAAATCGCCGCCGGGCGACGCGTTCACCATCGAGGACGGCTGTCTCAAGTCGCTGCCGCATCCCAAGATCGAAGAGGACCTGTTCACGCTGGAGACCTTCCGCGATTTCGAACTCGAGTTCGACTGGAAGATTTCTCCCGGCGGCAACAGCGGCGTGAAGTACCGCATACAGGAGCGCGTCATGCTGGCCGACGAAGTCTCCGGGCAGAAGTTCGAGGACCGGGCGAACGCGTCGATGAAGAACCGGCGCAAGGACCGGCCGGCGAAGGGGCAAGAGTACGTCATCGGTTTCGAATACCAGGTGCTCGACAATGAGAAGAATCCCGATGCGCGGCGCGGCGCCAACCATCAGGCAGGCGCGCTCTACGACATGCTCGCGCCGCTGAAGGATGCGACGAAGCCGGTGGGCGAGTTCAATCACTCGCGCCTGGTGGTCAAGGGCGATGCAGTCGAGCACTGGCTGAATGGCGTGAAGGTGGTGGATGGCAGCCTGGATGCGCCGGAGGTGGCCAAGGGCACGGGCGCGCGCTGGGGCACGGATTCGCCGGTGTACGAACTGCTGGTGAAGCATCCGAAGAAGGATTGCCAGATATCGTTACAGAATCACTCCAGCGACGCGTGGTTCAAGAATATTAAGATTCGGAAGCTGTGAGGGGGCGGCGGGCGGGGCAGGCAATCAGGCCCAATGCCACCTATTTTTCCCACCATCGCGAATACTGCGGAAATTGTGGGGCAGGCCCCCTGGCCTGCGCGGGACGCCCTCGTCCCGCTGCCGGCTCAACGGGGTCGGCACCTTGCATAGCGCGAGCAGGCCGACGAGGGCGTCGGCCGCGGTCCAGGGGGACCGCCCCACAAAGCAACTTATGCCACGGCGCGGGCGCGAATCAGCTTAGGCAGCAGAATCAACGCGCCACCGTAGAGCAGCAACGAGAGGAACAGCGCCGCGGTGCGATCCTGGTGCAGATCCACGACGATCATGCGGTACGCGCCAAGCGCCATCACCGGGTACACGAGGCGCCCAAACTCCGGGCGGTCCCAGCGCCCGCCTGCCCAGGCGAGCAGCAGCGCCGCGGCCGAAAGCACGAAGGTGCGCAAGGTGGCGCAATAAGCGTGCGTCGCCTCCACGCCGAATATCAGATGGTAGCCGGCAGTGAGCAGGCCGGCGGCAATGCCCGCCAGCAGCAAGACCGCGGTCCCCGCCACCAGGATGCGCAGCGTGCGCGAACTCCAACTGGGGGTCACCGCGGCGGCGTGGCGGGTTCCAATGGCATAACACAGCGACGCCGTGAGCGCGCCGCTCCAGATCGCCCAGGGTGCGCCTCCGGGCCACGTCCGCTCCCCCAGCAGCAGGCCCGCCGCCTGTTCCAGCGCGCTCGACGCGCCCAACGCAAGCAGCAGGAAAATGCAGCCGTGGACCTTGAGCGTCAGGCGCAGGAAAATGCCGCCCACCCAGATGGCGGCCACGGCCAGCACGCTCCACGCCACGGCCGCCGCGGCGCCAGAGAGCAGAATGCGGCTGCCGGCGACGGCCAGCAGAAAGCCGAAGGTGGCATAGGTGTGGAAGTTGCGGCTAAGTTCGCCGCCGCGGTCGAGCATCAGGAAGGAAACCAGGTAGCAGGCAGCCGCGCACACCAGCGCGAGCAGCGCCAGCCCGGGCGCTACGCGGGCGTCGTGGCTGGTGAGTTGCAGTCCGCCGCCGACGCTGATGAGGAATGCCAGCGCGCACTGCGCGGTCTCGAACCAGGTGAAGGTGAAGCCGCGCAACAGGGTGCGCACGATGGTGCTGGCGAGATAAATGCCGAGCAGCGCCACCTGCGCGCCGAGCAGGGCCGCATGCGGGATCGCCGCATAGCCTTCCGGCAGCCCATGCTCGAGGGTCACCAGCCAGGTGGCCAGCAACACCGCCAGGTCGGCCGCGGTGGCGGTCAGCCAGCGCTCGCTCAGCCAGTGATTCAGGCAGGCGGAGACTTCCATGGCCAGGGCGATGGCCAGTAACACGAAGGTGAAGGGCAGGACATCGTGGGTGGCCAGCAGGAGGGCGGCGCTGGTGCCGAGCCCGGCCAGCGTGGCGAAGGTGGCCACAATCAGCAGGTCCTTGCGCCAGGAGACGGCCAGACCGAATAGGGTGAACGCGAACAGGATCGCCCCCGCCGTCCAGGTGGAGATGGCGTGAAGACGCGTGGTGGCCTCGAAGAGCAACGGGGAGAGCACCAGCACGGAAGTCAACCCGTGCAGCGCCGTTTCCAGGCGGTGCGCGGCCGGCGTGCGCGCCGCCCAGACCAGCCACAGCATGGCGTAGACCAGCCCGACGGCGACGCCCATCCTGGGCGAGAAGGTTCCAGCTTCGGTCAGCGCGCGCAGCAGGTAAGCGCCTGCCAGGCCGAGCAGCGCCCGTCCCAGCACCGGCAGGAGCGAGGTAGGGGACTCCAGGATCCCCGGCGCCTCTGACGATGCGGGGGCGGGACGCTCCCGACCCCCGGGGGGTACCCCGGTCGCGGCTCCGATCGGTGCGGCGGCCGGTGCTGCGTGGGCAGCCATGCCCATCGCCATTTCCATGCGGGCCACGCGGGTCCGCAGGTCGCGAACCTCCTCGACCAGCGCGTCCCACTCAAGTTGCGGCACCGCAACCTCCTCAGGCTTTATGAGCTTCGCTCTCCTGCCACGGTGGCAGGAGTTTTACCAGCACGAAAAAGATGACGAAAGGCAGCAGCATCAGCGCAATCGCCGCCAGCAACCCTTCGCGGGTGACTAAGTCGACTTTGTAAGTAGTGTAGCCCAGGAAGCTTTTGGAGAATAACTGGCCGCCGATGACCACGTTCCAGCGCATGGCGAAGATCCCGATCATGGTCAGCGAACACGCCGTCACGTACATTACGCGCCGCTTCAACTCGCTGAATTTCCAGAGTTGATTGGCTGCCAGAAGCGCCAGCGGAATCAGCGTACCCAGGCCAATCTGCAGGACCACGTGGGAGTACCACAGCCGCGTATGCACCATGAAATCCAGGCTGCGGAAGCTCTCGTCGCTCTCGTAGGTGCGGTGGATCAGGTCCAGTATTTCCAGGGTGAAATCGATCACAAAGGTGTAGAACAGATACTTGGCGATGGTGTCCACGCAGCGCATGTCGATCGGCGTCTTCTTCAGTTTCATGGAGGCCATGTAGAGCAAGAGGACCGCCGCGATGCCCGACACCATGGCGGAGAACAGGAACACGATCGGCATCAGCGGCGTGCTCCACCAGGGGTTGGCCTTGATGGAGCCGAAGATGAAGCCGACGTATCCGTGGAGCAGGAATGCCGAGGGGATGCCGATCACGGTGACCGCGTAGCCCACTTTGTCGTCAATCATGCGGGCCTCCGGGCTGAGGTTCATCGAACCCAGGGTGAGCGCCCGATAGACCAGACGCAGGAAGCCTTTGGAGCTTTGCGCCAGGCGCACGATATCGCTGCGATACTCCAGCCAGATTTCCAGTAAGAGCACCACCGTGAGATACCACAGGTAGACGAAGCCGAACATCGCCATGGCCGACGAGCTGTGCGGCGTGGTGTACATTTCGAAGGAGCGTTCGGGGTGCCCGAGGTGCAGTTGCAGAGGCAGCGGCGCCACCAGCAGGAACGCCAGCGCCGTGAGCAGCGCCAGCCGGTAAGTGGGGCGCACGGCTTCCACTTTGAAGACGCGCTCCAGCGACGCCAGAATAAAGGCGCCGGCCACCAGACCGGTGACAAACGGGTAGAGCACAATCAGCACGCTCCACTGCAACTCCACCTCGTTGGGGTACATGAAACCGTCCACGCCAGGAATCATCGTTTCGCTCTCCTTCTATCGCACCGAGCCGTCGAGGTTCTTGTAATAGACCTTGGCTTGCGTTGCCATGTTCGGCTTCAACACCGTGACTTTGTTATTGCGCAGGAACTCGTGCACCGGGTCTTTGGGGTCCTTGAAATCCACCAGTTGGCGCGCGCCGGTGGGGCAATTCTCGCAACAGGCCGTGGTCAAACCCTGGGTAATGCGGTGGTAGCAGAGGGTGCACTTGTCCACGGTTTCGGTTGCGGGGTGCAGATAGCGGCAGCCGTAGGGGCAGGCCTGCACGCAGTAGCGGCAGCCCAGGCAGTATTCCTTGTCCACCAGCACCACGCCGTCCGGGCTGACGAAGGTGGCGCCCACCGGGCAGACCTGCACGCAAGGGGAATCCGCGCATTGATTGCAGAGCTTGGGGACGAAGAAGCTCTTGAGGCTGGTCTGTTTGGAGGGCGGAAAGCCGTTGATGGCTCCCTGTGGGGAACTGACGCGGGGGTTGACGTAGCCTTCGGGGACTTCGTAGCGCTCTACCCAGGTGCGGAAATAGTCCTTGGGAACCTGGTTTTCATTGGAGCAGGCGCGCACGCAGTTGCCGCAACCGATGCACTTATCGATATCGATAATCATGCCCCACCAGTGGTCGGCCATGCGGTAGGCATCGCTCGGTGGCTCGGCGCCGGTGATCTGTTCGAAGGTTGCGCCCACGCTAGCAATCATGAGGAGCTTGCCGCCCACGCTCAACATGTCTCGACGGGTGATTTCCATAGGTCTGCTCCTGTGCCTCAGAGGCGCGGATTGTGCGGCTTGTGGCAATCGTTGCAGGCCATGCCGCCGGAGTGCTCCGCCGTGACCACCTGCGGAAACGTCTTGGGCTTCGCCGTGTCCTTCTCGTGGCATCGTGCACAGAGGGTGGCGACTACCGGCAGCTTGGGAATGTTCGCGGCCGGGTCGTCGGCATGCTTGGCCAGCGGCCCGTGACAGATCTCGCAGGCCACGTGGGCATGTTTGCCGCTGGCGCGGACCTTGCCTTCTTCGTCATGGCACAGGACGCAGGTGGCTTGCCCGGCGTAGACAATGGGATGCTGGCGGATATCTGCCAGCGCGCCGGGGCGGAAGGGGCCGTACTGGCCGAATCCCTTGGGAACCACGGCTCCGCGAATCACCATGAAGAGACCCAGGCCCGCCAGCAGCACGATTGCCGGCCGGATCAGATGCCCCGAATCCCGTAAGAACTTCTCCACTCGAACCCCCACTGCGTGGAATGTGTACGTTGGGGTCCAGCACGGAGAAGACCAAACGGTCTTTTGTGCTGAAATTGGTCGTTTTATGGAAATATTCCACGGTCAGTGGCGTCAGGGAGCCTGAAAGCTGGGTCAAATCGCGCAAGTTGGGGGAGAGGGGAGGCAGGATTTCGCCCAAACGCCGGGGTGAAGGCTCGGCAGACGGCGCCGCTCCGAAGAGGACGCAACCGATCGCGTCAAAACGGAATCTTTGCCACCAGATTCAGCCACTCATCCGGGCGATTGTCCGCCCAGATCGGGATCAGCGTCTCCGCAACGTCCCTCACGGGCGCATGCCGCGGGATGACCAGCAGAACACCGGGGCTATTGCCACCCAGCGCGACGAACGCCGCCAATCGCCGAGGCATCGTGCGCTTATCGTGGCTGACGAGAATCCTGCCTTGCTCGGAGGCGCGCCGCAATACCGATTCGTCGTCCAAATGATCCAATCCGGCAACTTGGGTCCCACGCAAGAATAACTTCGCAGTTGCTGCCGTGGCGCACGCACTCCTGCGTGCAGCGTCGAGTGGAGACTCCGAACTCCTGATCTCGTGGAATTTAGGCTGACCCAAGTTTGTAGACCAACCGGAGATCCGTGCCGGGAAAGACAGTTTCCGTGGCGGTGAGTTCCTCGCACAGGTAGCGGACCGCGGTATCGTGGGCCGCCTGCGTCAGATGATGCAAACAGACCGTCAGCGTCTTGGCTT
>Ga0208587_1002235_pt1 | contig 9932 bp, 8 predicted proteins | sample NGESurdeep092012_7_FD_184472 | JGI IMG/M metagenome (GOLD analysis project Ga0208587, IMG submission 184472) | Arctic peat soil microbial communities from Barrow, Alaska - NGEE Surface sample 210 deep-092012 (SPAdes) | ecosystem: Environmental > Terrestrial > Soil > Wetlands > Peat ...
TTGCCGGTTACCCCCTGCTGGCGAACCAGGGGTGACGCAGGTCCAGGTAGGTCACGTCCTGCATCTGGGCCAGCTCGTTCTCCCAGACCTGGCCCATCTCGGCGGGCATCTCTTTGCGCTCACCCTCACGGGCAGCCTCCTCGCTGCGGAAGGCGACAGTCTCGGTGAACCGTCCGTCCGGCTCCATCGCGATCAGGCCGCCGATGATCTCGGGCCGGGCCTCGTGCAGCATGTCCATGGGTAGCTCCATGAACCTGCTGAAACGCTCGGGATCTGTTAGCCGGCCCTGGATGACCTGGACGAACCCGGCGTCGTCAGCGCCGCCATCCAGGAACGTCATGGCGTCGTCGCAGTCGTGGAAAGTCACTTCGCCCTCGAAACACTTCTCGGTCTGCGCCCACCACGCGCCCTGCTCTGGGCGGGTCGAGTTGCGGGCTGCGGCCTCCTTGGAGTCGAAGCGCACCAAGCCGACAAAAGTGTTGTCGTCGGTCACGCCGTACGTGCCACCCAGCCAGCCCTGCGCCTTCGGTCCCAGCTCCCGGCGCCACACGTCGATCTGGCGGCGCAGGGCCTCAGAGTCGCGGCAGGTGCCCTGAATGATCTGAACAAACATCTCACAAGCCTCCGATCCGGGGACCGCTTCACCCTGAAGTGGTCCATCGATCGACGGTACGCCGGACCCCTGGTGGTTGTCATCGGGCCGGTCCAGTTGTCATCGGCCCCGTAAGGTCGCCGTCATGGCACGCACTCCCGACGGTCCCCCTCCGGCCCCTGCCGTCCAGAAGCTGCGGGTTCGCTATGCCAAGCGCGGGCGGCTGCGCTTCTCCTCGACGCGCGACTTCCAGCGCGCCCTCGAGCGGGCGTTGCGCCGGGCTGCTGTCCCCATGGCTTTCTCTGCGGGCTTCCATCCTCACCCCAAGATCTCCTACGCGAACGCAGCGCCGACCGGAACGGCCAGTGAGGCGGAGTACTTCGAGATCTCGGTGACCGAGCGGGTCGACCCGGAGCGGGTGCGAGCAGCGCTCGATGAGGCACTGCCTGCTGGGCTGGACGTGCTTGAGGTGGTGGAGGCCGGTGTGGGGGCCCTAGCGGATCGACTACAGGCCAGCGACTGGATGATGGAGTTCAGGGGCATGCGGGTCGACAGCCTTTTGGAGGCCTCCGCACGGTTCCTTGCTCTGGAGCGGGTGGAGGTCACCCGGGTCATGAAGAACGGTCCGCGGACCTTCGATGTCCGCGGCGCGGTCGTGTCGCTGGCCGCTTCGCCCGCCCAGGACGGCACATGTGCGATACTGAGGGTGGTCGTACGGCATACCACACCCGCCGTACGACCCGATGATGTTCTAACCGCGCTGCAGTCAGTGGCCGCACTCACGCCGCCGACACCACCCCTGGTGACTCGGCTGGCGCAGGGGCCGCTGCACCCTGCAACCGCGACGGTGACCGATCCATTGGCTGCCGACCAGGACGTTAACGGCATCTGAGCGGTGACGCGCAAGACAGCGCGAGCCACAAGATGTAGCGATACGACTTTCGTCCCGCCCGCATTCAGCGCGGGAGACGACCACAACCGCGCACCATGCGGCGATGAGGGCCAACTGGCCTGGGTGTGGTCCTCGCCACGTGGCTGACGGGAAGACGCCCAAATGGCATCCGAGGACGACAACATCTCCAGCACCGGCATCGCACCTGATGTGCCCGCCGAGGCCGCAGCACCGATCAAGAAGGCCGCCGCCAAGCGTGCACCACGTAAGGCCACCAAGAAGGCCAGCGCACCCCAGCTGACGCCCGATGGTGTCTCCAGCGCTACGACAGAGGCGACCGCTGAGGTGAGCTCAGCCACCGCTGAGGTGAACGCAGCTCCGGCTCGAAAGACGGCTAAGCGTGCTCCGCGCAAGTCCGCCAAGAAGTCCGTAGCCGCACCGTTTGATCTGGAGTCTGCCCAGGGCGCCCCCGCGCAGATCGATTCCGCACCGCTGGATCATGCACCGGAGCCTGAGGCTGTGAAGGCCCCTGCGGTCGAGACCTTCGGGCTGTTCTTCCAGCCGCCGGCACCCACCGAGGCGCCTCGTCGGCGCAGGGCGACCGCTCCGGCGGCAGCACCTGCGCCCGAGCAGACCCAGCAGACCCAGCAGACCGAGCAGGCTGCGACTCAGCAGACCCAGCAGACCCAGCAGACCCAGCAGACCGAGCAGGCTGCGACTCAGCAGACTCAGCAGACTCAGCAGACCCAGCAGACTGCCTCACCTGCCGTTGCCGAACAAGGTGATGGGGCGCGTCAGGACAGCCCCAAGGGGCCGGAGGAGTCAGGAGCCGAGGGCGCGCCACGGCGCCGGCGCCGCGGCGGCAAGGGCCGCCGGGGACGTGCCACCGGCGACGGTGGCGGCGATGAGTCGGCGACCAACGAAGACCAGGTCAGTGCTGAGACGACATCGTCGGGCCCGTCCGTTGCTGAGGACAACGAGTCGGGCGAGGGCGGTGAGAGCCGCCGTCGCACCCGTCGCCGGCGCCGTGGCTCCGCCGAGGACGGCGACGACCAGCCCGGCACGACCACCCGGGCGCGTGAGCCGCGTCCGAAGCGTGACGAGGTCATGTCGGTCAAAGGTTCGACCCGGCTGGAGGCGAAGAAGCTGCGTCGCCGCGAGGGTCGTGAGGCAGGGCGTCGTCGCACGGTCATCACCGAGGCGGAGTTCCTGGCTCGGCGCGAGAGCGTCCAGCGAGTCATGGTCGTGTGCCACAAGCAGGACCGCACCCAGATCGGTGTCCTTGAGGACGGCGTTCTGGTGGAGCACTATGTGTCCCGCGAGAGCAATGTCTCGATGGCCGGAAACGTCTACCTCGGGCGAATCCAGAACGTCCTGCCAAGCATGGAGGCAGCGTTTGTCGACATCGGCAAGGGCCGCAACGCCGTGCTGTACGCAGGTGAGGTCAACTGGGATGCTGCGGGCCTGGACAACCGCGCCAAGCGCATCGAGAACGCGCTGAGCTCGGGCCAGAGTGTTCTCGTGCAGGTCACCAAGGACCCGATCGGGCACAAGGGTGCCCGCCTGACTTCGCAGGTCTCGCTGCCCGGTCGCTACCTGGTCTACGTGCCGGACGGCAACATGATGGGCATCTCGCGCAAGCTCCCGGACACCGAGAGGGCCCGACTGAAGAAGATCCTGCGCGAGGTTGTCCCTGAGAACGCCGGGGTTATCGTGCGCACGGCGGCCGAGGGCGCCAGCGAGGATGAGCTGCGCGCCGACGTGACGCGACTGACCGCTGCGTGGAACGAGATACAGGCCAAGAGCAAGAGCGCCAACGCCCCGGCTCTGCTGCACGGTGAGCCCGATCTCACGGTCCGTGTCATCCGCGACGTCTTCAACGAAGACTTTGACAAGCTGGTTGTCGCTGGCGACCCCGCATGGGATGCCGTCAGCGGCTACGTGAACACGGTGGCACCGGACCTGGCCAACCGTGTCCAGAAGTGGACCGGCGAGCAGGATCTGTTCACGCACTACCGCGTCGACGAACAGATCGCCAAGGCGATGGACCGCAAGGTCTGGCTGCCCTCGGGCGGAACGCTGGTCATTGACCGCACCGAGGCGATGACCGTGGTCGACGTCAACACCGGCAAGTTCGTCGGCTCGGGCGGCAACCTCGAGGAGACCGTCACCAAGAACAACATCGAGGCAGCCGAAGAGGTCGTTCGCCAGCTACGGCTGCGTGACATCGGCGGCATCATCGTTATCGACTTCATCGACATGGTGCTGGAGAGCAACCGCGACCTGGTCGTGCGTCGACTGCTGGAATGCCTGGGACGCGACCGGACCAAGCACCAGGTTGCAGAGGTGACTTCGCTGGGTCTGGTCCAGATGACCCGCAAGCGCGTGGGCGCTGGTCTGATCGAGGTCTTCTCGGAGGACTGTGAGCACTGCAACGGCCGGGGCATCATCGTCAGCGCCGACCCGATCGACCGGCCGGCCGGCGACGGCTCTAGCGGCGGCGGCAACGGCGGTGGCGGGAACAGCGGCGCAGACAAGAGCGGTGGCGATGGCGGCAGCGGACGCGGCACCCGGGGCCGTCGAGCCCGCGGGACCGGACGCGATGTTCCGGTTGCGCCCGAGCCCCCAACGACCGCCGGTGGCCCGACGCCCGCCCAGATAGCTGCTGCGGCACACGCCGCAGCCATCCATGTGAAGTCGCGGGAGGAGACGGTTGAGCCGTCCAGCGAGGCTGGGTCATCCAGTGAGACTGAGCAGTCCAACGAGACCGAGCAGTCCAACGAGGCTGGGTCGTCCCCTGCGGTTGAGCCGTCCAGCGAGCAGGAGATGGACCGGCTTCCGGACGCTCCGATGGAGGTGGCTGCGCCCAAGAAGTCCAGGCGCCGCTCTTCCCGGTCGGCCAAGTCGCCTGCTTTCTCGGTGGATCCGGCTGCCGCTCCGATAACCGTCCAGGCTGTTGTCGTCGAGCCCGCGCTCGAGCGGTATTCCTTCGAACCACCGACGACGACAGCCGAGCACACTTCGACCAATGAGGCGACCCAGGATGCCCAGGTGGCCGTCGTGAGCGCGCCCGCCGCGCGCGGTCGACGCAAGCGTCCTCGCGTTGTGGCACCCGCGGGGCCTCCGCGTGGCGCCGACCAACCTGAGTCGGGCAGCGGTGAGTTTGGTTCATAGGCTCCAAAGCAAGTAGTCTGACTCCTCGGTGCGCCCACCGTGCTCGTGTCTCCTCGGAGACTATGTGCCGGTTGCCAGTGGCCACCTCCCCGAACAAACGTAAGAGAGTGAGCCCAACGTGTACGCGATCGTTCGCGCAGGCGGCCGTCAGGAAAAGGTGTCCGTCGGCGACGTCCTCATCATCGACAAGGTGAAGGGCGAGAGCGGCGACAGCATCGAGCTCACGCCGCTGCTGCTCGTCGATGGATCCACCGTGACCACCGACGCGAGCAAGCTCGCCAAGGTCAAGGTCACCGCCGAGGTGGTCAAGGCCACCAAAGGTCCCAAGATCACGATCATGAAGTTCAAGAACAAGACCGGATACCGCAAGCGTCAGGGTCACCGTCAGCACTCAACCCAGATCAAGGTCACCGCGATCGAGGCCTGAGCCTCTCTCGTTCGGTCGTTCTCTCAATCTGACAAGCCCCAGAACCAAAGGCAGGCACTGACATGGCACACAAAAAGGGAGCATCTTCGACGCGCAACGGGCGCGACTCGAACTCCCAGTTTCTTGGCGTCAAGCGTTTCGGCGGCCAGGCCGTCAACGCCGGTGAGATCATCGTCCGCCAGCGTGGCACGCACTTCCACCCCGGCGACGGCGTTGGTCGTGGTGGCGATGACACGCTTTTCGCGCTCGTCGCGGGCGCGGTGAAGTTCGGCAAGAAGCGTGGACGCAAGACGGTCAACATCATCGAGCCGGCTGCCACCACCGAATCTGCCTGACAGCAGCAGAGCACGAACCGCACGTGACACGGGCGTTGCGTGGCATAGACCTCAAACGTCACGAAGCTGACAAGAACCTGACGTGACATGGACTTCATGTACGAGGGGGTGGGCCGGATGGCCCGCCCCCTCGCGTATTTTTGTGTATGACCTGACTAACGCCCGGCTCACAGTGCCGCGGATGGAGAGAGAATGGCGAACTTCGTTGACCGCGTCGTCCTTCACGTTGCCGCCGGCGACGGAGGTAACGGGGTCGCCTCTGTGAGCCGTGAGAAGTTCAAGCCATTGGGCGGACCGGACGGGGGAAACGGCGGCCGAGGCGGCAACATCATCCTGGAGGTCGACCCTCAGTCGACCACCCTGCTGGACTACCACCACAGCCCGCACCGCAGGGCCGCCAAGGGTCAGCCGGGTGGCGGCGACGACTGCAACGGTGCCGATGGCGGCGACCTGATCCTTCCGGTGCCCGCCGGAACTGTGGTCAAGGGCGTTGACGGCGAGGTCATCGTTGACCTTGTCGCACCTGGCGAGACATTCGTGCTTGCCCGCGGCGGTCGTGGAGGCCTCGGCAACCGGGCGTTGTCCTCACGGGCCCGCAAGGCTCCCGGGTTCGCCCTGCTCGGCGAGACCGGCGACAGCCTCGACATCGTCCTGGAGCTGAAGTCCCTGGCTGATGTCGCACTGATCGGCTACCCGTCGGCCGGCAAGTCCAGCATCGTCTCTGTCCTGAGCGCTGCGCGGCCAAAGATCGCCGACTACCCCTTCACGACCTTGGCCCCGAACCTCGGTGTGGTGGTCGCCGGGGACCAGCGTTTCACCGTGGCCGACGTGCCAGGTCTGATCCCGGGCGCGAGTGAGGGCAAGGGCCTGGGCCTTGAGTTCCTTCGGCACGTGGAACGTTGTTCGGTCCTCGTGCACGTCATCGACTGCGCCACCCTTGAGCCGGATCGCGACCCCTTGAGCGACCTCGACGTCATCGAGCAGGAACTTTCGCAGTATGTCGCCGACGAGTCGCTGGGTGGGCGTCCCCTGTCCGAGCGCACGCGCATCGTCGTGTTGAACAAGTCCGACGTGACCGAGGCCCGCGAGCTCGCCGAGATGGTCAAGCCCGACCTAGAGGCTCGGGGGGTCGAGGTCTTCATCGTCTCCGCCGTTGCGCGCACCGGGCTCAAGGAGCTGACGTACGCGATGGCGCGTCACGTCCTGCAAGCACGCGCAGCACTGGCTGCCATCGAGATTCCGCGCACCGTCCTGCGCCCCAAAGCCGTTGACGACAGCGGCTTCGTCGTCAAGCGCGAGAACACCCCCGACGGCGAGATCTTCAGGGTGATCGGCGAGCGGACCAGGCGTTGGATTGACCAGACGGACTTCTCCAACGACGAGGCCGTCGGGTACCTCGCGGACCGGCTGGCCCGGGCGGGCGTCGAGCAGGCCCTGTTCAAAGCGGGCGCCGTGGCCGGCGCCACAGTGGTCATCGGTGCGGCCGACAACTCCGTGGTCTTCGACTGGGAGCCCACCATGGCCGCCGGTGCCGAGCTGCTCACCGGCCCTCGGGGAAGCGACGTGCGCCTGGACAACCTGCACCGACCTACCCGCGAGGAGAAACGGTCCGACTATGCGGAGCGCCGGGCGGCAAAGACCGCAGCCCGCGACCTGCTCCAGGCTGAGCGCAAGGCTGGGCACTGGGCCACCGCGGCCACCACTGCCGAGGGCGATACCCAAGCCGGCGCCCACGCCGACGATGAGATGGATCAGGACGACTGACCAAGTTTCAATAGACTCGGCGGGTGCCCACGCCCGCTCACGCTGATCTTCGAACCGCCCGGCGCCTTGTCGTCAAGGTGGGTTCCAGCTCGCTGACCTCAGCCGGTGGCGAACTCGATGCCGCCCGGCTCGGCGCGCTCGTGGACGTGATCGCGGCCCGCCGGAACCTCGGCACTCAGATCGTCCTGGTCTCCTCGGGCGCCATCGCGGCCGGCCTCGCGCCGCTGGGTCTGCCCCGTCGCCCACGTGACCTTGCTACCCAACAGGCGGCAGCCAGCGTTGGTCAGGGGGCTCTCGTTGCGGCGTACAGCCTCGCGTTCGGGGTGCACGACCTCACCGTGGGGCAGGTCCTGCTGACGGCCGACGACGTCACACGCCGTTCGCACTATGCCAACGCCCGACGGACCTTCAACCGGCTGCTCGACCTTGGCGTCGTCCCGGTTGTCAACGAGAACGACACCGTTGGCACCCATGAGATCCGGGTCGGAGACAACGACCGCCTTGCGGCGCTGGTCGCCCATATCGTCCACGCGGATGGGCTGGTCCTCCTCTCAGACGTCGATGCGCTGTATGACGGGCCCCCTTCTCGGGCGGGCACATCGCGAATTCCGTTGGTGCGCGGGCCTGTTGACCTCAAGAACATCAAGATCCGTGGCTCCGGTTCTGGCGCAGGCATCGGCACCGGGGGAATGACGACCAAGATCGAAGCTGCGGCCATCGCCACCGCGGGTGGCATCGCCACCATGCTGACCTCGACGGCGCAGGCCGGGCAGGCCATGGCCGGCCAGGACGTCGGCACGATGTTCGTGCCAACCGGCTCCCGAAGAGCCAGCCGACTGCTCTGGCTTGCGCACGCCACGACTGCGCGCGGCCGGTTGATACTGGACGATGGAGCGGTGGCAGCCGTCGTCGAGCGGCGAAAGTCGTTGCTGCCGGCCGGCATCATGCGGGTGGAGGGCCACTTCGTCGACGGGGACCCCGTCGACCTGTGCGACCCCGCCGGTCGCGGCGTCGCCCGGGGCCTGGTCAACTACGACTCCGCCGAGCTCCCAGGGCTGCTGGGTCGCAGCACGCACGACCTGGCACGCGAGCTCGGACCAACCTACGAGCGTGAAGTCGTGCATCGCGACGACCTTGTGCTGCTCTGATGGCGGCTTAGGCTGGTCCCATGGCTGAGTCGATTGATCCCGAGATCACCGAGCACGTCGCTGACCTGGCCGGTGCGGCCCGCCAGGCCTCGCGACGGCTTGCCCTGTTGTCGCGGGCCGACAAGGATGCCGCCCTGCGGGCGATGGCTGATGCCCTCGACTCAGCTTCGGGCGAGATCGTCGCGGCCAACGAGAAGGACGTCGCGCGAGGACAGGCGCAGGGGCTGGCGGAGGGACTGCTCGACCGGCTGGCGCTGGACCAGGCTCGGGTCAAGGCCGTTGCCCAGGCCCTGCGGGACATCGCCGGGCTGCCGGACCCGGTCGGCGAGGTGGTGCGCGGGTCGACGTTGGCCAACGGTCTGCAGATCCGGCAGGTGCGCGTGCCGATGGGCGTCGTCGCCATGATCTACGAGGCCCGTCCGAACGTCACCGTTGACGCTGCAGGACTGGCGCTCAAGAGCGGGAATGCGGTCGTGCTCCGGGGAGGCTCGGCAGCCAGTGAGAGCAATCGTGCCCTGGTGGCGGTGCTGCGCGCGGCCCTGCAGGCTCAGGGGTTGCCGCCCGGCGCGATCTGTCTGCTTGACGAGGGCGGGCGCGACGCGGTCCGGGCGCTGATGACGGCACGCGGTCTGGTCGACGTTCTCATCCCCCGGGGCGGTGCAGACCTGATCCAGACGGTCGTCCGTGAGTCGACCGTTCCTGTCATCGAGACGGGTGTAGGCAACTGCCACGTGTACGTCGATGCTGGCGCCGATCTCGACAAGGCGCTCGCCATCGCGGTCAACTCCAAGACACATCGGGTCGGCGTCTGCAACGCAGCCGAGTCGCTGCTTGTCCACCGCGCCATCGCCTCGAGGTTCATGCCGATGGTCTTGGCCCAGCTGGGGTCGGCCGGGGTCACCGTCCACGGTGACGCCGAGATGGAAGTGATGGCAAAAGAGGCCGGGGCGGCATACAGCCTGGCCACGGACGAGGACTTCGCCCGGGAGTACCTCTCACTGGATATCAGTGCGCGGATCGTGGACTCGCTCGATGAGGCGTTGGCCCACGTCCAGCGTTACGGCACCGGCCACACCGAGGCCATCGTCACCGAGGATCGCGGCGCCGCCCGCCGGTGGACCGCCGAAGTTGACGCGGCGGCTGTGATGGTCAACGCCTCGACGCGGTTCACCGACGGCGGGGAGTTCGGGTTCGGCGCCGAGATTGGCATCTCCACCCAGAAGCTGCACGCCCGCGGCCCGATGGGTCTGTCTGAGCTGACCACGACCAAATGGGTTGTCGAGGGCGATGGTCAGATCCGTCAATGATCCAGATTCGCCAACGGGCGAGATCGGTTGCTGATCAAGATCTGTGACGGATGCAGATCCCGGACAGAACGTTGGGCTTGGTCACCGGCTAGGCTGTGCTCATGTCGTTCATGCCAACAGTCGTCGCGCTGGCCACCGCAGGGACCGTGAAGCTGCGCGAGCTGCCGATGTCCCCATATGCCTATTGGGCAATTTCCTTTGCATCCTTCCTGGTGCTCCTGGGGCTGCTGTGGTCCTTCCGCAACACTGCGGCCAAGTACGACACGCCCGTCCGGGTACAACATGGTGACTCG